>Ga0272441_10007778_pt1 | contig 17283 bp, 11 predicted proteins | sample SSMProp6N_FD_193582 | JGI IMG/M metagenome (GOLD analysis project Ga0272441, IMG submission 193582) | Marine sediment archaeal communities from Little Sippewissett salt marsh, Falmouth, MA, United States - SSM-Prop-6N | ecosystem: Environmental > Aquatic > Marine > Wetlands > Sediment ...
GCCTGGAGATGGGGGCGTCGCAGGCGCCGGCGGATATCCGACCCGCCATGGAGTACATGCTCGAAAAGCTCAGGCAGCGCATCACGGAGCTGGAGGCCGGGGGTGATCAGGAGTCGTCATGAGTCGACCGGAGCGCATCGCCATCCATCATCATTCGTGAGTGACACGATCATGCGTTCGATTCAATTGTCCGCAGCCGTCTTCATCGCCGTCTTCGCTTTTGGCACGACCGTGCAGGCGGAGATTCCGCCGCATCCGAGCGATCTGGTGTTTCCGCCGCTCGATTTCACGCCGCCGGCGGCGTCGGACTATCGTCACGAACTGCCCGGCGGCGTGCCGGTGTACCTTGCCCCGAGCAGGGAGTTTCCCCTCATCGAGATCACGTTCGCCTTCAAAGGAGGAAGTTATCTCGATCCGGCGGACCAGGTCGGCCTGGGCGACGCGCTGGGAAGCATGATGCGCCGCGGCGGCACGATGACCGTCTCGGCCGAGGAGATGGATGAACGATTCGACTTCCTCGCCGCCGACGTCAGATCTTCCCTCAGAGCCGAGCAGTCCAGCGCATCAATCAACTGCCTGAAGAGCAACCTGCGCCAGGCGTGCGCTCTCTTTATGGACATGATTCGTAACCCGGGCTTCAATGCCGATCGCCTGCGCGTTTATAAGGACGAGATCATCGAGGATCTCAAGCAGCGCAACGACCGGCCGATGTCCGTGGCGATGATCAACCTCAGCGAGCTCATCTTCGGATCCGATCATTATGCCGGCCGGCAGCCCACGAAGGCCTCCGTTGAATCCATCACGCCTGACGATCTGCGCGATCTGCATCAGTGCATCTTCCACCCGGATAACCTGATCATCGCCGTGACCGGCGATTTCGAGTCCGAAGAGATGCTCGCTTATCTGGCCGGCGTGCTGGAAGGCTGGCCGGTGGGCGAAGCGGTCGAGGATCCGCCGGCGCCGATGAAGACGCCGGTGCCCGGTCTCTATCACGCCGACACAGCGCAAAAGGACCTGCCGCAGGGAACAACGGTCTTCGTTACCCGCACCGTGCGGCGCGACGATCCGGACATGATTCCTTTGGAGGTGATGAACCACATTCTGGGCGGCGGTGGGTTTACCAGTCGTATTACCAGGCGGGTGCGCAGCGATGAGGGTCTGGCCTACACCGCGGCTTCGTTCATGCGGCCGCAGGTGTACTATCCGGGCATGCTCAACGCGTTCTTCATGACGAGCAACAGCACGGTCGCGTTCGCCACCAGGATCGTCTTCGAGGAGATCGATCGGATCCGCACGGAGCCGGTCGGCGCCGAGGAGTTGACGCTGGCGCGCAACGCGTTCATCGAACGTCTGCCCCAGCAGTTCGCCTCCAAGGAACGGACGCTCAGGCGGTTCGTCGATGATGAGCTGACGGGCCGCGATCCCGCCTACTGGCGCGACTACCGGGACAGTTTCGGCTCCGTCACCGCCGATGATGTGATGCGCGTCGCCCGCAAGTACCTCGTGCCGGAGGAGATGATTGTTATTGTCGTCGGGCCGTGGGAAGAGATCAAGGATGGCGACCTGGAAGGTCGGGCCCGTATGAGCGATTTCTTCGAGGGCGAGGTGACGCACCTTCCCATGCGCGATCCGCTCACGCTGGAGCCGATCGCGCAGAAGTAGCCCTCCGAAACGGTCCGCGGCGGCTCGGCCGCGATGAAGGGGATTCGATGATGATGAGGACGCCGTGGCTGGGAGGTCGGTTGCGGATTCCGGCCGGTCTGTGCGTCGCCGCGCTCGCCGCTTCGGCGCAGGCCGAAGTGAGGCTGCCGGCGCTGTTCGGCGATCACGTGGTGCTTCAGCAGCAGACGGAAGCGCCGATCTGGGGCTGGGCCGAGCCCGGTGAGCGGATCGCCGTGCGCGCCGACTGGCTGGATGACCCGATCATCAGCGCTGCCGATGAGAATGGACGATGGAAGCTGAGCCTTCCCACGCCCGAAGCCGGCGGGCCCTACACGCTGACGATCGAAGCCGAGAACGTCATCACGCTGACCGATGTGATGATCGGCGAGGTGTGGATCTGCTCCGGCCAGTCCAACATGGAGATGCCCGTCGATTACGTCGGGCCCGGCTACTGGGGCGTGACGGACTACGAACAGGAGATCGCCGCGGCAGACTACCCGCAGATTCGCCTCTTCACTGTGCAGCGTGCGCTGGACACGGAGCCGCGCGACGACTGCACCGGCCAGTGGCGGCGGTGCAGCCCGGACACAGCGGGCGAGTTCAGCGCGGTCGGCTACTTTTTCGGCCGCGACCTGCACGAGGAGCTGGACGTTCCCATCGGGCTGATCTGCACGGCGTGGGGCGGCACGCCCGCCGAGGCGTGGACGAGTTACGAGGCGCTGCAGATGTTGCCGGACTGGGCCGCGGCCCTCCGCGATGTGGACCGGCTGCGGGCCGATCCCGATGCGTTCGAGGATGAGTATCAGGCCGCCCTGGCGAGCTGGCGCCGGGCCTGCCGGCAGGCCGATCCCGGTCTGCGCGGCGAATGGATGAAGGTGAGCCTCGATGATTCGACCTGGAAGACCATGGATGTCCCGGGCGTGTGGCGCAGTGACGAGCTGGGCGGATTCGACGGCGTCGTGTGGTTCCGCCGGTCTGTCGAGGTGCCCGACGGCTGGGCGCAGCGCCCGCTCGTTCTCGAACTCGGTCCGATCGATGACTGGGATGTGACGTGGTTTAACGGCCAGCGCATCGGCGCCCACGACAGCGGTTACGCCTGGCAGACCGAGCGCCGCTATGACGTGCTGGCCAGCATGGTCCGCGGCGGGCGGAACGTTATTACGGTTCGCGTGATCGACACCGGCGGCGCGGGCGGGATCTACGGCAGCGCCGATCAGTTGAAGCTCCATCCGGCCGATGACGGCGATGATGATGACGGTGAGGCGATCGGCCTGGCCGGCCCGTGGCGCTACGCCATCGGCGCGCCGATGGCTGATCTGCCGCCGAGTCCGCGGAAGAAGACGTTCCACGCCGGCTCGCCCGGCGCGCTCTACAACGGCATGATCGCTCCGCTCCTGCCGTATGCGATCCGCGGGGCGATCTGGTACCAGGGCGAGTCCAACCGGTACGATCCGGCGGGCTATCGCACGCTGTTTCCGGCGATGATCAGGTGCTGGCGCGATGCCTGGGGGCGCGGCGATTTCCCCTTCTATTTCGTGCAGATCGCGCCGTTCGACTACACCCTGCACGGCCAGAAGCCCAGCGATGACACCGCGAGGCTGCGCGAGGCGCAGCTCATGACGCTCAGCCTTCCCGAGACGGGCATGGCGGTGACCATGGATGTCGGCAATCCGCGCGACATCCACCCGCGCGACAAGCGGCCGGTCGGCGAGCGCCTGGCGCGGTGGGCGAAGGCGAAGATCTATGGCCGCGATGATCTGGTCTTCTCCGGCCCGCTTTATCGCTCAATGAAGATTGAAGGCGATCGCGTCCGGCTGTATTTCGATTTCATCGGTTCGGGGCTCGTGGCGCGCGGGGGCGAGTTGACGCATTTCACCATCGCAGGCGAGGACGGCATCTTCGTGCCCGCCCGGGCAATGATCGACGGCCAGACCGTCATCGTCTTCAGTGAGCAGGTCAGCAGGCCGGCTGCCGTACGCTATGCGTGGGCCGATGCACCGGATCCAAACCTCTTCAACCGCCAAGGCCTGCCCGCTTCGCCCTTTCGGACGGATGTGGGGCAGGACTGATCGCCGCGGACAGGGCTCCACGCGTCCGGGCGCACGATGTCCGGAAGATGCTTCCCCCTGGCCCTTTCGCCATCCCCACGGGTCGCTACACTACCCCGCCATGGCCAAGAAGAAGACGAAGAAGACGAAGAGCAAGTTCCAGTGGCGGACCGCCGAGACGAGCGATCGGCACGAACTCTACGAGAAGTCCGTCCAGGAGCCCCACGCCGAGTGCGAACTCATCGATCAGGTCTGGAAGGAGCAGCGCGGCCGCAAGTGCCAGAGCATCCGCGAGGACTTCTGCGGCACCGCGGTGGTGTGCGGCGAGTGGGTGAAGCGCCGGAAGAAGAACACCGCCGTCGGCGTCGATCTCGACGCGGAGGTGCTCGACTGGGGCCGGAAACGCGTGCAGAAAAGGCTCAACAGCGATCAGCGGCGGCGGATGCGCCTCATCGAGGACAGTGTCCTGACGGTCCGGACCGAGCCGGTGGACAGCGTGCTGGCGATGAACTTCAGCTACTACATCTTCCAGCATCGCGATGAGCTGCGCGGCTATTTCCAGCGGGCCCGCGAGGCCCTCGTCGAGGACGGGCTGCTCCTCATCGACGCCTACGGCGGAAGCGATTCGTTCCTGGAGATGGAGGAGGAGCGCGACCTCGACGGCTTCACCTACATCTGGGACCAGCACCACTACAACCCCATCACCGGGCAGGCTGTCAATCACATCCACTTCCGTTTCCCCGACAGCACGGAGATGCGCAAGGCCTTCACCTACAAGTGGCGGCTGTGGACACTGCCGGAGATCCGCGAACTGCTCAGGGAAGCGGGCTTCCGCAAGGTCGTCGTGTACTGGGAGGGCACCGACGAGGAAACGGAAGAGGGCAACGGCGAATGGGCCGTCTCGACCCGCGGCGAGGCCTGCCCCGGCTGGGTGGCCTATCTCGTGGGGATCAAGTAAGAGTCCCTGACAGACTGGTGGCATGGCCGTCCCGCCGTGCGCTCAGTTCATTCTGTCAGGAGCTCTAAGCCGGCGCGCCGTCCGGGCCCGTCTGACCGGCGGCCTGGACTTGCCCCCGCCGGCAGCGCCGGCGGTCCGTCCTTCAGGTCGGGAAGACCTTCAGCAGATCGAGGGCGGTGACGACACCGATGACGCGGCGCTGCTCATCCACCACAATGGCCCGGTGCACCTGCTCTTCCGCCATGCGGAGGGCCACGAGGCCGACCGGTTCATCGGGTTCGGCGGTGACCGGGTCGAGGGACATGAAGTCCTCGACGACGCCCAGTTCCTCCGGGTCCAGGTCGGTTCCGCCGCCGAGACCTTCGGCCAGGGCGGAGAAGAATGATCCCGGCTGCGTGCCCGGGGGGCCCTCGACACAACGACGAATCAGGTCCGTCCGGGAGACGACGCCCACCAGCCGTTCCTGCGCATCCACCACGGGGACGCCGGAGATGTCGTTGCCTTCGAGGATCTCGGCCAGTTCCCCGACGGTGGTCGCCTGACCCACACGGACGGGGTTGCGCCCCATGATGTCCTTGACGCAAAGTGAGCGGGCGGCCCTGGCTGACATCTTGTGCTCTCCTCGGGCAGACGGCCTGCCGTCCACCACGCGGGATGTGGCAGCCAACGAACTGGAGGTAGGCTACCGCATAACCGGCCGAAGCGCACGCTCAAGTCGCGGCAGGAGATGGGCTGGACGGCCATGCACGATCATCCGGACATCGTGGTCACCATTGAGCCGGGCGCCGCCGGCCTGGCTCGGCAGGCGGCGCTCCTCGCCGAAGAGCTGTCCCTCCCGCTGGCCGAGGACGCGGCCGCCATCGATGTCCCGCTGCTTCTGATGGTTACCGCGACCGGGCTGGAACTGCGGGAGGCGCCGTCGGCCGCGACGAGGGGCGTGCGCGTCGACTTCACCGCGATCGACCTGCGCACGGGCGGCGGCAACCTCTCCCGCCGCCAGCCGCTGGCGCGGGCGATCGGGCGGGCGTCGCGCACCGTCCTCGATGCGACGGCCGGGTTCGGCCACGATGCGGCCCTCCTGGCGTGCATGGGCTATTCCGTCACCGCGGTGGAGCGCTCGCCGGTGGTCGCTGCTCTCCTCCAGGATGGCCTGGCACGGGCGCTGGCCGATGACCGCTCTCGGGAGGCTCTTGGCGGCCGCCTGCGGGTGATCGTCGCCGATGCCCGCGCGGTTCTGCGGGAGCTGGATGAACCGCCTGATGCGGTCTACATCGACCCGATGTTCCCGCCGAAGCGAAAGGCCTCGGCCCTGGCGAAGAAGAGCATCCGCCTGCTCCGGCGGGTGGTGGGCGATGATGAGGACGCCGAAGAGCTGCTCGGCACAGCGCTGGACAGTCGCGTCCGACGCGTGGTGGTCAAACGGCCGACGTATGCCCGGCCCCTGTGCACGAAGCCGGCGGCCTCGGTCGCCGGCAAGCTGGCGCGCTATGACATCTACACGGCGGGGGCGGCCGGGCGTCAGTGATGGCCCCGCCGGTTCGGTCGGACTTGCCGGATGGGCCGCGCCGCTGCTGATGCCGGCCGCTCGGTGCCCGCACAGACCCGCCCGGCACGCGGAGAAAACCGCCCCGCAGGCATCTGGCCGGGTGGTATCCTGAACGCCGTCCTCAATCGTCGGTCCGGATCTCGAGCCGCTGTTCAGCCGTTCGATGGGCCGGCGGGCGAGCCATCGCGTCACCCGGCTGAAAGGCGAGCGTGTTGAGACTTCTCCGTGATCTGCCGGCCCTCGTCCTGCTCTCTGCGGCCACCGCCTGCTCGACGGCGCCCGGGGCCGCCTCCACCCGCCCGCCGCGGCTGCCCAACATCGTTTTCGTGCTCGTGGACGATCTCGGATGGGCTGATCTGGGCTGTTATGGAAGCACCTATTACGAAACGCCGAATCTCGATCGTCTCGCTTCGCAGGGGATGCGATTCACCGGCGCGTACGCCGCGTGCGCCGTCTGCTCGCCGACGCGGGCGGCGGTGATGACGGGGCGCTATCCGGCGCGGGTGGGGATCACGGACTGGATTCGCGCCGGGTTCCAGGGGACGCAGATTCCGGCGGACAGGAAGAATCCCACCGAGTACGTGGGCGGGATAAAGCGCCGGCTCCTGTGCCCCCCCAATCCGTTCTGGATGGAGCTGGAGGAGGTCACGATCGCGGAGATGCTGAACGAGGCGGGGTACGCCACGTGCCACATCGGCAAGTGGCATCTGGGCTTTGAGGACTGGTATCCGGACAAGCAGGGCTTCGATATTAATATCGGCGGCTGCGACTTCGGCCATCCACCCAGTTATTTCGATCCGTATGCAAATAAGAACCAGGGTCGCATTCCGACGCTGTCGCCTCGGAAGCAGGGTGAGTATCTCACCGACCGGGAAGCGGATGAAGCGGCGCGGTTTATCACAACACATGCCGAAGAGTCCTTCTTTCTCTATTGGGCGCCGTACGCCGTGCACACACCGCTGCAGGCGAAAAAGGAGCTGATCGAGAAGTACAAGGCGAAGGAGCGCACGCATCAGAAGAACGCGACATACGCCGCGATGGTCGAGAGCGTGGACAGGGGCGTCGGCCGGGTGCTGCGCGCGCTCGAGGAGTCGGGCGTGGCGGAGAGCACCATCGTGATCTTCACCTCCGACAATGGCGGTCTGCTCGGCGCGACAAACAACGCGCCGCTCCGATCGGGCAAAGGTTATCCCTACGAAGGCGGAATTCGCGAGCCCCTGATCGTGCGGTGGCCGGGACGCATCGAGGCGGGGTCGGAGTGTGATGAGCCGGTCGTGAGCATTGATTTTCTGCCGACGATCTGCGAGGCGGTGGGGCTGGCCCCGCCGGCCGAGCGCGCGATCGATGGGCGAAGCATCATGCCGCTGCTGCGGGGGAGCGGGCCATGGCAGCGCGACGCCCTGTTCTGGCATTTTCCGCATTACCGGGGCAACGATGTTGTGCCCTACAGTATCATCCGTGCCGGTGATTGGAAGCTCATCAAACGTTACGAAGGGCAGACATTCGAGCTGTTCAATCTCAAAGAGGATGTCGGTGAGAAACGGGACCTGTCCGGCGAAATGCCCGACAAGGTTCGACAGCTCGACGCAATGCTCGAACAGTGGCTCATGGCGACGGGGGCGAAGCTGCCAAGGCCGAATCCCGACTACGAGGCGGAGAGCGTCGCGGAACCTGCCCCATGAGTGGGAGCGGGGGAACGATGGCGTGATGGATGACATCACGTCGCGGCGCGTTCTGTTGAAGCGCCGGGGGCGATCGAGTATCCGAGATGTTAAGAACTGCTTCTATCGTGGCCATGACCTGCGGGTCGATTCTCGCGCCTGGCGCGGCGGCGGTTGAGGAGCCGGGCGAGCTGGCGCTGTGGTACACCAGGCCGGCGGCGGAGTGGGTCGAGGCCCTGCCGGTGGGGAACGGCCGTCTGGGCGCCATGGTCTTCGGGGGCGTGGATACGGAGCGCATCCAACTGAATGAGGATACGCTGTGGGCCGGCCCGCCCGTGCCGGAGAACCGGGAGGACCTGGCCGCCGCGCTGGCCGAGGCGCGCCGTCTGTTCTTTGAAGGCAGGCCCGCAGAAGGCGAGCGTCTGGTCCAGGAGCGCATCATGGCCCCGCGCATCTCACCCCGCAGCTATCAGACGCTGGGCGATCTCCGCCTGCGCATGATCCACGGGGACCGGCATCTCGCCGAGCCCGTCTTCGTTACAACGTGGCGCCGAGGGCCGGTGTCAGATAGTCTCGATGAGCGGCAGCTTATGTCCGCTTTTGATGACAGCCACTGGCCGGTCGTGGCGGATGAGACGGGCTTCGCTGTTCCCGAAAACAGCACGGTGATCTTTCGCAGCACGTTGACGCTGAGCGATCAGCAGCTTGAGGCGGGGCTCAGTCGAATCGACTTGAGCCCGATCGACGATGCATCCGTGGTCTATCTGAATGGCCGAGAGATCGGGCGGACCACGCAATGGAACCGTCCGTACAGGTTCGACGTGGCCGATGCACTGCGGCCGGGCGTGAACACGCTGGCCGTTGCCGTGCGCAACGTGGGCGGTCCCGGGCATCTGGCGGATACGGTTCGTCTGGCGGCCGAGGAGGTGCCGCCGGTGTACCGGCGGATGCTCGATCTTGATACTGCAATCGCGACAACGGAGTATGACGTTGACGGCATGATGTACCGGCGTGAGGTGTTCGCCAGCGCCGTTGACGATGTTCTGGTTGTGCGCATCAGCGCCGACCGGCCCGGAGCGATCTCGTTTGATGTCGGCCTGGATCGTCCGGCCGATTTCAACACGGAAGCGGTGGGGGCCGATCGCCTCGTGATGAGCGGTCGGGCCGGTCACGGCGGCGCGCATGCGGGTGTGGCGTATGAGGCCGTCGTCGATGCGAGAACGGACGGTGGTGAGCTGAAGGCGGTGGGGGCGACGCTGCAGGTGCGCGGCGCGAATGCGGCGACGCTGTACCTGGCTGCCGCTACTGATTACAACTTCGCGGATCCCGGCGCGCCGCTGACGCGCAATCGCCTTGGCGCGTGTGCGGCGGTATTGCAGGCGGCCGAGGCGAAGTCATTTGATAGACTCAAGGACGATCACGTGGCGGAGCATCGTCGCCTGTTCCGGCGAGTCAGCCTCGACTTGGGCGTCGACGAGGACGGCGGTCTGCCCACCGATGCTCGATTGCAGCGGGTGGTCGAAGGCGCCACCGATCGGGGCCTGGAAGCACTGTACTTTCAGTATGGCCGGTACCTGCTCATCTGTTCATCGCGTCCGGGGACGATGCCGGCCAATCTCCAGGGGATATGGAATGATCACATTGAGGCGCCGTGGAACGCCGATTATCATGTCAATATTAACTTGCAGATGAACTACTGGCCGGCGGAGGTGGCCAACTTGTCAGAATGCCATCTGCCGTTGTTTGATCTGATGGAGGGGATGGTCGCCGACGGGCGCGTGCTTGCTCGTCGCTTCGGCTGTGCGGGTATCGCCTTCGGGCACGTCACGGATGCGTGGATGTGGAGTGCGGTTCAGGGGCAGGCCGTGTGGGGCATGTGGCCCATGGGCGCCGGCTGGCTATCGGCGCACATGATGGAACATTACCGGTTTACGGGAGACAAGATCTTTCTTCGACAGCGAGCGTATCCGTTCCTGCGCCAGGCGGCCCTGTTCTTCATGGACTGGCTCGTGGAGGATCCCCGGACGGGGCGGTTGGTGTCGGGACCGGGGACTTCGCCGGAGAACGCGTATCTCTTCGACGGCGAGCGCTTGAGCCTGTCGATGGGAACCTCGATGGATCAGCAGATCATCCGGGAGACGCTGACGAACACGCTCGAGGCCGCGAAGGTGCTGGGCATCGAAGATGATCTGGCGAGCAGGATAAGGCGGACGCTCGAACGGCTCGGGCGACCGCAGATCGGCAGCGACGGGCGGCTGATGGAGTGGTCGCAGGAGTACGTCGAGGTCGAGCCGGGCCATCGCCACGTCTCGCATCTGTACGGGCTGCATCCGGGATCTCAGATTTCGGTGAGGCGCACGCCGGACCTTGCCGCCGCGGCGCGCAAAGCGCTGGAGGTGCGTCTCGCCAATGGGGGCGGACACACGGGCTGGTCACGCGCGTGGATGATCAACTTCGGCGCGCGATTCCTGGACGGCGAGTTTGCCCACGATCACCTCCGTTTGCTCCTGGCCCGATCGACGCATCCCAATCTTTTCGACAACCACCCGCCGTTTCAGATTGACGGCAACTTCGGCGGGTGCGCCGGGATCGCCGAGATGCTCCTGCAAAGTCACGCCGGGGAAGTGCACCTGCTGCCCGCCCTGCCGAAAGCCTGGCCGGACGGGCGTGTTCGAGGCCTCTGCGCCCGGGGTGGTTTTGTGATCGATATCGAGTGGGCGGATGGCGTGCTGACGAAAGCGTCGATTCACTCTAACCTGGGGAATCCGTGCGCGGTTCGGTACGGTGATGCCGTCATCAGGATTGAAACCAAACCCGGCGCGACGTACACGATCACGCGCGCCGACTTCGGCGAATGACCCGGCGATCGTCGCCGTCGAGAAACGGAGCGTTGCTCATGTCGAATCTCATTGCTGCGGCCGTCATGGGCGCTGTTCTTCTGTCGTTCGTTGCCTGGGCGACCCCGCAGCGCGACGCGGAAGCCGAGCCGCCGTTCGAGCGGCTGCCAACGCCGACTCCCGAGCAGGCCGCATGGCACGATCTGGAACTGGGCATGTTCATTCACTTCGCGCCCAACACGTGGCAGGATCGCGAGTACGACGATCTCTCCACGCCCCTGGCGCAGATTAATCCCCGGAACCTGAATACGGATCAGTGGGTGTCGGTCGCCGAATCGATGGGCGCGAAGTACATTATCTTTGTTGCCAAGCATGTCGGGGGTTTCTGCTGGTGGCAGACGAAGACGACTGAATACAGCGTCAGGAACATTCCATGGAGGAAAGGCAGAGGCGATGTGCTGGCTGATCTTGCGGCCTCGTGCCGGAAGCGGAACATGAGGCTGGGCGTCTACTTGTCGCCGGCCGATCGCAAACACGGAGTCGGCGTGGGAGGCAAAGCCGACAGTGCCGAGGGTCAGGCGGCCTACGAACGACTCTTCCGCCGCCAACTGGCCGAGATTCTGAGCGGGTACGGAGAGATGGTCGAGGTCTGGTTCGACGGGAGCCTCGTCTTCGATGTCGGCGACATTCTCGCCGAGCACGCCCCGAAGGCGGTGGTGTTCCAGGGGCCGCAAGCGAGCATTCGGTGGGTCGGGAACGAAGCCGGCGTTGCCCCATATCCCGCCTGGAATGGCGCACGTTACGATCGGAAGACGTGGGGGACGCGCACCGCCGTTCACGGCGATCCGAATGGCGATCGCTGGCTGCCGAACGAGTGTGATGCGCGAATCCGCAACACGTGGTTCTGGCGGACGGATAACGCGCAGACGCTCAAGAGCGTGGATGAGCTGATGGAGATGTACGAGCGATCCGTGGGGCACGGCGCGGTGCTGTTACTTAACAACACGCCTGATCCGACCGGGCTCATTCCCGCGGCCGATGCCGCGCGCTCGGCCGAGTTCGGCCGGGAGATCAAACGTCGTTACGGGATTCCGATCATCGACACGAGCGGTCGGGGCGATCTGATCGAGATGAACCTCTCGGCGCCGACCACCATCGATGCCGTCACCTCGATGGAGGACATCACGCACGGCGAGCGCATCCGGGCCTACGTGATAGAGGGAAACATCAACGGTCAGTGGACGGAACTCTGCTCCGGCACGGCGATTGGACATAAGAAGATTGACCGCATCGGGCCGTTGCGAGTGTCGGCGCTGCGCTTGCGCGTTACGGAGAGCGTCGGGGAACCGGTGATTCGGCGCTTTGCCGTGTATCTCACGACCCGGCAAGGGCGGTGACTGATGTGGCGGATCCGTGTAGTGCACCGCGTGCGGCCGGTCGCCGGCGCACTGCTCGCATCGCGGAGAGGGAGGTCCGGATGAACCTCGCGGCATCAGCGCCTCGGCCGTCAGAAAGTGGAGCGTACCGGGCTCGAACCGGTAACCTCTGCCTTGCAAAGGCAGCGCTCTCCCAATTGAGCTAACGCCCCAAGCCGAATCACAGTATACGCCCGCGGCCTCAGCGCCGCGGCGTGAGCAGATCGATTCGTTTGGGTTGGATCGTGTTGAGGCGCAGACCGCCGTCGTAGGCCTTCGTGCCGACGATCCCCACGAGCTGGCCGAGCATCTCGGTCAGGTCGAATCCATCGTCCGGGCGCAGGTAGGCGATGGTCCGGCTGGTGGCCGGGTCCTGGACACGGAAGAGCTTGGGCAGGAGGTGGCCGTCATAGACGGTGGAGGCGGCCAGCCGCCCGACGGCAACGTAGTCGGCCGTGTTCTCCAGCGCCAGGCGGAAGGCCTCGGCCTCCTCGGCGCTCAGGTCGAGGCGCTTGCGGAGCCTGGCGAGCTCGGCGCGGCGCTCCTGGAGTTCGGCCCAGATCGCCAGTTGCTCGGCCCTCGCCGACGCGTAGCGGGCGATGCGGCGGCTGTCGGGGTGCTCCTCCGCCAGCTTCAGGTAAAGCTCTCTCAGCGGCAGGACCTCGGCCGTCTCGATGGGCTCCTTGCACAACTGCCTGTAGGCCGCTTCCAGGCCTTCAAGCTGTGTTTGAGCGGCGCTGGGGGCGGGGGCGGGCGGTTCCGTGGCCTGGGCCGGGCCTGACGGGGTTTCCTCGGTCGGCGCGGCCAGCTCATCACGCCCTGCCGACGGCGCGCTCGGCTCCACCTGCGGAGTCGGCGCGACCTGCGGCGATGTCGCCGGCTGCTCGGAGACGGGCGGCACGGCTTGCTCGGCCCGCGCGAGGACGGGTTCGGGCTCGCCCGGCGGCGGTTCGTCGGCGTCGACGGTGGTCTGTGCCTCGCCCTGGGGATGGGCCATCGCCTCGGTCCACGCGGCGATCTGCTCGGGCGTAGCGCGCTGGACGAACGATGCGCTGATCCAGCCTTCCGCCTTCTCCGGCAGAACGACCTTGTAGACGATCTCGCGCTCGGTCTCGATCCTCTCGAGCACTGTCAGCTCGACATCGGGTTCGAGGACGAGAAGCGCCTTCCAACTGCTGCGCGGGTCGTACCTGGTGTTGAGATTCGGCGCCCGAAGATCCACCGGCCCCAGGGTTCGGGCCTTCTTTGCCGCGGCATCGAAGCGAACCAGGCCCGCATCGGCCTTGAGAAGGCGCACATAGCCGAAGAACTCCCGGAAAGCCGGTCCGTCCGTGAGCACGCGGATCCAGTTGAATTTCTCGCCGACGACCTTGACGAGATCACCCTTCTCGACCTTGCCAAAGGGATAGTAGGAGTCGGCGGCGCCGCAGCGGACGGAGACTTCATCTGCCGTAATCACGGCCAGGTAAGACTCGTCGGGAGGCGCCGGGGCCTGGGACCACGCCGGTCGCGTGAGGGCGGCCGCCGCGGCGAGGGCCAGGAGAGAGAGTGCAGCGACGAACGGGAGGCGGCGTGGATTGCTCGTCATGGCGGGCCCTTCCGAATCGGGGATGACAGGAGCCGTGAGCCTATCTCCTGCCGAAGCGGCGGGCAACCGGCGTGTGCGGGGCGTGTGGACAGCCCGTGTGTGTCGAGGCCGGCGATGGGTGCGTGGACGCCTGCGTTGAGCTTGGCTGGACTCACCGGCGGTGGTACCCTTCATCGCCATGCGTGGACAAGCTGTCACTTACCGATCGGTGTTGATGGTTGCCGTGATCGCCGCGGCGGGCCTGCTGAGCCTGTTCGAGGCAGGCTGTCAGTCTCCACTCGATTCGCCCTCGGGCGAGCCGACATTGCAGCAGTCGATCGCCGCGGCGGTCGACCGGGAGTTGGCCTCGCTGCCCGAGGAGGTTCCGACGCTGACCACGACGCAGCCGCCGGCGGAATTGGAGCAGGCGCTGGCCGAGCGGCGCGAGGAGCTGGACGCCATGGGCCCCGCCACGGACGCCAGCCGGACCGAGGTTGATCTCGGGGCGGATCTGGCCGGCAGCGTGCAGCAGGAACTTGCCGTCAGCCTTCAGTCGGTCATCACGACGGCGGTGGAAAACAACCTGGCGGTCCGGATCGCCAGGCTTGCACCGGCCATCAACGCCGAGGACATCATCAACGCCGAGGCGGCGTTCGATTTCGTCCTGTTCAGCAATGCCGACTTCACGAAGACGGATGAGCCGTCGACGGTGCCGGTGCTCGGCGGGTTTGTGCTCGGCACGCCGTTCAGCGCCGATGAGCGGTATCGGTTCGAGACCGGCGTGCGCAAGCGAACGCAGACGGGAGCGGAGTTCTTCGCCTCGACGGATCTGACGCGCTTCCGCAACAACGCGCCCGGCATCGGCCTGCTGCCGGACCCGGCCTATACCGCGGCCGTCCGGCTGGGGCTCACGCAGCCGCTTTTGCGCGGGTTCGGCGAGCCGGTCAACACGGCGACGATCCGCCTGGCGGGCAACGCCGAAAGCCGGGCCGTGGCGCAGCTCAGGAGCGACCTTCTGAATCTCGTCGAGCAGGTCGAGGTGGCCTACTGGAACCTCGTGTTCGCCTGGCACAACCTGGAGATTCGCCAGTGGCTCGTCAACGTGGGCGTCGAGGTGCGGGATGTGCTCGATCGACGCCGCGAGTTTGACACAAAGCTCGCCCAGTATACGGATGCGGTGGCGACGGTTGAGCAGCGCAAGGCCAATGTGATCCGTGCGCGGCGGCGGATACTGGCGGCGTCCGATGCTCTGAAAGCCCTGATCAACGATCCGGAGCTGACGGTGGGGTCCGAGGCGCTGTTGCATCCCGTGGATTCGTTCGTCGCCTCGCCGGTGAGCTACAACCTTCGGCAGACGATCGTCACCGCCCTCGACCAGCGCCCTGAGATCGAGCAGGCGTCGCTGGCGATAGACGACGCTTCGATCGCGCAGACGGTCGCCGACAACGCCCGTCTTCCGCTGCTCGATCTGTCGGCGCAGATCGCCTATTTCGGCATGGATGAGGATTCCAGCGACTCGTACGGGAATCTGTTCGACGCCGAGTTCATCGATTACATCCTCGGCCTGCGCTTCGAGTATCCCCTGGGGAATCGCGCGGCCGAAGCGGGCTATCGCCAGGCGCGGTTGCAGCGATCGCAGGCGCTGCTGGGCTATCGCCAGGCGGTGCAGGACGTCGTGTTGGACGTCAAGTCGGCGTTGCGTGACGTGGTGACGAATTTCGAGCTCATCGAGGCGACGCGCTCCAACCGGATCGCGCAGGCGGAGAATCTCCGGGCGCTGCTGGTGGAGGAGGAGACGCTGGCGGGCCTGACCCCCGAGTTCCTCAACCTCAAGTTCCAGCGTCAGGAACGCCTGGCCTTTGCCCGCCAGGAGGAGCTTCTGGCCCTGGCGAACTTCGATCAGTCGGTCGCTTTGCTCTACCGGGCCATGGGGACCGGCCTGACCATGCGCGACATCGATATCGAGGTCGTCGGTGAGCCGCGCGCCGACGACATGCCTTCGGTTGCCGGCCATGCCGAGGATCGTTGATCCCAATCCGGAGATGATTGGCGAGGCCGCGCGCCGGCTGCGCGAGGCATCTGTCGTGGCGTTTCCCACCGAGACGGTCTACGGCCTCGGCGCCGATACGCTGAACCCCATCGCCCTGCATGAGGTTTACGAACTGAAGAAACGGCCGGCGGACAACCCGCTCATCGCCCACGTCGCCGATCGGGCTCAGGCGCGGGCGATCGTCGAAGTCTGGGATGCGCAATGCGATCGGCTCGCGGCGCGTTTCTGGCCCGGACCGCTCACGCTGGTGCTGCCCAAGGCGTCTGATGTGCCCGACGGGGCGACGGCGGGTCTGGCCACGATCGCCGTGCGCTGCCCGCGGCATCCCGTGGCAAGAGCCCTGATCGACGCCTTCGGTTCTCCCATCTCCGCGCCGTCGGCCAATCGATCCGGCCACGTCTCCCCGACCACGGCCCGGCATGTGGCGGATGAGTTCGGCGACATTGACGATCTGTTGATTCTGGATGGCGGGCCGTGCGAAATCGGGCTGGAGTCCACCGTGCTGGACGTGACCGCGTCGCCGCCCCGCATCCTTCGGCCGGGTGCGGTCACGAGGGAGGAACTGCGGACAGCGGCGGGGGAGATTGACGATGCCTCGGAAGAGCATCGGGCGGCGACGTCCGGCCATCCGGCCCGGCATTATGCGCCCCGCACCCCGGCGGACGTCGTGGATTCAGCAGCGCTTCGATCGCGGCTTGCGGCACTCGAGGCACCCGCGGCCGTCCTGTGCTTCGACGCCTCGGCCGTCCCGGCGCCGCACCGGCCGATCGAGATGCCCGCTGACGCCCGGGCATATGCAGCGCGGATGTACCAAGCGCTGCGCGAAGCCGATGCGGTGGGCTTTGACCATATCGTGATAGAAAGACCGCCTCGCACGAGCGAGCTGTGGCTCGTGATCGAGACCCGCCTCGTCCGGGCTTCGCAGCGGCAGGGTCGTTAGACCGCCGATCGGCGGATGCTTCGCGGCGCCGGGCGCGCATGCCGGCGATCGCGAAAGGCAAGGGGGTGGGGTACAAACGCCGGCCGGATTCGACGGCGGGAGGGAGGCACGCCGCCGGAGGAGAGCGGGCGCTGTTCTTTACGATCCGCCGGGGCCGGGGCCGGCATCGGCTTGATCTTCGGCCGGCAGAGCCGCTTCAATCGGTTCGCCTTCATCCTCGGCCGCGTTCTCCTCGGCCTCCGGCTCTTCCTCTTCTTCCGGGGGCCGCTCGCCGGTGTAGATGACGATATCCGCCCGGCCGCGATCCTCCTCCAGTAGCTCGCTCGGCCAGGCGCGTTGCATGCTGATGACGAGGATCCTGGCCCCGGGCAGGTGCCGGCGCAGCTCCTGCACGGTGCCGCCTTCGAAGTCGCAGTGGAACTGGCCGACGACATGGACGACCTTGCTCGCCCCGCTCCGGGTGGCGCGGGCGATCGATTCGGCCATTGTCGCGTCCCACACGAGCTGGCTGCGGAAGATCGCCTCGATTTCCTCATCGGTCAGGGGATGGAACGGCATGCGGCGCTCTTCCGGCGCGGTTGTTTCCTCGCCCTCCTCCG
>Ga0272441_10007779_pt1 | contig 17281 bp, 33 predicted proteins | sample SSMProp6N_FD_193582 | JGI IMG/M metagenome (GOLD analysis project Ga0272441, IMG submission 193582) | Marine sediment archaeal communities from Little Sippewissett salt marsh, Falmouth, MA, United States - SSM-Prop-6N | ecosystem: Environmental > Aquatic > Marine > Wetlands > Sediment ...
TTTTTCTCTTCCCATTGCTCTAAAATTGCTTTAATTGTTTCATAAGATTTTCTTATTAATTCTTGTTCTTTTGTTTCCATTTTATTTTTTCTCCTACCTTTTTAGGCAATATAGTAAGGAATAACTACTATTTAAATGTTTTGGTATTGTAAAGATATTGTATTTAACCATATTCAACGCTTACGAGGGGCTTCCCGAAATTGGATTTAATATTGTTGTTTAAAGAAGTTTCATCGTTGGATGAAATTTGGGAATCTTCGTGAGAAGATTCCTTTAAACTGATATTCAGAGAAGTTTAAATTTTTGCGATTAGTTAAACACTGCTTAAAAAACATTTAGAATTTTTGAAAATGGTTGGTATTAAGAAAATAAAGGTTTTCTTCTCATTATTTTAAGTTTGCCTTTCTTGTAAGATTCTTTACCTTCAGGAGTTAAATTTGAAACAACATTACTTTTACTTGTTCCAGTTGTTTTCCATTTAGTATAAATCTTTCCATTTCTAAGAACCTTTATTTCATACCAATTTCTTTTTACCATTTTCTATGCCTCCTTTCAATATTTTTTAAGTTTAAATATTTTTCGGTTTTCATAATCGCTTGGAGCAAAAATTTAAATTTGGGTGTAACCTCTGAATATAAGAGTTAAGGAAAGTTCTCGTAGAGAATTTGGGGAAAATCATTTTTGATTTTCCTCCTTAACGTATATTATGTGAAGTTTCATTTTTTACGATTAGTTTCTCCACGATTTAGTTCTACAAACATTATATCTTTTGGTAAATTCAACCCCCAAGTAAACCAAGCAGTAGCAAACCAAGATGATGAACCTCCGTTTGGGGTGACGAAATTTATACGACGATTTGGAATAATCAACTGCAAACCATATTTTTTAAATAAAGCCCCTCTTTTAATTCCCTCTAATGTTGTTAGTGGCATGAGAAAAGCAAAAGGTTTACCTAATTCGTATGCTCTCTTTAGAAACTCATCTTTCTTTGAGTATGGGGGATTTGTAATTAAAATATTACATTCTTTAGTTAAATCAAAATCAAAAAAATCCACATCCTTATTTAATACTTCAAATCCTTTTTTCTTTAGATGAGTTGCTAAAGCACCTTCTCCCCAAGCACATTCCCATACAACATTAAAATCTTTGATAAATGGGAGAAGTGGATTTAGAGCATACTCTGGAGTATAAATTTCGTCTGTATGTCCGTTCATCATCAGTTTAGGTTTTCTTGAATTTACCATTGACTCACTATTTTCCACTCCTAAATTTTATTGGGATTATAAACATAAATGGTAAAAATAACCAAGCTAAAAATGTTGCTAATATTGAAATTCCTCCGTAAAATAAATAAAGGAATAGGCTATTTTCATCATTCGCAAAAAAATTCCAGTTTTCAACGGGATTTAACACCTTTAGCCAATCTTTCAAATCTTTGGTATCATAATATATTTTTACCATCTTATTGTTGAACCTCACTTTTGGAGTAAAAAATGAAATTTGGGCGAAGCCACATAATATTGTTGTTTAAAGAAGTTCTGACGAAGTCAGAATTTGGGAAATTACAACAACGATTGTAATTTCCTTTAAACTGATATTCAGAGAAGTTTAAATTTTTGCGATTAGTTGCTCCAGACTTAAAAAACATTTAGAATTTTTGAAAATGGTTAATATCCAAACATAAGCTCTTGGTCTCTCTTAGTTGCATACTTTCCTTTTCTTCTTTTTACATTTCTTTCTAATGCTTTTTGTTCTTTTGTTTTTTTTGGTTTCTTTTTTACTACCATTTTCTATACCTCCTTTCAATGTTTTCTAAGTTTAAATAGTTTTTGGTTTTCATTTTAACGCTGGGAGCAAAAATTTAAATTTGGGTGTAACCTCTGAATATAAGAGTTAAGGAAAGTTCTCGTAGAGAATTTGGGGATTGCGTAGCAATCCTCTTTAATGCATATTAAATCCCTTTTCCGTAGGAAAAGTTGCGTAGCAAAGTTCGGAGTTTTGCGATTACTCATAATTAACATTGCTCCACTCCACTAATTTATTTGGTTGTTTTGAAAAGATAACAAAAAAGTATCTTCCAAACCATCTTTTACAGGAAACTACTGTGATTTTGTTTATGAAAAAACCTTGCTGTCTAATTTCTTCTAATCTCTTTGGTGTGAATTTGTTAAACATATTTATTGAAATCAGAAAGCCGACTCCCTTTCTGGCTATCTTAAAAGATTTTTGCCAAAATTCCCAACACTCTTTATATGGTGGATTTCCAACAACCCAATCTACTTCTTGGGAATAATCAAAAAAATCTTTTCCTAATTCTAATTCACACCAATCTTTATTCTTGACAGCAATGTTTTTGAACCAAACCATATTCTTTCCTGCTCCTGCGTCTAAAACAAAATCTTTTTTATCAAAATCCAAAAAACTTAAACAATACTTAACAAGTTCTTCTCCTGTGTAATGAAAGTTTATGTTTTTTGGTATATTGCCTTTCTGTAAAAGCATTCTACTTTTCACGCCATTTTTTGTTATCTTTTCCATCTTGATTAGTTGAGCAATGCTTGGGAGCAAAACTCCAAATTGGATTTAATATTAGGGTTAAAAGAAGTCGGCGAAGCCGATTTGGACAAAAACAATATTCTTTGTTTTTGTCTTTTAACCGATATTATGTGAAGTAAATAAATTTACGATTTAATTACAACGCAATTGTGGGCGACTTTTCCATTTGTCAAAGTCAATTTGTGGTTTCTCATCACACTCACAAAAATCACTTCTTCTTATAAAAGTGATGCCTTTGACAAATTTCATCTTACCACATTTGCGACATCTTTCTGGGTCTCCTATATCCTGCATTTTAACCTCCTTGAGCAAATTTATTTATTTGTGAGCCGAAGGCGAACGGACACATAATATTGTTGTTTAAAGAAGTTTCATCGTTAGATGAAATTTGGGAATCTTCGTGAGAAGATTCCTTTAAACTGATATTATGTTCGTCAGCTTTGCTGACCTGCGTAGCAGAGTTTGAGGGGGGAACGATTGAGTTGCTCAATACTTGCTGTGATAATCTTTCATTTGCTATCTTAACATATTTTTCTTCCAACTCAATTAAAATAAAATTTCTGTTTAGATGCCTACAAGCCACTCCTGTTGTTCCTGAACCTGCACAATTGTCTAAAACTAAATCTCCTTCATTTGTGTAAGTTTTAATTAAGTATTCAAATAATGCTACTGGTTTTTGTGTTGGATGAAGAGAACCATTACTTTTCTTATTAAACTTTATAATTGACCTAGGGTATCTTAAACCAGTTTTATTATCATGCGTATGCCCACATTTCACTTTTTTACCATTCCATGTAACACTATTAATTTTGCCCCTTGAATAAGGTTCTCCTTGTTTCATTTGAGGATTATAATTCTTAATTTTGGAAGGGGTATTTACTACAGGGAAATTTCCAAAAACACATATATCTTCATGAACTCTTAATGGTTGATAATTTGCTAAAACAAAATTTCCACCTCTGTGTTTTTCCCAAACCCAGTTATATTTAAACATTTTTGGATTGCTCATAATTAATGTGCTTGTAAATGGTTGTGATGAGGTTAATACTATTGCTCCATTATCCTTAATTATTCTTTTGTATTGTTTCCATAGTTTATCAAATGGAATTATTGCATCCCATTTGCAAGATGTAATTCCATAGGGTAAATCACAAAGAATCATATCTATTGATTTATCTTCTATCTCTTTCATAAGTTCTAAACAATCTCCTTGATGTATTTTGTTTATTTCTAACATTTTTTAGTTTCTCCTAACTTCTGCTACTCAATCGTGGCGTGGGAGTTCCCCCCTCAAATTGAACATAATATGGATTAAGTAGACATCTCCACTTACTCCATTAACTTCCATCGGAAACAACCCCTTTTTCTTTTGGAAATATTTTAAAATCATTTTTCCAATCATCTTTTTTTAATTTTGATTCTATATATTCAATTCCCATTTCTCGAAAACATTTTTTTGCAATCATTGGTTTAGATGTTTTGACAGAATAAACTATAAATTTACAATTTATACCCTTTTTTCTCCAATAATCAAACTTTTGGAAAAGTTCTTTTTTGAATTGTTTGTTTTTACATTCAATTATAGCATAGAGTTTATGATTTTTAAATAAAACAACGTCTGCATTTCTATTAAATATACAAAACTCAAAACAAACATTAAAATACCTTTTATATTTTTCTTCGATTTCTTTCTTTAATTTTTTGTGAATTATACCTTCTACCATTTTACCTCCATATTATCCCAATTTCCCCTCTATAAACCTTCGTTTCTTGTAGAAAATTAATTTCCATTATGCTCTTTTTGATATTTAATTAAAGATTCTAAACACAAACAATGATGTTCATAACTTTCTCTTAATGTTTTATTACTGGCTTCTGGTTGGTTAAAAAATTTTTCATAAATTCTTCTTTGAGATTCACCTAATCCGATTAATTGAGTTATCATTATTCGTTTTGTTTCGTCACATAATAGAGTTATTTTTTCATTACTCATTCCCCCCACCTCTCATAAAATTTATTCACTCTACAACTTTCATATTTAGAATTAAAGAAACATCTTTTTGTTTTTCTTATTGGACATTTTGTTAAGTAAGGACAGAATGTAATATCGGGAAAATTAAATAAATCAAATCCATTTTTAGAATTTTGTTCTTCCCGATTTTGAGTGTCAGGAGTTGCGGAGTAATCCACACCACATCCGCCTTCCAATGCTTCAATAAACCGCTGGGGCACGGACGGACTCGTATTCGTGTTGTTCCCCATATTAAACTCCTGACTATCCAACACTGCTTCTACAATTCTGTGGCTTCTATTTCTCCCCATATTCTTTTCTGATTGACTAACAAATATTCTTTTCATTTATCCACCTCAGAATTTCATTTATCTTTAATCTTAAAATTTCTAATTTTTCTTCTATTGTTTGAGTATATTCTGTTGGTTCTTTTCTTATTGGTTTTATTTTCATATTTTAATGCCCTGTTCTCGCCAAACAGGGACTTCGTTTATGGATATGACATGAAAAGAGGTATAATTCTTGTCAATCAAAAAACAATACTCCAACTTGTTTCTTGAAGCGAGTATGAAATTGCCGTAAGATTAACTTACGACAACACCCTTCTCATCCGGGATTTTGATGTTAGAGGGTAAAGAATAACCTCTGTGATGAGTATAAAATGGCAGGAGAGTTGTGAAAACCTGCCATTGCCCTTCTCACTCGCGGGACTTCGCTGAAAAGGTGGTGATCTCCATTACAAACCTGAGTGAGTTTAATCAACTAATGTATATTTTGTATTTTGTTTGTTTCCTGTTTGAAGTACTTTAAACACTTTTTGACCCTTTACTCCAAGTTCAACAATTTTATGATAAACTGGGTTACGAGTGTTTAACCACCAAACAAACTTTTCACCCTTTGACTCAACAGGGATTATTTTTTTTACAACACCAGATTCTTGGTCAGTCCATTTTTCGAATGGATTTGTAAAATCAATAGTTATTTCTGTAATCTTATTTTCTTCTAACTTAAGAGCAGGTGCCCTATCTTCATCAAAAGCAGTATTTTTTGTTTCTTCAAGTTCTTGTTTAAGCCAATCTGTATTTTCAGTCTTTTGTTCTTCCATTTTGTTTTACCTCCTGTTTATTTAGATTAGTATCTGTCACGCGATTAGAGGCATTCTGGGAAGCTTTCTTTTGATTTGTGTTACTTATACTGTCTAAAATTTCTTGTGCAGTTTCCCCTTTTATTGTGAAGTCAATATATTTTCCTCTATCAACCAAACTTTTACGAATATTATACTGACAAAGTTCAATCATTTTCATTTTTCAAACCTCAATGTTTTATTTTCTTCTTCTAATAATCTTATTCTTTCATATAATTTATCTATTTCAGACCATAAACATTTTAACTTACCAGTAATAATATTTTCAACTTGGTTTTTAGTTACAATTTCAATCTTCATTTTTTTTCTCCACATTATCTGTAATGTATTGTTCAACATTATCAAGAATTTTATTTGTGTGTTTTATTTCTTCTGCTAATTTTAAACGACCTATATAATTCCAAGTAACCGCAATAATAATTAATCCAAGTAATCCAAAGAAAAAAGCTTTGTCTAAATCTGGCCAAATAATAAAATATCTGATCCACGAACTTCCAAAAATAAGAACACCAAAAACTACTCCACAAAATCCTAAAATACTACGAGTCATCTTCACACCTCTCTTCACAACAAATAACACCTTCACTATTTTGCCATGTTCTTGTTATTTTATATTTCTTCTTTTCCTCTTCCATTTGTTTTCACCTTTGATATATCAGATATATCTACCCATTCATTTTCTTCGAACCCCATATATTTCACAAATTCCGATGGTAAACGAATTATTAATGAATTTCCTATTTTTTTTATTTGTGTAATCATGTTATCTTTTGTATATTAAAGTATATAAATGTTTCTTTTAATTATACAATAATGACAAATTTTATACGTATTAGTCATGTTAGTCAGGTTAGGCACACAATGTCCACTCATTTTACATGTGTATAAACTAAGTGAAACTACGTGTCTAACTTGACTACCCTGACTAATAACTATTATTCTTTCCATTTTATACCTCCCCAACACCTTAATTGTCCACCTTTTCCATCATAAGCCCAATCAAAATATTTCTTTAATGTTTCAATTCCTAATTTTTTCATAGAAATTCCAATTGAATTTTCTGCCATTTCCCTATGTCTATTTTCCTTACACCATCCCGAAAATTTTTTAAAAAAATCCGACTTTGTAATATATCCAAAGCTATCTTCAATTGTAAATTTTTTTATAAATTCTGATAAAAAATCACTTTTTGATTCATATTTTTCTTTTCTTTCTTCAATACTTCCTTCATTTATAAACTTTCTATTTTTTAATAAATTTTTTAAAATAAAACAACATTTATTTGCTAAAGCATTATATTCTTCTTTTGGTATATCTAATAAAATATCTTTTTCTTCTGAGAATGAATTTGGGAAATCAATAATCATCCAACGACGATAAAACCCAATCGTCTTATCATTTGTCGTCGGTAAATTATTTGTTGCAATTAATATTTTAGCATAATTTATTTCATCAAATGGATTTTTATTTTTATATTCAAATCCAATTAAATCACCACCAGTTAATTTTTTTAAAATAGATGTTTTTTGCATCTCATTAAAATTAGTTTCTCCCATAATACAAACTAATTTTTTATGAAGACGTGTTATTTCAAATCTTGAATTTAATAATGTATCAAGTTCTGTTGTGCAACAATTTTCAGTTCCAATAAAATTTCTTAATAAAGTTAAAAAACAACTTTTTCCATTTAACCCAGCTCCAATAAAACAAAACAACCGATGAATAGGGTAATCCGGGATTAAACAATATGCAATAATTTCATATAATGTTTGGACATATTCTTTACCAACCCATTCCTCAAAAATTCTATCCATCGTCGGTGTTTTATCATTATTACCTATTTCACATGATAATGGGTTTGTAACAAAATATTCTGGTGTTGCTTCAAATTCTCTTCCGGTTGAAATATCATAAATTATATTTTTAAATTGGATCCAAGTCGGTTTAATATTCTTTGGTATTATTTTCCTTCCCTCTTGTTTTAATGAATTTAAAATTAATGTTCTATTTTTAGGAGAGACAACATCTTCGCCAGTGGAATCCGAAATCATATTCAAAATATCAATCTCGTCAACAATTTCCCATTTATATAATTTAAAATTCCATAACCACCATAATCCATTTTTATCATAAAATAATGGTTGGATGTTATTAAATGTTTTAGCTTGACCGGCTGGAGTAAATATTTTTGAAGCAATACCAACCATTTCCATCCCAATTTTTTCTGCTTCTTTCCTACTCACCATTCTTCACCTCCATCATTAACTGAATAAATCGAACAACATCTCCACCAGAATTACATCCAAAACAATAAAACGAATTTGTTTCAGGATAGAAAGTCAAAGAAGGTTCTCCGTCGCTGTGGAAAGGACAAATACATTTATTATTTTTTACTTTCAACCCAAATTTTTCAGCAATTTGTAATATTGGAATTTTAGAATTTGTTTTATAAGTTGGGTTTTCTTTTTTTATTGATATTGAAGTAACTATATCCCACGGCCAATAATCATTAGCAACATCTTCAAAAACTTTTAATAACATTTCTGTAACCTGTTTCGGAGAATATTGAATCAACATAAATCTTGTAAGTCGATACCATTTCGGATAATCATTTTCAACAAAATTTTCAAATTCTATTTCATGGTAATCTTTATCAAAATAATTTTCTAACGCTTGTCCAGCTGATTGAACAAACGCGAATGTTATATTATCCCCAAGTCGTTCTTGGACTTTTTTTATATCCATTTTTGTTGGGCGCTTCATTATTTCCATTTTACTTCGTCTCCATCAACAACCTCCATCTCCACTTGACAAACATGACAAACTTTCATCACTAATTTTTTTTCATACTTCCTAATTCTTTTACATTTCGGACACTTCCAATATTTCATTTCCCAATCCTCCTAATTTCAACTTTTCTATCAACTGTCTTTGCTATTTCAATTCCTTTTTTCATACCATTACTTATTCCAAAATCAACATATACGACTGTTTTGTTCGCACATTTGCCCCACTCTAAGCCCGCATTAATTCCAAGTTCTCTCTCCGCTAAAACAGTATCATCTAAAATTCCTTCTTGTGTATAAAGTAAATGAGAAGCAAATGGATATTCTCCTCTTTTAAAACAATCTTTCATACACCTTCTTGCATATTTTAAATTCTCTTCGGTATTTTTCCAATCTTTGCCCTTATATGGACTTTCTAAAACTACTAATATCATCACCCCCCCACCTCCTCATAATCTTCAATCTCAAAAATATCTGTAAGAAATAATCGCCTCTCTTCTCCCAGATAAAGTCGATCTTCAAACCAATAATACCAATCATCAATCAAATCAGAACGAAACCATCCATTAACAAAAGTGCCTTTTGGTTCTTTAGAAACATGACAAATAATTTTCTCTTTAAAATAAAAACTCGCTTTATTCTTCAACCTCAATTCTTTTTCTTTCTCCATTCAATTCCCCGACCCGAAGGTCACTCTTGCAATACCGAAGCACTACAAGAGTTTGAAATATAAGAACACTTCTTATTTAAACTTTTATAATTACTTAAAAATTAATAATACTTATGTCTTTTCTTTTTGTCGTCGCCAATTCGTTTTCTAAATTCTTCTACTGTAAGTTTTGGTTCAGTTTGTTTTATTTTTTCCAAAGCTTTAGAATCCAAATCAATCTTTGGTGTTCTATATTTTTTCATTTTACAAACACCCCCTTTCATTGTTTTATTTCTCCACGAACACTACTCATAAAAAACCAAACTGCTGACAAAATTGTTACAGCTATAATAATACCAAGAGTAGTCAAATTTATTAATCCATCTCCAAGTGTAAATATTACTGCCATAAATGTTGTAGATACCGACGACAGAACTGTCCAGAATGGATAGTCGGCGCTTCCAAGTCTTCTTTTTTGATTTGAAGTCCCTCCAATCCAAACAATACAAAAAATAAATACTAAAATCATAATTGGAAATGCTGGAACAGAATTTGCTGTCCCAATTAAAGCGTCGTCAATACCCGATGTTAGATTTGGCATATCATACAAACTCATTTTATGGATTGCCCCTCCAAGCTGACATTGCATATAAGAAAATTAAAAAAGCAAGTACTCCAATTAGTGCTGTGAATAAAATTCCAAATTCACTATCACTTCCGAATATTTTTTCAAATCCCGACGACAAAGTTTTTTTAAACATACTTAAAGAAGTTCCTGGTGTAACTTTAAATTGTGTCCCACCCTCTGACGCTTCGGTTTGTGAACTTATCGTTGACTTTTGGAATGCATCTGAAGAGACATTTGCATCACTATAAAATTGTTCTATATCATCATTTAAATCAGAACTAATATCATCAAAATCTTCATCTTGGCCGAGTCTTATATTTGTTCCATTATCAATACCAACATTAGCAACCCATGTAATAATTGCAATTCCAAATAATGCACACATCATCATTGTTATTGTAAGTTTTGCTAATCCCATTATTGCCTATTACTCCCTTTAATTAATAATAAAACTATAGCGACAATAAACCATAAAACTGTCGCACCCGCTCCAACAAATGATGGTGAGTAAATAATATTCATTGCTATTAAAACAATACTGCCGACTATTAAAGATATTCCCATCGCCATTGGATTGTCCGAACTTGCTCCAATTCCCATCACAACCAAAAAGAAAAGCATGGCAATAACAATAATACTTGATCCATAAATATCGCCTGGATTTTGTTTTATTTTTATTATTGTTTGTCCAACCCTATCCCCATCTTTATATAAAGTCGCAATGATTGTAGAGTTCCCAAAACTTGCTGGGACAGTACAACTTAACAATCCACCAGACGAAGTTAAAGTATCAGAGCAAACCGAAGTGTTTCCAAGTCTGTCAAACAAAGTTACATTTAAATTTACAGTTGATGTTGCACCAGATACAATACTAAACTGGGAATTTACTTTTCTCGTCGACGAATTATAATTAAGTGTAAATGTTATGTCATTCGCATTTCTAAAATCATCAGGAAAACTTCCACTTCCATAACTATTCAAATTAATTTCACAACTTGTTAATAATGGATTTTGACACGCTGCAATTACATCATTAAATGTTGCTAAAATTCGTCCTTCTTTCATTACAACAATATTATAAATAACGTCGTTCCTTACAAGATGGCCAACTGTATATCCTTCAGTTCCCGTTTTTGGTCTTTCAGTAGTTTTAAATACTCCTTCGTCTACATATTTTCTTTGTATATCTAAAATTGCACCAGCGACGGGGACAAAATTAGAATCTTTATATGTTATTTTAAATTCTTGTCCACTTGTAGAATTTAAATTATAAAGAGAAATATTCATATCATCTGTTGTCGAATCTAAAGTATAATTTTGGAAATAATAATATTCTGTAAATCTTCCAAGAGAAGTATATTCTATTAATCCATCTAATCTATAAGAGGAATTTCCAAGAGCATTTTGTAAACATACCGTCGCTGAATTAACTTCATCAAAGTCATGAGAATATTTTACTATTTCGTTATTATCATTTAAAGAAGAAAGTATTAATTCTAATTTTATTGAAGTGTTTTCTGTAACTCCGTTTAAGAAAGATTGTGTATCTTCATCGTATAAGGTTATATTTATAATTTGGTTTGTATAAACTGCACAATTATCAATTGCAATTACATTTACTGTTTGATTATGTAGGGTTGAATTTTGGATAAAATCATTTTCTAATGTTGCTTCCCAATAAAACGTTAAATTTGTTTGAGCGCTAACCTCTGGGATGATAATTGATTTAGAAGCATAATAATAATTTGTTTCATATTCATCAAACGTTGACAAATATTTTGTTCCATTATAAATAAAATACAGCGTCGACAATCTATACCCAGTTAAAAAAGAAAAGTTAGCTGCGAATGTTTCAGTCGAACCATAAAGTGTTTCGTTGTTATATGTTTCGCTAATAAGTGTAAAAGGAATAACTTCAAATGTAAAGTTTCCGTTTGAGCTCCAAGTGCAATTTGAAAATGTTGCATTTGAATAACAACCGTAAACATTCCATTCATAATCTCCTAATGTAAATGAATCTATGAATAAATTTCCTATAGTATTATTTCCACTTAAAGATATATTTGTTGAATTAAAAACTGATTTATTTGTGGCATTCCATACATAATAAGTAGCATTATCCCATGTATAATTATAAGAACTACTTATGTTAAAATTAGATGTAAAATTTGTTCCAGTCGTAGAAAGAAGTGAATCATTTGATGGAGAAATTAATGTTATAGATTCTACTGATACAGAGGAAGGATATGATTCTCCGTTCCCGGAATTATATAATTCAGAAATTTCAGAAGTATTTAATATTCTATTCCAAAATCCTACTTCATCAACAATACCATCTGTCCATCCTCCCGCATAAAAGTCATGATTATTTCCTATACGCACTTCTGCTGATGAAGATTGATAGATTGTTGAAAAACCTGTTTGATTTAATATTGACGCTCCATTCGAATAACCTCTTAATGTTGTCCCATCAAATGTTACAACCACATGATACCAATTACCTGTTGAAAAAACTGGAGAGGATGTATACGTTGAACTACCAGAACCATCAGTTGAAATTTGTAAATATAAATCTCCATCAGAATTTGCACCTATTATAAATCCTCGATGATTTCCTGCGGACAACCATTTTGTTATAACAAAATTGTAATTAACAAGACTTTCAGGTTTCCACCAAAAAGAAATAGAAAGAGAATTATTATCTAAATTAAAATTAGTTAAATTTACATAATCCTCTGCATCATCTCTTTCAAAATCAAAACCATTAGATATTTTTCCCGTAGCGCCTCTTGTTGTTCCATTGTTTATTCCATCATAATTATTTAATTCATCAACAACATCCCCCGACGTCTCATCCAACTTATAATAAGCAATATTATCCCAAGTAATTCCAGAAGCAAAATCAACTAAAAACAACCCCATGCAAAACATCGACAAAATAAAAAAAGTTGCTGAGAATCGCTCTAAACAAGAGTTTTGTTTCTTCCCGACGCTGTTTTTTTGTATTTTTCTCATATTATTTGATTTTCCTCCCCGTCTCCGGTAAACATTATAACTCCACATATAAAACCAATTATTGTAATTACTAAAGGACTATAAAGAATAAACCAAGACAATAAAACAAACTCATGTAAAGTATTTCCAACTTCATTGTTATCATCATAAAAATCCTCATAAATATTTGAAACAAATATACTTGCGATTACTAAAACAACCATAAACATAATAAATAATCCTGCTAACCATTTGTTTCCAGTAAACCTAAAAGCGAATGAAAGACCAATACAACCAATAAGGCCGATAGCATAAAAAACACCAGCTAACCACACAAACGCGTTCACGACACTATTAACAGGATTTAAAACAGTTTCTCCAACGGAAGATAAATTTGTATTTCCAGCTTGACCTAATGTTGTTAGCTCTGGGACGGTTTGATTTGCAACCCATTTAATTGTCATTCCTCCAAAGGCCAATATCATTCCAGCTAATAACAAAATGAATAATGCCCCAAAGACATATATCATTGAAACTATATTTGCTTTTTTATTTTTCATTTTTTTTTCTCCGGCATAGTTTTTAGTTCAAGTTCAACATTTTTCCATGATGGACATTTCATTGAAAGTCTAAGTGCTTTTGGTAATATTCCTTCTCTTCTTGTTTCTTTACTTAATCCTTTTTCAAATCTTATTCTCATTGCTTCCTCTAATCTTTTCTTTGCTTCTTTATCATATCTACCAATTGGACTGCTCATAAATCTCCAACCTCCACTCCACGATTAATCATTTTTTGAAACTCATTATCTTTATACATTGAATACAATAGCCAAATAAATCCAAGAGGAACAAAAATAATTGTAAACCAAAACATAATTCTATATATTGCAAAAAAGAAATTACCAATCATTGCATTCGGTAAATATGCATAAGAAATATTTGAAAGTATAAATATTATGGCTAAACTAAGTCCCCAAATAAATCCCCAAAATACTTTTCTAAAATGCTTTAATTGGCTAATTTGAATTATAGATCCTTGTTCATCTTTTGCATTTGATGACGGCAATTTGTTCATTAATATAAATGAACCGCCAATTAATAAAACTAAAAAAATTAAAGCAATAATATAAATATATGTTTGAGAAACATTTAAGTTTTCACCACTATAAGTTATTTGAAAATCTTTACAAGCAACAGTATTTGTTCCACCGACATCACCAATAAAACAATAAACATAATCGCCTAAATCTTCTGTATCACAAAAAGAATAATTGAAAGAACTTCCTTGTTTTGTCATTAATGAATTTATATAAGTTCTTGTCATGTTTGGATATTGGATCGAAGTTAAATTAATAAATGTACAATCAGCACATTCTTGTGGCAATGTAATGCAATCATTTTGTTTACCAATTAATTCTCCTCCACTTTCTTCTGCTAAACTAAAACTAATTAAAAATAATCCTAAAAAAAATGTAATCAATATTTTATTTTTCATATACAATTCGCCTCCTTAAAATAATATAATTTATCATTGTAATATCCGAATTTTTTATAACGACAAGTTAAAGAAGCTCCTGTTGAAGTTGTTATATTAATATAAAATTCTCCCCAATTAATATTCCCAGAAGTATCATTTACTGAAATATTTAAATAATAAATATCAGCTGTGTCTAATGTAATTTGATTTGTTATTTTACCATTACAATCAACATCAAAAGTTGAAGTATCATTTAACCAATAACAACTTACTGCAACATCATCTGTTGCTGTTATATATCTTGAAAATGCTTGATTGGTATAGCCAGATAAATTTCTTAAATTATCAAATGTTGGAGGGGATGTGTCATTACCTGGAACTATAAATCTCATTTGAAGTGTTTGTGTATCTGCACTTACGAAACTAATAAAAAAGAAGCCCATAAGGGCTACAAATAAAAAATATTTTCTCATTTTACGTTTATATGTAATTTAAGCAAGGGTTCGCTTACTTTGTATGCTCCACCAGCGACATATTTTTTTTCTCGGTTATTAATAAGCCAATCGCATCTTTCTTTGTCTTTTAGAAATTTGTAACATTCTTCTTTGTATTTTTGTTTGTCGACGGTCATACTTAAAATTTCTTTTGTTTTTTCTCTTGAATATTTAGCACTCGGAGCAACAGAATCAATAATTATTTCATAGCCACCAGCAGGAATTTTTTCTTTAGCAATTAGTTTTATTTTTATTTTTTCAACCCATCCATTTTCAAATACTGGGAAGGTTGGTGTCATTGTTAATTCATTTGGGGTTATCTCAACATCAAAGTATTCATTTTCTTTTGAAACTAATCTGAATCCTTGGTAAGTCCAAATTCCAAATCCATTATGAAAAAACGTACATAATTCAAATTCATCACCTTTTTTAAAGTTTTCTAAATTATAACTAATTTCTCTCGGCATATTACCCTGTCCATAAACTCCCCATTTCGAATAATCTGGGTCATCGTAGAAATTTTCTTTTGCGTAATTCCAAGAAGTTCCAAAAAATTCTGGTTGTTTCCAATATGCTTCATCTAAATTACATAATTCTACAAATTGGCTCTTCCAAATATCTCTTGTATAAGCATCAAAGTCATCTGGCTTTTCTGGGATTTCTTCAAATCTATCTATGGTGTTTGCTGTTGTTTTTGGAATAAGAATAGCGTAAGTTCCCAAAGCTAACGCTATTCCAATTACAAATATAAACATAGCAGTTTTTATTCTATGTTTCATTTTTTACTTATCCAGACGTACTCGAATTTATTTGGTAAGTTCTTACAGTAGTTCCTTCATCTGCTGACGTAAAGTTCGCCCATAGGTAAACTTGTGTTGTTTCTGAAGCTGGAACTGTATCGTTCACTATAACAGATGTATCACTTAGTGTTTGTGTCCAATCAACAGAATTTTCGTTACTATAAGAAATAACAACCCAAGATGGTTTTGACTCATTCAATTCATGGGTGATATTTAAATTAACATTACCTGTGTTGGTTATCGTCGCTATTGGTGTTGAACCACCGTCGTCTTGAGAATCTGGTTCTACTTCTTTACTACTTGCTGTTGTTGGGTTAAAGTCAATAGTAGATTCTGCTCCTGCCAATTCTACTGTGAAACTCGTATCAGCACCAACAATAAAATTCATTGTTACTGTATACGGCGTATCAGCATCTAAAGCACAAACACCAGACATTCCAAAAAGTAAAAACACTCCCATTAAAAGCGTCAATATCTTGCCTTTCATTTTTTCCTCCATTTTAATTTAGTTCTCTTGGACAGACGCATTTAATTTCCTCACAACTGTTTGGGGGCTTTGGTCTGTCCAGTTTGCCCATCCAAAAATATTTTGTGATGAAGATGATGCTAAGTTGTCTTTTAATAATTGGTTTGTAGAGTTTAAAACTATTGCCCCACTTGGGTCGTTATCTGTGTCAAAAAATGTACTAAATCCTGATGCTGTTTCATTTATTAATAAATAAATATCAAGTCCGACATCTCCTGTGTTTGTTAAATATAAAACTCCTAATGTTGAATTTTGTCCACCTGCATTTAAGTTTGTTACTGTTTTATTATTTGCTGAAAAATTAATTTGAGTATATCCTATTGGAAGAGAAACTGTGAAAGATGTGTCTGCCCCCGCCCCCCCCTCCGAATAAACATCCAACACAACATCCCCAAACAAAACAGGCGAATAAAACTGACTCCCACTCTCATTCCCAGAATAAAACTTAAAATCAGGAAAAACAAAATCCGCCTCAGTCGAAATACTAAAAGTCGTATTCTCCCCCGACCCACTCAAATTCTGATAATCAGTATAATAAGCAACATTATGCTTCGCAGATTGATTATTGTATAGAGCAGTTATTTCATCTGCACTTAAACTTCTGTTAAAAATCATTACTTCGTCTATTGAGCCGTTGAATGCCCTTGTCCCTCCACCAATATCAACCCTTTCTCCAATTCTTATATCAGAACTTGAAGAATCTAAACCGCCACCAATACCTGTACCATAAGTTTCTCGTAATGTACCATTAACATACATACAAGCATCGCTCCCATTATATGTTAGAGCAACATGTATCCACACTTTCTGAGATAATCCTATAACTGTAGTAGACCCACTACGGTCTATATTACCATCAGCTGTTGCAAGAGACCAAGCCAAACCATTACTTGCATCTGTAAATTGAAATGAAAATTGACCATCAAATTCCCTGTCTACAATCCTAGGCCAACTATTTGCATCACTATTCCAATATGCCCAAGCGCTAACAGTTAAATTTCCACCATCTAAAATATTTCCTGGATTACTTATATCAACATAATCCCCATCCCCATCAAACTCAAACCCCCCACTCTCATTCAACCCCCCAGTCTCATTAAACACAGCATCAACAACAGTCCCATCATTCCCCTCCCCAGAAATATCAACAGCACTCCCCCACTCAAACGGCATATACAAAACCAACCCAGTCAAATCAACCGAAGCATTCATCTGCC
>Ga0272441_10007780_pt1 | contig 17280 bp, 10 predicted proteins | sample SSMProp6N_FD_193582 | JGI IMG/M metagenome (GOLD analysis project Ga0272441, IMG submission 193582) | Marine sediment archaeal communities from Little Sippewissett salt marsh, Falmouth, MA, United States - SSM-Prop-6N | ecosystem: Environmental > Aquatic > Marine > Wetlands > Sediment ...
TTTGTAACCAACTCGTCCACTACCACCGGCGGCGGAATGTGCGACGCCTACCGCGGTGGCTCAACAGTCTCCGATTGTCTCTTCCTCGAAAACACCGCGGCCGACGGAGGCGCGTACCACGGCACGCGGGCCCTTTTCACCAAGTGCCTTGTCATCGCTAATTCGGCCACCAACGGCGGTGGATTCTGCGCCAGCGATACCAGAATGATCGAGTGCAGCTTCCTCGCGAACTCGGCCGAACTCGGCGGCGCTGTGAATGCCCTATGGAGCCATGCGACCTGTACCAACTGCACCTTCAGCGGAAACACCGCGCAACTCGGCGGCTGTCTCTACACGGTGTCGGATTACGGCCAATCGCGGCTGGCCAACTGCACGCTCGTTGGGAACAGGGCCGACGAGGGTGGCGGACTGTACGGCGGCCAGCCGATGCTCGTGAACTGCACGCTGTTCGGAAACCTGGCCACGACAACGGGCGGCGCGATCGTCGCCGGTGATGCGACCGGCTACGAGCCCACGCTCGCCAACTGCATCCTCTGGAACAACGTAGCCCCCTGCAACGCCCAGATTCACGGAGCCGCCACCGTCACGTACAGTTGCGTACAGGGCGGCTGGGATGGCGAAGGCAACACACCCGCGAATCCGCTCCTCGGCGCCGACCTGCATCTCCGGCCCGGCTCGCCCTGCATCGACGCCGCTGACAATACCGCCGTGCCCCCCGACGAGGACGATCTCGACGGCGACGAAGACGTCGATGAACCGCTGCCGTTCGACCTGCACGGCCTGCCGCGTTTCGTGGATGACCCGAATACGCCGGATTCCGGCGTCGGCGAGCCACCCATCGTGGATATGGGAGCGTACGAGTTCCAAGCATCGGCCGTCGGCTCGGCGGACCTCGACGGCGATGGCGACGTGGACATGGACGACTTCACGCTCTTCCAGCAGCAGTTCACGGGGCCGCTTCGATGAAGGCGGGCACCCGATTGGCCATCCGAAGACCTGGTTGCCCGTCGGATGGGAAACGATTGGAGTAAGTCGGAGCGAGTGAATCTATATTGGAGCTGAAACGCATCTGGCGCCGGAACGCCCAGCTCTCGAAGGGGTAGCGCTACGGGTAAGGAGATGTGCGAATGCTGACGCGATTCGGAATCGGTGTTTTGGTGACATGCGGTATCTCGGTTTCGCTGGCTGCCGCGCAGAACGTCTCGTACGTGGACGACGACGCGCCCCTGGGCGGCAACGGTCAAAGCTGGACCACGGCCTACCGGTATCTTCAGGATGCGCTCTACGCCGCGGACGGCGGACAAATCTCCGAAATCCGCGTGGCGGGTGGAACCCACCGGCCCGACCACGATGAAGGTGGCCACGTCGCCATGGGGAGCGAACATGAGACATTCACGCTCCGCAATGGTGTGGCAATTCGCGGCGGCTACGCCGGCCTCGCCGATCCCGAGCACCCCGATGTTCGCGATCTGGAGATGCACGAGTCAGTCCTCAGCGGCGACATCAATATGCCCGGTGAACCGAAGGACAACTCCAACCATGTCACCTGTGCAGCCGGCACAAACGAGACTGCCGTTCTCGACGGCTTCACCGTGCGTGACGGCACCGCCCGAAAGGAGTGGTGGCAATCATCCGCAGGAAACGACGATGCGAAGTACGCGGAACCTGGCGGAGCCCGCGGCGAGTACGGCGAGGGCGGCGGAATGCTCATCGACGACGGCAGCCCGGCGCTCGTGGACTGCACGTTCGTCAACAACTGGGCCGAGCATTGGGGCGGCGGTGCCCACGTGGACGGCGGACAGCCGACCCTGACCCGTTGCACGTTTGCCGGTAACCACACAGTCTACGAGGGCGCCGGCCTGTATTGCTTCGACGGCAGCCCAACGCTCATCGAATGCTCCTTCACCAGCAACTGGACGGAGGATGAGAACTACGGCGAGGGAGCCGGGATGTGCATCCTGAACGCATACACGGCCGGCGCGCCGACCTTGACCGCGTGCGAATTCGTCGGAAACGCGGCGCACTTGCGTGGCGGCGGACTCGCTATCATCGGCTATTTCGCCGAGCCGTTCAGCCCAACTCTCACCGACTGCACCTTCCGCGACAATTCCGCCGCGGAGGGCGGCGGCCTCTCGGCATTCGGCCGAGCGGATCCGATACTGATCGCCTGCACCTTCAGCGACAACTGCGCCCAGGACGGCGGTGGAATGTCCGTATCCTACGAGTCGCCCATGGTTCCCAGCGCGACAGTCATCGACTGCACGTTCAACGGAAACGTGGCCGACGAGCGCGGGGGCGCGTTGCTCGCCACCGGCCGCTTCGTGACCATCACGGGCTGCACCTTCTTCGACAACGCGGCGGAATACGGCGGCGGGATCTGGGGATTGCGTCGCAGTTTTCTCACGCTCATGGACTGCGCGTTCCTCGCAAACTCCGCAGTCTCGGGTGGCGGCGTGTATGGAGCCGACGTCACCGTAATCCGCTGCCTGTTCAGCGGGAACTTGGCGGACTCCGGCGGAGGCATGCAGAGTGTCGGCGAAGATCCCAGCCTGACAAGCTGTACCTTCACCGGCAACGTGGCAGACGTCGGCGGCGGGCTGCACGCAATCACCAGTCACGACGGCGCCAAGCTGGCCAACTGCACGTTCCTTGGCAACCAGGCCACCACCGGTGCCGCGATTCACGGCTACGAAACCACGCTCACCAACTGCACGCTCTTCGGGAATATGGCCACTTCTACCGCCGGCGGCATCGACGGTGGCGATCTCACGCTCGCCAACTGCGTCTTGTGGGCCAACACGGCCCCCTGCGACGCCCAGATCCACGGTACAGCCGCCGTCACCCACAGTTGCGTGCAGGGCGGCTACGATGGCGAAGGCAATACACCCGCGAATCCGCTCCTCGGCGCCGATCTGCACCTCCGGCCCGGCTCGCCCTGCATCGACGCCGCCGACAACACCGCCGTACCGGCCGACGAAGACGATCTCGACAACGACGGCGATGTCGACGAACCCCTCCCCTCTGACCTCCACGGCCTGCCACGCTTCGCGGATGATCCGGATGCACCGGACTCCGGCGTCGGTAGCCCGCCCATCGTGGACATGGGGGCCTACGAATTACAGGCCGGCGCAGCGATCGGTTCTGCCGACCTGGACGGGGACGGGGACGTGGACATGGACGACTTCACGCTCTTTCAGCAGCAGTTCACCGGGCCGCAGTAGCCAACAGCAGCCCGCAAAACGCTGTAGGCACATCCGGCTGCACACCCGGCCGTTAGTCCTTCTCCGCAGCCGTCGACTTCAGCAGTTCCAGCGACGCGGCATCCTGCATGCGCGTCAGGTCGGTCCAGAAGGTCCCTTCGCCAGCGAAGATCAGGCGAATACTCTCCGGGGCGAAGTCCTGGGCAAACATGTAGAGGTTGTAGGCCTGGCCGCTGCCGAAGGCCTCGACCATCATGCGCTTGCCGCCGGCTTCGGCCTGGTTCTTGAGTTGCTCGACCTGGGACTCAGCCTTGCCGAGCACCAACGTCTTGTCGGCCTCGATCTCCGCGATCTGGCGCTCGATCTGGGCCACTTCCAGATCGCGCTGCGCGTCGATCTCCTCCGCCTTCTTCTGGCCTTCGGCCTTCGTTTCCGCCACCTTCTTGCGCGTGTCGGCTGTGATCTGCTCGCGGGCCACCTCGATGGCAGCCTTGACCGCTTCCAACTCGGCACGCACCTTCGCGGTCTCGCGCTGCTTCTGCTTGGTCAGGTCCTCCTCCGCCGCGATGAAGCCGCGCTGGATGGTCTGCTTGAGATCGAGACTCTCGCCCTCCGGCGTGGAGCCGCCGCTGACTTCGATATTCTGGATTAGCGCGATGAGAATCTCGATGTTCCGCTCGCGGCAGACCTTCTGAAGCGTCTCCGTTACGGCCTTCTGATACTGCTCGCGCTTGTCGCCCTGAATGAAGTCCGTACTGACATACTCGGAGCCGATGTTGCGGCAGATACTGCGCATCTGACCGAGGATGATTTGCCGGATCTTGTCGACGTCGCCGAAACGACTGATCATCTCCGGCGTATGGGCGGGGTGCCGGCCCCAGACAACCGTCACCTCCACCTGGATCGTGAAGCCGTCCGCCGAGGGGAAGAAGATGTCGGTGACTTTGCCCTCGGTCCGCAACTGCGAGAGCTGGTTGTATCCGATCTGGACAATCTTGACCCGGTACACCTTCGGGTTGAGGTAGTAGATCCCCGGCTGCAGGACGTTCTTGAGCACGCCGCGCTGACCCTCGATGGCCAGCTTCTGCACGACCTTGGTGCGGCCCTTGATGGGCTCGCCGTCCGGTCCAATGCTGACCTCCTCGATCGACTCGACGCCCGGCATGTCGCCCAACTGTGATGTAACGACGCCCACGCATCCGAGCGGAACAACCACTGCCGGGACTTTCTCCACCTTGTACGCCCGCGGATTGAGGCGGTAGGTACCGGGCGTGAGCACCCTGCGCTGAATGCCCTGGTACCCCTCCTTCACCACCTCCGCCTCCTCATTCCAAGGCTTGCCCGCCAGGCTCGTCACAATCCCCACCTTCGGCCAGGCACCGTCGATCTTCGGAATGGTGTACTCCGGGTCGCCGGCCGCCCAGACCTCCCGCCACGTCACCGGATCGCCCGCCGAGATCTCCACCAGCGGGTGCTTCTCCCATTCCCACCTCCACGGAAGAAAGATGTACCGCCCCGGCCCCAGCGCCTCACGCTGAATACCCTTGTGCCCGAGCTCGGCGATCTTCTCCCCGGCCGGCATCGGCTCCCCGGTCTTCCGCACCAGCACCAGGCACTCGTCCGCCTCCACGTAGACCCGGCAGACCTGCCAGACAAACCCCAGCGTGACCGCGCCAAGGATAAGCACCACACCGATGATGCCGCCAATCAAGTGTTTGAGCGTCATGGCTGTTCTCCCTGCGCAGGCGCCGGTGCCTCCGATTGAGACAGCGCGCGGAAGATGTCGGCAAATGGACCGTCCGTGCTGGCCAGGACCGACTTCAGCGCCGGTCCGAGTTTCTGATAGAAGAAAAACTGCGCGTACGTCCGGCCGTCGCCGAACGCCGCGACCGCCTCGGCCAGCGGCTCGGCTTCAGCCTTGTACTGGAGTGTGACGACCTCGGCGGCTGCCTGCCCGCGCGACAACAGGGCGGCGGCGTTCTCCTTGGCGGCTTCCAGCTCGAGCTTGGAAACCTCCAGCCGCTTATTGGCCTCGGTCAGCGCGACCGCCTTCTCCTGCTCGGCCTGCTTGATAATCGTCACCACTTCACGGTTGGCCGTGCCGATGGCCTGGTTCTGCTTGCTCAGTTCCTCCTGCTCGACCAGCCGGGCCTCGGATTCGGCCACTTTCATCTCGTTCTCGAACTGCTTGATCTGCTGGTCGGCGACCTGCCGATCGCTGATCGGGTTGGCAATCGCAACCGGCGGCTCGATGCGGCGGATCGGTGTGGCCCGGACCTCGATGCCCTGGGCCGCACACTGCTCGCGCAACCCCCGGAAGAACGCATTCTGGAACGCCGTCCGCGTCTCGCCCGAGATGAACTCCCTCGCCAGCAGCTTCGAGCCCTCGATCCGCGAGAGACCGCGAGCGTACGGCAAGATCAGCTTCTCCTCGATGTCCCCGTGATCCCCGATGGCCACCATGACGTAGGGCGCCTTGTCCTGAGAGATGGCGTACTCGACCGTGGCCTCCACGACGATCTCAAAGCTGTCGGAGGACGGAAAACGAATCGACCCTTCGTCGCGGAGGTCCAGCGTGTGGCTGCGCACGTCGATCAGCTCGATCCGCCGCACGAAGGGATTGTTGTAGTACAGCCCTGGCGGCAGCACGTCGGGCTGAACGCCACGCTCGCCGGCCTGCACGACCCAGTCGTTCGGATCGACCGGTTCGGTGCCGTGGTACAGGCGCTGCACGCCCACGAAGCCCGGTGGGATGACGACCGGCGGTACGCGTTTGACCTTGTAGGCGTACGGATTGATGTTGTAGCGCCCAGGCATGAGCACGTCGGCCAGCGGGCCACGCTCGTCGGGCTCGGTGGCGACGATCTTCCCGGGCGGCAGCGGCTTTCCGTACTCGCGGATGCGGATGCCGACCTCGTCCTGGCCGATCACCACAGCCGGGCGCTTGATCCGCTGCCAGAAGAACGGGTCGTAGAAATACCGCCCCTCCGGCATGACGGCATACATGATGCCCTTGTACGTGATCGAATCCGCCCCCTCATCGAGTTCCTCGAGTAGCTTCGGATGCAGCACCACCTGCCCGCGCACGGCTTCGGACAAGACGCGGTCGCCCTTCCTCACCGACGGCAGGTCGTCGCCGACTTTCCGCACGAGCACCAGCACCTCCCCGGCACCGACCTCGACACGCTGCACGAACCAGTGGTAGCAGAACGCCAGCACCAGCAGAACCGGCACGATCGCGATCCACACCAGTACCCGCGGGACGCCGGACCAGCGCGGGCCAATCCGGTGAGGCTGCCCGGAACCTCCGGGCGGTGGGGGTATGATGGCCATCGCTGCACTCCTTATACCTGGGCTACGAGTCCCGAATCTCCAATCCTCGTCCGCACCGGGCGCAGTACGTCGCCTCGCCCGGGTTCTCGTGCTGGCAGTGCCGGCAGAGTTGAAAGCCCCTCACTCCGCCCCGCTGCTGGCGCTGCCGCCGCTGGCGGCTACTGACCTTGAGCAAGACCACGCCGGCCACCAGCAGCACCAGAACGATGATCAGAACTGTCAGCGTGGCTGGCCCGGCAATCATGAAACGTCACTCCATGGACCCGACATTCCCCATTTGCCGATTCCACCGTTGCCATTCCGCCGGAACCAGGCTTCGACCGGCATTGCGCAGGACAGACAGCGCTGGGATTCGTCTTTCGTCGGGGTTGACCCACCGGATCTTACCGTGTGAACTCCCGAAGAGGAACTTCCGCGCTACCTTCACCGTGCGCGCGCGTCAGCTTGCACACGGGGCATCATGCACTCCTGTGAGCGCCGTCCCTCTCTGGGTGGTGGCCCATCGTCAGGGACCACGGCTCGCGACGCGCACCGGGCTTCTCCATCTCGGCCAGCCAACCGAGCGAACTCACCGTCCATCGACGCCCCCCCCACGCTCATGGCGTAGATGCGGACCCAGGCGGCTCCACGCCGTCCCGGCAGCCGTGCTCAAGCCGGCCCAGTGGAGCGGCCCCGCGACGCGGGCTGGCGCCGCCGGCGGGCGAAGTTCTCTTTTTACTCGTTGCATGAGCATATTAACACCATTATACTGAGAGCGTTCCATAGTGGCGCAGTGGCCCATGAAACCCAAGGGGAAAATCGCCATGAATCGTTCACATTCTGCTCATGCCTTGAGGAATTGCGACGCATTGCGCGTAGCCCGCTGCCTCGCGGTCAGCGTCGGCGCGGCGCTGTGGCTGTTGGGCGCCGGCGCTGAAACCCTCGCCGATCGGCCGGCAGCGGTGGACCACAGCACGTCCATTCACTTCCCCCCCATCGGCGACCAAGAGATCGGCGATTGCACGTGCTGGTCATCGGCGTACTACTACAACACGTACACACAAGCACACGATGAGGGGTTGGACGCCTCGACCGGCAACCCCGATGTAATCTGCAGCCCACGGTTCCTGTTCGGCCTCATTGCCGAAGGCGGCTGGGGTGCCGAGTGCACCGAGCACGCGATGTCGCGTCTGGCCGACGTCGGTTGCGCCCCGGTCTCGCAGCACTCGATGTCCGCCTGGTATACCGACTGGCCGACCGAGGCCGCGTGGATCGCAGCGCTCAACAACCGCACGGCCGCGTTCCACCAGGTTCGGGCCGACAACACGCAGGGACTCGAGACGGTCAAGCAGCACATCGCGGATGGAGGTTGCGCGGTCACGCGGGCGCTGTTCCGCGAGAACTACGCGAGCTATGGTGACACCGCCAGCGGGTCCGGCATCCACAATCACGTCATGTACATGAAAGTGGGTTGGAACCACCTCCGGCATTCACTGTGCATCTGCGGCTACGACGACAACATGCCGTACTTCGACACGCGCGACGGGCAGGTCCACTACGGCGCGTTCCTGATCGCCAACAGCGAGGGGCCCGACTGGGGCTGGTACAACAGCACCGGCACCGGCACCAAGGGCTTCCTGTGGGTCGCGTACACGATGTTTCTCGAAGGTACGTTCGGCCGGTACGACAACGACGACAATCCCTACACGGACCCGTGTTACGATAACCCGCTCTACCCGGAGATCTACTACCACGACGACCGCCCGCAGTACCGCCCCACGCTCTACGCGCTCGCCGGCATCAACCACAACGCGCGGAACCTGCTCACCTTCACCGGCGGCATTGGCCCGACAGCTTCGCCGGAGTTCACGGGCCCCCAGGCCATCGAGCAGACGGATGACGGTGACATCTCCATCGACCCCCGCAAACGCGTCGCCGTGGACTTATCTGATGGTGTCGACCTCTTGCTGCCCGGCGTGACGAAGAACGTCTTCGTTTCGCTGACGCTCGATGCCTCGGCTACCCAGCCTGCCACCATCTCGAGCGTGGATTTCCGGCACGACTTCGACGGCGACGGCACGTACACCACCGTCTCGGCCACCGGTCTGCCGATGTCCATCTCGCCGGGCCACCCCGGCTACGTGAGTGCGAGCGTGACGAGGCCTATCCCCGGCGACTTCGACGGCGATTTCGATGTCGACGCAGACGACTTCGCGTTCTTCGCCAACTGCCTCAACGGACCCGATGTCGACGTGACGCCGGCTTGCAATCCGGCTGACCTCGCGCGCGACGGCGACGTGGACGCGGCCGATTTCGCTGCGTTCCAGGTCCTTCTCACCGGACCGCAGCCGTAGTTCGGCTCGCATTCCGACCGGCCGGCAATTCACGTGTTTTGCAGCGTGGATCGAGCGCGGCGCATGACCGCGTACGGTGATTCCGCCTGACGCACCGCGGGCATCGTTCGCGACATCGAGAATCAGGGCGCCGTCGGCTGGCCGATCTTGAGCATCAGCGCGCCATGGTTCGACACCGTTGCCGAGAACGAACCGTCGAACGTCCCCAGGTCTTTGCGTTGCCACAGATCTCGCACTGGTTGCGCACCGCTCAGACCAAGATCCTCCCAGCGTGCTGTCACCGGCTCGGTCTTGCGGCCGCGGTTAAAGAGACCAACCGCCAGCGTCCCGTCGATCAGCGGACGTGCCCAAACCTCGTGATCGCGGTCCTTCCACACGCGGGTCGCCTGCCGTCCCAGCGGGTCCTGGTTGACGTCGAGCACCTCGGGGTTCGTGAGGATCGCCAGCGTGAAGTCGTCGAGATCGGACATGTCACAGCCGATCAGCAGCGGCGAGGCCAGCAACGACCACAGCGTGATGTGCGTAACCTGCTCGTTCTTCGTCAGCCGGCTCGGGTGCAGATCCGGGCCCCAACCGACCTTGCCCACAACCAGCATGTCGGGGTCATTCCAATGCCCGGGGCCGGCGTACTCGGCCAGCGACGCCTGCCCGAAGCCGATGCACGACATGCTGAGCCACGAGTCGACAATATCGCCGGTCGTGCGCCAGTAGTTGCCGCCGACATCGGCGCCCCATTCCCAGACCGAATCCATGCCGTACTGGCACATGCTGAACACGATGTCGCGACCGCACTCGTCGAGCGCGTCGCGCATCAGCTCATAGGGCTTGCGCATCTCAGCTCGGCTGTCATCCTTGGCGATGCGGCGATACGAGCACCAGTCGTACTTCACCAGGTCGATACCCCAGTCGGCCCAGGTCTGCGCGTCCAGGTATTCATGCTCGTAGCTGCCGACATACCCGCCACAGGTCTTCGGCCCCGGCGAAGAGTAAATGCCGAGCTTCAGGCCCCTCGCGTGGCAGAACTCGGCCAGCGCATGCATATCCGGGAACTTGTCGTTCGGCTGAAGCACACCTTCCTCGTCCCGCTCAGCCTCCCACGCATCATCGATGTTGATGTACATGTAGCCGTAGTCAGCCAATCCACTCTTCACCATCGACTCAGCCGCGGCCTGCACCTTGTCCTGGTCGACGGACGTGCCCCAGACGTTCCAGGAGTTCCAGCCCATCGGCGGCGTCAGCGCCAGCTTGTGGTGGCCGCCGACGATCGTGAGAGTCGAAGTCGCAAGCCCGTGGTTGTTGGCGGCGGCGAGCTTCACGTCGGTTTCGCCGGCCTCCTCGAGCACGCCGCTGATGATGCCGGTTTCGGAATCGAGTGTGAGCCCGGCGGGCAGCCCCTCGGCCACGAAACGCATCGGCCGCTTTCCACTGGCGGGGATGCGGAAGAGGAACGCGCACCCCGGCGTCGCACCGGTGACGCGCGGCGCGTGGATCTCCGGCTGTGGCGAGCGGACCATGGATATGACGGGATCGGGTCCCGGCAGCATGACGACCGCAACGGGCTTTCTCTTCGCGCCGGGCTTCAGCACGATCTCCGCGTTGACCCAATCGGCGTGATCATGGCCCACGCCGTCGCCGGCATCCTCAACAACGAGCATCAGTTCCTTCGCGCCCGTCAGGTCGACGTGGATCGGCTCCGCCGGATCGTTCCCGTGCAGCACACTGCTACGCGCCGCCTCTTCGTCATCAACGAGGATGACGAACACGACCGAGCCGCGTTCTTTCACCTCACCGTCAACGCCGACCTGCGCCCGAAACTCCACGGCGCTGCCGAACAGTTGGATGATCATCTCGCTCCGCGCATGGGTGCCGAAACCGTTGGCGAACTCCTCTCCCGCTATGATGAGTGGTTGGCCGTCAATCGATTTCCCAGCCTGCGCCTGACCCCACATCTGCTCCACGGCGGTCAAGTCGAGGCTTTCGAGCGCGATCACCGCACCGGCCGGCGCCTGCGGCCCCTTGGCCGGCACACCCGCCTTCGGAACGGTCGCGCACCCGCTCGACAGTGAAGTGAGCCCGAGCAACGGCAGAGCCAGGCTCAGGATGCCGATGCGGAAAGCCAACGCCTCGCGGCCGGCGCGGCGGCGCGCCCGGCAAACACTCTGGATGGGGTCCATGGTTTCTCTCCGTTACGTAAGGAACTCACTGCGTGCAAGAGCGACATCGTAACAGCAATCCGCGGTGGGCAAAACCAGCCACCTGCGGCACACGGGGGCACGCCGGCGATCCAGTTGCCGCGCTCGCGGACGAATCCGTCGCCGCGGGGTCATTCAGCCTTGCTGCGCGACGGCACACCGAGTTTGAGCAGGAACTGTTGCTGCGGATCGGTCAAGTACTTGTTGAGGAACGGTGAGTACGTCTTCACCTGCACCGTCTCACCGTCCGGCAGAAACTCGAACAGACGCATGTACCCCTCGCCGCCGATCGCCCGCATCTGGTAGTTCGCGAGAATCTGATGCACCACGTTGCCGTGCGGCGTCGCGCTGCTCAAACGGCCCGCCCCATCCCCGAGAACATGCCCCGAGAGAACGAACGCCACGTTCTCATGCTTCGAAACAAGCTTCTGCCACAGGTCTTCGCCATCGTTGGTGCCGCCCGGCAGTTTCGCGCAGCCGTAGTGGTACGGGCTCCAATGCTGGTCCGGATGGTGCACGTGGTCGTACCGTGTGTCGTCCAGGTACGTATAGGCATGGGTGACGATGATCGCCAGTCGCTTCGCATGCTCGCGGAGCACCTCGTTAGCCCACGCCACGACCGCGTTGCGCGGACCGAACTCGAGCGTGATCACGATCCAGTCGCGGCCACCCGCATGGAACAGATGGTAGCTGTTGTCCAGTCGGCCCGGCTCAAACGTGCCGCCGAACGTCGGCTGCTGCTTCTGCTGCGCCAGCGGAAAATACTCGTTGAAATAAGTATCTCGGGTCTGCGTGGAGCCCCCCGGGCCATAATCGTGGTTGCCGGGCGCGATGGCGTACGGTACCTGCCCATCAAGGTGACCCATCGCGCGCCGGGCGTTGTCCCACTGCTCCGGCGTGTTCCGGTTCGTGATATCTCCCAGGTGTGCGACAAACGCGATTTTGCGCGCTACGCGGTTCTCCACGATCCAACGGGTCTGGTTCTCGAACAGCCCGGGATAAGACTCTGAATAGATCTGCGTGTCCGGGAGCACAACGAGTGTAAACGAGCCCTCGACGAAGCGCAGCGGCGTGGGCGGCTTGTACGGCGCGGATGCCACCACGCGCGGTGCACGTCCGGCCTTCACAGCCTCAACGTAACTGTGCAGGTTGGTGAAGAACTGATCCGATGCCCGGCGAGACCCCGGTTCGCCAAGTTGCTTCCCATCCGCCGCCAGCCGTTTGTCCAGAAACAGCGATGTGAGCACCAACCGCCCCTTGCCCAGCGCAGCCTCCAGCAGTACGGGATGCCGCCGGTGTGGATCGGCAGCCAAGACAACGTTGAACCCCTCCTGGCCGGTGAAGGTCTCCCAACTGGGTGGATGACCCAGATGTCTCGGCAATCGGACTTCACACCGATCGGTACATTCCGGCGCTACCAGTCCGCTCAGCAACGGGTGGTGTGCATCGAGCGCAACAAGACTGCCGAGATCCGTATCATCCCTGGTGGCGGCGAGTCCATCCGGCAAGAAAACCGGCGCCGCCTCGGTCTGATCCGCCTGGGTGAACTGCAGCACCACGCCACCTCGCTCGATGAACGCGAGCAATGCGGCCCCGCGATCCTTGGCTATCTTGACGTAACGCGGCGACTCACTGGCGAAACTGCCGAAGACGACGAGATCCGCGGGCTCAAATGAGCTGTCAGGCTCCAACGACCGGACCCGGAAACCCGCCGTCTCCAACGCATCAGCCGCCCCCCGCGCGTTGGTCCACTCGTCCGCAAACTCGAACACCAGCGCGATCGGCGATTCACCGAAAGCCGCCCCGGCAGCGAACAGAAGCGCCGTCGCCGTAAGCATCGGCAACCTCCACCAACCCGGGTAGTGTCTAATGACGTTTCTCCTGAAACGCGCTTTGATTCCTTTCACAACGGAACTCGCGCCTGGCTCTTGAACTGCTCGATCGTGTGGTCCACACGAGGACCGCTGGAAGCGTACCTCATGCGAATCTCCAAAGGCAACCGTCTCAGCCCCGCAGAGAGGCCCCCGAATCGATCACTCGCTCGCCCGCCACGCGTCGCCGCGAAACAAAACGCCTTCCTGATTCCTCATCGCGGCTCTTCCCGCATCTCTCGCCCTATTCCGTCCGCTCCAGCCAGATGCCGGCTCCGTACCAGATGTCGCGGAACCGCGCGATGGTGACCTCCCGCCGGCCCGTCAGCGGATCCCCCAGCATGACGGTCTCTTCGTCGGCGGCGAGGACGGGAATCATGTGGTTGATGTAGAAGCCGAACTTCGTGCTGACCATGCAGGGCATGTCAATCTCGCGCAGGCGGGCATAATCCATGCGCTCATAGCGAATCTCGAACGGCCGGCCGGCGAGCTTCTTCTCCAGGGCCCGGATCGCCCGCGAATCCGTGGCGCCGCCGTTCACTTCCGTGTGGCAGAGGCGGGCCATCTCCGTCTCGGTCGCCTCGATGCCGTGATGATGCAGCAGCGTCACCAGCGACGCGGCGACGCACGTGTACCCGGTCGACTGGATGCACACGCCATGCTGGATCTTCGTTTCGCCCAGATCCGGCACCGGCGGACGAACCATCCACAAACCGGAACGCACGAAGTACAATGCACAGACGAGGACGAGCAGGCTCGCAAGCCGGCGTTCGCGGCGTCTTTTCTGCTGCAGGGCCGCGATGGAGAACACGAGCACGACGAGCGGCACCATCCCCGTGACCTCGACGTACATGACCACGCGGGCGCCGAAGATCCCGAGGAAGACCTCGGGGAAAACGCGCATCAGCGGCCACGCGAGTGAGATCAGCGTGGCCAGGACGGCGACCGGCTTCCACACCCTCGGCCGCATCCGCCCGAGCTTGCGACCGAGCAGGATCATGGCCGCGCCGAGGACGATCTGAATGATGAAAAACGTCAGGCTTTCAGTGGTCATACGCGGGTTCCCCTGCATTTGATTGGCCGCATTCTACCGCATTCGCACCGCTCGTCGCCAGGGAACGCAAGACGTCCGGGACGAAGACACGAGGAGCCTCTCTTGCTCCACAAACGAAGCCGCCGCGTTGCCGAATGCTCCTCTTGTCTGCCCCGCCAATCGACATGCCCCCACGCCACGCACTCACCGGCTTGGCGGTTCTGCCTGCTCCTGATCATCGCCATCGGCACAATCGGAAGGTTGACCCGCACGACGGAAATCTCCGCGCCAGTACTTCGCAAGCAGGATCAGCATCGACAGCACGCACGCCGCCTTCCAGCAGAACAACCACCACGGCTTCCACCAGGCCCCCGTCGTTGTCTCCACGATGTCCGACGCACCAAAGAGCACGAACGTCACCGCGGCGACGGCCGATGCTCCCGCCGCGCGCCGTCTTGCGATCGCGCAGGCAGCGAACAGCAGGCCCACAATGACCCAGAAGGCGGCTTCGATGGTGTTGGCAGTTTCAAACACGTGTGTGCCCCGGAATCTACCTTATAGTGTACGCCGATACGCCACCAATGCACAGCCACGCGGCACTGCCGTCGCGCATCCCCGGCCCGACCCTGATCTGCCGCCGGCGCGCAGCACAAACGGCGCGAGAAGCGAGCATCCAACGGCATCGCCCGACCGAAACCTTATCGCCAGCCCACCACGCGCGCAAAAACAGCCGGCGGCGTGTGTGAATCGCCGCCGGCCGCCGTGAAACACAGGTTGCCTATCCTACGAGCCGATCAGAGCGACGAACGGGTTGATGTCGTCGAAGTCGACGTCTTCGTCGCCATCGCAGTCGGCATTCAGCCATCGGCAATCCGGGTACTGGGCGTTGTAGGCCGCTTCACCGCTCAGTGCCAGAACGAACGGGTTGATGTCGTCAAAGTCGACATCCCCGTCACAATCCAGGTCGCCGGGCTGCTCGCCGCCGGCCTCGACCACGGCCAGCGTCACCCCCGTGGCGGTGTAGCTCAACTCCCACTCCCGGTCGCTGGGCAGCGTCGGGAGGTAGACCGGGTTGAACTGGCCAACGCGGGCGCTGGTGGCGACGACGCTGAAACTGTCGCCAATCGCGGGCACGAAGCCGCTTGTGAGCCGCACATCCAGTTCACCAGCGAGGGTCGCCGTGCCTTGCACAGCCAGGCGATCATAATCCTCAGTGTCGGTGCCGTGGATGCGAATCCGCAACTCAGCCGAGGTCGCGGCGGTGAAATCACCGTTGATGTAGAGCCAACCCGACGGCAAGCCGCTGTGGCATGGCAGGAGATAGTCGTTGTTCTCCACATCGCCGAAGATGTGGGCATAGTCCGAGCCGGGGCCGCCGGCGTACATCGGGCCGTTGTTGACCAGCTTGCTATCGTTGCCCACGTCGATATGGCTGCGGGGATACATCGACAGGTTGCCGTTGTTCTCGACGGCGTTGGCGTAGCCGGTCCCCGTTCCGAACAGCCAACGATCCCACATCAACGTGAGGCTGGCTTCGTTCACCAGACGCCGGCAGGTGAGGTCGGCGTTGAAGTTTACCGTGCCGTTGTTGGTCAACGTGCTCTCATCGAACTGCCCACCGCCGTAGGTGAACGTGCCGTTGTTCTCCACGTGACCCACGAACTCGCCGCCCGACTGCTCGAACGTGTTGTCGTTCACCACCATGGCAGCGTTCAGCGTCCCGCCGGACAGGAAGAACGTTCCGTCGGCGTTGATCTGGACCTCACCGCTGATGGTGGCGGTCCCACCGTTCTGTGTGTAGCAAGCCAGTCCATTAATGGAAACGACCAGGTTCCCACTCACTGTCAGTACACCGGAGCCGCTGAGCTCATACACGGCGGTATTGACCAGATCCGGCGCGTACCCGATCTCCAGGTTCTGGCTGACGTCGTGTGTTCCGCCGGTGTGAGTGAACGTCGACCCGGCCCACGAGAGCCGCGTTCGGTAGGTGTTGAGATCGCCGCCGGTCAGCACGTAGACGCCCGGGCCGTAATCGTCGAGCCCCAGGGTCAGCCCGACGACCGTGGCGTTCACGGTGCCCCCGGAATGTGTGAACGAACCGGTTTCTTTTCCGCCGAGGTAGATGAGGTCGGTGTCAAGCGTGCCACCTTGCAGCGTGTACGTGCCCTCACCGTAGGGTCCACCGTAGTTCGCGTTGCTGATCCGGAGCGAGCCACACGTGTGGGTTCCGCCGGTCTGCAGGAAATCACCGTCACCGCCATACGCCACGTAGCCGTACGCGCTCGTGAGCGTGCCTAGGCTAAGCTCGTAGTAGCCGTCGCTACCCGACTGATAGCCCAGATACTGGGTCCCATCGAGTGTGACCGAGCCGCCGCTCTGGAAGTGCTTGCCGGTGCCGTTATAGCCGACGTACTCCTTGTCCGCGTGTAGCGCATCCTGCCCCTGAATGAGCCGCGCATCGGCTGTCCCGCTGGCCGCATTGCCGATGTAAACATCGTCCAGCAGCGGATTCGTGGCGCAGATGTAGTTGCAGATCAACGTCCAGCCACTGCCGCCGGCCTCAATCCGCACGATATCGTCCGCGACCGGCACGCCGCTCGGGCTCCAGTACGGCCCGTAGTTCCAGTTTCCGATCCCGTCGGCGGGATCCCAGTACTTGATCGCGGCGTTCGCCGTGATCGGCACGAGAAAGATGATGATGCCCAGTGAAGCTCCGACTGCTGTCATTCTCTTCGCGAACATGGGTTTTCTCCGCAATAACTGTGGCTGAGGCTCGTTTCAGGCCCTTCCGACACCCCGGTCATCACCGGCGGCCCGCCTCATGGGCCACACCAGGCCTCCACCCATACCCACGAGAAAACCCCACCCCATCCTCGGAAAAATCCCCAAGACGCGGCCGGCGGCCTGATCGCCGCCTGGCAGCAGCGGGCCCGCGACGAGCAGGTCCGGGTCATGGAAGCCAACCTGCGGCGCGAATGCCAGCAGTTTGTTGAGCAGTATGTCCTCGGCTTCCGCCATGAAGTGGCGGCGTTCTGCGACCAAGTGAAAAGGGGGACTGGCTCCGAGCCCGACAGCTCCACCGCCCGCACGACGCTTCCGCTCGGTGCCTGTCCCCCTTTTCACGGGCACAACGCTGCGTAGCATCCGTGACCGCATCGATCGGTCCCACGCCATGAACGTGTTCGCCGACGCCGATGCGGCAACGAAGCTATCACGGCTCAAGCAGCGGATCGCCGGGCTCACAGGCCAAGACCTGGCTCAGCAGCCGGACATCGCCGCCCAGCTGAGCCCGGCCTGCCAAACGCTCAGAGACCACAT
>Ga0272441_10007782_pt1 | contig 17274 bp, 14 predicted proteins | sample SSMProp6N_FD_193582 | JGI IMG/M metagenome (GOLD analysis project Ga0272441, IMG submission 193582) | Marine sediment archaeal communities from Little Sippewissett salt marsh, Falmouth, MA, United States - SSM-Prop-6N | ecosystem: Environmental > Aquatic > Marine > Wetlands > Sediment ...
AAAATACCCGATCGGGGAATAGGCTGCATTGTACACCAGGATACCTATATCCTGATTCATTCTTGAAAGGAGGTCGCGCACAGAAGTGATATTACCCAGATCAAGTGCGTGTTCAACGACCTCAATCTTGTGCCTGGAACGAAGACCCAGTGCGAGTTCAGACAGCAGATTTTCTCTTCGGGCAACCAGGATCAGGTTCAAACCCCTCTGGGCCAGGGCCTCTGAAAAAGCAGCGCCTATCCCTTCTGAAGCACCTGCAATCAGTGCCCAGGGGCCATATTTATCCTTGAAATTTGTCATTTTGCTCTTCATCGACAGGGCCTCATAGGAATGGGTTCAGCTTAAAAGGGTCCGCGTATGTGATCGAGGACCTCTTTGTCAAAAAATTCCTGCAGGCCATCATGAAGCTCAGGGGACAACTCGGGGAGGTCGGAAATCTTTGCATTTGCCATAGCCTGTTCGACAGAAGAAGCCCCGGGAATGACAGAGCTGACCCCCGGATGGTCCAGGATCCAGCGCAATGCGAATTCAACCATGCTCATGTTGGGAGGCAGATATTGGCTCTTGATCTTCTCCACCAGTTCCAACCCTTTTTCAAAAGGCAGGCCCGAAAAGGTTTCCCCCACGTTGAAGGCCTCTCCGTTTCGATTGTAATTTCTGTGATCGTTTTCACCGAAAACAGTTTTTCGATCAAACTTTCCCGACAGCAAACCACTTGCCAGAGGCAATCGAACAACGAGGCCCACGCCTCGAGCCTCCGCCTCTTCGAAGAATTCTTGGCCGTAGTGCTGGCGAAAAACATTGAAAATGATCTGAAGCGATGCCAGGCCCTCCTGTTTCATGCACAGGAGCCCTTCTTTTTTGGTTTCCACGCTGGCTCCGAAACGACCGATCAGGCCCTCCTCCTGGAGCTTTCGAAGCGCGTCAAAAATATCTCCACGTTCCAGGATTTCTTCCGGGATACAGTGCAATTGGAGCAGATCCAGGGAAGAGACCCCGAGTCTGTCGAGGGAACCTTCCACGCCTTCTCTCAGAGACGCTTCGGTATAATTGTCCGGATAAATGCCTTCTGCCCGCCCAAACTTGGTGATCACTCTGACAGGGGTATCAAGCTCTTTCAGGAATTTTCCGATGACTCTCTCACTTCTTCCCCCGCCATAAACATCCGCAGTGTCAAAAAGGGTTATTCCGGAATCCAGGGCCGCTCTCAAAATAGACAGGGCCTTGTCCTCATCCGGGGCATGTCCCCAGTCTCCTCCAAGCTGCCAGCAACCCAAACCAATTTCACTTACCTTGAATCCGTGTCTCCCCAGTGTTCGATATTTCATTTTAAACCGTTTTAAATAAAGGCTTCCACATCCTTAGCACGTGATTAAATTTAGGGGTTTCTTCCCAAATAACCCGATGAAAGTCGTACTTTTGCCCAAAATTCGGAAAGATATGAACAAGAAGAAAAGAGTGACGTTCGACGTGCTCATTGAAATCCCCAAAGGAAGCAGAAACAAATACGAATATGATTTTGTTCTTCACAAGATTCGCTTTGACAGAACGCTGTTCTCGTCGATGATGTATCCTGGAGACTACGGTTTCGTTCCTGAAACCCTGGCCCTCGACAAGGACCCCCTGGATGTTTTGGTTTTGTGCACCGAACCCACCTATCCGATGGTTGTGGTGGAAGTCAGCCCGATCGGAGTTTTTCATATGACCGACGAGAAGGGCCCCGATGAAAAGCTGATCTGCGTGCCGGTAAGCGACCCGGTTTACAGCAAAAGAAAGGACATCTCAGATCTTAATCCCCATCGTCTCAAGGAGATCGAGCACTTCTTCCAGGTGTATAAGGACCTCGAAGAGAAGAAAGTTGACGTCGGTGGCTGGGGAAATGCCGAGGAGGCAATTCAGATTTACCACGAGTGTGTGAAGCGTTATGACGAAAGCGAGCACAAGAAAAAGCGAACCTTTACCATTTAAAGCCCAAAGGGCCATAAACCTAAGAGGTCGAATGTCAATATCTTATGTGTGCCGGTATCTTGAATACCGGTTTTTTTAATCTCACAATATTGCTTACTTTTGGCCGTCAAAATCAGAATCTTTTAACATTATAACTCAATAAAATGGAATTAATCGTAAGTTATTTACCCCTGTTCGGAGTTATTGCTTTGGCATTTGTATTCATCAAGAATGCATGGGTAAGCAAACAAGAAGTGGGAGATGAGAAAATGGCGCGTATAGCCAAGAACATTGCAGACGGTGCGATGTCCTTTTTGAAGGCTGAGTACAAGATCTTGTCAATTTTCGTAATTGCCGTTGCCATCTTGCTCTACTTTAAAGGAACCTCCGAAGCCGGTTCGCACGGTCTGGTGGCCCTTTCATTCGTAATCGGTGCCATATGCTCTGCTCTTGCAGGATTCATTGGAATGAAGGTGGCGACCAAGGCGAATGTTCGCACGACCAATGCAGCGAGAAAATCGTTGGGAACCGCCCTTGAGGTGGCTTTCGCCGGAGGATCGGTCATGGGTCTTGGCGTTGTAGGTCTTGGGGTTCTTGGATTGAGCGGATTGTTTATGATCTACCAGTCCATCTGGCCGGGAGCGGATAACCTGCCAATGGTTCTCAATGTCCTTTCCGGATTTTCACTGGGAGCCTCTTCGATTGCCCTTTTTGCCCGTGTTGGTGGAGGTATCTATACCAAAGCAGCTGATGTCGGTGCTGACCTCGTCGGTAAGGTAGAAGCTGGAATCCCTGAGGATCACCCTCTGAACCCGGCGACCATCGCTGACAACGTAGGAGACAACGTAGGTGACGTGGCCGGAATGGGAGCCGACCTCTTCGAGTCGTATGTCGGATCCATCATTGGTACCATGGTGCTCGGAGCTCTTATTGTAACTCCTGATTTCAATGGTCTTGGAGCCGTTTACCTGCCGCTTACGCTTGCCGCGGTTGGTATCATCATGTCAATCCTGGGAACTCTTTTTGTAAAAGTCAAAGAAGGGGGAAGCCCGCACAAAGCTTTGAATCTTGGGGAATTCGGATCAGGATTTCTGATGATCATCGCTTCTTATTTCATTATTACCACGATGATTCCGGAGAGCATTGAAGGATTGCCATTTGGAGCCATGGGTGTGTTCTATGCCACTCTTGCCGGTTTGATCGCCGGATTCTTCGTTGGAAAGATCACGGAATATTACACGGGGACAGGTACTAAACCTGTGAACTCGATCGTGCGTCAGTCTGAAACGGGGTCTGCGACAAACATAATTGCAGGTTTGGGCGTTGGGATGATGTCTACCGCCATCCCGATTCTTCTGATCGCTACAGCGATCATTGTCTCGCATCATTTCGCAGGTCTTTACGGGATCGCGATCGCAGCCGTAGGGATGCTTGCAAATACGGGTATTCAATTGGCCGTAGATGCTTACGGACCCATTTCTGACAACGCAGGGGGTATCGCCGAAATGGCCGAACTTCCTAAAGAGGTTCGCGAAAGAACAGATAAACTGGATGCTGTAGGGAACACCACTGCTGCCATCGGTAAAGGATTTGCCATTGCATCTGCCGCGCTTACCGCCCTGGCTCTGTTTGCGGCTTTCATGAAAACAGCAAACGTCACCTCCATTGATGTGTCGCGTCCGAATATCATGGCCGGATTGCTCATCGGAGCGATGCTGCCATTCGTGTTCAGTGCTTTGTCCATGAATGCAGTTGGACGCGCAGCCATGGCCATGATTGAAGAGGTGCGCCGTCAGTTCAGGGACATCCCTGCCTTGCATGCCGCTCTTGAGGTGATGCGCAAGTACGACTCCGACATGTCAAAAGCCAGTGCAGAGGATCGAAAGATATTTGATGCGGCTGATGGTGTTGCAGAATATGAAAAATGCGTTGAGATCTCAACAAAAGCTTCGATCAGAGAAATGGTTCTGCCGGGTCTGTTGGCCATTGCGGTGCCGGTTCTCATTGGATTCATAGGAGGAGCAGAAATGCTGGGAGGTCTTCTCGCAGGTGTGACTTCTGCGGGTGTCTTGATGGCCATCTTCCAGTCGAATGCCGGAGGTGCCTGGGACAATGCCAAGAAAATGATCGAGGAGCAGGGCAGAAAAGGAACCGATGCTCACAAGGCTGCAGTTGTTGGGGACACGGTTGGAGATCCGTTCAAGGATACTTCCGGTCCGTCACTAAATATCCTGTTGAAACTCATGTCGGTGGTGGCCCTGGTGATTGCACCAAGCATCGCTTTGGACATAGAAGAAGTGGCAGCGTACAATGAGAACAAGATCGAGACAGCTGCCCTGGTGGAAGTGGTTGAGGTCCAAACTACCGATGCGTCAACCAAAGAACTCACTGCTGAGGAGATTGTGGTTGTGGAGAAGGCAGTAACGTCTGAGAAGACAGTGGCGCCAGCAACAGCGGATGCTGAGAAATCTGCGGAAGAGAAAGAATAGATCTTCTCACCCTTATAAAGCAAAATGCGAGCTCCTTGCGGGGTTCGCATTTCTTGTTTATGTCCCCTTTTTTCTTTAACTTTAAGAGTCTTGCTGAAGAGAAATGAGGATGGGTCATGAAAATTGCAAAGGGTTTTGAGGATTTTGTATCGCTCGATACCAAAAAGTCCTTATGGGAACAGTTCCATACCGTCGCTCCGCTGGTGGTGATCGGTACGAAGGAAGAGGATGGTTTTGATCTCGCACCCAAGCACATGGTGACCCCGATCGGATTCTCGAACTACTTCGCTTTTGTCTGCACCCCGAGGCATAGAACCTACCACAACATCAAAAAAGAGGAAAAATTTTCGGTCAGCTACGTCAAGCCGGGTCAGATTCTGCTGTCCTCGATCGCAGCTATTCCGCGCTGCTCCGTAGACGACTATCCCAGGGATGTGGTTCAGCATATTCCGACAGTTACTTCAAAGGACGGAGAGAATATATATGTGGCGGACTCCTACCTCTTTCTTCAATGCAGAATGCACAAGATTTTTGATGGCTTTGACGACTACAGCATCATAACCGGTATCGTGGAAAAAGCATTTGTGCACAAGGACTATATGATTCATTCCGATAAGGACCAGCAAGGGCAGATCTACAAAAACCCGCTTCTGGCCTATGTTGCGCAGGGCAGGTTTGCAGAAATCCATGAGACGATGGCTTATCCCTATCCCAAGGATTTTGAACGATGAAGATATTTTTTAGGCTCTCACATGAAAGACATGGCCGAACATATTCAAGTGTACCTTCAGGAAAGGAGACCGGAGATGGTCGAATTTCTCAAGAATCTCGTGCGCTTTGAGACTCCCTCCCGGGACCCTGAGGCCCAATCTCACATACTGGCTTTTATCGGAGAAAAGCTGAAAGAACTTTCGTACCGGGTGAATTTATATCCCGGAAAAGAGACAGGAGGCTTTCTGTTGGCAGTCCCTTCAGACAGGAAGAAAGGAGCGCCCCTTCAATTGCTTGTAGGTCATTGCGATACGGTTTGGAAAGCAAACACGTTAAGCGAGATGCCTATTGCCGAAGAAGAAAACAAGTTAACCGGACCCGGCATCTTCGACATGAAGGCCGGTTTGACCCAGATGGTCTTTACACTGCAGGCGATTCAGGATCTCGACCTCAAGCCGGGCGTGACTCCGGTCCTGTTGATTAATTCGGATGAGGAAATCGGCAGCCGCGAATCGACTTCAGCAATACGCAAGCTGGCCCGAATTGCTGACCGGGCACTTGTTTTGGAGCCCCCGCTTGGGTTGAAAGGCAAACTGAAAACCGAACGAAAGGGAATCGGACGATTTACAGTGACCGTTCGCGGCAAGCCAGCCCATGCCGGTTTGAATCCCGATAAGGGAGTAAGTGCCATCGTTGAGCTCTCCTACCAGATCCAGCATCTTTTCAGCCTCAATGACTTTGAGAGGGGTATCACGGTAAATGTTGGCATGATCCAGGGTGGTTCCTCGGCCAATGTGATTGCCGAAGAAAGTAAAGCTGTAGTCGATGTAAGGGTCCGGAGTGCAGAAGATGCCCGATGGATTGAAAAGGAAATCCTATCGCTCAAACCGCATCACAAAGAAAGCGAAGTTCTCGTCGAGGGCTATTTTGGACGGCCTCCTATGGAGCGAACACCCAGAAACAAGAGGCTCTGGAGTCTGGCCCGGAACTTGGGAGAGCTTTTGGGGCTGGAATTGGAGGAAACTGCAGCGGGAGGAGGATCCGATGGCAACACAACCAGTCAGTATACAGCTACACTGGATGGTCTGGGAACCACGGGAGATGGCGCTCATGCCCGACATGAGCACATTGTGACGGAGAAACTAATAGAGAGAACCGCGTTGTTGACCCTTCTGGTCCTGGCAGATTCTTTGAAATCGGGCAGCGCTTCGAGAAAACGGGTGGAGCAAAAGGAAGAAAGCGCTGCAAAATAGAGGATACGCGAAAGAATAGATGAAATAGAAACTTAAGGAAGCGGAGTATGTATTCAAGGTACATTTTTACGTCCATGCTGCGGATATCTGATCTGGATCAGCATCCGTTTGAGGTGGAAAGACTGGAGAAGTTCAAATGGAAAACAGGAGACTATGTCGTGGGTCGGATCATCGATCCGGGAACGGATAAGATACAGATCGAGCTCCTCAACGGGAGGATGCGAAGCAGCATGAAGGAAGATCTTGTGGTGGGAGCCCTGGGAGATCGCTATGCGACCCTGGAGGCCACAGGCAGTTGGCGCGACGTGGAAGAAGACGGGCGCATGCACCTGCTGACGGGTGCAGGCCTGTTTGGAAAATGCACCTCGAAATCCGTGCACATGCCAAATCTTATAGAGATCGAGTATGTCGGCCATGCCGTCAGGGATGGGGAGGTCTGTAAAATGGACGATTATGTCAAGACATCACCCTATTCAAAATTTGACATTCCGGTAGTGCTTCTGGTGGGTACTTCCATGTCAGCGGGTAAGACAACCGTAGCCCGGATTATTGTGAATCTGCTCAAGAGGGCCGGTCTGAATATTGTGGCCGGTAAGTTGACCGGTGCCAGCAGGTACAGGGATACTCTTTCTTTGAAAGATGTCGGGGCGAATCATATTTTCGACTTTGTAGATGCGGGAATGCCTTCCTCCATATATCCCCGGGAGAAGTTCAGAAAGAAGTTGATCAATCTGCTGAGTCGCATCAACCGCGTTGGAGGAGATGTTGCCGTGATCGAGTTGGGGGCCTCTCCGCTGGAGCCCTACAATGGGGATGTTGCCTTTGAGGAATTGAAACCCAGTGTGAAATGCACCGTCCTCTGTGCGTCCGATCCGTACGCCGTTTACGGGGTGATGAAGAGTTTCAAAATTACTCCGGATGTGGTCAGTGGTATCGCGACCAATACCTTTGCGGGCGCTGAGCTGATCGAAAAACTGACCGGGGTGAGAGCTTTGAACCTCATTGATCCTGAGACTTCGGCTGAACTCAAATCCCTACTCAGCGAAAAGCTGCAAATGGATCTTATCAATCGTAAAGAAGGTATTTCTCCCTTACGGCTTTAAAGACTTTGAGGTCTTCTTGCCATTGATCCCGAATGGAATCCGGTGAAAGTCCTTCTTCTATATTTTTGCGGAGTTCAGCTGTACCCGCCAGCTTCACGAAAAAATCGTTGAAGAAGGAATCTTTGTTCTTGTGATTTTGATAGGCCTCGATCAGCCATTCCAGGTTGATCTCTTTGAGTCGTTCTGTATTCTGAAGATTGCGGCCAAAGCATAGTTTTCCCTGGTGTTTCGGATACTTGGAACCGAAATTGGGTTCCGGTGTAAAGGAGTAGGCAAAGATGTTCTCAGGGAGTTCCGGCGATCCGAATATTTGGAACTGCTGTTCTGTGCCTCGACCGCAACTGACTGTAGTTCCTTCAAAGAAGCAGAGGCTGGGATACAGGTTGACCGCCTTCCCGTTGGGCAGGTTGGGCGAAGGTTTGATAGGTAGCTCATAGGGAGTGCTGTGGTCATAGCCTTTGAGTTCAATCACGGTTAGCTTGCATTGAATGCCATTATTGAGCCATTTTTCCCCGTTGATCATCTGGGCGTATTCTCCTATGGTCATGCCGTAAACCACCGGTACCGGGTGCATTCCGACAAAGCTGGTGAATTTCGTTTCCAAAACAGGACCGTCGACATAATGTCCGTTCGGATTCGGACGGTCGAGCACGAGGAGCGAGATTTCGTTTTCTGCGCAAGCCTCCATGATGTAATGCAGGGTGGAGATGTAGGTGTAAAACCGGGCCCCAACGTCCTGGATGTCAAAAACGACAAGATCGATTCCGGTGAGTTGTTCGCCGGTCGGCTTTTTGTTCTTTCCGTAAAGCGAAATGATGGGTAGCCCCGTTTTCGGATCTTTCTGGTCCTCCACTTTTTCCCCAGCATCCAACTGTCCCCGAAAGCCGTGTTCGGGGGCAAAGACCTTGACAATGTCGACCCCAAGCGAGACGAGAGAATCGACGAGGTGAGCATACCGTGTGCCCGAGGCGTTTCGAATGACCGAGGTCTGATTCGCTACGATGGCTATTTTTTTATTTGAGAGGAGCCCCAGATATTCCTGAGTGCTGTAGGCACCCGGCAATGGCTCCGCAAAGGCGTCGGTTTTGCAAGAGGCTGACAGGACGATGACAATGAGAAACAGAAGAGGTCGAAGCATGTGTAAAGATAGGAATTTTAAGGGTTTGGGAAATATTTGCCAATAGCCTACCTTTGGTTTTTGTTTCTCAGAATGCGCAAATTTCTATTTCTGGTTCTTTTGATAAGCTCTTGTGTTAAAGCCCAGAGTGACAGCACTTTCGTGGATGACAAATATTTCGAAGACCAGATTTACCTCAATCTGACTTACATCAGTTTGCTCAATACCCCACCCCCGATTTCTCAATCCGGCTTCTCTTTTGGCCTGGGGGGCGGCTTTATCAAGGATCTCCCGGTTAACTCGAGGCGGAATGTGGCTTTTGGAGTAGGGCTGGGCTATGGGTTCAACAACTATTATTTCAATGTCAGGTTTGAAAACGAGGATCCGAATGAAGATAGGACGACCCTGAACAGCAAGATCATGTTGCACGTGGTGGAATTGCCCCTGGAGTTTCGTCTCAGGACATCAACCTCGACCCGGTACAAATTTTGGAGGTTCTATCCGGGTTTCAAGATCTCCTATGCCTTTGCCGAAAACCTGACTTTGGGCAAGGACGCCGATTTTGAGGTAGAGGGAGTGGCCCAGTACAATGACTTCTTATATGGCCTGACGTTTTCCGCGGGCTACAACAAGTGGAACATCCACCTCTATTACGGTCTGAACGACCTGATCACCAATGCCGAGGGGAATGACTACGAATTCGCCATCACCGATTTCAGGATAGGACTGGTTTTTTATGTCTTCTAGTTCAAATCATCGTGTACACTTCGTAGCTGATCCATTGAGCGAGAACACCTACAAGGAATCCGACATAGATCTCTCCGGGCTTGTGCGCATTGAGTGAGAGCCGTGCCACTCCGATGAGACCTGCCACGAGAAACAAGCTAGCCAGCAGAGAGTTGAAGTTCAGCTGGTACTCGAAGCTCATGATCATCACAAAGCCGATTATACCGCCTATTCCAAGCATATGCAGGCTCGATTTGATTCGAAGTGCGAAGAAGAGGTAGGTCAGGCTGAGCGCCAGTGCGATTCCGAAAAAGGAAAAAGCCAGAAGGTCCACGATTCGGATGTGAAGCAGGGTTCGGCCGATCAGGAAGGACAGGATGATGAAGAACAAGATCGGGAACTTGCGCTCTTCAATGGTTCTGAGCTGGTAGTCTTCAATGAGGTTGACCTTTTTGAGCAGGGTCAGCAGCAATACGGGTATGATGTAGGTGCTGACAAATACGATGAGAAGTATGATGTACTCCTGTTGTTTGACCATGTGCTCGGGGCTCAGGTAGAGATAGAGAAACGTGCCCAGAAATGAGAACAGCAAAGGGTGCAAAACATAGGAAATCAACTTGTAGAAAAACATGCTCAAAGGATCTTTTTTCTCAGGCGCGCCACGGGAATGTCCAACTGCTCCCTGTATTTGGCGACCGTTCTGCGGGCGATGAGATAGCCTTTTTCCTTGAGCAGCTGAGATAGTTTCTCATCGGTCAGGGGCTTTTTCTTGTCCTCCTTTTCAATTTCCGTTTGCAGGATCTTTTTGATCTCGCGGGTTGAAATATCCTCACCCTGCTCATTCTTCATCGATTCGGAGAAGAACTCTTTTATTAGCTTTGTGCCGTAAGGCGTATCGACGTATTTGCTGTTGGCCACCCGGGAAACCGTCGACACATCCATGCCAATCTGATCGGCGATGTCTTTCAGGACCATGGGTTTCAGCTTTCTTTCGTCACCGGTGAGCAAATACTCCTTCTGGTAATGCATAATGGCATTCATGGTTACCATGAGGGTTTGCTGCCGTTGCTTGATGGCATCGATGAACCACTTTGCCGCATCGAGCTTCTGTTTGATGAAAAGGACGGCGTCCTTCTGGGTCCTGGTTTTGTCCTTTGACTCGGCATATCCCTTCAGCATGTTGTCATACTCTTTTGAGATATGAAGGCTCGGTGCGTTTCGTGCATTAAGGCTGAGCTCCAGGTTGCCCTCATTGATCCGAATGGTGAAATCCGGAACGATGTGCTCAATGGCAGCGAGGTTCCCGGAATAGGCTCCTCCCGGCTTCGGATTGAGTTTTTCGATCTCGTGAATGGCGTCTTTGAGCTGTTCCTTGCTGATATCGAAGCGCTGTGCGAGCTTTTCATAGTGCTTCTTGACAAAGAGCTCAAAGGCGTTCTCCAGGATGTCCATGGCCAGGAGCCGCTCCGGGGTCTCCTCTTTTCTTTTGAGCTGAAGAAGCAGACATTCTTTGAGGCCCCGGGCCCCGACGCCCGCGGGATCCAGTTGCTGAACCACCTCAAGAACTTTTTCCACCTCTTCCCTGTCTGTGAAGATGTTCTCCGAAAAGGCGAGATCATCCACGATATCGTCCACCGTTCTTCTGATATACCCGTTTTCGTCAATACAACCGACTACAAATTCAGAGATAAGCTCCTGTTGGGGCTCCAGGCTGAAGGTGTGCAATTGATTGATCAGGTGCTGATTAAAGGTGATTCCTCCCGAATAGGGAATCTGGTTGTCTTCATCATCTGCGGAGTAATTGTTCGATTGCAGCTTGTAGCTCGGGATCTCATCGTCACTCAGGTAGTCGTCAATATTGATCTCCGTCTCTATGCTCTCGGTACCGGTATCGTCGTACTCCTGCTCCTGGTTGTCTGCGTAATCATCCATCTCCTCCTTACCGCTTTCCAGGGCGGGGTTCTCCTCGATCTCCTGGGCCAGCTTCTGCTCGAAGGCCTGAGTGGGCAGCTGAATCAATTTCATCAGCTGAATCTGCTGAGGAGATAGTTTCTGCTGTAGTTTATGTTGAAGACTTTGTCTGAGCATGGAACCTTTCCTTTCGGATAAAGTTACGAAAAAAGATCGTCAGGCAGAAAGGGTCGATGTCCTAAAATTACCCCTAGAATTCAGCATTTTGGGGAGTTCTGGGGTAAGGGATCACGTCCCTTATGTTCCCCATTCCGGTCGCAAACTGCACCATCCGCTCAAAGCCAAGTCCGAACCCGGAATGCACCGCCGTGCCAAATTTTCTCAGGTCGAGGTACCACCACAGCTCTTTCTCGTCTATGCCAAGCGCCTTGATCTTCTCCCTGAGAACGTCCAACCTTTCTTCGCGCTGGCTTCCTCCGACAATCTCGCCAATTCCCGGAAACAGGACGTCCATGGCCCGAACCGTTTTTCCGTCGTCGTTGAGTCGCATGTAAAAGGCTTTGATATTCGCCGGATAGTCAAAGAGGATCACCGGTGCCTTAAAGTGCTTTTCCACCAGGTAGCGCTCGTGCTCGCTTTGCAGGTCTGCGCCCCAGGCGTCGATCGGGAATTTGAATTTCTTCTTCTTGTTGGGTTTGCTGTTTCTCAGGATTTCAACGGCCTCCGTGTAGGTCACCCGTTTGAAGTTGTTGTCTATGATGAATCGCAGCTTCTCTCTCAATGGCATGTCACTGCGCTCAGCCACCGGCTTTCTCTTTTCTTCGTCGAGCAGCCTTTTCTCAAGAAACTCCAGGTCTTCCTGGCAGTGCTCCAGGATATACCCCAGGATGCTTTTGATGAAATCCTCAGCAAGGTCCATGTTGGCATCCAGGTCGTAGAATGCCATCTCGGGCTCGATCATCCAGAATTCGGCCAGGTGCCTTGAGGTATTGGAGTTTTCGGCCCTGAAAGTCGGCCCAAACGTGTAGACCTTTCCAAGAGCCATGGCATAGGTCTCGGCTTCCAGCTGACCCGAAACGGTCAGGTTGGTCTCCTTGCCGAAAAAGTCCTCTTTAAAATCAATCTCACCCTGGTCGTTTAGTGGCGGATTCTTTTTGTCGAGGGTGCTGACGCTGAACATCTCTCCGGCCCCCTCGGCATCTGATCCTGTTATGATGGGTGCGTGAAAATTGTAGAATCCGTTCTCTGTAAAATACTTGTGGATGGCAAAAGACAGGGCCGATCTGACCCGCATGACCGCGCTGAAGGTGTTGGTGCGCACCCTCAAATGCGCATTCTCCCGCAAAAACTCCATGGAGTGCTTCTTGGGCTGAATGGGGTATTCCTCCGGGCTGGAATCTCCCAGCACGGTGAGCTCAGAGACCTGGATCTCAACTTTCTGACCACTGCCCATGCTCTCCGCGAGCGTGCCCTTTATTTCGAGGGCTGCCCCCGTTGTAATGCGTTTCAAAACATCTTCCGGGGTGTTCTCAAAATCGATAACGCATTGTACGTTCCTGATCGTGGAACCATCGTTCAAAGCGATAAAACGATTGCTTCTGAAGGTTCTTACCCATCCTCTTACAACGACCTCCTGCAGGAATTTGTCAGACTGCAAGATTTCAGCCACGCTATAGTTTTGCATCCTTAAAAATTTAGGTGCCAAAGATACACAATGAAAGAGGAAATGAAAGATTTATCATTTCAAAATTTCCAGGAGGTATTGGCCGTAGCCGCTCTTGATCAGGGGCTCAGCTATGGATTTCAATTGCTCCGCGTCGATAAACCCCTTTCGGTAGGCGATCTCTTCAATACAACCCACCTTGAGCCCTTGTCGTTCCTCGATGACCTGAACGAATTGCTGGGCCTGGATCAGGGAATTGAAAGTGCCCGTGTCGAGCCAGGCGGTTCCGCGCCCCAGGGTGACTACATTTAACGTCCCTTCTTCGAGGTAGGCCCTGTTGATATCGGTTATCTCGTACTCACCGCGTTTTGAGGGTTTGATGCTCTTGGCTTTGGCGACCACCGAATTGTCGTAGAAATAGATGCCGGGCACCGCGTAATTGGATTTGGGCTTTTCCGGTTTCTCTTCAATCGAGATCACTTTTTTGTCCTTGCCGAACTCAACCACACCGTAGCGCTCCGGGTCGCTCACGTGATAGGCGAATACCACGCCGCCGTCTGTGTCGGCTGCACTTTTCAGGGTGCGTTCAAGCTCGGCCCCGTAAAAGATATTGTCGCCCAGGATCAGGGCCACACTGTCGTCACCGATGAACTCCTCGCCGATGACAAAGGCCTGGGCCAGGCCGTTGGGCACTTCCTGCACCGCATATTCGAAACGGCAACCCAGGTTCTTTCCGTCTCCCAGAAGGCGCTCGAACAGCGGGAGATCCTGTGGCGTTGAAATAATGAGCACTTCGCGGATCCCGGCAAGCATGAGGACCGAAAGCGGGTAGTAGATCATCGGCTTGTCATAGATGGGCATCAGCTGCTTGCTGATCGAGAGGGTGAGCGGATGCAATCGCGTTCCGCTTCCCCCGGCTAATATGATTCCTTTCATAACTGTCGACTAGTTTTCTTCGTCATCTTTTGGGATAATGGCGATGGATGGTTTCTTGAATGTTTTCTTGTTGGCGATCTTCGACTCCAGGGACAACAGGAGCGATGGCAGCAGCAGCAGGTTCGCGACCATGGCAAACAGCAGGGTCACCGAGACCAAACCTCCCAGAGCTTTGGTTCCGCCAAAACTCGACACCGTAAAGATCAAAAACCCGAAAAACAGCACCACAGAGGTGTAGAACATGCTCACACCCGTCTCACGCAAGGCCGCATAAACGGATTTTCGCACCTGCCATTTGTGGGCAATGAGCTCCTGCCTGTATTTGGCGAGGAAGTGTATTGTGTCGTCTACCGAGATTCCGAATGCGATGCTGAAGACCAGGATGGTCGAGGGCTTTATCGGTACGCCCAGGTAGCCCATGAGTCCGGCTGTGATCAGCAGGGGCAACATGTTTGGAATCAGAGAGATCAGGATCATCTTGTAGGAGCGGAACATCCAGGCCATGAAAATAGAGATCAGCAGAATGGCCAAAGACAGCGAGATCACCAGGTTTTTTACCAGGTAATTGGTTCCCTTGAGAAAAACAAGGGCTTTTCCGGTCAGCGAAACATCAAATCTCTCTTCGGGAAACACCTTGTTGACCTTCAATTGTATCCGTTCTTCGATCAATTCCATTTTGTCGGTGCCGATGTCCCGCATGAAAGTCGTCATTCGGGCGTATTGACCCGTCGAATCCACGAAATTCTTGAGCATGTCAGAGTCTGCCCCGGAGTTTTTTGTATAGGCCAGTATGAAGTTCTTTTCCTGTTCAGTAGGCAATTGATAGTATTTGGGATTGCCGTTGTAAAAGGCCTGCTTGGAGTAGCGAACCATGTTCAGCACAGAGATCGTCTTTGACAGCTCGGGGATCTCGTCGATCTCTTCTTCCAGCTTGTTCATCCGCTTTAGCGTAGAGAGATTCATGACGCCTTTTTTCTTTTTCGTGTCGATCAGGATCTCCAGGGGCATGATGCCGCCGAATTCGTTTTCAAAGAACAGGATATCCTTATAGAACTGCTTGCCTTTCGGCATGTCTTCAATGAGACTCCCGGAAACCTGGATCTTATAGACCCCAATGATGCTGACAATGATAATGCATACCGTGGAGATGTAAATTGCGATCCGATGGTGTCGCACCGTGTTCTCCATCCAATTGACAATTGCGTCGATCCATTTGCGCTCCAGGTGCTCGAGGTGCCTTTCTTTGGGCTTGTGCATGAAGCTGTAGATGATCGGAATGATAAAGAGCGACAAAAAGAAAATCGCGAGGATGTTGATCGAGGCGATGATACCGAACTCATTGAGCAGCTGGCTGTTCGTGAAGATAAACGTCGCGAACCCCGAAGCCGTCGTGATGTTGGTCATCAGCGTGGCGTTCCCGATCTTCGAAATGACGCGTTGCAGTGATTTGGCCTGGTTCCCGTGCTTCTTGACTTCCTGTTGGTACTTGTTGATCAGGAAGATGGCATTCGGGACCCCAATGACGATGATCAGCGGCGGGATCAGAGCCATGAGAACCGAAATCTCGTATTGGAACCAACCTATGAAACCGAAGGCCCAGACGACCCCGATGCTTACCACGAGCATCGTGATGAAAGTGGCGCGATAGGATCGGAAGAACAGCCAAAAGATCAGAGAGGTTATAAAGAGGGCGAGACCGACGAAGATGCCGATCTCATCGATGATGTTCTGGGCATTCATCGTGCGGATGTAGGGCATTCCCGAGACCCGAACGTCAAGTCCGGTGTCCTTTTCAAATTGTTCTATGGCCGGGTTGAGAACCTTGAAGACAAATTGTTCCCGAACCTTGGAATTGACGATCTTTTGGTCGAGGTAGATCGCGGTCTGAATGGTTCCGGTCTCCTTGTTGTACAGGACGTGATCGTAGAACGGCAGGCGATCGAAAAGCTCTGATTTGATTTCCTTTACTTCACTATCCGAGGACGGATCAGAGCCGTACAGCGGTTCGAGAAAGAACTTTTGGTTCTTTTTGTCCTTGGCGAGTTTTTTGATATCCCCAATAGAAAGGGTAAAATCGACTTCCGAATAGGCATCGATTTCTCTTGCAAATTCGTTCCAGCTATTGAAGTTGTCTACCTGGAACAGGGCCGTGTCATTCACAGCCAGCAGGATCAGGTTTCCCTCTTCCCCAAAAATATCGAGAAAGTTGTCGTACTTGATGTTCTCCTCATGATCTTTGGGAAGAAGGTTGGCTTCCGAATGAGAGAATTTGATGTCACCGATCTTTGAAGCCAGGAAGGCCGTGATCAGGGCGAGCACGATGAGGATGAAGATTCTCTGTTTGAGGATAAATCGCGATACAACCTGCCAAAACTTCATAAATTCCAATTTATCCCGGGACCCCGAACAGCGATCAGACCGTCATGATCTCTTTTTCTTTGACATCGTACATGTCATCGGCTTTCTTGCTGTATTTGTCGGTCAGTTCCTGGATGTCAACTTCGGCATTGGCCAGCATGTCTTCAGAAATATCCAGCTTTTTGAGTTCCGCATTGCCATCCCGGCGATCATTTCGTATGCTCACCTTGGTCATCTCAGACTCCGATTTGGCTTGTTTTGCCAGTTCTCTCCTGCGCTCTTCGGTCAGAATGGGAACATTGATGATGATGCTTTCTCCGTTGTTCATCGGATTGAACCCGAGATTGGCCGCCATGATGCTTTTCTCGATCTCCGTGATGAGCTGCTTCTCCCAGGGCTGAATGGTGATTGTGTGCGCATCCAGCGTATTTACATTGGCCACCTGGCTCAAAGGTGTCAAGGTTCCGTAATATTCAACCTTCACTCCGGCCAGCATGGCCGGTGTGGCTCTGCCCGCCCGGATGTTCACGAATTCCGCTTCCAGGTGATGGATAGCGTTTTGCATTTTTTCTTCAACGCTGTCAATGATAAACTGCACTTCTTCATTCATGACTCTAAATATTAAGAATTTACAAGTGTTCCGACTTTTTCTCCCAGGACCACCTTCATAAGGTTGCCCTTCTTGTTCATATCAAATACAATGATGGGTAGATCATTTTCTTCACTCAGGGTAAACGCTGTCATATCCATCACTTTGAGATCCTTGTTCAACACTTCTTTGAAAGTGATATTCTCAAATTTTTTGGCTTTGCTGTCCTTTTCAGGGTCCGAGGTGTAGATTCCATCCACGCGCGTGCCTTTCAGGATCACATCGGCATTTATTTCGATAGCTCTCAGAACCGCAGCTGTATCCGTTGTGAAATAAGGATTCCCGGTTCCCCCGCCAAAAATCACGACTCTTCCTTTTTCCAAATGCCGCACTGCCCTTCTTTTGATGAAAGGCTCTGCTATCTGTTTCATCTCGATGGAAGTGAGCAATCGGGTTTGCAGGCCGGCTTCT
>Ga0272441_10007783_pt1 | contig 17274 bp, 10 predicted proteins | sample SSMProp6N_FD_193582 | JGI IMG/M metagenome (GOLD analysis project Ga0272441, IMG submission 193582) | Marine sediment archaeal communities from Little Sippewissett salt marsh, Falmouth, MA, United States - SSM-Prop-6N | ecosystem: Environmental > Aquatic > Marine > Wetlands > Sediment ...
GTATTTGATCGTTGTTTTGCTGGTTATTTGGTTCGTTAGTTGAATTAGTCGTTAGCGAATAGCTGATAGTAAATAGTGAAGACAAGAGAGGGCTAATTGTCCCGTCTAAAAATAAATACTAAATACCAGATACTATTTACCATATACTATTCTATTCCCGTAGGACAGGCGTCTCGCCTGTTTATTTGGTGGACTTGGGATTGCTTCATTCGCTGTGCCCACAATGGATAGGAAAATGAAAAGTGAAATATTGGGATGTGTGCTGGAAATGAGAAAAGATAGCATTTGGTCGTTGGTATTTGGTATTTAGTCCGGATGTGGGGAGAAATGCGGGAAATAGTAAAGAGCATCAAGTGTATAATGAAGATATGGGTATAACTGTGGGAAAAGAATCGTTCAACTAATCGATCAATCTGCTGGTCTTCCGGCCAAAGAAATAGTAAAAACCAAATAATGGAAAATGTAAAATCATTAAAGGGGATAGGCTATTTTTTAGATAAATATGAATCTAAAAAAATAGCCTATCCCCTTTTTATTAACAACATTTTACTTTCTTATTGTAACAAGCCAATAACCAAAGTATCTTTTTCTACCTGGAGGAACATCTCAGTACCTTCCTCAATAGTCACATTTTTACCGGGAACTAATGCACCGGCAATTAAACCTACTGGGTTACTAAGAACTATCAGTCCTAAAATTCCCACACCAACTGCTACTGCAATTCTTTCGTTTTCCTTTTCTGCTTCTTCCCCTAATATCAAATTAAGCATTGTACCATCCAATGCAGAGACTGAATCGAATTTCAGCTCTAATTTACCTTTTTGCAGCAATACTGAAGCCTTCTTTGCTTTGACTATCTTTCCGGTAGCTACTGTGTTCGCAGGAATAATCAATTTATCTTCAAAATAAATATTTTCAGTAATTTCAATTTCAAATGTTTCTCCGGTTTCATTTTTTTTCGAACTTAATTCATTTGGAAAACGGATAGGGATCAAAGTTGCGGCAGGTAACATGACTTCTTCTACCTGGGGTTTTCCACCCTTGAAACAGACATCAAAGATACTTTCTGCCCGCATAGCTAAAACATCGCTTGATATTTCTCCAAATAGTTTAGTTTCAAGGTTTTCTATTCGGACTGCAATCGGTTCTTTGGTTATACTGTCCTCTAATATCCACTGGGAAACGTTTATTTTAAAAACCACAGAAGGATCTTCCAAAGAGCCTGATATGATAAATTCTTTTAGCTGTTTTGTCCTGTTGGAAATAGTTCCGGGAAGTGTTCTCCCCACTAATTCTTTTTCCAGATATTCCACCCTTTCAATTAAAGGGCTTTCACTTTCCTGGCCATACAAAGTTATTTCTATCAGCATTAAATCATCTAAAAGGTTTGCCTGAGATACATCTGCGGCCAAGGAAAACTGTACTAATATGGTTGTACTAATAAAGATGATAACCATTGTAAGAGATAAGGATTTTTTTAAAAACATAATTTCCACCTGCCTTTTTTTTAGTCGATAGTAAATAGTGAATAGTCGTTAGTAAAGAAAATTCTAAATTCACTAGTTAATATAATAATAGTTAGTGAGCCATAATACCTACTCTCTCGCACCGAGAGAAGATATATTAAACTTAAAAAACTAATAGAAATCTAAATATTTTAATGGTTAATCTACTCTTGTTTCTGAATTTCTTATAAATTCTTTTCTTCACTATATACTACTCACTAACGACTAGTGACTATTTTATTATAATATTTCTCACAGATTTCCGCAAATACTTTTGCACCATTATTGTGCATTGATTAGCGTGTAATGAAAATTTTAAAATTATTCCAGACAAAAAAATACCCCCGAAAAAAATCCGGGGGTATTTTTGTTCTATTTAAGCTAATAACAAGTATTAGAAGCTTACTTCGAGTTCAGCAGTTATGATACCGGCAGTTCCGGAAATGGTGAAATCATCATAATCATTGATATCATCATCCCAATCGTTCATTTCGAAACCAACAGTTAAATCGGTATTTTCTGCTAACATGTAAACCAATTGTGCTTCTGCGCTCCAGAATGCAGCACCATCGCTGTCAACACGACCTTCAACAGTAAGATCCATATCTTCAGCCAGGTCATATTCTAAAGTTGCAACAGCAACATAGGTACCTGCCGGGAAGTTGTATTCTCCTGCAGCATTTAAAACATATTCTCCGTCGTCATCAATAGGCAGATTCATGTATTCAGCATAAACATCTGCTCCACCGGTTAAGATGCTATAATCAAGCTCCAATGCGAATTCTTCACCAGTTTCAGCATCAACTGTGTAGACTAAATCAAGACCTACGTCATGAGCAACTGCGACCATAGCGGTATCCATGTCGTAACCCCAATCCAAAGTTGCACCCAGTTCATCTGATAATGGATAGGTAGCTTCAACGCCTACACCCAATCTGTCAGCAGTAAAATCACTGTTTGTTGGTGCAAAACCAGCTGTTACGTAATGAGCATCAACAGATAAACCTAAATCGTCTAAAGAAGTATCCAGAGTCATTGCAGCAGCATAATCCAAAGCGGTTCCGTAGAATACGCCAGCTTCAACAGCAACAGCAGTTTCATCATCATCACCCAGGTTAAAGGCTAAATCCATACTTCCAGCAATACCACCAGCCAATACATCATAAGAAGCGGTAAGTCCTGCAGCAACTTCATCTTCATCACCCAGGTTGAATGCAACATTTAACATATAGAAATCTTCTACATCTGCAAACATGGTCCATTCGCCGAGATCATTGTCGGTATCCCACATCCATTGTGCCCAGAAACCGTCAAATTCTTCCTGGTATGTATCGTATGCATAGACCAAACCTAATCCAAGGTCACCACCATCTAGATCGATTTCGCCAACTCTTAAAGCAAAATCTTCACCGGCATAGTCAATGTAAAAAGCTTCCCAGGTTACTGCATAAGCAGGAGCACCAGAAAGAACATCAACTGCATTCAAATTGATACCGGCAGTTGTTTCATCATTGATGGTCACATCGAAGGTAAGGTCTGTTTCATCGCTTAATGTAGCTGTTGCCATTGGAACAACGCTCTTGCTGTAGGTTGCGGTGAAATCTCCGGAAACAACAACAGGTTCAAAGTAAGTGTCGAGTTTTGCGACGGTTACTTCTAATGCTGCGACTGCTTCTGATTGTGCACCAAAAGCTGCTTCCAGGTCTGCTACGGTTACGCCTAATCCGGCTAATTCATCGGCAAATTCAATGGCTAATTTTTCCAAAATAGCAACATCTGCTGCAGATGCATAACCCATACCATCAACGACTGCTAATGCTTTAGCAGTTGCTTCGGCAAATTCGTAACGTGTTAAGGATTTGCCACCACCGAATGTTCCATCAGGAAATCCAACGATAACACCCTTAGCTGCTAAGGATTGTACTGAATCATATGCCCAATGGTTTAAAGGAACGTCTACAAATGGATTAGCTAATGCTGTTAACGAAAAAGCAATAACTAATACTAATGCTAATACTAATTTTTTCATTATATTCTCCTTGGTTTTTTTTGAATTCCAACCGGTTTTCCTGAAGGAGAAATATTCATTGAGTTTCCATAGTTCCCTCAACGACGTTTTTCCTTTTTGGTAGACCAATTGGTATATTATCATCTGTTTCGACTAAAGCAGGTCCAAGTTTTTCACACCTCCTTTCTTCCCACTTCAATCAATTTTAGATGATAAATCTTAAAATAATATTTTTCTTATACCATATATTAATACTGCACACTTATCAAAAAATCCTTCTTTTTTTTAGAATTATTTTATAATGCTACAAAATAATTCTTACAAAGATTTTTTGGGGATAATCCAGACATTCTATTTACTGTATATATTATAGATGTATAAATAATATAAAGTCAAGGAAATCCTTAGATTATAATGGGTTTTTCCTCATTTTTTTTCAATAATTAAATAAATTCAATAAGCAGATTGGTATTCGCATATTGAATTATTCATATTATTATTTTCTTCTTGTAAAATTGAAATGATTTTAGAAATAAATCCATTTGAAAAATATGTCATCTCACTAAAATAACGATGCTAGAAATTTCATTTTAGGTTTTCTTCCCGATAATATTCTAAATCTTTTCAGTAGAAGACTTATCTAAAATATTTGCAGGAGAGACTTCCATTTTTACTTTTAAAGGGCCGACGCTCCAAGTATCCTGACTTGAAATGATTGATACTTTTACCTCTGTTTCTGATTCAATAATGTTTCTTATTGTCTGGTAAAAATTCATTGCAGAAATCGTGCCGACAAAACTGGATTTCGGATCCGGAATAATTCCATCTTTCACTGCTAAAATATTTACCTTTCGAAGAAGTAAAAATAATTGTTTTTCAATTTCTTTTACATCTTCTACAAGTTCTATCTCTTCAGAAAGTATTTCTTCGTTAATTTTAAAGATTAGCTTATTCTCCATCAGATTGAAATGAGCAACGATGGGTTCTCCCGCAATGACATTGATTGAGGATAATAACCTTACAATTATTTCTTCACTACTTTCATGGATTCTCTGAATCATATCTTCAAATTCCTGCTGTGAAATAATAAATACCTGGTTGGTTCTTTCATCCTTTTTAGCTCCCATTTCAAGTGCCATATTTGAAGTTGTATTTAAAAATATAATCAACTGCTCCCGGATTTCTTGAATTGATTTACCGCCCTGAACAATATTGATTGCAATCTGCTCATCCGGTCCGAAGATAACATCACCTTCTCTAATGTAGGCAATACCCGAATAAAGAGCTTTTATCGTGGCATTTAATTCTTCGACATCTTTGCTTAATGAATCTTTTTCCACAATTAAAGCATCTTTGGCTATGATTAATTCGTCCAACTGATTCGTCTTCTCAATAATGTCTTGAGACAATTGATCATATTTATCTTCTAAATCCTTTAATTGGACTGTCCTTGCTTCAAGATCTTTTTGTGCTTTGGATAATTGCAAGTTTTGAACTTGCACTTCACGCGATAAATTAAAGAGTTTTTCTTTTAATTCCTCCATGCCAAATAATGCTGTCCGAACATCAATCGACGCAATAGAAAGAATGGATATAGTGAATGCAGTAATCAGGATTCCGGTAACAATAGTAATAAAAATTGCAGTATAATGTGGACGTAGTCCAAATATGGTTATTCTTTTTTTTCCAATTTTTAGACCGACCCAGTCCCCGGCAACTGCAATCAGTCCACTGATAACAATAAGTACAAAAATCAATATGAAACTTGTCATGTATTCGGGCTCCTTTCAGTCGTCAGTATAGTCATTAACATAGTTTACTAGTTAATTGGTTAATTGGTTATCTAGTTGTTTAAATATTTATCATTTTTTACCGAGTATCTTTCAATTTTCAATCTTAGATATTTAATCAATTTATTAATTGACATTGCAATTTTTTCTGAATGTCCGTATAGTTCTTCAAATTCTTCTTTACTGATATAATTTAAATCTAAAGCAGTATACAGATCACTTTGCACTTCAAATAAAGAACCTCTCGATATTATTAAATAACTTATGAATTCTTTTTTCGATCGCCGGTTAAAGCCTTCAGCGATGTTAGACATTATTGAAACAGAAGCTCTTCTGATCTGTGAGGTTAAACCAAATAATTCTGCTCTTGGAAATTTCTTGGTTAAAGAATATACTTTGATGTTAATTTTTCTAGCTTCTTGCCATATAATCAGTTCTTCAAAATTTTTAATCGTCGGCACGATGATTTCCTTTTAACTCTTTTAAAAGTTTAGGTATTTTTTAACCAGATAACTAGAAAATCAACAAACCAATGAACTTTTTCTAGAGATTAAATCTCTCGCCGAGGTAAATTTTTCGAGTAATTTTACAACTGGCTACTTCTTTAGGTGTTCCGTGTGTCAATATTTTTCCATCATGCATAATATATGCCCGATCAGTAATTTTTAAAGTCTCTCTAACATTATGATCAGTAATCAATATTCCCAATCCTTTCTTTTTCAGGTAGGAAATGATTTCCTGGATATCATAAACCGCAATCGGATCTACCCCCGTAAACGGTTCATCGAGAAGCATGAAGGAGGGGGAACTGGAGAGCGTCCTTGCTATCTCCACTCGTCGCCTCTCTCCTCCGGAAAGCATATATCCCTTGTAATCTGCCAAATGAGTGATTTCCAGTTCTTCCAATAATGAATAGCACCGTTCTTTTTGTTGTTTCTTTTCCATTCCCATCAATTCAAGGATAAGTAAAATGTTTTCCTCAACGGTTAGTTTTCGGAAAATTGACGGTTCCTGTGCAAGATAACCTATACCCATTCTGGACCTTTTAAACATCGGCTCATTGGTAATTTTTTGCCCCATATATGAAATATTGCCTTTATCCGGATTGATTAATCCGACTATCATATAAAAAGTGGTTGTCTTGCCGGCACCGTTAGGGCCTAATAAACCAACCACTTCACCCTTATTGATTTCCAGACTGACCTCATTAACAACCCGTCTGGTTCGATAAATTTTTACTAATTTTTCTGTTCTTATTCCATGCAATATTAAAACTCCCTGATTATTAGTTATTCAATTTTTGTGATTTAATCATTAAGCGAAAAATTCTTATTTTAAAAAATTAAGAGATTAAAAATAATTATTGACAAATAATGTTAGATTTTTTTTATTCATCCTTATAAAATAAATTCGCTATTTTTACCTCTAATCTTTCATAAATTGATTTTATGTAATAAATATTTTCAAGACAGGTAAATACTATTTTAACCAGCTGAATTATTTTCATGGGCAGATTTCATATCTGCCCTGTCTATTTAAAATTTCGTCATTCATTTCAAAGGGCGATTTGCATTCTTGCTAAATGTTCTAAAATAATAAAAAGTTTGAAATTGACATCTCATAAAGATCTCTTTTTGTCTCTATTGAGCTTTGTCTTCATTTTTTGCAGCTTCTTCAAGTTTTTTATTAATTTCAACAATTACATCCTGGGTAATATCTTCCCCACCATAAAGAGTAACAGGATAACTAAGAATATCTGAACCGGTAGGTATTTTTATTTCAGTATTGACAATTAAGTCATATTTTCCATTTTCTCCTACCAGTTGTATTGCTTCGAGAACACCGGAATACCTGGCAGCCTGATAAGCTTTCAACTCTGCAATAAATTTTTCCTTAATCGGTTCCCATTCTTTATTAAAACTATCTTCCAATTTTTGAAGCTCAGTTTCATCAAGTCCTTTTCCCTGAGCATTTAAATTTTCCTGTCTATTTTTAAGTTCATCTCTCAGATTGATACCAATCTGATTAATATTCTGGGTAAACGGATGACTAGATATAATCTGTGTTAGATTAACTAATCCAATTTTTGCTTCAGCAGCATGAATATCACACGCTCCTGATAATGTAAAAATAATAACTGCAAACATTAATATGACAAATGCTTGGATTCCTATTCTTTTTTTTGCTAACTGCATCATATTCCTCCTGGAAATTTAGTTTTACAGACAGGCACCAGGTCTGTCCTTATGTTTTAGGTTTCTGTATATTATACGACATATAAAAGAAAATATTTTAAATTTATTTTTCTATTTTCTTTACTAATAACCAATAGACAGGCGATACACCTATCCTACGGAGGGTGGTTTCATCCTACCGCACTTATTTCTTTCATCTTGCTTTTTGTATTGCTTTAACTCGATACTCAATACTGTTTCTACTTACCACTTATTGCTGTATTTGCACCTTGCATCTTGTAACCTTTAACTTTAATTTTAACTAGGTAACCAGGTAACAGATTTTTCCCGTTACTCACTGCCTATTACATCTTTTTTTTCTTTACTAACGACTAAATTAACCAGCGAATCAGCTAACCAATTTATTAGTTTTCAGTTTTCGGTTAGCAGTTTTCAGACTGGCCGACCAGCAGACTAGTTCCACCCACATCTATTCCTAAACGCTCTACTCTAAACGGTAATCTCCCCACATTTTCCACCCACGTCTGTCATTGCGAATGAGCAAAGCGAATGAAGCAATCCCAAGCCTATAGGATGACAGGCGAGACGCCTGTCCTACAGAGATATTGAAATATTCGCTTTTCTATTTATTAACTAGCAAACCAACTAACCAGCTAACAAATAATCCCTCATTTGCCACCCACATCTTAACTAGCGACTATTCACTATTCACGACTAATTTAAAATGTTTGTCCGATGCTGAAATAGGTTTTTCCTATTCCGGACTCTCCGATACCATATTCTAACCGGAATGCACCTAAAGGAGTGTCAAATCGTACACCTAAACCTCGACCAAATTTCAAATCTTCAAAATTAAGGTTTTCATTGAAATCCCATGCCTGTCCCCAATCTGCAAATACAACTGCCTGGAAACTATCTGATAGAGGAAAGCGATATTCAGCATTAAAAACCAGAGACTTATCCCCGGAAAATTCGCCTAAATCGTAACCTCGCAAAGTGGACATTCCTCCCACTTCGTATTCAGCAAAAGAAGGTAATTCTGTATCAGCTAATCCACCCATAGCCCTAAAAGCTAAAACACCGTCATTTAATTTTTCGGTTATTTTGCTAATAGTTCTAAAATCCGCCAGGTCCTCAATAAAATCAGTAGGAATATAAGCTCGTAAGGTTAAATTGTATTTGGTAAAATCATAATCTCCGCCCATAAATCCGCCTGCTTTTTCAACGGAAATTGTATGATACATACCGGTCGTCGGATCAAAAACATCATCTCTCGTATCATATGTAAAATTAGGCATAATACTATTGGTTAATCCTTCATTTGTATCATCCGGAAGAACACCCGATGTTAAATCATAGGACACTAATTCGCTCTTTACTTCCAATCCCAGCTTTATAGAATCACCAAACTTTCTACCAAAAATCAATCGACCGCCTAATTTTTCCTCATCATATTCACCGAGCACATCATCGCCATCTTTAAATTCTTCACTTGTAAGGGTATCATAAGCCTCAAATCCTAAAGATGTTGGGGTACCACCAAGCCAGGGTTCTAAAAAAGCCACTTTATAAGTGGTTCTTCCACCCACTTCCAGTTTTGCCTCAATCTTTTGGCCACCTCCAAAAAGATTATTTTCTTCATAACTGGTAAATCCCATAAATCCCTCTTCAGAATTGTACCCGGCACCAATTCCAAATTTACCAGTATTTTTTTCAATGACTTTAATAACTAAAATTACAGAATCTTCTTCACTCCCGGGTTCCAGTTTCATGGTTACATCCTCAAAAAAACCTAAATTATATATCTTTTGCAAAGATTTTTTAACCACGTTAAAATCAAACAAGTCTCCAGGTTCAATATTGACTTCCCGGATAATGATCTTTTCTTTCGTCTTATCATTTCCTTCAATCATGATTTTTTCCAATCTACCTTCTGCAATGGTAATCCATAATTTCCCGTCATCGTCAAATTTAACATCAGCAATATTGATTAAAAGGAAGCCACGATCTTTGTAAATCTGAGAAATACGTTTCAGGTCATTTTTTAATATTTTCTGACTAAAAATCAACCCTTCGCTCAACACCATTACATCCCGCATTTCTTCTACGGTTACTGCCGTATTATCCTGGAAGATAATTTCATTGATCAGCGCATATTCCTCAAGAACAAACACGACTTTATATCCATCACGAAATGGTTCTAATTTTACATTAATATTCTTAAAGTATCCCAATTCGTAGATAGCAGCAACATCTTTTTCAATATTCTCCTTGGAAAACAAATCACCCAGATTTGATGAAATTTGGGAAACAATTAGATCTTTTGAGACTTTCTCATTCCCGTTTACTACAATTGCAGTGATTTTACCCTCATTTGCTGCTGAAACTGATGAAGTCATTGAGATTAAAAATAGGAACATTAAAAATCCCAATAAAATTAATGTACCCCTTTTGATGTCATTTTTTAACATTTCTTGCCTCCCCTTAATAGGTTTTCTATTACCGATAAAATACGTATATTTAACATTGTATTAAAATTCATATTGTAATTCAAATTTTAATTCAAATTCATTATCTTTTGAAGCTGAAGTGCCAACCTGAGTATTAAGTATTAAGTCATCTTTTACTTTATACTCAAATTCAATATTGCTTTCACCGGCTTCGTATAAAGGAGCTGAATAAGTCAGATAAAATTTTTCCGAAAAATATTTTCCCATTTTTAGTGCTAATCCGGCTAAAGTCAAGCGGTTTGTTTGTTCCAGGTTGGGATCCTGCTCATTTTTAAATATTGTTTCAATGTTGAATTCGTCCAAGCCTAAAGAATTTGCTACTTCATTTTCGATTTGGTTAAGAAAGGTTAAGCTTAATCCTTGTGCAAGTAAATTTACCATTTCTTCTTTTAGTAAATCTCCTAATTCTCCTTCAGTCAATCCTGCATAATTTCTATTAAACATTAATAGTGAAATAATTTCACTTTCGTTTAAAACCGGTACAGAATCAAGGGTAATTGCCAGCTGGGAAGGACTTCCTCCTACATACAGCAAAATATCAATATCATCAATTCTTGTTTTGGCTTTTATATTTAAGATTAAATCCTTTTCCAGTGAATCCGGGAAGATTATCTTTCCTTTAAGTACACGAAATTTTTTATCCAAAAAGGCTACATAACCCTGCTCAACATTTAATTCTCCATTTATTCCAGGTGAAGAAAGGGCACCAACAATATCAATATTCCCACGTAGATTTAAATTGAAATCTTTAGTCTCGGCAACTAAATCATCTTCCACTTTTACCGTAACATCAATATCTCCTTTTAATTGAGATAATTCCGGAATCACTTGATTCAGATCAAATGATGTGCTTTCATTTTCAAACCAATGCAATTCAGATTCTGAAAGATTCACAACTCCGGTAATTTGCGGAAAATTGAATGGTCCATTCAGTTCCAGGTTAAAATCTACTTTTCCGTTAAATAGATCTTTGTAAGTAATTTGTTGTGTATCACTCCAGAATTTTATTTGCATATCCTGTGGCTTCAAATTATTTAAAACAATTTGCCCATTCGCATACATATCAAGCTGTTCTATTTGGAAATCCATTTCAGTTATTTCCAGTACATTTTCTTTTAAGCGTGCCCGGGCATTCAAATTATTTATTCCGGGAATTGATTTATTAAACTCCATCTCACTATTTTCCAATACAATAGAACCATTCAAGATAGGATTTTTCAATGTACCTGATAATTGCATATTGATATTTGCTAGACCGCTTATCTTTTTAAAGTCATCTTTGAAAAACAATTTAGCCAATGATAAATCGGTATTTTCCATATCTAGCGAGAACTTTAAAGGTAAGTCCATTAAGCTGGGAAGGTTTTCTTCTGAATCTCTTCGTGAAAATCGATATGGTATCTCCCCCTTGCCTATTATTTGATTTCCATCCGCATTTAGAATAAATTGATTCACCTTTAGGATTTCCTGGTTGTAAAGAGCTTCCAGCTCTAAAAGATCAAAAGAAAATTCCGAAAGCCTGGCTTTCCTTAACTGTGCAGAGAAAGAGATATCCGGCGAGAAAAGGCTTCCTTTTGCGATAGCTGTAAAATTAACTAATCCTTCAAAATCATTATCCAAATTAATAAAATTAGATAATTGTTTCAAATCTACATTGCTTGCATTAATTTTAACCTGCATTTCTTCTTTTTCTGGATGAAGGTCTACCCATCCTTCAGCATCTAATTCCCCTTGCTGTTGTTTTAATTTCAAGCGGTTTATGGTAACCAGTTTCCCTATTTTTTGCAATTGAAGGTCGATGGAGTTAAAAGGCAATCCTTCCAGACGAACATCCTCAATAATGGATGCTAAAAAGACATCCGGGGAATCAAATGCTCCCCTTATTTCCACAGAACCTGTCGCCTGACCTTTGAATTTTTCTAATAAATTAGATTTAACAAAACCTGACAATAATGTTTGAACATTCTGATTTAAAAAATTCACCCGTAAATCAAGGTTTGGATCTTCGGCCAAATTAATTTTACCTTTAACGAATAAATCATTTTCGCCTAATTTAATTTTCATATTTTCTATGTTTACAATATTATCCTGTAACTTTATGACTGCATTTCCGGATTCCGCATAATATTCTTTTAACTGGAAATCGGTAAAACTTAATTTCGCTTCAGCAGTCAATTCCGACCCATAACCCATGAATTTTATTTCACCATTTACTATACCGGCCAGGGGTATATTCAAATCATATATACCGGAAAAAGATTCAATTTCAGTTCCGATTACCTGTATATTTGTATCAATGTTTACCTTTTCTCCTTCTTTAGGAAAATCAATAACACCGCCACCCTTTAGATGCATATTTTCGTTATCCAGAACAACTTCTGACAAAAGAAGTCTTTTATTCTCATAGTTAATTTTTCCCTGTAAATCATAGAAAGCTATTCCGGATATTGCTGGATCTTGGCCAGTAAATATTCCTTCTATTTTTAGATTATCTACCAAACCTTTTAATGTTCCGTTAAAAACCGCTTCCCCATCGATTTCGGTATAGTTTAATCTTTCACCTATGGTTTTTAAGTTGATTCCTCCGGCAATTACTTCCAGTTCAAGCAAGTTTCCTTCATGTATAGCACCCTTTGCCTTTAGATTTAAATGACCGAATTCACTTCCCTTAACACTTATCGCTGTATCAAGATACGTCGCTTCTCCTTCGGCCAAAACACCATTTACCCTTAATTTTCCCGATAAGATGCCATTTTCAGCATAATTTGAAGCAAAGGTTTTGATAAAATCACTTTGCATACTGATAGCACCAAAGTCGATGGTAATATCATATTCAGGGTTTTCTTTATTTAAGGCAATTTCACCGATACCCTCTATTTTTCCATCTTCCAGAACTGCAGTGATTTTATTAAAAATGATGTTCTCTGAGTTAAAGTTGAATTCGCTATAAAAGTTTGAAATGGGATACTCTTTAATTTGGACATTCTGCGCTGATATTTCTCCACTTACTTGAAATTCATTATCAAGACCGCTAATATTGAGAAATAAATCTGAAGTTCCTGTTATTGGAAATTCTTCAAAAAAAGAAAGATAATTTTTTACATCACCTGTCACGTCATCTAAATGCAGATTGTTTGAAGTGAGTTCTAAATCGTAATGAATTTTCTCAGATAGTTCTATATCACCTTTAATTATAAATGGGGAATTTTCATAGGATCCTTTAAAATTATCAATATGTATCCCTTCTAAATCAAAGTTAGCAGAACCACTTACCTGAACCATTTGTCTGTTACCTAAATATTTTGAAGATAAATCTGCTTCTTTAAGAACAATTTTACCTTCCCAGTTCTCTTTCCCTGATGCACCGTTAAAGAAAGTATTGGACAAACATAAATTTGCATCAAACAATCCACTATTAAATGAAAGTTGGTCTTCTTGGACAAAGTAATATTTAAAATGATCTGCTTCGGCATTTTTAAAATTAAAATCAAGCACATAATCCACTTTTTCTAAAGTACAATGACCCTTTAGTGAGATAGGAGAGCTATCTTTTACCCGTTTCCCGACACAATCAATGCCTATCTGGGGGATATCTGTCAAGGCAATATAACCATTTACTTCTTGAATTGAAGTTGATAAACCATTTTCTTTATTTGTTTTATAATCAATATAATCGAGAATTCCGTCTTTAACAACTAAACCGTTTGTCGAATAAATACTTCCTAATTTCAGCTTAAATCCATCCAAAAAGTTTAGCGAACCATCGCTTTCCCTTATTAAAGTCATTCTCGGTTTTATTAAAGTGATATCACCGACATCCAATGATTCTTCCCCTTGCAAAGCAGAAAGAAAATCCAATTCAAAATCTAAAATAACCCCTTCGGCTTCAAAAATTTGATTTTCTTCAATTAATTCATCATTTTTGAATATTTTTAAATCTTTTAAAGTAAGTGATTTGAGAGAATAATTCTGAATTTCTCCAACATAGATACGCCTATTTAAAGCTTTTTCAATAATAGAGGTTATTTGAGATTCGATTTCATTTTTCGCTTGGTTGCTTTGAACGGTAAAATATCCAAATATCAATACGGAACATAAGATAAGTGAAATAATTATTATTTTGGTATAAGATTTTTTTGACTTCTTTTCAGTCATAATATTCTCCGTTCGGTTCGCTTTTTAAAAGGGTAATAGAAAGTAATTTTTTAAATTTAAAAAATATAAAAAACATTTTTCACCGGATATTGGTATAATTTCCGATTGAATATTTTATTTCTATTTCAAGGGGTAATTTTCTCTAAAATCTATTTATATTAACACATAATTAACAATTTATTATATCATATAATACTTTTGAGAGCCATTTATTTTCACCCTATTTATTGTATCGTATCAATCAAATCCCCTACCAACTAAAACTCATTCCAAACCCGTAAGGGATATGCCATTCCAGGGCTATCCGGTCATTGATTTGGAAGGAAATCTCTTTAGTGATTTCCTTCCAGCTATTCTGATCATATTGCCAGCCACAATTGTATTGCACTTTTCCAAAGTCCATCTGCAAGCGGGTCTGCATAAAAGGTAATACCTGCGATTTCAATTTTTTTATTCCGGAACCAATCCATAATCGAATAAAGTAAGAGCTATAAATATCATATTCCAAATAGGAATGAAAAATATCCTCCTGATAACCAATATTCCATTTCCAACGATATGTCGGTGACAAGGAAAGTGTTAACGCTAAATTATCTCCTTTGCCAGATATTTTATTGACAAAGAAAGCATTTTTCTCCCTGGAAGGTTCATTCCCTTCAAAACTGAGTTCAGGTATACTGGTATAGAGATTATGCAGCCACATCTCTTCCCGGCAGTATAAATGCTCCAGTTGAGGACCTTTTAGTAATATGGGCACCATTAAATCAGTCTCCGTTACTCCGACATGATTAGCCGAATATCTTAAAACCGTAAAAGGCAATTTTGGGGGATTATATATAATAACTATATCCCCTGCTTTCTCATTTGACATTAAGTGATATATATTGGGCGGAACACCAGGAAACTTACTCTCTTTGGTTTGAATTAACCATTGCAGGTCTGTGAGCCATTCGCCCTGATATCCATTCCGATAATATTCCAGCACATCCTCTCCTTCAAACCGATAGCGGATCTTTCCTTCTTTTTCCTCAAAAATCATTTGTCCACCAATCCAGCAACCGACTACCCGGAAAGGATTCTCTCTATAAAATGTAAAATCAATTTCACTGTCTAAGACAATATTCCTAGCAATTTCAGCCTTTTTCTCCTGATTTTTTAAGTAAACGTTTGGCATCACGAGTGCTTTCAATTCATCACCGGCTATTCGCGTGATTTCATCTTTTTGATGAGTGTTAACTATCTTACCAAAAGACATGCCATGGTCACAGTAAATAACAATATTTAAATCGGTAAGATCCAGGATCTTTAAAAGGTAACCAAAGTAGCGGTCAAACCTACGGATACTGGCTTCATATAATCCCTGCCCCATTATGTGACCTAAAGAATCAGTGGTAAACCAGTAAAATTGTATAACATTATAAGTTTGTAGAAGCTCCGGAATATTTAAGAACGAAAAGAATAAAAATGGATCCAAGCCGGGCAGGCCATAAATAAAACTTGCTTTTGCCCGGCGTGGCAAACAAGAAAACCAACTAAAAAATGAATGCACGCTCGATACCGCTTTATCTTTTTGCCGATCATAGTACCCCCACCCTACTCCTCCGGTAGAATTATTTACTCCATCTTTTAAATGCGGTACAGTTGTTTCCGTACCTCCGGGAAAAAGGCTCAGACCGTGACGGATCATGTGTCCATCTTGAAAAAAATCTTTTAGATTTGGTAAATCACCTTCTTCCATATACCGGAAAAAATTTCTTGAACAGACAGCATCTAAATGCATGATTAGAAATTTTGGTGAAGCCTGAACATTAGAGACGCAAAGCAAAAGTGTCAGCAATACAAACAAAAAGATATAGTTTTTACTTGACAGCAAAAAACAGTATTCTTTTTTTTTATAACATAAAGCTATTTTCATTCTTATGCCGCCTTCTAATATTTTAAAACCTGAAATCATCAATTATTAAGTTTCAAATTCCCTGTTAAATTCTATATAAAATGTAAAAGAGCATTAAAGCATGAGACATCAATTTTCTTTTATAAATTCACTTACTGAAGGGATTATTTTTTATTCTTTTCCTCTTTTTTCATCTGTTTCCATACAGCTATAGCTTCCTCAGAATTACTTACCTTAATATCTCCAAAGACATGCGGATGTCTCCTGGTAAATTTCTCTATTGCTCCGTCCAACACATCAGAACAGGTGAATAATCCTTTTTCTTTGGCAATTTCAATATTCATTAAAATGACCATCAGTAAATCTCCAAGTTCCTCGCAAAGATTATTCATATCATTTGATTGAACTGCATCGGAAACTTCCTTTGCTTCTTCAATAATATTAGGTGCTAAACTCTTCAAGGTCTGCTTTCTATCCCATAAGCATCCCTCAGGGCCTCTTAGAGTTGAAATAATTGAAATCATCTCTGCAAATTGTTCTTTTTCTTTTTTGTACATTTCTTCCTCCGTTATACTAGTCATTAGTGAGCGGTGAATAATCACTAGCTAAGAAAATTACACATTAGAAATATTATTTTAAAATCTTGCCTGAATTTTTCACAAAGAAACCATTTAAAAATAAATTATTTTACTCCTCTTGTTATTCACCAATTCTCATATTTACATAATAATTATTACATATTTTAAGAAATATTCGCAAAAATAATTAACAGACTTATTGTATGCGAATTCATCCTTTTATCTTTAAGCTAACTATTTTCTTTCAATACACGAGCGTTTTGCCTTCACCTTCACTATAAATTATTCATCTATACATCATTTCATTTATCTTTACACTTATTAGTTCTCATTTTTTTGACCGAAAGACTTGGATGACCGGCTGACCGGCAGATATATTTCCTTACAGTCATTGTCTATTCTATATCAATCTACTATTTTTATCTGCAGCTACTCCCACATTTATACCTAATCTTTTCCGGACTAAATACCAACGACTAACGACCAGATACGATCTTCCCCACACTTCCATCACACATCTCAATATTTCACTTTTTATTTCTCTGTCATTGTGAGCACAGTGAATGAAGCAATCCCAAGCCCACCAATAGACAGGCGAGACGCCTGTCCTACGGGAATAGAATAGTATATGGTAAATAC
>Ga0272441_10007784_pt1 | contig 17274 bp, 9 predicted proteins | sample SSMProp6N_FD_193582 | JGI IMG/M metagenome (GOLD analysis project Ga0272441, IMG submission 193582) | Marine sediment archaeal communities from Little Sippewissett salt marsh, Falmouth, MA, United States - SSM-Prop-6N | ecosystem: Environmental > Aquatic > Marine > Wetlands > Sediment ...
AGGGCAATATCGAGTATGCCTATAAGGGCACCGATTACGACAAGGTGGCCGACGCCTATAGTGGTGAGGGCGTCCGCGTCTACCAGATCTGGCATGACAGCCCCTCGTGGACACGTCCCGGCAAGACGGGCACGAGGAACCCCGACGATCTGCGCGATGCGTTCAACTTCGCGAGGCGTTTGGCTCAGCACTACAAGGGTCGGGTTCAGGCCTGGGAGGTATGGAACGAGCCGGACATCAGTTTCTGGCCGGACCTGGGTGACACCTTTGCCGGGCTGCAGAAGGCCGCCTATCTGGGGTTCAAGGCGGGTGACCCGGACCTGACTGTTCTGATGGGGTCCTTCTGCCGTGGCTACTGCCCCTTTGACGACAGCCTGTTCGAGGCGGGCATCCGTGAGTACTTCGATGTGTTTAACTGGCACATCTACGCGCCGCCCGAGCGCTATGCGCCGACCCTGAGCCGGTACCTGGAGTTGCTGAGTCGCTACGACTGCGATGACCGCCCTGTGTGGCTGACGGAGGCAGGCATCCGGCTAAACGCCACTCAAGAGGGTGGCGAGCTCAGTGCCGCGGATGAGCGGAAGCAGGCCGAGTTCATCGCCCCTTCCTTCGCCGGGTCACTGGCCGCCGGCACCGACCGGCATTTCTTCTTCGTCTATCCGTGGTACCTGGAGCGCGGCGTGCAATTTGGCTCCCTGCGCGAGGACCTTTCGCCGCGGCCGGGCCTGGTCGCCATCGCCGCCGCGGTGGACATTATGGGGCAGGCCACGTACCTGGGACAGTGCGATTTCACCGACCCGCAAGCCGGCCCGTGGGGCCTTGTGTTCCACAACGGGCGGCAGCGTGTACTCGTTGCGTGGGCACGCGAGGAACAGCCCGTGCAGGTGGATGTCGGCGCCGAGACCGTCGAGCTTGCGAATCTAGTGGGCGCCAGGAGCCAGGCACGGACAACGGACGGCAAGTTGACTATGACCCTTGGGCCCTCGCCCCAGTACATACTGGGCCTGGGTGATGGGGCCATGACACGCGTCGAGGGCGAGACGCGCGCGCCGGGCGCATTGCCAGACACCGACCCGCACCCGGTAGTCATCCGAGGGCAGGCACTGGGACAGCCCCTTGATAAGGGCGCCAACGCGTACCTTGTCGGGGAGCAGAGCTTCGACTACCGGGTCGAGGTGTGCAATCTGCAGGACGGCCGGGCGGTCTCGGGACGCATTGAGCTGGCTCTGCCTGAGGATTGGACGGCTGAGCCGACTTCCTTTGACGTGGCCCTTGAGCCCATGGGGCGTGTGGAGCAAACGGTGCGCATCACCCCCGCCAAGCCCGCCCGCTCCAGTCAGAAGGTGTGGGTGCGGGGTGAATTCGGCCAACGCGACCCGCAGCCCTCGGTGTCCTATGTCCAGGCCGACATCGCCCGCATGAAGCCGGTGGCTGAGCTGGATCTGGGGCTCAACGACCCGGCCGAGTGGAGTAAGAACATCACCGGAATCGGTGAAATGGACATCGCGCCGGGGACTGACGGTGGCGTTGTGTTCAGCGCGAAGTTCCTCCGGCCGGGGGACCGCTGGTGTTATCCCCGCGTGAGCTTCGACCCCGTGGTGGACTGGTCGGAGTATGACGGCATTGCCCTGGAGTACCGCACCGCAGGCGATGACGCGATGACGGCCCGGTTCCAGGTCGTTGAACACAGTGGCTCGTCATATATGGTCTCCGAAGGGTGGCCTGCCTCCGCTCAGTGGCGGCAGGTCGCCGACCTGTTCAGTGATCTTAGGTGGGGCTCGTTCTCCGCTCCCGATGACAACAACAGGCTGGATATCGACCGGATCAGTGCCTTCATGGCGGGGCTCAACACTCGCAAGGACGAGGTGGAGCTGCACGTGAGGAATGTGCGCCTGATCAAGCTGTGGGATTAGGCTCGGGCGCAGCAACGCGACCACGAAGGTGGTGCACAGCACATGCTATCAGTGATTCCGCCGCTGCCGGACACGGCGCCGATGGCACTTGAGCACAAGCCGGTCCTCGATGCCCTGCTCAAGCAGGCCCAGCCCGCATGCTCGGAGCTGACCTTCACCAACCTGTTCATCTGGCGCCACGCGTACGCGCTGCACGTCACCAGGGTAGGCACGGCAGTGTGCCTGTTGGCCATGCGGCCTGATCCGGAGGATTCATTTCTCCTGCCGCCGCTGGGCCAGGGGGGCGGTGTCGAGCATGTACGGGCGTGTCTGGAGTACATGTCCGCCCAGGGACATGATGCCAAGCTCGCGCGAGTCGATGGGCCGACGATTGAGCGCCTGGGGATCGGGGCCGGTGAGTTCGCTATCGAGCCGGACCGTGATAACTGGGACTACGTGTACCGCGTGGCCGACCTCATCGACCTGCCTGAGGCGCGCTATCCCGACAAGGTGCGCCATGTCAAGAACTTCACGCGGAAGTTCAAGCCGGAGTATCGCCGCATTACGCCGGATCTGGTGCCGGCGTGCAAGGAGCTACAGGACCTGTGGTGTGACGAGAAGCACTGCGACCTGCATTCGAGCCTGCGCGCCGAGGCACGGGCCGTCAACGAGGTGCTCGAGCACCTGACCGAGCTTCAGGTGATTGGCGGGGCCATCGTTGTGCGCGACCGCGTCCAGGCCTTTGCGCTTGGCGAGCCCCTCAACGAGGGGGTCGTGGTCGTCCACATCGAGAAGGCCAGCCCGGACCTGCACGGCGCCTTCCAGGTGATCAACCAGGCCTTCCTGGCCAACGAGTGGGCGGACTTCGAGTGGGTCAATCGGGAACAGGACGTCGGTGAGCCGGGCCTGCGTAAGGCCAAGGAATCCTACCATCCGGCCCAGATGGTCGAGAAGTACACGGTCAGGCTCGGGTAGGGGAGAGCGGTTCGGTGGTGCAGGGCGGCCCGGGGTGAGCCGGGGCCGCCCTTACTCAGACGCAGGTGTCAGCACGGCTGCAGAGAATTAGACCAACCAGACGCGATAGATCGCACTGAAAGGCGGACGGAATCTTGACACTCCGCGAGCGCTTCCAGAGAGCCATGCACTACCAGAAGGTGGATCGCCTCCCCTTCTTCGAGTTCGGATACTGGGCCGAGACGCTGCCTAACTGGCACAGCCAGGGGCTGCCGCTCGAGATCGATACTGAGGCGAAAGCCTACGACTACTTCGGGATCGAGAACTGGGGCGGCTTCCCCGCGAATGTGGGCCTGCTACCAGGGTTCGAGACAGAGATTATCGAGGAAACAGACGAGCACGTTATCTACCGTGATGGCAACCGAACCGTGATGCACGAGCTCAAGGGGCCTATCCGGACAATCCCCCACTACCTCGAGTTCGGCCTTACGAATCGGGATGACTGGGAGCTGTTCAAGGAACGGCTGGACCCCGAAGACCCCAGGCGGTGGGCGCAGGACTGGGATGCCGCCGTCCGGCACGCCAATGCGTCCGAGGTTCCATTGATGATCAACATCGGCAGCATGATCGGCATACCACGCAACTGGATTGGGTTCGAGGGCATCGGGCTCATGTCCTACGACGACCCCGACTTGCTTGACGAGATCATCGAGACCCTCTGCGTGGTGGTGTGCACCGTCATCGAGCGCGCACTGCAATATGTGCAATTCGACGCGGGCGCCGGGTGGGAGGACATCTGCTTCAACAGCGGTCCCATACTCTCTCCCGCTTTCTTTGACAAGCACGTCGTGCCCCGCTACAAGCGGATCACCGACCTATTGAATCTCTATGGCGTCGACATCGCCTACACCGACTGTGACGGCAACGTCGTGCCGATCATTCCGCAGTTCCTGGCCGGGGGGATCAACACGATGTTCCCCATCGAGGTGCGGGGCGGCTCCGACCCGGTGGCGATGCGAGAGCAGTTCGGCCGAGAGCTGCGCTTGTTCGGTGGCTTCGACAAGATGGCATATTACCTGGGGGCCGATGGCATCGAGGCCGAGCTGATGCGCTTGAAGCCAACAATGGATGAGGGAGGCTTCATCCCCTTCTGCGATCACAGAGTGCCCGCCGACGTGCGGCTTGACGCTTACAAATGGTACTTGAAGCGCAAGCGAGAGATCTACGACGCGGGCGCAAGAGAGCCGCAGTACGACGAGGCGAAGCTCGCCCCGCCAAGCCCGGGGCGATGGAGCCGGGATGCCTGAGCGACACACGCGCAATAGCCGGAAGCGAGCATTGGCAGGGAACCACTCACGGCAGGTAGGGATGGACCTTTACACAGCGATGTTCTGTCCTGATCGAGTTGGTCGTACTGATCGCGATCATCGCGATTCTGGCTGCGATCCTGTTCCCGGTCTTCCCCAATGCATGCAAACTGCCCATCAAGCAGGCTGCGCGTCGGACCTTAGACAAATCGGCCGTGCCACTGCGATGTACGCTCATGGCCCCGCGCCATAATCAGGGCGCGAACCTATGCTTCGTCGACGGCCGCGTTAAGTGGCTGAAGGACTCGGCCATCATCTCAGGCTTCAGGGATGGCGACCTGCAGCCGAAATAGTGCGTGTGCTTGACACATCCGGCCGGTGCCGCCTATACTGCTAACATCTGAATACTGTTCAAAGACGTTGACGGGGAACAGTAGGCGTGTGGACGACCATAGAGAGGCCGCCCCGTGGGCGCCGAGCGCCCCAGGCTGGAAGGCGGCTATCTGAAGCACGCTGAAGCTCGCCCCTGAGTCGCGGACCGAACGGGCCAACAGGCCCCAGTAGTCGCCGCCGGAGCTTCCACCGTTAAAAGGAAGGCCGTATCGGGGATTTGGCGTAGACCGTCCCCCGCACGGACATAAGTGGGTCGCCAAGCGACCAACAAGAGTGGTACCGCGGAGCGCATAACGCCCTTCGTCTCTTAGCGAGACGAAGGGCGTATCGATTCTCAGAGGCCCCCGGAGGGCCTAAGGTCACAGGACTGCTATGCAAAACGCGCGTCAAACGACAAGCTTGCTCATTCTACGCGGCCCCCGTTAGGGGGCACACTCGCGGCTGGTCCACCACTAACAACCCGCGCTAGAGCGCGTAGGAGGAGACAGCGACATGGCACGCAAGATCGTCATTTTCGACACTACACTCAGAGACGGAGAGCAGTCGCCGGGGGCAAGTTTGAGTCTGAGCGAAAAGCTGGCCATCGCCCATCAGTTGGCGAAGATGAAAGTGGATGTCATCGAGGCGGGTTTCCCAATCTCCTCGCCCGAGGACTTCGAGGCAGTGCGGCGAGTGGCGGCAGAGGTCGAGGGCCCTGAGATAGCGGGCTTGTGCCGAGCCGTCGAGAAGGACATTGATGCCGCTTGGAATGCCGTGGGCGAGGCCTCTGCGCCGCGGATACATACCTTCATCGGCACAAGCAACGTGCACATCGAGCACAAGTTCCGCAGCACCAAGGCCGAGGTGCTCAAGCGTGCCGTCAAGGGTGTCGAGTTTGCCAAGGAGCGCTGCGACAACGTCGAGTTCTCCGCCGAAGACGCCATGCGCACCGACCTGGACTACCTGCGCGATGTGGTCCAGGCCGTCATTGAGGTCGGCGCCACCACCGTCAACATCCCCGACACCGTGGGGTACACCACCCCGTGGGAGATGTACGACACCATACGCTACCTGTTCGACAACGTCCCCAACGTCAACGACGCCGTGATCAGCGTCCACAACCATGATGACCTGGGGATGTCCGTGGCCAATTCGTTGGCCGCCGTCAGGGCGGGCGCCGGACAGGTTGAGTGCACCATTAACGGTATCGGCGAGCGGGCCGGGAACGCCTCCCTGGAAGAGACCGTGATGGCCATCAAGACCCGGGAGGACATGTTCGACTGCGAGACCGGCGTCGACACGCGGGAGATCATGAAGGCCTCCAGGATGGTGAGTACACTCACGGGCTTCGTTGTGCAGCCAAACAAGGCCATCGTGGGTGCGAATGCCTTCGCCCATGAGGCCGGCATCCATCAACACGGCATCATCATGAACCGGCAGACCTACGAGATCATGCTGCCCGAGGACGTCGGCCTGTCGGAGAGCCAACTCACCCTGGGCCGGCGATCCGGCAAGCACGGACTGCGCAGACGCCTGGAAGACCTGGGCTACGAGATATCGGACGAGCAACTCGCCGAGATATACGACAGGTTCCTCGAGGTGGCCGACCGGAAGAAGCAGGTCTATGATGAGGACCTCGAGATCATCATGCGCCAGGCCACGGAGAGCATGCCGGAGGTCTGGAGCATGATCAGCCTGCAGACGACCTCCGGCCCCCAGACCATGCCCACGGCCACCGTCAAGCTGGCCAAGGAGGGCGTCGAGTACCAGGATGCGGCGTGTGGCAACGGGCCGGTGGATGCGGCCTGCAAGGCCATCGAGCGAATCTGCGAACTCGAACTTACCCTCGAGGACTACTCGGTCCGCAGCGTCACCATGGGCAAGGACGCCATGGGCGAAGCGACCGTGAAGGTTCGGCGTAACGGCAACGAAGCCATCGGCAAGGCCGCCAGCACCGACATTGTAGAAGCCAGTGCCAAGGCCTTCCTGAACGCCGTGAATCGTCTGCTGGTGTTGGACACTCGCGTTACCGCGAGGGACGTCACTGAGGACGCGCCGGGGGCGAAGTAGAGCCCCCCGGGCTGTGATCGATCACTGAGCCGGAGCGCTGTGGCGCCCGGGACCGGGCCTGGTTGGCCGGGGCTCCGGGCGCTGTGCGTCCTCGCCGACTTGGCTGCCTTAGCGCCACAGGCCTCCGGCGCGAAGCCCCGCGAGCCAGGTATCGGCTATGCTGTACCCGGCAGGAGGCCGCCGTTGCGGGACCTCGATCGGTTCCCTCGGGCGGTAGCGAATACTGGAGACACCCGCGATGAACTACCTCATCGATCCGGACAAGGGCTCGCTCAAGGACAGTTGGGTATTCATTGATGGCGAGGACATCCATCTGTTCTTCTTGGCAGACCCGGCGGATATGAACCATGAGCGGCGCTGGTTCGGGCACGCCGTGAGCCGCGACTGGCTGCACTGGACGAACCTGCCCGACATCGACCTAAAGGGCGCGCCGGGCGAGTGGGATCACGGGCGCATCGGGACCGGGCACACCTTCCGACACGAAGATGGCGCCTATTATATGGCCTACACCGGACGCACCCGAGACCCCGGAACTGGGGTGGAGGTCGAGCACGTCGGGCTGCTGGTGAGTCGGGATCTGGTCAGTTGGACGAAGCCCTTCCGCGAGCCGGTCTGGCGCAGGTCTCAGGGCCCCGGATACGAGCGCGATGATGAGAGGGCCGCGCGCATGGCAAGCTGGCGGGACCCGGCTGTTTTCCGCCGACCCGACGGAACATGGGAGGCCCTTTGCTGTGCGCGAACTGACGCGGGACCTCTCGCCGGGCGTGCATGTGTGGCCAGAGCCAGGGTGGACGACCTGCGGCGCTGGGAAACGTTGCCGCCCATCGCTTGCCCGGGTGCCTATGGCGCCATGGAGGTACCCGAGATATTCGAGCTGAACGGGCGCTTCTGGCTGGTGTTTAGCACCTCGGCCTCATGGAGCCCCGGTCTGGACGTAGCGGGCAGGCGGCGAGTGCTCGGAACGCTCTATCTGGTCGCAGATAGGTGGGAAGGACCCTACAGGGCCCCGCAAGACAATCTGCTCATCGGGGCGGGAGACGGACGCGCCGATGGGTATGTGGCCAGGGCAGTCGAGCATGACGGCCGGATGCTGGCATACTATCACTTCCATGGGAACCCGCGGGCGTGGGCGATCCCCAAGGTGCTCGCCTCCGAGGGCGACCGCCTCTACCTGAAGCCCTGGGACGGCCAGGACCGGCTACGCACGCGCCAGCTTACGCCCTGTGACTGGCGGCAGTCCGTTACGGGCAACGTGCCCGCGGGCCGGTGGTTGACCGAAGGTGACCGCGTGGACGGCGCGTGCGCGTTGGGGGGCGCCGCATGGCACGCGGATGTCGGAGCCCGCGATGTGGACATCCAGGTTTTGGTCAACATCGGCCGAGGCAAGCGTGCGGGGGTGCTCTTCGCACTCGCGGACGACGGCTCGCATGGGCTGTGCGTGCTACTTGACGCCGCCCGTGGGGAAGCAACCATTGGGCACTATCGTTGCGGCCACGTGGCTCCGACGCCGGACCTGGAGGCTGTGATCGATAGGGTCGCTCGGCCGGTACACGCCCGCCAAGATTACCGTCTGCGCATCCTCAAGCGGGGCAAGTTCGCCGAGTTGTTCGTGGGCGGTGAGTTGGTGTTCTCGACCACCACCGGGCACGAGGGTACCGGTGGCAGGCTGGGCTTCGTGGTGGATTCGGGGGAGGGCCGCTTCCAGCTACTACGCGCCCACGAGATCGAGCCCCTGGCGCCATCCGTGGATTGACATGGCCTTTGGCCGGGGAGACATCCGCGGACTTGCCGACACTGCCCTGCGACCGGGGGAGCAGGCCGCTTGCGCGCTGGCCGATCACAGGCCGCCGGTTGCCACCGCCCGCCGGAACGCCTCGATCAGGTCCGGGTCGATGGGGGCGATGTTCGGGCCCCTGTAAATGGAGCTAAGCAGACCGAGAGTGGCCTCGCGGCCGTGGGAGGCCTCGTGCAGGCGCAGGTACTCATAGTCCTCCATGCTGTCGCGAAAGCGCTCGAGTCTGACGGACGCGACAGGGCCCTTGGCGCCGAAGGCTTCGCCCGGGTAACACAGGGCGCCGTCACCCGCGGGAAGGCCCTCACGAAACGTGACCGGCCCGCCGACCGGGGCGGTCGCGTAGGCATTCAGCGCCCAGTACAGGAAGCCCGTCCCGCCCTCCTTGAACACGCGCCACATCACCGCACGGTGCTTCAGCCCGGTCATCGTCAAGAACAAGTTCGGGTGGGGCTCGCCCGGTCCACAACAGACGTAGCTCCACCACTCTTCGTCTTCGCCCAGCAGCGACTGGATGTGCGCCGCATAGCTCTCATCGCCGCCGGTGGCCCAGGTGCTCATGCAGAAGATCTGGGTGGCGCCCTTCAGGTGCTTGGTGGCCACCGCATCCAGCGCATCGTCGCCGCCCGCGCCGTCAATTCCGCAGTAGTAGGTGGTCAAGACACGCGCGCCGGGCTCGATGGAGTGGATCTTAGTGGCCATCGCGCGGATCCTGGCGTACTGCTCCTCACGATTAGGCTCGTCCCACAGGTAGAAGTAGCCCCGGTGGAGCAGACCCTTCTCGCGCAGGTGGGTCAGCGTGCGGCGAAGCTCGGCCTCGCTGCCATCCTCAGGATAGGGGATTGCGAAGGCCGTCAGGCGCGGGTCGCGGAGGATGTTGTCCGTTCGCGGGTCGTCGATCGGCCATGGGCTCGGATACGCGAAGTGCTGCATTGATCCGCCCCAGTGGCAGAAGTACGGGCTGACGCGGTAGTCAATCAAGAATTCGTACCACTGCGCCATTGTGGCTTCTCGCTCAGGGCCGGGCCCGAAGTCATAGGGGGGCTGCGAAAACGCCGCGTCGCTCACCCCGAAGAATGCCGGAATGCAGGGCGTCACAGGCAACTCGAGGTCCCAGACGGTCAGCCTAACCGGCACACGCACGATCTGCCCGGCTGCCTCGACGGTTACCTCGCCGGAAGTCTCTCCGGCCTGGGCATCGCGAGCCACGCGCACCGTTAGCCAGATGATTTCGCTTTGCCCCGGGGCGATGCTCGTGTCCTCAAAGGGTACCAGCGCATCGGGCACGCCCTGCACATCCACCAGCCGCCTTAGCGAGGCGCCCTGCAGGCCATCCACGCTCACCCGGACTGCGTCGACGTCGGCATCCGCTCGGAGGACAAGCTGCACACTCTCGGCCTCACCCCTGGCGGCGGCGATCTCGATGCCGTGGGTCTGGGGCAATTGCGCATCGCGCGCGATCACGTCCGTCGAGTGAGCGGCGGCCACGGTGATATCAGCCACAGCCGACCTCCCTTGGGTGAGTATGGCGGCGATGATGAGTGCAACGCCGGGCCCTGTGACTCGAACGTGCATGTCAATGCTCCCTGCACCTGCTTGCGCTGGGCCCCACGTCATAGTGCCCGCCGGGGTAGGCTTGCGTTCGTGGCGGCCGTGTTCCGGGGCAAGACAGATGTCGCCGAGACAGCGCTCCGGTAGCGCCCTGCGCCCACATGGGCGCTGAATGTCGCCGCCCCGACGGCGCGTGGGCCGCTACTCCTCGTCAGGTGGCTCATCGCTCGACTGCTCGTCCTCCGGGCGGAGACCCCCTTGGCTGTCCTCACCTTGTAGGCCGTACGGATCGTCCTGTGCGTTCACATCACCCTCGGCCAGGTCATCCTCGGCGGCCGGGGGCTGTGTGTCCTCCGCGGCGAAGTCGCCTTCGGTAAGGTCATCCTCCGGCCGGGAAGCCCCTTCGCTGTCCTCACCTTGTAGTCCGTACGGATCGTCCTGTGCGTTCACATCGCCCTCGGCCAGGTCATCCTCGGTGGCCGGGGCCTGTGGGTCCTCAGCGGTGAAGTCGCCCTCGATCAAATCATCTTCGGGAGCCGGAATCTGCGCGTCATCATCCGAAGAGACGCCCTCGGCGTCCTCGGGGCTCGTGCCGGCATAGAACTGGTCGACCTCACTGTCTGTCGCCGCCGCGTCGTCGGTCTCGTCTTGCTCGTCTTGCGAGGATTTCTTTGTCCGCTGAACGAAGCGCACCAGCACGATGCTCGCAAGGTATAGCAGGATCATAGGGCCGGCGAGGATGGACATATTCACCGGATCGACGGTCGGGGTGACCAGCGCGGCGAACACGAAGATAATGACCACCGCGTGCCGCCACCACCCCAGCAGTTGGCGGTGGTTCACCACGCCGATGAAGCCCAAGAACATCAGCACCAGGGGCAGTTCGAAGGCCAGGCCGAAGGCGAGCAGCAGCCGCATCATGAACCACAGGTAGGGCCGTAGCGTGCGCTCAACCTCAACGCCCAGGGACTGATCGATCCGGAACAGGAACGCAAAGGCATTGGGTGACACGAAATAGCAGAACACGACACCGCCCAGGAACAAGGCGATGGCCGCGGGGAGGATGAGTATGGCGTAGCGTCGCTCACTGTTTTCGAGAGCCGGCTCCACGAAGCGCCAAGTCTCGATGATGATGAGGGGTGAGGCCGCGATCACGCCGGCCAGGAGCGCCACCTGGACCGCTATCACGAATCCGGCGGCGGGCTCGAAAACACGGAAGGGCAGGTTCTCGACGCCGACCATCTGCGCGGCATGCTCCGCCGGGTAGCGAAGCATGTCCAGCAAGGGGACGCGGTAGTACCAGCCCGCCACGGCACCAACCACCACATAGGCGACTACGCGGACAAGACGGAAGCGCAGCTCGTCCAGATGCTCGAAAAAGGTTAGCTCCTTGCGGTCGCGCTGTTCGCCCTTCACTGCAGCCATCAGACCCCAACCACGGATTCGATCATTATGTACCACGGCCCGGACTTGGAGGCCATTGCCTCGCGGGCCCGGTCGGTGAAAGGCAGTACCATGGCCACTTCGCGCACGGCCTGGCAGAATCCCAACGCGGTGAGCATATCGCATGCCGGCGAGTCCGCATCTACCAGAGCCATAATCTGTTCATTGGCCGCCCGGGCCAGGGCGGCCTGCATGAAACCTGGTTGGGCCATTGAGCTGGCCCAGTCGCTGATGACAGACGTCTTCACACGGCTTCCCTTCAGGAGCAACTCCACCTCGGCATAGGCCGCCGTGCCGGTTACTAGTCCGGAGGCATCGTGAGTCACCAACAGCTCGATGGGCATGGACGCCGGCCTGTGGGTGCGGTGCCACCTCCACAGCTTGTCTGTCATCGGCGCATAGCCCTCGTATAGCGCGTAGTGGCTGTCCAACAGCGCCCGGACGGCCTGGTGCTCATGTGTGCCGGCCCGTACCATCGAGACCGGGCATTGCGCCTCCGGGCGACGTCCCATGAGAGCCGCGCCAGTGGCCCGGGTCTCGTAGCCCAGGGATTGGTAGAACCCGTACGGGTGTCCGTCCGGGTTCGTGTACAGCACGGCCGCCTCAGCCCCGGCCCGCCTCATCAAGTCGTGGGACGCGTGCATGAGGCGTCGCGCCAGACCGCGGCGCCGGTGCGCCGGGGCGGTGGCCACGGTGTCGATGATTCCGCACGGCAGCACCTGGCCGCCCAGTTGCAGCCCCTGCAGCGCCACGAGTACGTTGCACACCAAGGAATCCTGATCCAGGGCAACAGGGCACAACTCGGGGCGTGAGCCCGGGCGCTGAAGGTACCAGGCCATGAATTCCTCGTCAATGGGCATCGCGCCCTCGTACTCGGCGAAGGCCAGGTTGCTCAGGCGGGTAAGCTGGCTGACCAGGTCGGGTACGTCGGCATGTGTGCCGAACCTGTAGGGTGTCGTGGTCATCGAGCTATTCTCCGCGATGTGGGCCGCCGGCCCGGGATGTGGCTCGGCGCGCCCGGCTCAGTGGATTGGCTCATCATCGGCGACCCTTGGTGGCTCACCGGTGAGATCGGCAGGCTCGACCGTAACCGTGCTGAACTCCGTGTACGTCACGAAACCCGGCGGCGCCCCCTTGGGCTTGCGCAAGTGTTTTTCCGCAGTATAGTTCACATCGGCCCTGGCGTCAGATCGCCAGTGGCTGAGAAAGGCGGCAATGGCGGCCGCCTGCATGATGGTGCTCTGCGGGACCTCATCGGGCCGGCCGTCGGTGCGGATGAGAACGTGCCCGCCGGGACCATTCTTCACATGCAGCCAGACGTCCTCGGAGTTCGCCATCCTGATGATGGCGTCATTCTGGATTCCTGTCCTGCCAAACACAACGGGGTATCCGTCGGCCGACACCGTGCGCCGGGGCTCAACATTTCCCACCGCCGGGGGTCTGCGCCTCCGGGCGGCCTGGGCGCCGATGTGGCCCGCGCGCGCAAGCTCATGCTCGAGTTGATCCAATTCATCAAGGTTCTCGGCTGCTTGTATCTGCTGCAGTATCCCCTGAACGTACTCGCGCTGTATCCGTGCCTGGCGCAGGAGCCGCGGGACCCGCTGTTGGATGCGCTTGGCTCGCTTGTAGCGATCGAACAGAGCCTTCGCGTTCTGTTTGGCTGAGTAATTCGCGTCCAGTTGCAGGGTCACTTCGGGCTGTTCCGGCTCATAGTAGTCGACAACCTGCACCTGTTCGGCGCCGGGAGGTATGGCATGCAGGTTGGCCAGGATCAGCTCGCCGGTGCGCCGCAGCACCTCGGCCTTCTCGGCTTGGTCCAGCGCCCGGCGCCGCTCCCGCTCCCGCCCCTGGGACTTCTTGAGGGCCCTCTGAGCGAAGCCCATGAGCCTGTCCTTGCGCTCTCGGATCAGGCGGCCGACGTGCTTGAGATGCACCAGTTCCTCCAGCGCCTGGCTGATGTCGGTGGTCAGCCTGGTGTCCAGGTCGGCATTGGACTGCAGCACCAAAGGATAGGCGAAGTCCGCCTGAGCGGTGGCATCGGTATCGGCGTAGAGCAGGCCCGGCGCTCCCGCTGTCTCGGCTTCGTCAAGGATGTCGTGGGCGGCCCGTACCAGGTTCGCTTGCCACCCTGCAGGCAAATCGTCGAGCAGGGCGTCACCATCGAGATGGGCCCTTGCGGCCACTTCGTCCAGGAAGATGTCGCTGGCGCCGGTAAGCGTGCCGCGGACGAAGCCCCGCAGAGCTTTGTCCGGCTGCCCCGAAGCGGCCTGCGCAATGCTCTCCGCGGTGGCCTCACCTGGGGGCAGGCGATGGAAGGTTGGCGGCGGCGTGTACTCAATCCCGGGGAAGGTCTCCCGGTAGCGGTTCACCTCGATAGTCACATGCTTGGCGCACCCAAGGATGGTGTTGGTCTCGTCCACCAGCACGAGATTGGCGTGGCGTCCCATGATCTCCGCGATGAGTGTTGCGCGCGAATCGGGGCCCAGTCCCGCGCAATTGGCGAATTGCAGGTGCACGAGTCGGTCGAAGGCGATCTGACGGCAGTCCACCAACGTTGCGCCACGCAGATGCTTGCGCAGCACGTCGGCAATGGACAGGTTCAGGTCGGGCTTCGGCTCCGCGTCGCCGCACATGTGGACCCGCCCGAACTCCGCCGACCATGACAGCACGACCTGAGGTCTGGGCAGCTTGCGTCGCAGATCCAGCGCAATGGCGGTCTTGTCAGGCGCGAACACGCGCTGCACCCTAGCCCCAATGGCCGTGTGGCGTACGTCCGCGGCGACCCGCGCCAGGATGGTGGAATCAAACAGCATGTCGTGTCACGCGTCCTTCGACAGGCCGATGAGGGGGAGTAGCTGGGTCAGGTCATGCACGATGGTATCGCACTCGCGGGCCGGATTCAGCCGCATTGCCCGGCTTTCGCCCCGGTCAACCAGGATCGGGCAAAGGCCCACCCGCCGCGCCCCCGGCAACTCCTGGCTATCCCCATCGCCCACGTAGACGGCGCGGTACGGCCCGACACCCATGCGCTGTAGAGCCGCGCGGTAGATGCGCTCGTCCGGCTTGTGCAGCCCCACGGCAGCCGACAGCACGGGCTCGGGGATGAACTGCGACAGTGGGCACTCGGGCCATAGCTGAACCACTTCCGGCGAGCAGTCGCTGATGAGGCCTATCGGTCTGCCCGCTGATCGGAGGGCCTCAAGCGCCGGCAGAACGTCCGGGTAAGGCTCGGCCAGCGCGCGCCGCGTGGACGCAAGGCGCATCTGCTCCACGCGGTCGAGCTGCTCGTCGGAGACAACGACTTTCGCCTGCTGAGCGATCTCGGCGATGTTATTGCGCACACGCGTGTACCGGCCTGTGAATCTCTTCGAGCGAGTGGCCTCGAAGGCCCGCTCGAAGGCCTGCGCGTCCATCCCGATCAGCCGGGCTGTCTCCTGGAGGAACTCCTGGTACTGCTCGACCGTGGCCCCCGAAACGAGAGTGCCAAACAGGTCAAAGATGACGGCCTGCCTGGCGGCGAGTGTCAGGATGGGGCTATGGGGCGTGTCCGGCCCTCGTGGCTCGATGATGAACTTGGCCGTGGCCTCGGCGGCGGTCTGTCCGTCGCTGAGGGTGAGCGCCCCGTGGGTCTGAGCGAACTTGCCCCTCAGGCGCGTCAGGCCGGCCCTGGCCTGCAGCCTCTCGCCGATGGGAACCGGTAGTCTCAGGCGAAGCCGCATCTCGGCAGTGACCGCATCATACCCCAGTCGGTAGACCAGGTGGGTCATCACCTCATCGAGTAGTGTCGCGGTGATGCCCCCGTGGAGGATGTCCACCCATCCCTGGTGCCACCTGTGCGGAATGAAGCTGCAGACGCACTCCTGGTTCTCCAGGCGGATGTCCGCCAATCGCAGCCCATGGGGGTTTTCGGTCCCGCATGCAAAACACCAGCGGTCGTCCTTGAGCTTCTTATCCATTGCACCGTCACGCCTTGTGGTCGCTGTCGCGGCGGCAATCAGCGTTTGCCGAGCCAGCCGGCGCCGCGGGCGATGCAGTCATCCAGCGGCTCGCGGCTCAACTCGCAGCGCTGAATCGAGCCGAAAAACCGTCTGCCGTATCCCTTGGTGAGGATGCGCTTGTCCAGCACGAAAACGACACCCGTATCCCTCACTGTTCGGATCAGTCGACCAAAGCCCTGCTTGAAGCCGACGATCGCCTCGGGGATGTAGTAGTCGCGCATGGGGTCCATGCCTCGGCGGGCGACGTCCTCCTGCCTGGCCTCGATGATCGGGTCGCTGGGAACCGCAAAGGGTAATTTGCAGATGACCACACAGCGCAGGGCGTCGCCGGGCACATCCACGCCCTCCCAGAAGCTCTTCAGCCCAAACAGGACCGTCCGTGGGTCGCTCCTCAAGCGGTCCAGAAGCGCCGATCTGGGACCCGAAGCGTCCTGGCAAAGCGGCGCCAGGCCCATGGAGCGGAGGTCTTCCTCAAGGTCGCCGAAGGCCCGCCTCATGCGCGTCTTGGCGGTGAACAGGACCAGCGTGCCACCCTCAGACATCCCACAGATCCCGGCTATGGCGGCGGTGATCGCCTCTGGGGACCCCGACTCGTTCGGGGCGGGCATGTCAGAGGGGATGCACAGCAGCAATTGCTCAGTCAGATCGAAGGGGGAGGGCACCGCCACCTCGACCAGACGCTCACGGTGCTCGTCCAGACCGACGCGCTGGCGGAAGTAATCAAACCCTCCGTCCGCCGTGATGGTGGCCGATGTGAAGACGATGGAGTCCTTGTGCTGGTAGAGCGCTTCATTCAGTACAGGGCCGATATCGACGGGGGCCGCGTGCAGGCTCCACGAGTCGCCATAGCGTGACGTCCAGGCCTGGGCCCATGTGACGAACTCGGTGGGTCCGCCGGTGCTGTTGAGCACCGTTGCGAGGCTCCCGAGGTTGTCGCGGACCCTGGTCCGGACGGCTTCGGTATCGGCGTCCACGCCCTCAGAGCCGGGGCGGGCGCCCTTGTCCAATTGCCCGAGACATTGCGCAAAGGCCTCGACCTGCTTGAGCAGTCCCCGCCCCAACTCGAGCGTCGTCTCGCCCGCAGCGACCACCTCAGCCCATTCCTCGAGAGCGCGCACCTGCTCGATCAGGCGAACGCTTGCCCTGTCATTGCTCGAATACGAATTCGAGCCGGCCATGAAGCAGAAATCGAACACCATCTGCCCAAACTGATCCACTGCATCCGCGAGGTCCTCCGCCATCGGCAGTACCTGCGCGAGGGCCTCCAGGGCCTGCTCGACTCCCACAACATCGTCAAGCTCCTGCAGGCGCCGCTCGACGGTTTGGGACAGGCTGTACGGATCCCCGGTGATTGCGCGTAGCAGCATGCGGAACGTGTAACTGGAGCACTCGAGGCTGAGGTTGTCAGTGGCCACGTTCTCGACGTTATGCGCTTCGTCGAAGATGATGCGGGAGTACTCGGGGAGGATGTCGGCCTTGGTGTCCTCGAAGGTGAGGGCATGGTTGGACACGACGATGTCGGCGCGCCTTGCGTAAGCTCGGGCGATCTGCACGGGACAGGAGTCGAAATGAGAGCATCCGCGACCCAGGCAGCAATCGGCCTGTGACCGCACCTTGGCCAGCATCCGTGGCAACTCGGAGATGATCTCGAGGGCATGGGGTGACACGCCGCTGACGTCGCCGGCGGAGGACTGCGCCAGCCAGGAGATGAGGTAGGCCGCGGCCAGGCGTTCAGACCGCAGCAGCGAGTTTGCCGCATCCACCGCCGTGGTGACCAGCGCCCGGATACACGGGTAGTTGCTCCGGCCCTTGAGCAGCACCGCCTCGAAGTCGATGGGCAGCGCCTCGTGCAACAAGGGCAGGTCCTGGCTGACGAGTTGCTCCTGCAGATTCCT
>Ga0272441_10007786_pt1 | contig 17270 bp, 14 predicted proteins | sample SSMProp6N_FD_193582 | JGI IMG/M metagenome (GOLD analysis project Ga0272441, IMG submission 193582) | Marine sediment archaeal communities from Little Sippewissett salt marsh, Falmouth, MA, United States - SSM-Prop-6N | ecosystem: Environmental > Aquatic > Marine > Wetlands > Sediment ...
CCCGCGCAGATCGCGCTTGGGCCAGCTATGCCGCTCTGTCCCGGTCTCTAGAAGTGAGGGTCGAGGCGGTTCGCTGTGTTGCGCGGGCGTTGACCGTGTTGCCCGCGCAGATCGCGCTTGGGTCAGCTATGCCGCTCTGTCCCGGTCTCTAGAAGTGAGGGTCGAGGCGGTTCGCTGTGTTGCGCGGGCGTTGACAATGCTGCCCGCGCAGATCGCGCTTGGGTCAGCTATGCCGCTCTGTCCCGGTCTCTAGAAGTGAGGGTCGAGGCGGTTCGCTGTGTTGCGCGGGCGTTGACCGTGTTGCCCGCGCAACGGTTCGGTGATCTGCGTCGCCTATTCCGCTTCTTCGACGGTGAAGACGCGCCCGTCTGAGCGACCGAACACCTCGGGGAAGTAGAACTCGTGCGCCGAGGTCGGCAGGACGTGGTAGGCGCCTGGGACGGTTGCCCGAAGCGTGTACTGGTACGTGTAGGTGCCCGCCGGCAGGTAGTCCGCAAACAGGGCGAGCTTCTCGTCGCGTAGTTCGCTTCTCGTGTACCAGCGCCACCACCACAGGTAGAACCATGGCCAGCTTCCGCGCTCTGACTGCCTGTGCAGCCCCGGAGTCAGATCGGTCACGCTTGTGGTTGCCAGTGTCGTATCCACGGCCTCACATCCCGCGGGGAAAGGATCTTCCACGACGACGTAGTAGAGATCGTGTGGCGCGATGATCGTCAAGCGGACCTGAATCGTGTCTCCAACAGCGGCTTCGGTCAGTTCGGGACAGTGCTCATCAATCGGGCAGTCCGCCTGAACGTATTGCCGCTGGACGATGATCCCGCGGCTCAGCGGTTCGACCTCCTCGACGGGAAGCCGGACGTTGAGGTGAGCCGTGTAGTACAACGTTCCCGGGCCGTCCCCTCGAGTCACGGCCAGGCGGTTGCCGGTGAGCAGGTCGAGCTCCTCAGCAGGGATGTTCGTTTGTGTCGGCGTTAGATGCGTTTCACTTGAGGCCGTGCCGGACTCCAATGGAACGCCGTTCAACGCTGTGCTGTAGTTGTACTGCCCTTCAAGCTCGCCGGTCGCTTCCATCCAATCGGTGAGTGCGATCAACGACCATGCCGTCTCTTGTGTGGTCTCCCAGATGCCATCCTTTCGTGCCACCATCAGCCAGCGGACGACATTCGGCAGGAGCGGTTGAGATGGATCGAGGCGGACGAGTGCATCGAGAATGACGGCCGTGGAACGTGTATCGGTATTCATTGCCCACCAGTCATAGTCGGACTCCTCCCAGTGAACGCCGGTGGCGCTGATGATCGCATCGTTGTAAAGACCGGAGATCAGGACATCGATCTGCTCGGTCGAGGATCCTAGACGATTGAGCGTCATCGCGAGGAACGCTCGAGCGTAGTGGCTAAGCTTGTCTCTCTCGTCGAACAGATTGCCGGCATGCGCTGCTGCAGCCTTCCGGCGGTCTGCCTCGGCGAGGACGAAAAGGATCCAAGCTTGCCGGTTGGCAGACACGTGCGAAGCAAGCTTGTCGGTAGGAACCAGTTGACGTTCGAGGAAATCGAGGCCGTCATCTAGCACGTTTTCGTTCACGACATATCCGGCGTTCCGAGCATGGGTAAGGGCAAACACGACATACGCCGTGAGGTAGGCGCTCGATTCATCGAGCATCCACCAACCCCAGCCTCCATCGCTGTTCTGGCGTTCGTACAGCTTGCCCAAGCCCTCGGCAACGAGTGCAGGGAGGCGTTCCGCCAGTTCGGGATCCTCGATGCCTAGGCAAGCGATCGCTCGGAAGGTCAGGATGTTTGGCAAGAATCGACTGACCACCTGCTCCGTGCACTCGTACTCGAAATGCTCGAGATAGCTGAGGCTCTCTTGCATCGCGGCCGCCAACGATGTCTCGAGACGCAAGACCAGCTCGCTTTGGTCGGGGTCTGCATGAGGTGGCAGCGTGACGATCTCTGTCCTGGTCCCGGCTTCGACGAGTTGGCCGGCGGTTCCAACGGTCTCCGGTGCGGTGTATCGATAGACGAGGAGCGTTCCATCGGGGCCAGTCGTCAGCCGAGGTCTGGCGGCATCGGACAGGCTGCCGGAGACGGCGCTGAACGCCAGATCGACCGACGGCGCATCAAGCACCGTGGCCCACCACACGATCGTCGCTTCGCTGCCGCCCGAGATGAGGATCGACTGTGTGGCATCCGTTTCGAGGGTGAGTCCGGTCTGCGCGATTGTCACATCGATGGACAGATCCTCGGCTGTCTGGTTGCTGACGTTGGCGGCAAGGCGCACGCGATCTCCAACGACGAAGAACCGTGGTGCGACAGGTCGCACGAGGAGCGGCTTGGTCACGAGCAGATCGCTTGTCGTCTCGCCGACGAGCGTGTTCGAGGTCACGGCGACAGCTCGTGCGATCCAGGTTGTGAGGTTGTCGGGAAGGTCGATTGCCAGCTGAGCTTGCCCACGGGCATCGGTGGTGACTTGGGCGCTCCAGAACGCCGTATCCTCGAACTCCTCACGGAGTTCGACGCCAGCGGGCAGCTGGCTGGCGGCGCTACCTCCACGTTCGCCGGCCCCTTCCTCTGCAACGGCGCCGGTGGGTGCCGCCATCGGCGCGATGGCGCCGACGGCCATATCGTCCATGTTGTACTTATCCAGCGAGAGATCCTCGATCTGCTCAAGCTGCTCCACGACGAGGCGGTTGATCGAGATGGTCAGACCACTTGCCGTATCGACGCCGAGTCCGCGGCGGCCGTAGAATGCATCGACAATTGCATCCGGTATTCGCGGAAGCAAGGTCAGAACGGCCTTGTCGACCAAGTCGAAGGACAACGAGGCCTGGACCGGGAGACCGTCCGTATCGGTGACAAGGACATCGTAGATCAGCGATCCGCCCGGTTGGGGCGACGGATCGGACGGGGTTACGTCGACCTGAAGGAGTTTGGGCGAGCGGTTGACGGCGAGTTGCACGTAGCCAACCTTTGTCTCGGCGACCGGCGGAGATCCATCGATCGCGGCAAGCGCTGCTTCTCGCCCTCGGGTGAGGACGACGCTGACGTAGATGTTCGGGATGTGTTCTTCCAGGATCGGAAGATGGAACACGGAGCTATTGGACTCAAGCAGGACGACCTGACGTGATAGGATGCCGCCGCGCTCGACGGTGATCAGCGCCCATTGCTCGCCGGCGTACGGGCTTGGAATTAGGATCTCCGCAGTCTCACCGACTTCGTACTCGACCTTGTCACTGATCAGGGTGATCCGATCGTCGTTGCTTCGTCGCCAGGAGACGGTTTCCTCGCCGCTGACCCACAGGAACAGGCTGGATCGGACGGTGCGTCCAGAGGCGTCGACGCCCGCGACCAGCACCTTGTACGTGCCGCCACTCGGCGGCGTGTGCGAGAAGCGGGCTTCACCGACTCCGTCTGTTCTTAGCGAGCCCGTTTCGACCTCCGTATCGATGGTCGTCCACGTCCAACGGCCACCTCCGGTCTCATCCTCCTCGAAGACGTTCTCCCACTCGCGCCGGTAGATGGTATAGCTGAGTTCTTGGCCCGTCACGCGTCGGCCGGCCCAGTCGACGGTAATTAGGTCGATCTCGGTCGGATCGCCGGCGCGACCGATCGAGCGAAGCGATGCAATCCCGACGTAGAAATCTCCTGCATGAACGACCAGCGACTCCCGCCCGGACAGCGTCTGTCCATCATTGCCAACGGCAGTGGCTTCGACGGTGAGCGTTCGGCTCCCCGGCCATGCATCGGCGTCTTCAAGGTGCCCGGCGCCGATGTCGCCTGGAAGTTCGATACCCAGGATGCCATTTCGATCTGAACGACCGCTCCCTTCGAGGATCGGCGCGGGAGTCTCGGGAGCACGCCACCAGCAGGACCAACAGATCCAAGGATCGTCCTCATCGGTGAACGTGTAGCGTTCGAGCTGGGGCGGCGAGAACCGATACTCCGATGACAACACCTGCCACGACACCGCCGCGTCGGAGACCGGACCGCCGAAGAAATATGCCAGGTCTACGACCACGTCGAGGCTCTCCCCGAAACCGATCTCGTCTTGCCCTGGAATCACCGTAACCTCGAACTCGGGAGGCCGGTACGCTGCAACGGTGAACGTGTCGCTGAAATAGTGGTCATCGAACCATACCTCGACCTCATACGTGCCCAGCGCGGCATCTTCGTCGAGTTCGAGTTCTCCGGAGAACGTGCCGAATGCGTCGATCGACAGCGCAGCCTCATAGATGAGGTCCCAAGCCGCATTGCGAACCGTGACATCGACAGATCCTGTGGGGAGCGAGTAGGCCACATCGTTCTCGGCTCGAAGGATTCCCTTGAAATACACTGTCTGATCGGGTCGGTAGATCGGGCGGTCGGTATCAAGGAACAGCCGCCACGGGCGGTTCCCGCTTGAGGAGAGGCCGAACGCCCATATGGACAACCCGTCGTCCCACCGCGGGCTACCGACCGAGAATGGGAAGTTGCTGGCGAACGTCAGTCCGCGCCAGTCTGCATCTTCGCTGCCGGGGAACGTCGCGAGGCCGTCTCGATCGGTGATCGCAACATCCACCTGCTCACCGTCTCCATCGTAGGCACGAACAATCAGGCCGGGGACCGGTGCGCCGGTGTTGAGATCGGTCGCCCAGGCAAGCGTTTCATCGTCTGCCGTCTTCAGGGTCAGATTTACGGGGCTGGCGATGAGAATGTGCTGGTGTTGCCAGTGGTTCCAGTGGACGTCGTCGGAAGCAAGCTCGATGACATAGATCCCCTGTTCGATCTTGCCGCCGTTGGCGACGAGATCGACTGGTGTGTAGCCGATTTCGTTCAGCTGTGACGAAACGGGAACGGTCCATTGTCGGATCCGGCCCGACCGAGGGGGGGCGTAGTCGTACCAATCATCCAGCGCCTCGAAGTACTCCTCAAGCGAGATCTTCGTCAGGGTCACGGTGATGCTGTCGATGTTGCGATGGGCGACGAACAGCTGTGCCGGCTCGTAGGTGCTGAACGTGCCAACCGAGCCGGGCACATGTAGCCACGTCACCGGCTCGAGCGGCCCCGTGCGGAAGCGGATCTCCATCGCTTGCTCGGTCAGGTTGCCGTACGGATCGGCTATCCCCGGCTCGATCCAAATCGTGTAATCCTGACTCGGCTTCGAGCCGAACCGGAGAACGTACGTGTTGTCCCAGCTACGGAAGTAGCCGTAGAGGTCGTCGGGGTCAGGGGATGGTTCGACCGTCACGTTCTCCAACACAGTATCCGGATCGATCGGCGCGTTGAAGCGGATCTGGAACGATGTATACGGATCGACATCCGTGGCGCCGTCCTTGGGACTCGTACTGAGGATTCGCGGGAGTGGCACGGTACGGAACCGCCACGTGCGAGAATCCTCTGTCCCAAGACCGCCGTCTGCACCGGTTACGCCGGCATCGATGGAGATGACGTATGCCTGATCGAACGAAAGTGGGTTCGAAGGAACGAAGATAAGGTCGTTTCCATCGGTGGATAGCTCGCCTGCGACATCCTCGGAGAGCAGTTCTCCCAGCAGAGTGCCGGTCCTCATCTGGAATCGATCTTGAGCGCTGTGAAGAGAGATCGGCATGTTGAACGAGACGCGGATCTCCGTATCGATCGCGACGAGCTGATCGTCGTCATCCGGAGAGATCCAGACGATCTTCGGACGCTGCGTCGTGAACTGCCACGAGACAGCATCTCGGACGATGCCGCCGGTTGTGTCCAGCAACCCCGACGGGACGGTTGCCGTATAGGTTGTGCCGCCGCGCAGCGGCCTATCGGGCGTGAACACGTACACCGACGTGTTCAACCACTCTCCGGTTCCGGAGACCACCGGTTCGACCACTAGGGGCGTGGGAAGATTCGAGGAACTGGGGTCGGAGAGCGCCATCAGGGGGACGACGGGGCGGTTGAACATCACGAACACTGTGCTGTCGACGTCGATACCGACGGAACCATCCGCCGGGAGCGCCTGTGTTACATCGAGATATCCAGTGGTTCGAAAGCGGAATCTGTGTGGCTCCACCAACGGCTCGTCGTTCTGATTCATCGCAAGCACGGAGATCGAGGCGATGTACTCCGTATCGCGTTCCCAGCCGGAGGAAGCGAAGTATCGCACGGTTTGCTCATCGATCCACTCGAATCGACCGCTTGTCGCCGGAAGCAGCGAGAACGCGGCCTCCACGCTGCTTCGATTCATCGGTGCATCGAAGACGAACTCGATCGGAGCTGTCGTTGCCAGTTCCTCACCCGGCTCGGGAGATCGGAGAATGCCAGATGGACTGTCGGCGAGTCCGGTCGCCGAAACAAAGAATAGAACGGACAGAACGGATAGGCCGATGAGCCAATGGACAACAACGGATGTACGCCTAGAAGATGCAGTCATGTTCGCCCCCTGACAAGCTATCGATTGCCAACCATACTGTTAGCAGAATGCAACCGCCTTTCCAAGTTTCTGTACAGATCAACACCGGGCCGCGGAGGAGGTTTCGTGCAAAGCCCATGGCGCAGCGGACAAGTAATGGACTCCAAGTTGTGTTCGATCAGACGGGACGCGGCTATCTGAGCGGGGGGGGGACGGATGTCAGTGAGCTTCCAGCATGCATTGGACCTATTCGATGCGATTGGGATAGTGGTTGAAGAGCAGGGATTCCCGCCACCGGGTTCCGCGATGTGCTCCAGGCTGTCGTCCCGAAGCCATGATTGCAAAGGACCCTACGGGAACGGCGTTTTCGGCGATCGGCGATCGTTCACAGTGGGGCACTCCCCCCCAGGATCGTCACGCCGTCTTCACAAATCCGACACAATGCGCGGCTACCGTAGAAGAACATTCGCGAGTTCTACATCTCGCACCCCCGATACCAGCCCTCCGGGGAGAGGAACCCAACGGTCCCTCTCCCCTGGCCTCTTCTTGGGGGTAAAACCATCGATTGTGGCGCGAAGAACGAGAGTGCAGGGGAAGAGCGACTCCTGATCGTACGGCACGATCGGTTACAATCTCATCTCACGGGAAGGGGGAGAGAGGGGAAGATGGTTCGAGTACGGTTTGCTCCGAGCCCGACCGGGTACTTCCATGTCGGCTCTGCACGCACAGCGCTATTCAATTGGCTCTTCGCCCGTCATGCCGATGGGGTTTTCGTCCTGCGCATCGAAGATACGGATCAAGAACGATCGACCGAGGAGTCGATCGCCCAGATCATGGATTCACTTCGATGGATTGGGCTCGATTGGGACGAGTATTACCGACAGACGGATCGGTTCGACATCCATGTGGCCGCAGCGAATCGGCTCATGGAACAAGGCCTCGCGTACGAGGCGGAGGGGGCGTGGTGGTTCCGGGTCCCCACCGAAGGAGAGACGATCGTCCACGACGAACTGCTTGGCGACGTGGTCTATCGGAACGATCAGCTGAAGGACTTCGTCATTCGCCGGTCCGATGGCAGCTTCATCTACCATTTCGCGGTTGTCGTCGATGATGCCGATATGGGGATCACCCATGTCATCCGCGGGGATGAGCACCTGAACAACGCGCCGAAGCACATTCTGCTGTTCGAGGCGCTCGGAAGACCGGTTCCACGGTATGCGCACATCCCGCTCCTCCTCGGCGACGACCGGGAGAAGCTCTCCAAGCGACACGGCGCCGCATCACTTCTGGAGTATCGAGACGCGGGCTATCTGCCGGAGACGATGATCAACTTCCTTGCGCGGCTTGGTTGGTCGCATGGGAATGAGGAGATCTTCAGCTTGGAGGATCTCATTGAGCGGTTCACGATTGCGGGAATCAACAAATCGGGTGCTGTCTTCGACGACGAGAAGCTGAAGTGGGTCAACCAGCAGCATCTGAAGCGGGCTGACCTTGCTCGCCTGGTCGATCTGATCAAGCCGTTTACCCTGAAGCGGGGGCGTGTGAGCCAAGCGGCTTGGGATGAAGCGGGACCGGACCACCTACAGCGAGGCGCCGAACTGCTCCGGGATCGATCGCACACACTGGAGGATCTTGGTTGGGCAATGGAGATGCTATTCCCGGCGCCGCTTGAAGCGCAGGATACGGTGGAGATCAGCTCTACGCAGGCCGAGTTGATCCGCGCCGTGGGTGATGTGTTGGCCGAATTGGAGCCGTTCACACCGGATCGGATCGAACAGGCGGTGCGAGGGATGCTCGCCGAGCGGGAGGCAAAACTGAAGGACGTTGCGCTTCCCTGCCGGATCGCTGTGACGGGAAGAAAGGCAGGCCCTGGACTGTTCGATATCCTCAGTTCGATCGGTGGCGCGATTGTCGCCGATCGACTCCGTGCATTTGCGGAGGAGCGGGGATGATGCCGCGCGGCGTGATCGCCCTTGCCGTCCTGGTTGGCTTGATCTCAGGAGGGGCAGTCGGCTACGAGGCAGATCTATCCTATGTCGAAGGGATCATCGAGCTGACCGGTGCCTGCTTCATCCAAGGGGTAAAGCTGGAGAGCGATCCGCCCGAGTTGGTGGCATGGCCGGAGGCACAGGGAGAGGCGCTGTACGGAGAGTTCCGGCTTGCCGAGGGTGGGCACGCAGTGATGATCGATCGTCTCAACGATCGGATCCTGCTCTATGTCGATCCGAACGGATCCGCGGAACCGGTACTGTTCGAGTGGGATCGTGTACTTGCCGATGGGAGTCTGCTTGCGAGTGTCCCTTTGGAGCTCAGCTTCTCCGATGGAGCGAGTGCCCCATACCGGCTGTTCGTCATGTGGCGAGGTCTCACGCCGACGGTGCTCGCCTACTGTCGCGACACGTATCGTGAGGGGGTCATCGGCCTCAAGGATCGGCCATACAAGCTTGCTGTGATCGACGAAGACACCGACGGCCAGTACGACGCGCTCGATGGGGGCGTTTTGCTGATCGACGCGGACGGCGACAGTCGGCTGCTCGCATCGAGCGACTCTCACGAGCGGTTCCGACTCAATGAGCCGTTCAATCTCGCCGGAACCGTCTATCGAGTTCGTGCTGTTGCAGCCGACGGAAGCTCAATCCAGGTCGACATCTCGGACGAGGATGTGCCGCCGAAACCGGCGTTGCTCGTCGGATTCCCTGCACCCTTGTTCGAGTTAACTGATGTGGGTGGAGAGAATATCGCGATCGAGACGCTCCGAGGGCAGATTGTCGTGCTCGACTTCTGGGCCGGTTGGTGCGGGCCGTGTATCGCTGAGTTGCCAACCCTCGAAACGATTCATCAGCGGTTCGCCGATGAAGGTGTGAGCGTCCTGGGAATCAACCTCGATCGGAGTGTCGAGGAGTTCGAGGAAGCCCTCACACAGCACGGCATCGTCTATCGCCAGGTCTATGATGGACCCGATGGGCCGATCAACACGCTGTATCGTATCGAGGGGATTCCGATGACCTATGTCATCGATCCAGACGGTGTCATCCGCGGCCGCGGGCTGCGGGGCGCACAGTTGCTCGAACAGGTGGAGTCCTTGCTTGCCGAGAAGAAGGACGGTGCAGGTGATCCGAACGACCCGTAGAACGCTCGCGCTGCTGCTGTGGAGTGTTGTCGCGATTGGAATCTTGGCTGTCGGACAAGAGCCGATCCTCGTGTTCTCGCTCACAGATACGCAGATCGAGATCCCTCAGGGTGGCGAGATGGTTGTGGGGCTCCGGATTGAGAACGGCTCGGTCTACGAGGCCGAAGGGATCGAACCGTTTCTCGAGATCGAAGGGCTTGTCGTTCAGGCTGAACCGGAGGAGATCGAAAGCTTGCCTGCGTTCGAGGACGCAACGATTGTGTTCCGCCTGTCCGCATCCGGCGAGACCCCGCTTGGAGCGGTTTCCCATGTCATCGAGATGCTCTACACCTACTGCATCGGTGAACAGTGCTTCCAGTTCTTCGAGGATATCCCGCTGGATCTTCTCATTGGCCCGCCAGCGACGGTTCCGGTAGAGCTGCCGGATATCGTCCCGACGGAATCTTCCACGCAGACCTTGTGGATCGACCTTGGGGTGTTGGGATGTGGAGTTCTGCTCCTTCTGGTGGCGGTTGTCATCCGCCGCAGGATGGGACTTCGCTGGCCGTTGTCTGCGGTACTGATCCTCTTCGTGTTGGGCGGATTGACGTACGGGGTCTTCTTGAATCAGCACGAGCAAGCGCAAGGGATCGGCGCGGTGCTCTGTACGTCATGCGTCGGAATCGAGGAAGCGCAGCACGGGATGCCCGAACTGACGTCAGCGGGAATGGAAGCGATCTCGGCGATCGACCAGGAGATTGAGCTGCTCGTTTTCTACGCCGTGTGGTGCCACGCTTGTCCGTTTGCCAAAGCGATGGTTGAAGCGGTCGCAACGCACAACCCGCGAATCGCGTATCGATTCGTCGATGTGGCGCAAGAGCCTGAGCTCGCGGAACGCAGCGGCGTCATACAGTCAGGGCGAACCGTGGTTCCGGCGATTCTGCGTGTGGATACGGGGGAACTGATCTTCGGGGCCGAGAAGCTCGAATCTCGACTGATTGACCTGCTGGAGGATGGATCGTGAAGCTTCGGAATCGACGACGGATCGTCCAGGGAAGCGGCCTGTTGCTTGGACTGTTCGGAGCGACAGGAATCGGGATGACACACCTGATCTTCCCGGGTCTGCATTGCTACGCTTGCCCGTTGGCGGTGACGGTCTGTCCGATTGGGTTGATGCAGAATCTGATCGTCTTCGGGACGATTCCGTATTTCTGGATCGGTGCGATCGTCGCCTACGGGCTGATTGCAGGACGCGGTTTCTGTGGCTGGTTCTGTCCGTTTGGAACGCTCAACGATCTGCTGGCGTTTCGGAGAGTGAAGACCCAAGATGCCCTGTCATACTCCAAGTATGTCGTGCTGATCGGCACGCTGATCGCGGCGTGGTATTTCGCGGACACGATGTTCTGCAAGCTCTGTCCCGCAGCCTCGCTTGAGGCGTCGATCCCGTATCTGCTCCTCGGCGTGGCGAAGGCGAACCGTCCGTTCCTGATCCACATGGCCACCCTTGGGGCTACGTTGATCGGAATGGTTCTCATTTCGCGGTTCTGGTGTCGCTACCTCTGTCCGATGGGCGCACTCCTGTCGTTGTTCAACCGCGTAAGCTTCTTCCACCTGCACCTCTCTACGGAGCGATGCACCCGATGTCGGGCGTGCGAGCCATCTTGCCCGATGGGCATTGCCCCGCACATCGAACACGACAACCACAACTGCATCAAGTGCGGAGACTGTGTGGACGCATGCAAACTTGATGCTCTTTCCCTGCGGTTCGAGTGGCCGGGCAAGGGAAGCGCGAAGAAAGGGCCGCAGGAGAAACGATGATTCACTACGTGCTACTCGGAATCGTTCAAGGACTGACCGAGTTCTTGCCTGTGTCGAGTTCTGGGCATCTGGTGATTGCAGAGCGGTTCCTCGGACTCGACCCGCCCGGAGTTCTTCTGGAGGCGTTCCTCCACGTGGGAACGCTGGCGGCGGTGCTGTGGGTCTTCCGATCGGATATCGCCGATCTGGCGAAGGCGTTCACCCGCCGCGGAACGATCGAACGACGCAAGGAATTCGGGCTGCTCGTTGCGGGAACCGTTCCCATTGTCGTTGTAGGATTGTTCTTCCGATCGATCGCCGACGCTGTGTTTTCTTCGCTTGCGGTCGTTGGTGGGGGATTGCTGGTCACCGCGGTTGCATTGGCTGTGGCCGATCGGCTTCGAACACGCGCGCATCGGCGGGAGCTTCAGTTTGTGGATTCGCTGATCGTTGGGGTTGCCCAGGCGCTTGCCCTGTTCCCCGGTGTATCGAGAAGCGGGATGACGATCGCCGCCGGCATCGCACGAAAGGTGGAACCGGCAAGAGCGGCGCGATTCTCGTTTCTCCTGTCGATTCCGGCGTTGCTTGGCGCGACGGCCCTCAGCCTGTGGGATCTTGCCGCTGGAGGGGGTTGGAGTGGAGACTGGCTTGGAATCGCCATCGGGACGGTTGCGTCTTTGATTGTCGGGGTCATTGCAATTCACGCGCTGCTGGCGATTGTGCGCCGTTCACGGTTGGGGTTCTTCGCGCTCTACTGTGTCTGTGCGGGTCTGAGCGTCCTGGTCTACAGCCTGATCTAGAGATCGGATCAGTCGCCGCCTCCTGTAGCTGTCACGAGGATAGCTACCGCCGCGACCAACGCCAGGGTTGCCAGAAAGACGATCCACGATGTCCCGGAGCGATCCGCCGATGAGGACGGCCGGACGCTGGGTATGTCTGCAAGGATCGGCGTAGACCCCGGGCTGTACTCGACGATGACAAACCGATCGATGATGTACGCCCCATGAACCCCCGCATCGAGCGTGGTTCGGATCCCATACGGGCTTGACGAATCGGCGTTGTACGGATCGATGATTGTGTAGGTCTCGCCAGTCCTACCGATCAACACGACCCAATGGCAGTCCTCCGATTGCCCGGTGCCGCCATGACAGAACGCTCCCCAGTGAACGCCGGCGATGATCGGGTGGCCCTGTCGAAGTGCATGGTCGATGACCACCGATGCCACCGGGTTCAACCCGACATTGCTGCGATTGACGTGAAACGTCAGCGCTACGCCGTTTGGCAGGCGGCTCCAATCGAGACAGCAGCTGCCGATTGGATCTTGGGCACAACGGCCGTAGGCAGCGTGGGCACGAAGCCAGTCGTTGAGGATTCCCGGATCCATCCCCGACTGCGCCTGTCCACTGCAAGACTCCGCTGCAGTGACAGATAGCGTGACGTCATGGTAGGCAAGCACGGAGGCGAATGCCGTGGTCAAGCAGCCGGTGATGCAAACTTGATCCGGACAACCATCGGTTCCCAGCGGGCAGTCCCCCCACGCGTTCGGACCGTTCGTGTACGCCTGATTGAACGATGGTACGGATTTCGGCAGCTCGATCGTTTGAGCAAGTGCCGGGATAGCCACGAAGGCCGCGATAGCCACCCAGAGCGAGATCCGCAGGGACGTACGGATCACAGAAGCACCTCGCGAAGCAACGAAACGTCGCCGATCTCAATGTCAGCTGTAATGTCTTCACCGGGGACGGTATCATCCGGTTTGACCCACGCGGTTCGCATCCCGGCTCGGTGTGCACCGACAATGTCCATCTCATACGAGTCACCGACAAAAAGGGTGACTTCGGCTTTCGCGTTCAATCGGTCGAGCAGGATGTCGAACACCTCAGAGGCGGGCTTGTAGACCCCTTCCTCCCCAGCCAACACCACGGCGTCAAACGCGGACGCAATTCCTAGGTGTTCAAGCTTTGGTCGCTGCATCTCGGCCGACCCGTTGGTCAACAGGCCGACACGGTACTTGGATCGCAACGAGGACAGCATCTGTCGAACCCCGGGGAACAGCTCCACACCACCTTCCTGGCGGATCTCATCGTAGGCTAGGGCCAGCTGCCTGCACAGACTGTCGATCGGGCGGTCGAGTAGCATCGCCCACAGCGCGATTCTTGTCTCAAGGATCGAGTTGCATCGACGCTCGGCTTCCGGCCAGGCTGCGTTGTAGCGTTCGGCGGCTCCAGCAACATCTGCGAGTAGGTCCTTCTCTCCGACGCGGTGGAGCGCCTCTCGCAGCACATCCTGCGTCGAGAACGGGTAGTAGGAAAGAGTGGAGTCCAGATCGAATGCGACGGCCTCAAGATGATCCAGCGCCTTGGTTTGAATGGCGATTCCCCCTCCACTATCCTTGTCGGATACGCTGTGCGTCAAACAGCGTTGTGATCTTAGCTATAGGGATCGGAAGGTGCAAGGACGATGCGAGCAATGCGGATCATCGCGGGGAGCCGTCAAGGACGACAGCTCGTGGATTGGGAAGCAAGTGGGATCCGCCCGATGCGGGACTTCGTCCGTAGTGCACTGTTCAACATCCTGGCAGCTATGGTGCCGGATTCGGTCTTCTTGGATCTGTATGCGGGTACGGGCGGTGTTGGGCTCGAGGCGCTGTCGCGTGGCGCGCGTTCCTGCACGTTCGTCGATGCTTCATCCGAGGCGTGTCGGATCATTCGCCGAAACCTTGACGCGCTGGATCTCCTATCAGTCGGTGAGGTGTTCGAGGCGGATTGCCTCCGGACGGTCGAGGAACTCAAGCGTCGCGGTCGCAGGTTTGATACGGTGTTCATCGGTCCGCCGTACTATCATGAGCTTGTACCGAGGACGATGGAAGCGCTCGGAGATGGACGGTTGCTGGGGAGTGATCCAGTGGTGGTGGCGGAGATTCACAAGACCGAGGAAGCCCATGAGGCGTACGGCGAGTTGAGGCTCATCGATACGAGGCGCTACGGAGATAACCACCTGCTGTTCTACCGTCAGGACGAATAGGGCGTTGTGCGACGAGGCGAGCAAGCGAACCAGAACACGAAGGAGGGATCGTGGGAGAGCGAGTGATCTTGGTGACCAACGATGACGGAGTGAACGCTCCGGGACTTCTCGCGCTGCGACGCGCGCTGGCGGAGGTCGGAAGGGTGGAGGTCTTTGCGCCAGAGAGGAACTGGTCTGCCGCAAGTCGAACACGAACATTCCACAAGCCGCTTCGCGTCGATGAGGTCCGGTTGCTGGACGGGAGCGCCGGGCGCGTGACCAACGGGACGCCGTCCGACTGTGTCTCACTGGCGCTGCTTGGCCTTCTCGACGAGACGCCGGATCTGATCGTGTCTGGTATCAACGATGGACTGAACTTGGGACGCGATGTCTCGTACTCCGGCACGGTGTCTGCGGCGATGGAGGGTGTTCGTGCTGGCGTGCCTGCGATTGCGGTCTCCTATGATACCATTAGCGATCGAACGGAGGCGCCGGACTACTCTGCCGCTGCGGCGTTCTCCGCCCGCCTGGCCGAGTACTACTTGAACGAGGGAGAGTTCCCGAACGGGAACATTCTCAATGTTAACGTGCCGTATCTTCCTTCCGAACGTGCGTTGCGTGTCAAGATCACGCGGCTCGGCGGCGAGGCCTACTCCAACTACCTCGTGACGGGAAAAGATCCGCAGGGGCGCAATTTCTACTGGATCTCCGGGGATCCGCTGACCGGTGTCCCGTCACAGGAGACGGACACAGACATCGCAGCGATCGCTGAGGGATTCGTTTCCATCACCCCGATCCATCTGGATATGACCGAGCACGCGCTTCTTGAGAGCTTGTCCAGCTTGGAGTCGCAGTTTGGAGGATTCGCCGACTAGGCTTTCCAGAGAGTCCACGCGCCGACAAGGATAAACAGCGTGCCTGCGACGTAGTGTACGATGCGGGTTCCCGCTTCAGGGATGAGTCGGGTAAGGTTGCATCCAAGAACGACCGCGATCCCGGCCGAGGCAAGCAGGGCGAGGCCGGCCCCCAGGAACACGCCGAGCGGCGATTTTGTCTGGCTTGCCAGCGCGACAACGGCAAGCTGTGTCTTGTCCCCCAGCTCAGCGAGAAAGATGATGGCGAACGTTGAAAGCACAGTCTGGAACATCGGATCACTCTCCTTCTGACGGGCTTGGATTGTAGAATCGGAACCCTGAATGCGCAAGCGTGTTGCTCAGGAACGAACACGCGACTACACTGACTGCTGGAGACGCCATGTGTTGGGGCAAACGATATCAGTACTACACCAACGTCAGCTATGTGACCTGCGGGAAGTGTCTTGCGTGGCACGGAGTGATCAAACGGAACCCGGATCGGTTCCCGAATCACGATGATGGATGCGAGCGCTCGATCCTAGCTGTTCCGTGGAAACAGCGAAAGGAGTTCCGCGAGAAGCGCCGCAGGATGCGCAATGCTGCGCAGTCCGAACTGGCTCGTAGGAAGCTGTTCGAGACGGGGACCGCGAAGCTTGCCGAGAATCCGGATCAGGCGATCGATCTGTTCCGCAGAGCGGCGCAGATCGACATCTATGTCCCGGAACTCGAACAGCTGGCGGATCGTTGTCGGGATGTGTTGGCGCAGGATCCCCGGCTTCGGGAGAACTTGAGGAAGCTGTTTGCCAAGGCGTTCTCGGACAAATTCGGATGGCGTCGGTACGAGCTTCTTCCGGAGGTCATGAGGCTACAGCGCGAGCAGCACGGCATCCAGCGAATTCGCGAGCTGTTCCAATGAGTGCGCGATCGTTCTCGATTCCCGAACGGGGGTTGATCTTCCTTATTGGAGGTGCGCTGCTTGCGAGTGGCGCGATCTTCTTCGTCATGCGCGAACGTCCACCGGTCGTGTTGCACAGCGAGCCGATCGTTCTGGAGGACGTCCGAGTGATCCTCCCTACGTTTCGGGACGAGCGGAAGATCGATCTCAATACCGCAACGCTCAAGGAGCTTGTGACGCTTCCGGGAATCGGCGAAGTGCTTGCCGGTCGGATCATCACCCATCGGGATACGAACGGTCGATTTGAGACGGTGGACGCGTTGGTCGACGTGCAGGGTATCGGACGGCAGCTTCTCGAGGCGGTTCGAGAGTTGGTCACGGTCGAGTCTGAGACAACCCTGCCACCCGGCTAGTAGAACACGGTTCGCGTTCGGTGTCGCTTCTTCTCCTTGTAGCTTCTCTGCTGTCCCCGGTGCCAGAGATGCTGATCGAGCCCGCGAGATGTTACGGGCCTTCCGGAGCGTGCGAGCGCATCGCGTATCTGTTCCACGCAATGCACGGCACAGGCGCGGATCTCTGTTTCCTCTTCCGCACCCGCCCGGATCAGCTCATCGTGATCGATTGCTTCCTGCAGTTGGTCGGAGTATTCGAGGAGCCCGTCGATCCGCAGGACGTGGGGAACGAGGTTGTCGGCGAAGATCGTCAAGCGATCGAGATCGTCGAACCTCCCGAGCCCTTCGCCGCCGAAGGCGAGAGCCAGATCAGACGCGAGAAGCTGCGAACGCTTGTACAGCGGCACGATCAAACCGCGGTAGGTCGGTGCATCTCGGAAAAACGGTTGCGCGGATAGGATCTCGACCAGCTTCGCTGCCGATCGGCCTGCCGCTTCGATCGGTCCCTCGAACTGTCCGTCGAACTGCTCGATGAGATGTTCCCCAAGATCGTTGAGCGCACGGGCGAACAGCCCCATCAGCTCTCGAATGGGAAAGCAGGACAGGTCTTGGCCAAACAGTGCTGCGCAGTCCTGTGGCGTGATCGCACGAAGTTGCGTGGCGGAGACCGGGCTATCTTGCCCAAAGCGATCTGCAAGCGTGGAGGCGATCGTATAGTACCCCGACATCCCCGAGCGCTTGGTCAGGTACGGGAAGTACCCGGAGCCGAAGTTGATCGCGCTGAGCGTGACGAAGTAGGCGGCTGTGTCGGTTGCATTGCCGAGGAAATGGCGATTGGCATCCATCTGCGGGAGATC
>Ga0272441_10007787_pt1 | contig 17269 bp, 11 predicted proteins | sample SSMProp6N_FD_193582 | JGI IMG/M metagenome (GOLD analysis project Ga0272441, IMG submission 193582) | Marine sediment archaeal communities from Little Sippewissett salt marsh, Falmouth, MA, United States - SSM-Prop-6N | ecosystem: Environmental > Aquatic > Marine > Wetlands > Sediment ...
TGTGAGGAGACCTCCCTGCGCGGCGAGCGAGAGAAAGGAATTGTGAGCGTCCCGGGCGTGAAGGCTGCTCTGCCGCAACGGTTCATCCGGATTTTTATACCGGTCGTAGAGCCGATCAAACATACCCGGGCCTACGCCGGTCAGGGGATAACGGTATAGCATTCGCCAGGCCGCCCGGTAGGAATAAAGCCGATGAACATCGTAAGGCTGGATAATTTTTACCGGCCCGGTCAGGTGCAACCGAATAAGAGGAAATGCCCCGCTCCTCTCCCATAAAATGATCCGGCCTCCCAGGGGGAGCAGAAGCGACGAGAGGGCGAATGCGGCCGCCCCCAAACCCGCCACTTTCAAAATCCAGCTCCCCCGCCGGAAGATGAGCATGACCAGGAGACCGGCGGACAGGCCCAGCCAGGCGCTCCGGGAAAACGTGAACAAAAGAGCGATCAGGCAAATAAAAATTACAATCGAAAACAAATTTTTTTTCCGCGCCCGCTTTTTTCCACCCGACAGCATGATCATCGAGAAGGGCAGGATGGCGATCAGGAAAGCTCCGAAAAGATTCGGATGATCAAAGGCGGAACTTCCCCTCACCACCGAAATTCCCCCTTCCGCGGTGGGACCAAAGATGGCGATCATCCGACCGAAGGCTCCGTAAACGCCCAAATTCCAGATCGTTCTGCCGGAAAGTGTCTGATAGATACCGAGAAGGGATAAAATCATAGCAACGATCAGCAAAACCTTGAAAATCTTTTCCCCCGCCCCCTCTCTTTTCATCATCCAGCCGGTGATTACGGAGAGGTCGGCGAGCGCCAGCAGGCGTAAGAAGTATTTGAAGCTGATCAATTTCGAACCGGATAACGCGCTGGCCAGCAAAACACCACCCAGAAAAAAAATCAGGGGAACGATCAAGCGGGGATCACGCGGGGGCCGCCAACCCCTAATCGTTTGGAAGAGCAGATAAGCGAGCAAAAGGAAAAAACAGATCTTGGTAAGGGAAAACCAGGGAAAGCTCGTTATCGGTTTGAATTCCCCGAAAGGGATAGAGCACAGAAACAAAAGAAATGGGGTGGTAGCGATCTCTTTTTTATTCATTTTTTTTCGGTTTATCCCAGTAGGCCCGGTCACTACCCCGCAACCACATCCAAATGCCGGCGATCGAAGCTGCGTTCATCAGACAGAAATAGGATGGTATGAGGAAAAACTTGTTTTTCCTATTCATCGCTTCCAAATAGATTCCCGCCGCCGCCGCCAGATAAAAAATCAGCTGGACGATCATGGTGAAGCGGTAAAAAGGCTGGTCGAGCAGAACCAGGTTCAATCCGAACAGCACAAGGAGAAAGAAAGGAATGAGCCAGCGAATAACCTTATGCGAGATCAGTTGAAAGGCGGGAAGAGGATAGCGTAAGGGATTCATAAGTTTCCGGGCCCAGACCACCCCCCTTATACCCCGGGCTATGGTCCGTTGTTTTCTTTTGAATTCGCTCCGGAGCGTAGAAAAAACCTGTTCCCGGCTGACCGCCCGGTCGGCGTAAATAACTCCTTCCTTTCTCTCGAGAACTCGCAGCACAACAGCGAAATCATCCGGTACGTTGGGAGGGACCGCGGAAAAAAGTTTCTTGCGGAATCCGTAGAGCGAACCGTCCGCTCCCATGATCGAGAGCAATAATCCTTCGTGCTTTTTGATAAAGCTTTCGTACCTGCAGTATAGGCCGCCGGCTATTGCCGCCGCACTGTTTAACCGGGTTGCCACCGCCCTTTTTCCGCAGACCGCGCCGATGTCCCTGACGGCGAAATGCGATACCAACTCGGGGATCGATCCCGGTTCCGCCCTGGTATCGGCGTCGGAAATCAATACAATCTCACCCCAGCTTTCGGGAACGATCCGGTTGATCATCTCCGTTTTCCCCAGCCGCGTAGGAAAACGGATCAGCTCGACTCCCTCGGATTGAAATTCGCCCGCCCGCCGGTCGGTCCGATCGGTGGAGGCGTCCGAGGCCACTATTACTTCCAGCAGCTCGCGGGGATAACCGCAATCCAGGACGCTCCTGATTTTTTCGGCGATGACCCCTTCTTCATTGTGGGCGGGTATGATGATGGTTATCGATGGCTTGCCTTCACTATCCCCGGCGGGCGGTGGGAAAAGGTGGCTGAAAAAAAACAGAATAAGCGGATAGCCGGCGTAGACGTAAACGATCAGGACAATGGAAATCCAGAACAATATTTCTATCATTTTTTGTTTTTTCTACGGCTTTCCGTTTTCTAACAACCAATTTTCCGAAAACTGAATCTTTTATATCGATTGTGGATTCCCGAGAGCAGTTTGTCCAGATAACAAAACATGCAATTAACTGATCGCAAGGCCGATCCGGGGAGGGTAATATTCGCGGTGACAACACCTGATGCAATGCTTGAATAGCCCTTTTTCCATGATCCGGCGCCGGAAAGCACGGAATGCATCCCCCCGCCATATCCGGGAGGGAGTCGTCTCGGGATATTTCCCGAGATAGATGCCCGGGCAGGGTCCCATCTCGCCGCCGGGAGATACCACCAATCGCCGCCAGGGGCTGAAACAAAAATCCGTGAAACCGTAATCCGGATCGCGGTAATACCCTTCCAGATCGTCAAATTTAATTTCCGGCTCGTATCTCACCACCTTCAACCGTTGTTTCTGTCGAATTTCCAGCAGCTGCGCTCTCAGGACAGACACGTCGATCGCTTCCCCCGGGAGAATCACGGTGGAAATCCGGGCTCTGAGGGCGACCGATTCGATGAAATCATCTATGTAAAAATCCTCTCTTGAAAAGGCGAAGCTGAGATGCTGAAGGCGAACCTCCCGCAGGCCCAATTTTTCAAACTCGCTCAGAGCGGCGGAGATACAATGGAAATTGTCGGGCGAGATAACGCACTGGGCCCGAATAAAGGGGAGAGATCGACGCCGGCGTTTCTTTTCCGCCTCGAGGCGCGCGATACCTTCGGCGATGGAATCGAAGGTGTCTCCCCGGATGCTATCGTGAATATCCTTCGGTCCGTCAAGCGAGACGATGATTTTATCCACTCGAGCTTTAACGAGATCGCTCGCCATTTTTTTCAGCAAGGTTCCATTCGTGTTGATGGAGATATAAAAACCCCGCGATTTAATCTCGGAGACAATCGCAAGCAGCTTTTCCGAAAGGAGGGGCTCGCCGCCGGTGATATAAAAAGTGGGTTGAAATACGGCCAGTTCAGCGATCAGCAAGCGCCAGGCCGGTTCGGAAAGTTCGGAACTCTCTCCGTCCTTCCCCCACTTTTCCGAGACGACATTCTCGCCGCGGTCGAAGCACATTTTGCAGCTGAGATTGCAGCGCTCGGTAGGCCTCAGCACCACCAGTACCGGGGGCGGGCTCCAGCCGTTGGGGGAACGGTAAAAAGTAGTGAGAAGGTTTCGCCCCAGGCGCTTTATTCCCTCCCCGATGTAAGCTCCGGATATATGAGGTTGAAAAAACATTTTGTCGATTCCCTCACTTTACTTTCCGGAACAATAAATCACGTTGACATGTATATTACCAGAATAAATATTGTCGGCGAAAGTCGCTGGGGGACAGATAAAACTTGGGAATAGTAGGGCCGGAGCTGGTCGGGGAAAATATTAGGCTACACAAGCTCAGTTTCCATATCGGAATAAAAAAAACGAAGCAGATAAATAAATCATCAATATAAAAATATTCCGTTGATTTTCAACGGAATATCTTCGTGGTTAAAATCATTTTAAAGCTGATTTAGTTCGCTGGGGGGCGATCGCTCCAGGACCGACCGGTAAACGTCCTCGTAGGAGCGGATCATCGCCCGGTGGGAGAATCTCTTATCTGCTGTTTCCTGACCCTGCCGCCCCATCTCCCGGGCCCGGTCCGGCTCCCGGATCAATTGAAGGATCCGCCCGGCAAAATCCTCCGTGTTTCCGGAAGTGACGAGGAATCCTTCCCGGCCTTCACGGATTATTTCGCCCACACCCCCAACCCGGGTCGCCACCACCGGCCGGGCGGCCGCCATATATTCCAGAAGGGCCAGGGGAAAACCCTCCCGGCGGCTGGAAAGGACGCATACATCGGCTACCTTCAATATCTCCTCCACATCCATCCTCTCTCCCAGAAAAAGCACGTTATCGCCCAGCCCTAACCGCAGGGACAATCGCTCCAGCGACCCGCGGAGCGATCCATCCCCGACGATAAGGAAAAGGCAGTTTTCAGACCGCTCACAAACCAGCCGGGCGGCCCGGAGGAGCAGCTCGTGATTCTTATTGAACTCCAGACGCCCCACCATGACGATAAGCGGGCCGGTCTGGGAAAGACCGAGTGATTTTCGCTTGTTTGTTTCATCTATGCTCTTAGAAAATCGGCTCAGATCGATTCCGTTCGGAATGTACAGCAGCGGGACCGACTGCTTCAGTTTAGCCCCCAGCGTCTCCATCAATTGCCGGGACACCGCGGTGACCGCGGCGGCATTGCGAAGCAGTAATTCGAATAATCTTTGCTTAAACGGATTAAGGCAGAGATATGCTAATTGCTCGGTGACAATAATCGGCGGGTTCTTCTTGAATCCCAGAGCGATCGAGGCCGCAACGGTCGAGGTAAAATCATGGACATGGATAAGATCGGGCTCCAGTTTTAAAATTTCCCGGCGCAGCCTAAAGGCCGCTCCCGGATCGAACCCCGCCCTCTTTCCGAAAAATGTAACCGGATAACCGTTCTCTTCCAGACGGCAGTAAAATTCGCCCTTCCGTCTCAGCGTCCAGACGACGGGGGTGAATTTATCCGCCGGCAGACCCCTGACCAATTGATCGATGACCCGTTCTTTTCCCCCCACCTCCAACCCCCAGCTCAGATGAAGAAGCTTGATCACGGCATTAGATTCCATTCGACCGCCCTGCATCGGATACCGCCCGCCGGAAGAGGGAAAGGCGCGACCGGCAGCAGGAACGGATATTGATTTTTTCTTCCACTTGCCGCCGCCCCCTCTCGGCAAGTTTCCGCGCCCAGGATGGATTATCCATCATCCGCTCCAGCGCTTCCCCCAGGGATACCTGGTCGCGTTCAGGGACCAGGAGGCCGGTCTCTTCATCCTTCACGATCTCGGGGATCCCGAAAACATTGGAAGCTACGATTGGAAGGCCGGCCGCCTCGGCTTCAATCAGAACCGTGGGGATGGCGTCATGGGTGCCCCGGGAAGGATGATAACACGGCATGACGAAGATATCCGCCCGGGCCAGATAATCCGCCATTTCATCCGGAGAAGCTTCTCCGGCCATTTCGACCCGGTCCCCGAGGAGATCTCGCTCTATCATCCGCCTCAGCTCTTTCCTCTGGGGGCCGTTACCTATAATCACACATTTAAATTCCCTCCCTTTACGCTTCAGGATACGGCAAGCCTTCAGAAGATAGCTGAATCCCTTGGTGGGGACCAGCCGCCCCACCGCGATGATCAGCGGGACCGGAGCTTCCAGGGGAGGTTTCATCCGGTAAAATTCCATCGGATCAACCCCGTTGTAAATCAGGTGGAGCTTGCCCTGCGATTCAGCCGGGTACAATGAGTTCACGTAATCCAGTGTGTAGCGACAATCATTCACGATGAAGGCAGCCTTACTGATTTTTTCCGGCAGCATGATCCGGCTTCCGAAAATGCCGTAGGCGTGAAAGGCGAAACTGAAGGGAATTTCGGTCAATTCCGATACGATCAGGGCAGCGGTGGTCGGGTGGGTGGCCCAGTGGGCGTGAATGTGTTCATAACCTCCCTTCTCAACCAGCCGGGCGATCCTCAGGCTCCGGGGGAATATCGCCAGGGATTTGGCTAAATTGACCGGATCCTTCCAGTTTCCCCCAATGACGCTCCCGAGAAGCGAAAGCATGGTCCGGGTCCGTGTTCTGAAAAAAAACCATCCGGAACGCAGGCATTCCCACGAAAAGAAGGTGGTGTAAATGACGGAGACGGAATTACCGGAGGCGGAATCAATCCCCCTCTGTTTCTTTCGGTCCGTATCGACTATGGGGAAAACGGCTATCTCCGCTCCCAGTTCAGCTAATCCATTTATCTCTCTACGGATGAAGGTCTGGTAGGGATGGGGGAAACGGGAGACCAGATAAGCGATTTTAAGCCCACTGCTCATATTATCGAACCGACCTTTTGATCAACTTTGTTCCGGAGGCGAGGACGAGGAAGAGGGCTATGAATACGGCCCAGGGGTAAATTCCCAGGGTCTTTAGGAAAAACAACACCGGGGTCAAAGCCATCAGGCAGATCAAAACCGGAGGCAGAGCGTTCCGCCAGAATTTAAGGGAAGGAACATACCACCGCCAGCGGGAAAGAAATAGAAAAAACATGGCCGCTTCCGCTCCCAGGATGGCGAAGGCCGGGGCCAGATAATTCAGGCGGTTGACCAGGAAAAAAAGGATAACAAAATTCAGGAGAATGCCGGAGAAGCGGACGGCTAAGACCCGTTTTTGATCATTGGCGGCATACGCCAGCCGCTCGACCAGCTCGGAGTTGAGACTGAAAGGAATGGCGATCATTATAAGAATAAGGGCGGGCGCGTAGTTGCTGAATTCGGCTCCGAAGATGCTGAGAATCACGGGAGCGTTAAGCGCGATCACCGCGCTCAGGGGAATGCCCAGCCAGCAGAAAAAGCGGATTAGCGACCGAGCGGCCTTTTTCAGCTCATCCGGGGATTCCTCCCGCAAACGGGAGATGGTGGGAAAGGCGGCTACCATCGTCAGCATTCCCAGGGCTCCGCAGGCCTCAAAAATTTTCATGGGACCGGCGAATTTCCCAACTGAGGCCGCCCCGCGAAAATACTCCAGAACGGCCAGGCCGGAACCCAGATAAACGATGGTCAAAATCCGGCTGGCCGCGATCGGAGCGGCGCGCGTCAGCATTTTCCAGACGAAGCGGGATCCAAACCGCAGCTTTACCCGCCCGCCCCGGAAACGACAAACGACTACCCCCAGCGCGAGGCTGAACAAACCGCGAATACTGTAGGCGATGCCAACACCGAAAAGGCCGAACCCCAGCTTGAGGGCTCCCAGACCCAGGATGAGACCTATAATGCTCGTCGATCCCTGAACTAAAGCGAACAAATCCACCCGCTCCCGGCCCTGCACCACCGAAAGATAAAGGTCTCCGATGATCTGAGCGATCATCCCGGTCCCCATCAGGGCGATAAGACGAGGCAGAAGTGGAGAATCGCTTATCAATCCGGCCAGGATGATGAGAAGCGGGAAGATGAGAAAACCGGCCGCGATTCTCCAGCCCAGAGCATTGCCGACCAGATCTCGCGCGTCCGGACTGGAGGCCGATATATCCCTGATGATCAGGATGTCGGTGCCGAAAACCGCCAGACGGATTCCCAATTCCAATAGAACCAGGGCCAGGCAGTAAAGACCGAAACCGGCCTCGGCGAGATGGCGGGCGATGGCGACGGCCAGAAATAACACGCAGAACTTTCTGATCCCGAAAGCAAGGTATAAGCTCAAACTGTTTCGAGAAATTTTTCCCAGAACCGATCCATCGGATTTCAGAATCGAAAAGTTCATTCTTAAATAGTTATGAAATAGCTGGCTTTTCCAGGATATTTAGGTGTATTGTTAGCATAATTTTTCCACATCAACACGCGAAAAATGCAAACGAAATGTCACGCCGGTCGTTTCAGATCAATCGCTATCGAATAATTGCAGCGGTATTGCTGTTTTTTGCGATTCTGGCGCTTCTTCGAACCGGACCGGCGTTGTTTTCCGACGAGCAGGCGGTTATCTCTTTCGCCGTGCCCGATACCTACCTCGGCCTGTGGGGAATCTGGAGGATTAAAAACGTCTTCCGGGATCCCAACCAAGGTTATTTTGCTTCCCGCATGCTTACCTATCCGGTGACGGTGCGTGAGCCGATAGCAGTCTATGATTTTCTATTCGCCATTCTCTCTCTCCCCCCCCAGTTTTTTTCTCCTTCCGTCTATCTGGCTTATAATCTGACCACCGCTCTGGGACTCATTTTCACGGGTGTATCCGGATACTTGCTGATTTCGTGGTTATCCGGAAAACGGGCGGGGGGGATTCTGGGAGGAGTGATAATGACTATGAATCCTTTCCTCTACCGCCAATTAGCCCACGGCTTCATCGAATACGCCTGGTGGGGTATCATTCCACTTACAATCTGGCTTTACCTTAAATCCTCCCGGAAAAACGGGAACCGGTGGACCGGTATTATTTATATTCTGGGATTGTTTTTCGCCTTCCTGCTTTCCATTTATTGCGCCTGTTACCTGGTGATTACAATCTTTCTGATCACCTTATATCAGATTCAGTACTCACTCAGAGAGCGGGATAAGCGAAAATTGAAAAAAATATGCAAAATACACATTCTGGCCCTGCTCTGCCTTATGCCCCTTTTCGCTTTCTGGCTCTATAATCTTTCTCTCAGCGGTTTCAAGGGTATGCATTGGAAAAAAAACTTCTCAATCCCCGGGGAGATGATATCCAAGGATTTCTCCGATTTCCATTCCCGCCCCCTTCCCGCCCCGGGCGAGGCGATTTCCCTTCCTCCGCCATCCCGGCGCGGGACCGAAAACTCCGAACCGCAGCAGCATCGTGTTTTATTCAGTTCTCTGGATCTGTACAATCTGCTTTCATTCGAGCACGAACAATCTCCTCGGGATGGGGAGGAAGAACCTTTTCCGGGGGGAGCGGCGGATAAGGTTTACGGAGGGGAATGGATCCTGGTCGTTTTCCTCGGCGGCGCGGTTTTTTTTGATAATCGCGAGCGGAATCGAAATCTGAAGTGGTTAGGGTTAGGCCTTTTTTTTCTCATTCTGGCGATGGGCCCTTTCTTAACCTGGAAGGGAAGATTCTTCACCTCGATCGGTCTTCCCTATCTCTGGTTTTATAAATGGATACCGGGATTTTCGCGTCTGTTCGTCCCCGCCCGAGCTTTTCTCATCACCATTCTCGCCCTTTCCCTCCTGGCCGGCAGGGGCCTGGGAATCCTGACCTGCAAGTTTAAAACCTACTCCATCGGGACCAAACCATTTCTCATTTCCGGGTTCAGGGTTATAATAATAGCTTTGATCTTCATCAGTCTGGTTAACGGCCGATTTTTCTTCCCGGTTCAGCGGATCGAAGCGCCCCTTATCTATGAGCGGATCGCTGAAGAAAAGGAAGAATTCGCCCTCCTGGAATTCCCTTTTGAAGGCGATCGGACTTTCCGCAATTACTGCCAGACCATCCACGGGAAACCGATATTCAAAGGGGCGACTCCCGAGTTCATGACGCTACCGACCAGGCCGGAGTTTATCTTCAAAAATCGTCTGGTTAAGTTTCTCATGCAGACCAAGAATGAACCCTCACCGGAGGAGGATTTTGAACCGGATATTGTATCACTCCGGCGGGCGGGATTCCGTTATCTTCTGCTCCACGGTGACAATCACGAATCCGGCTTCAACCTTGCCGGGAAACGGGCCGGGATAGAAAAACTTCTGGGCGCGCCTATCTTTGAAGATCGGAAGACGATCGCATGGCGGCTGGGGAGGGGGGGAAAAAGAACGGTGGGGAAAAAGATACCGAATATTGATTAGAGATTATCGGCTATATATTCATCCACCAATGCTTTTTTGACTTGAATGTATTCCCTCATCTTTTCGTGATCGTAATGGGGCTTCCAGTCTAGAAAAATGTCAGGCCAGGTGAGGAAGAAGCCGAGAAGACAAACGGGCTGGGTACCCAGAGTGCGGTGTCTTAGCCTGAGGTGCAGCCGGATGCCATGATTTTTCAAAAAACGCCGGGCCTGGTCCTTGTCCATATTCAGATCGATGAGGGGTTGGGAATATACGATGCCGTGGCGGGCGTACAGTTCGGTTAAACCCATCACCACGGGGGGCTGGGCGTTAAAGCACTCTTCGGCATCATGGGGACAGCTGGCGATAGCCATATGCTTTATTCCTCTTCTCAGATTGTATATGGTCAGTCCGGCGGCGAAACCGAGGTGACAACCGAGACAGCAGGCGATCTGCCAACCGTACCGGGAGGCGTCGTGGAAAAAATCGGGGAGGACTATCTTTTTAAAGACTTCCCGGGTTGAGATGAAATGATGTTCGATTTTTTCCTCGCCGAGGACCCGTTGGAGAGCCCGGAAGGGGCGAAGTGACAGCCGGGGGAATAATTGCCCGTGACCGTGAAGCATGGTCAACAGATGGATCTTTCCGCTAAACCGCTCCGCCAGCAGAAGAGCGGTGGTGGTGGAGTCCAAACCCCCCGAAAAACAAAGGCTCACATCATTTTTTTTCTCCGGCACCGTGCCCTCCCGGAATATTAGAAATTGATTCCTTGAAAATCCAACCGGGATTTTCAAATATTTATTGCTACGGGTATACCATTTCAGGAAGATAAAGTCAAATTTCACATCTTGCGCCGTTCCATTTCTTCGACCAACAGCTTAAATCCATAAAATAATTTATTTTAAACGCTTTTTATGGTAGAGAAAAGAGGTTGCTGCTTAATCCGCGTACAATACCCGACGAGGAAGCTGGAGCATTTAAAGAGATTGTTCCAATATCCCGGTGATTCTATCTTTGTCGATAACGAGGAAACATCCAAAGCCGCGGTTAATAAGGACGGAAATGAGTTTTATTTCGATGACTGCTTCTCCGGCGATTTCGGGTATTGCACTCGCCGGGGTAATCGTCCGCTGGCGAAAAACGTGAATGCCGTCTTTCGGGAGGAGATCGCGGGAAGCGATTCCCGATAACTTGTAATCGAGCATGAAAATATTATTACTGGCATTGCCCAAAGGAAGAAACGAACTTCCGATATTTCCCCTGGGTCTGGCCCAGATCGCCGCGGGATTGGGGCGTCATTCGGTGGCCATATACGATCTCCAGCTTTTTTCCCATCCCCTGGCGATCATCGGAAAAATCATGAGACAGGAGAGACCCGATTTAGTCGGGGTCTCCCTAATCGCGGTCGATTCTTCGGCTTCCTACGATAAATTTTATTACTTCGATCTCTTCGTCTCCTGCATCCGGGAAATAAAAAAAGCCCAAAAAGGTGCCGCCACCGTCACCGGCGGACCCGGATTCACTCTCTTCGCCGAAGAAATTATGAAGAAAGTTCCCGAGATCGATTTTGGAATTCCCTTTGAAGGGGAAGAGACGATGGCGGAACTGATTGAAAACCTGGACCGGCCTCAGGCGGTTACCGGGTTATACTACCGGAAAGGAGGAAATTTATTTTTCACCGGGAAGAGAGATCCGCTGGACATAGATCGCCTGCCTCCTCCGAGAATAGAACACTTCAATCTCGATGACTACCGGGGACGGGCGGAACAGATCGGTGTCCAGACCAAACGGGGATGCATCTTTCGCTGCCTCTACTGCACCTATCCCTACCTGGGGGGAAGGAAAATCCGGATGAGATCGGTCGGGAAAGTGGTAGATGAAATCGAAGAACTGAGCAAAAATGGAATCGATAAGATCTTCATCTGTGATTCCATCTTCAATTATCCCCCGGAGCACGCCGCCGGGATCTGCCGTGAAATCCTCCGCCGGAAAATAAAAATAAAGTGGAAGGCTTTTTTCAACGAGCACTTTTTGAACCGGGAATTAGTGGATCTCGCCACCAAAGCTGGCTGCGAACTATTCATCTTCGGCCCCGATGGGAGTCATTCCCGAACCCTGAAAAAAATCAACAAGAATTTTTCAATCGCGGACATGAAACGGGCCTACGCGCTCGTTAAAAAAGCGTCAGGAGCCCGGTTTAAATGCGCCTTTATGTTCAACGGACCGGGAGAAACCGTGACAACATTTTTCGCCACTCTGAAATGGGTGTTGAATTTAATCCGAAGCGGGCGCTTCGAGTTCTCGATCAGCAATATCCGGATATATCCTCATACGGGGTTATACCGGCTGGCGATCAACCGGGGGCTCATCAGAGAGGGGACCTCTCTGATCATTCCCCGGTATTACAATCCCTATCCCTTGCGCCTGATAAGCTATTTTTTAAACATAACCGGCACGCTGCTATACAGACTGATCAGACTTATCCGAAGAGACAATCCTCCTATTCACTCCCCGGCAATCGGTAAACGATGCATTTATCTCCATAGCGCAAATAAACCCCGGTAAACCCTTCCAGAATCCGGTTGGCGCGATCCACCGCTTTCGAATTGTTTTCGTCTTCATGGACAATGATGTACCGAAATCCCAGCCGCCCCAGCCGCTCGAGGCTTTCCCGGCGCGCCCGGACCAGCGGGAGAGGTCGGCCGAATTGGAGCGTGAGAAGAGCGCTCAGCAGACTATTGCTTTCGATATACTCAAAGTAACCCTCCGGATACTCCTGGGTGAGATTGGCCTGGCCATCAAACATTTTTTTGCCATGAATTGTCTGATAATACGCGTAGCGGTTGTTTCCGAAGGGATATTGCAGAATTGCGAAATCGCCTTTTTCTCCGGCTAACCTGCGATATATCTCCGGCACCCCGGCCTTCATCAGGGGAAACGGAAAAATTTCCGCCGAATTTCTTATTTTCATTTCAACCATAACAAGCGTTATCACAATGATGACGGTGAGGCACCTCACCGCATTTGATACATCATATCTCCTCGCCAGAGCGGCGCATCCGTAAGCGGACGCAACCGCTAAAGACATCATCAGGAAAACCAGGAAGCGGTAGTTCCACTCCACCCGCGAAAAAAAGGGGAAAAACCGATAAAGAAGCAACCCGGGAAGAGGTACCGCCCGTCCTCCCACCGTCACCAGATGCCCGGAAACTTTTAAATAAGGGCCCAGCGCAAGAATGTAAGCCGAACCGCCCACAACGAGCCATAATTTCAGCTTTTTGCCGACCAGGAAAAAGGAGAATAAGGAGATGGCTAAAACCAGCAGGGAGATCTTTTTCGGCACCCCGAAGAGTCCTTCCTCCCGGAGGGGAAAATCGAGACTCAAACTATTCCTGATAGCATCCTGTCGCAAAAGCTCATCCGGGGGGCCGGCGATCGCTTCCTGAGCGGCGAGGAAGGGCAGCCGGGCCCGATGGATGTACAATCCGACATACGGGGCGGCTAAAACAAGGGCGATAACAAAAAGCAATATAAATCTTTTCAGCAGGAGCGGATCGAACCGCCGGCGGAAGCAGACCTTAACAATAAAAAACCCAGTGGTGAAGAGGAGAGAAAACAATCCATAAGTAAAAGAACTCATCGTAGTCAGAAACATGAGGATCCCGGCCGCGAGCGCGTTCTGCACTTTCCGGTCGTCGGCCAATTTTAGAAGAAATAAAATATAAAGCGCGAGGAATCCCCCCAGGGCTTCCGGAAGACGGCTGTAGGTAAGTTCATTTATCGCGTAGGAATTGAAACCGAACACGAAGCCGCCCAGAAAAGCGGCGGCCCGGTCACCGACCAGATAAAGCACCAGCCGGTAACCGGCGAATGCGCTGAAGACCACCAGCAGGCACACGGTTACATTGTAACTGGGCGGCTGATTTAAAAACAGCGAGACCAGCGTCGCCAGCAGGGGAATGAAAAAAAATCCCGTGTCTCGGAAGATGTTGGTGCCCAGGGGAAAAGAGGTGAGCTCGGTGAAGAAAAATGAATTCCCCCCCCTGATCGAGTCGCTGACGAACCACTGGAGCCATATCTCCCAGGGCAGATCGCCGTATCCGGCGGGGCTGCCGGCGAAGGCCCGCCGGAAGTTCAGAATCAGGGGAAAGGTCAATACGATAAAAATAAGAATATAAGCGATAATAACGACTGGATTAAAAAATATGTTTTTCCCCTCGTTCATATTCAGTCGTTAATTAAAGCATTAGCTATTATTAAAACGCAAGAAATCAGCTCCTGAAAAGGCGTTTATTTACTGCGTGATCAACGACTTTAGATTAAGCCACCTTTTCAGTAACGCCAGACTCAATTCACCTTTCACCAGCATACCGAAAGCGATGAAGGCCATTTTGATCAAGTTGCAGATCTGGGCGAGAAATGAAAGGGGGAATGGGTGCCGGCGGAGGAAAGCGCTTCGGGAAAGTTTCAAGAGCACGAAGCGGGGGACGAAGCGCTTGGATACCAGAACCAGAAGCGAATCCCAGAAAAGATCGAGCTTGCTCCGGGGATAGGCGAGATCGACCCGGAATTGAGAGAAAGCTTTCTTACTTTTTCCTTCAATTTCATTTTCTGATATCAATCCCTCCTCGAGCAATCTATCCGCCAGATCCGTCTTCGGATAAACCAGGAGGGAAAAAAGATACAATTCAAAGGGACGGGGAAGGCTCGTCAGCAAAAGAAAAAGATTCTCCTGGTCCTCCGGTGTGGAGACGGGATCGTCCAGAATCACCTGGTAGCATGTTTTCAATTTGAGCCGGTGCAAAATCCGAGCCGTTTCCAGAATATCCCGATTGGTCTCCTTACGGTTGTAAAGAAGGCGGTTTATCCTCTCCGTGCTCTGGATTCCTACCGCCACCGAGTCAAGTCCCGCCTGCTTCAATTTTCGGAGGAGATCCTCTTTAACAAAGAGAGGGTGCATGTGGCATTCGAAAGGAAGTCCGATTTGTTTATACTCTTTGCAAAATTCCTCCACCCATTCCGGATTGACGGGAAATATTTCGTCATCAAAACGGATTCTTTTCAGATGTTTAAAGTGGCTTTTTACGTATTTTAACTCCTCCATCACACTTTTCACGCTCCGCCTTCGATAATAATATCCGCCCGGATAGATTTTATTCAGCATGGTGTTGATGCAGAAGCTGCACTTTCCGTACTGACAGCCCCGGGACGCCATCAGCAGATACATGGGCGCTTTTATATAGGGGTCTCCGCGGTGAATTTTCCGGCCATCTATATAAAATTTATCCCGGTGTGTGTAAAAATCCATAAACGGCAATCGGTCTAAATCGCTTACCAAGGGACGGGGCGGGTTTTTCACCACCCGGGAGTTCTGCTTCACCCAGAAGTTGGCCACGTCCAGCGGCAGGGAACCATTACTCCGGCTGAATTTCTCCATAAATTCCAGCATCGCTTCCTCGGCTTCACCCACGCAGACCGCGTCGGCGATCTCTATGCATTCTTCCGGCAAGCTGGTGGGATGTATCCCTCCCCAAACTATCGGAAGCCTGAGATCTATTTTTAACTTTTCGGTGATAAATTCGGCGATATCGATAAAGGCCGAAGCCCGCACGCTCAAACCCACCAAATCAACCTTTCTCTCCCTCAAGATCCGGATAAGGTTAGCTATCTCTACGTCCCGGGGCCAGGTCACCCGATTATTTATCCAGTCCTTGAAATATATCTCGGTTACCCGGAAACCGGATCGGCGGAGAATTGCCGCCAGAAAACGGATTCCACTGTTTTCAATCACATATAACGAGATCAGACCGATGTGAATGTGGCTTTTCATTTACGATACGATCTCGGCTGTCCGAGATTCGGCCGTTTACTATTGATAAATTGTCTAACCAATGATTTCACTAAATTTTCGGGGCAGTGATCGGCGAGTGATGAACAGACAGCTCGTAAACGCGCAATTCCGGAGAGGTGTATTCGGGAGCTCCGTAAAGCGATTCAAAACGCTCAAGAAAATCAGCTTCCTTTCCCAGAAGAAAGGATTGATAAAGAACAATGTACTTCACCCGGCGTTCTGTCAGCCAGGAACGCGATGCCAACCTGGCCGGCCCCTCCTCACACAAGTCCTGCTGGAGTTCCGTAAGTTCGGAAACCGGTTCTTTCGGATTTCTCAATTCCAGCGGTCTCAAGGGAATTCCGGCAACCGCCTTTTGGTGAAAAATTTGGTAATAAGCGCTCAAATACCTACTGTGACCACAGATCAGATCAAATACTGCGTATTTTTCCTTATCCATTCCCATCTCGATGAAGATTTCCGGAGGCCGGGGGAGTTTGTTCGTTGCCACCGGATTCAGCGGGGGAAACAGAAGCGAACCGGTTTTCGAAATAACGCCGGCGCAAAAATTGGCGAGCAGAAGAATTATCATCATTACCGGAACGCGGAATTTTTTCAGAAATGAAAATCGCCGGATCAAAGCTCTTTGACTGAGGGCCAGAAAGACGACCATTGCGATCGTCGCCATGGTTCCGAAGCGGTAAGGAAAGAAAATACGCCAGAGGAGAGGGATTTGCTCTTGGATGATACCGAGGGGCAACAATATTTCATGCTTGCTCAATCCCTCAGAATCCCAGCATTCCCCAATTCCCAGGATCATAAACAACATTGTCACTACAAACCAGAACAAAATTTTTTGGTCGCAGCGATGGAGAAGCCAGGTAAGCATACCGAGAGGCAGTAGCACCAGTAGTGATGTGGGTTCCAAGCGTTCCACCCCGGCGGCAACCGGATATGACATCAGCCTGAGCTTCAGGGAAGAGGGCGGTATGTTAGCTAATTCACGAAAAGAGAGCAGGATCAGAGGCAAAGCAATCAAGAGCCCCAGCAAGAGGACCGCGCCGGTGAGTTTCCAGGTCCGCTTGTAGGGGATGGGAACAGGTCCGAACTTAAACGGCGCGGCGACGAGGGCCACGACGAACAGAGTTAACAGTCCAATCCCATAGTACATTTGGGTAATAAAAGTGATCCCTGTCATCAAACCGGCAGCCAAAAGAAACTTAGCACCGCCATATTTCAGAAGCAGCCACCATAACGCTATGGAAACGGTTAGATAACCGTAATTGGCCATCTCTACATCGATGAAGTGATGGGGCCAATGGGTGAAGTGAGTTAGGGGGAGAATTGATAGTAAGGCGGCGAATAATCGAGATGAAGTGGCTTGCCTGATGAGAAAGTAGGTGCCGACCAAGCTGCAAAGCAAGCCGGCGCTGAAAACTGCATTCAGGCATCCGACCTGGCCCAGAATTGGTCTGATCAAACCGCTGATCAGCACATGAATAAAAGCGACATCGTAAACAAGGACCTTTGCCGCGAGAGGGAAATTAAGCAGGGGGCAGGAAAAAAGTGACAGGTTAGGATCGAATATTGCTTTCTGAGACCACCAGGACATCCAGAGCTGGCCCGCGGCGTCGACGTGAGCGGCGGTTTGATATATCCGGGTGAAAAAATGGGCCAAAACACCCCGGCATAATAACAGCCAGCCGAGGAAGAGAATGAGAAAAGCTCCGCATTCAGCCGCGATGGGCGAGCGGAATCCGCTCCCGCGAATCGAGGATGACCCGGCCAAATTTTCCTCCGGCTTTTTCATAATATTTTTAAATTAGCGCCTAATCGCTAATTTCTTGTATCGGAATTTCAAAAAAACCATA
>Ga0272441_10007788_pt1 | contig 17267 bp, 8 predicted proteins | sample SSMProp6N_FD_193582 | JGI IMG/M metagenome (GOLD analysis project Ga0272441, IMG submission 193582) | Marine sediment archaeal communities from Little Sippewissett salt marsh, Falmouth, MA, United States - SSM-Prop-6N | ecosystem: Environmental > Aquatic > Marine > Wetlands > Sediment ...
GCAGATATAGAGTATATGGGGATAAGGCAGAATATCCACCATGGAATGATAATGCGTCTGGAACCCCGTTTGATGAAATAACTTCATCAAATCATATTGATCCCAGTAATGTACCCGGCCCTTCAGATCCATCAGTTTATCCATAATCAGGGTAAACCACCGTTTGTATGCAGGCCGGACATTCACATCCTTCACAATCAATATACCTTCCGGTTTCAGTCTCGTATGAAGCTGTTTCAGCATATTCTGTACAGCATCCCATGGGATATGATGTATAATATCCAGCATATACGCACCGTCCAGGCTGTCATCAACAGACAGACTCACCGCATCTCCGGTTTCATACCGCACATTGGTCAAACCGAGTTTTTCAGCAGCGTGCCGGGCCATTTTGATCCTTTTTGGATTATGGTCAATACCCAGAATGTTCAGATCCGGAAACCGTTTCGCATAGTATAGTGAAAACAGACCGAATCCGCATCCGATATCCAGCACGGTACCGGAAGCGGGCAGATACTGACCAATTTCCTCAAGGAAGGAAAGCCTCAGTATTTTGAACCGGCCCCAGCAATAAGCCTTGACAATCCTGGAATCATAGGCTTTTATAACGGTTGCTATATGATTGTTTGATTCTGCCATATCCGTTCGTTATTCCAAAGTGTCTGATGAACATAAGTAATTCTAAAATATACAAAATAAAAGGAATTTTTCAAGAGCCAATTCAATTCAGGATAAAAATACAGAAAATGACAGCACCAATTCAGTAGCCGTGTGCGGATTAATACGGTCTTAATAAAATGTATTGATAAAAATAGATCGGATAAAATCCGGAGTGTAAAATTGCCGGGAGACAGAATTATTTGTCTGTTAATTCAGACAAATCCTCTTCAAGCCTGTCCAGAACCGGTTTTCGGGCCTCAAAGGTCAGAAGGACGTCCTCTTTGCCATGTATTTTTAAAAGGGTACGGGATATTCTCTCTATACGGATAATGTTCCTGATCTCTATTTTATCCGGATCATTTAGTGAAATGCCTGCATATAGATGGAGCATGCCGTCCCTGATCTCTGCCACATTCTTTCTGTGATACCGGTACAGGATGAAAGACACAATCAGAAAAAGCCCGGATTGTAAAAAAAAGGATGAATCCGCTGATAAATCCAGTAAAAAACGGATACAGGGCAGAATCGTAAATACAGGAATAATTATCCAGGCGTGTTTGTAATTTTTATACTGTTTTTGCATACCATTCAGGCCCAATCTGAAAACAACGGCCGGATTATTCTGATAACAAATTACGATGCAAAAAAGATATATCCAAATGAAAATAAGCCTGATTTGCCGGATGATAAGAAGATCTGAACATAATTATCAAAAAATTGCTTTTCAGCAGCCTCTCTATGCATTTTAAATGATCTCAACAATCATTTGCTCTATCTTTATAAATGAAGTACCATTCCAAATCCGAAATCCAGACTGGACATATAAATTGTATGTTCTCTTAAAGTCTGCTCTCTCGGTGCGTAGCTTCTTGTATCGGTATTGAAAAGACTGCTCAATGCAGGAATTTTAACTTTCGGTAATGAATGCGCCCTCACTTTGATCCGTAAAGAAATATTTTTGGTACAGTAAAAATCTAAACTGCAATAGAACAACGCACCATAACCATTTTTTTTGGTTTCGAACCACCAGATTTCATTATTAAACTCATCCGAATATTCTTCAGTTAGGGAAACACCACATGCCCAAATTGGAAAAATATCACCCTCAGTGTGAAGATCATTATAAGACAATCCCAAACCCGCGGCGAATTCAACAATAGAGTGGTGCGATGCTGCTGGTCGGGGAACAAATTCCAGAATCAGGGCCATTGAAGACCCCCAGACTTTCTCGTCTTCGCCGCTTCGACCACTGACTTCATGACGGCTTAGACTGGGCATATATAAAAATCCGGCACGGAGATATTTGATAATACTATAGAGGCACTGTATCTCAAAAAAGGAAATATCCGATTCCTTTTCAGGACAAATTGTCTCATAAAAATAATTATCTCTGGTTCCACCAAATCCGGATAATGAAAACGCATTGGCAATATCATTGCCGGCTCCTGTAGCTGAAAAAACGTAACTGACTTCAAAATGAATTCTTTTTACTGATTGCCGATGTAATTGTATGTTTGAATCCGGCTCTACTGGATTAATTTCTGAATATTTACCATCATTTGTTCTATCTGAATCATCAGAAGCAATTAATTGAGATGAAAAACAAGCATTGGAGATTAAAATACATAAGATACCAAATATGAATATAGTTTTCATGATCTTATCCTTTAAATAATTCAAGGCTGAAAAAATCAATTAATCGAAATTTTGATACTTTCTTCAATCGATTGTATTCAGATCAAAATGTATACCATAGAGATTCAGTAAGAATTAGAACGAATAATAACAGCTTGTATTTAATAGGATTGTTAAGCGCAAAAGAGCAGTCATTTCAGATTAAATTCTTAAGATTATTCTTATTAAAGTTACAAAAAATTATACAGAATCGTATATAAAATTATAACAAAAATAGGAATAATTCCGCTTTTACGGAATCATTCCTATGAACCTTTCATTATTTTCAATTCATTCTGATACATTGTTCAGAACCGTCTCAACGGATGATACAATTCGATCCTTGGAAAACGGTTTGGTGATATAATCGCGTATACCAACCTCTATACATTCCTTTAAAACCCTTGACATCAGCCAAGGAAGGAGATTGACATGTATCAGACCTGGAACTCTCTGGCAAATAATAAAAACTGCAACGCCCTGAATCCAATCAGATCATTATTGAAGGATCACTATTAAGCATAACTGTATGGAGCCTGTTGTTTTATTCCAGTTTGCTTCCATAATTCAAGCGTGTTTTATCGGTTAAAATTGGAAAGGTTGGAACTGTCTCCGGATACGGAACATTTTCATTTAAAGCGACCATGTCGATTCGCGTCAATTTAATATTCTCAAAGAAAGGTATATTGATTTGAATTTGATCGCTGTACTTGACAAACAGGCTGTCGGAGTAGGGATTCAGATAATTCTCCATGATACGGCCGATATTTTCAGCCGTTAACTTATCTCTCGTTTTTTTCTGTAAATAATTGGATTGATGATACTTCGCAATGAGTGCGTCCTGCCACATGCGGGTATGCGCCTGAACGGATGGCAATTGATCGATCCCTTTATCATATGCTTTTTGATTGATGATCTGATCTCTCATGAGATCCGCAAGAGCGAATTTAAACTGCTCCGGGAATTCACTTTCACGAAACTTGTTTTTCCTGAAAACCAGAGGATGGGACGCATAAATTTTCATAAAATCGGCCACCGTCCAGGTTTTTCCATCGAATTTAAAAAATGGCTGATCCTGAAAGTGCCTATTTTTCAGTTCAACACCGATGGAATCAATTATAGAATTCGGATTTTCCTGAGCGCTTTCAGGATTGATGCCGGGCATGGACTTCGGTTTTGATCGGATACACAACGGCCGGAAAAGTTCGGCCATCTTCTCAAACATGGTTCTATCGAACTCTAATCGTTTGTTTTTCATTATCTTCAGAACATATTCATCCCAGATGATTTGTGACTTTTCACGCTCCCAGTCTTCATACACTTCTTCTTCCCTTCGCTGAACATCGGAACTTGTCACAGCAGGTCTATCAGTCCAGCCAAGCACCTTTAGCATTAGAAACTGATCCTCATCAACCTGAATCGGTCCGACAACCTGATCCCGGACCAATGGATCGGAAAACAGAGCCATGTGAACAGCCCGGCTTTCCTTCGACTTCCAGGACACGGTTCTTTCCGGAGCAGGCCCCAATCCGCCCGCCTTTCTGTAGACAGCACCAAAGAGATCCATTTGATCAGAATTCTCTTTTTGTTCCCCGGCAAACCGGGCTGCGTTCCGGTCAATTGAGCAATACGCAACATGATACGTTCGGCCAGCCAGCCGGTATTGTTTGTTTAATTCCGAAGTATCGGGTTTGATTTTTTCCTGGACGATTTCAGCAAACAATACTTTTCGCATGTATTGCTCTTTTCTTCCGCGAATGTATGCCTGAAACGTTTTGCTCCCGGAAAGCGGATTTTCATCACCCGCTTCAAAAGCATACAATTTTTCCGCTATAATTGAATTGAGAATGATTTGCTTGTCAATACTGGAATTCCTTTTACAGTAAGGAGGACGTATCGTATACTCCGCACGCTTTATAAATTCGTTTGAAGTAATCACCCTGTCTCCAACGATAGCCAGTATGTTCTCCTCGCTCCCCTTCTTTGTACATTGAATCATAATCACCGCCAGGAAAATAACACCTGCAGCGGCCGGTTTCAATGTTTTCCTGTATGAAATCATTGTATCTCCATCTTATCCCTATTGTTAATAATATATGCAAATCAAACGTGCAAATAAACCAAAATTATTGGTTTTGAATGATGCCGGTTAAAGCTCTGGTATGGGCCGAGAATAAAAATTTACATGGTATATCCATCTTAATGCATGTCCATGGACATGAATGTATATGTTCCTCCGGCCTGTGTTGACAGGTCATAAGTGTAAGTTTTTTCAAGGTGAACGGGATTGATATCAGCTTCGTCCGAAATCAGCGGCTTCCTGATTTCAGGAATTTGATAGAATGGATTGGAATTGTTTCCACTGGCTGATTTCAGTGAAGCCGCCTCTCTTAACAGAACCGGACAATGAACACGAAGCCGGAAATTGCCACCCAGACTGGATTTGATAATCAGCTCGGTTAATTGACCATTTTCCCACACAAGATTCACAATTTCAAAACCGCCTCTGGTTCGTAAACCCGAAACACTTCCGGATTTCCAGGCTTCCGGAAGAGCTGGTAAAATATGAACACAACCGTCATGACTTTGAACAATCATCTCTGCAACGCCTGCTGTAAAGCCAAAATTGCCGTCTATCTGAAAGGGAGGATGCGCGTCAAACATATTCGGATACGTCCCGCCCCTTTGTCTCCCATTGGGCTGAATAGAAGGTTTTAACTGATCCTGAATCAGCTTCAATGCATGGTTGCCATCCAGTAATCGCGCCCACAAATTGACCTTCCATCCCATTGACCATCCCGTGGACTCATCGCCCCGCGCTGTCAATGAGGTCCGGGCAGCGTAAAACAGTGCCGGATTTTGATACGGTGATATCTGATTGGAAGGATAAAGACCGTATAAATGAGACACATGACGATGTTTATCATCCGGATTGTCCAGATCGTACATCCACTCCTGCAATTGCCCCCACTTTCCAATTTGCATCGGTGGCAGGCGTTTCAATGTCTTTTTAATTTTATTTATCAACGCCTTGTCTGTTTTTAATATTTTCGCGCTTCTGATGGTTTTTGTGAAAAGATCAAACAGTAATTGGTTATCCATGGTGGTCCCGGCAGATATGGACGATCCATGATGCGCTTTCGGCGCGTTTTCCGGAGAAATGGAGGGACAGACAACCAGCCATCGATGCTCCGGCTCTTCAACCAGAAAATCGAGGTAAAATTGAACTGCACCTTTCATTATCGGGTAAACGGATTTCAGATATTCCTTATCCCCGCTGTATTCATATTTTTCCCACAAATGCTGACAAAGCCAGGCGCCGCCCATTGGCCACATTCCCCAGAAGGATCCGTCTATGGGCCCGCTCATGCGCCAGATATCCGTGTTGTGATGAACCACCCATCCTTCTGCACCGTACATATTGTTTGCTGTCTGTCTGCCCGTCTTGGCAAGTTCGTGCAGCATTTGTATCAGCGGTTCATTCATTTCACTCAGGTTTGTAAGTTCAGACGGCCAGTAGTTCATCTCTGTGTTTATATTAATTGTATATTTGCTGTCCCAGGGCGGATAGAGCTTATCGTTCCAGATCCCCTGAAGGTTCGCCGGCTGTCCGCCGGGCCGTGAAGAAGAAATCAGCAGATAGCGGCCAAATTGAAAACACAAAGCAACCAGATGCGGATCATTCCCTTCGGCAAACTGCTCGATCCGTATATCAGTGGGATTATTGACAGAATCGGTGACTCCGAGACTGAGACTAATCCTTTTAAAATACTTATGGTAATCGCTTATATGATCCTGTACAGCCTGATCATACTCCTTTTTCTGAGCCTTTTGAAGAAACGACCTTGCTCTTTCACCGGCATCGGCGCTGATGTCATTGTAATTATTAAAGCTTGAGGCAATTGAAATATGAAGGATAGCGGCGTCCGCATTGTCAACGGCCACACTGCTGTCGGCTGCTGTTACATATCCCCCCTCCGTTTTTACTTTCACATGGACCTGAAACTGAACCGCTCCTTTTATGGAATCACAATCTCCGGTGGTGCCGGTCAATATCAATTTATCATTCCCTTCCGTAAAAATATTGACCGGCGCGGGATGATTCATTGATGCCGTAAAATTAATTTTACCCGGCCTGCTTGCTGTGATCCTGCAAATAATGACCTGTTCTGGGTATGAAGCAAACATTTCCCTTTTAAATGTAACACCATCAACAATGTATCGGGTTTCCGTCACAGCATTCTCGATGTCCAGCTCGCGGTGATAATTTGTGTAATTTTCATGGCCGGGGAATGAGAGGTTAAGATACCCTGCGGTTTGATAAGGCATGCCCTGAGAATTCCGGCTGATGAATTTTTTATTTACCAGGTCCTGTGCTTCCCTGTACTTGCCATCAAAAATTAATTTTCTGACCACGGGCAGGGCTTCCCCGGCATCAGGATTATCATTGCGGTAGGGCTGTCCTGCCCATATGGTATTCTCATTTAGCTGAATTTTTTCCTGCGAAGGATTTCCAAAAACCATGGCCCCCAGCCGACCGTTCCCTAACGGCAGCGCTTCAACCCATTGCTGTGCAGGATGATCGTACCATAATTTCAGGAATGTATTGTTTTGCGCCGCCAAATTCAGTTCAACATTTGCAAAAAGTATTATAAAGATAAAAATAAAAATCCGGATATTGTGCCTTTTATCATGAACCATTGTTGTATCTCCAATATTTTACAAATATATGGAATTCCTTGATTAAGAAAAAAATGGCTTCTGGATTCCGTAGCATTATTGCAGAAAATCCAAAAGCCATTTCATTCCAATGTCCCGTCCCGGTTGAGTGTGTACGGGATATTCTATTGAAAATAATATGAAAAAATCAGGCTGAATTAAAATCCCAGTCCAATCGTAATTTTTTGAATATCATTTAACACGCCGAAATCATGATACGCATAATCCAGAACCAACCGTGCACCGCCCATTGGAATATTCACACCGGCACCGAGACTCAGTCCCTCTTCGGACTCTTTGTTGAACAGTGATTTGTAGCCCGCCCGGAGCGAGAACATGTTGTTGAAAATGTACTCGCATCCGACATTCATACTTTCATAATCGTCGTTCGGATGCAGCGCGTCAACTGCCAGTATCAGATTGCTTTTCCCGATACCTTTCAGTACATCCATTGATACACCAATCCGGAACATGAGCGGAAGATCAAAGGCGTCTGTCTTCAGGTAAGCCGATATGTTCTCATTGTTTCCCGACACGGTCGGATCCGGATCCATCTGCGTTTGCATGTCCCGGCCGCTGATCCGCATCTTGGTTCCGTAATTGGTGATGCTCATACCGATTTTCATTCCATTCAGCTGCGTATCGAACATCGCCCCGATATCAATTGCAGCGCCATTCGCTGTGGAGTGGTAAATCTTCTCCTGAATGAATTTCGCTGACATTCCGATGGAAAACCGATCCGTCAGATTCCGGGCATAGGATAAACTGAATGCATAACTCCCCGCGTCAAACATCTCTCCGGTTCCCTCGGGCTGCAGGATTGTTGTCCGCTCCATCTCATCCATGGTCTGAAACAAAGCGCTTACACCGATATTGCCGATGTTACCCAGATTAACAACCACACCCGCATAGTTCATCCCGATATCTGCGATCCACTGGGCATGGCTGAATACAGCCTCGTTCCCCTGTACCCGCGCCAGTCCGGCTGGATTCCAGTACATCGCCGTGGCGTCTTCAACCACGGAGACATATGCGCTGCCCATCCCTACTGCACGCGCGCCGACATCCACTTTTAAAAATGTCGCTGCTGTCGTCCCCGTCTTCGTGACTTCTTTTGCTCCGAGCCCAGCCACAACTGCGATCATCAACAGGATGCTATATCCTTTTCTCATCGTCCAGTCTCCTTATCGTTTACCGGAGACAGGATTCGTTTTTTTGGAACCCCGCTCCGATCTTATTACTTCAATACCGCGAATTTGCCAATCTTGGTACCCAATTCACCCGCATCAACATAGTACACGTAAACACCGTATGAAATATCCAGCTGATCCTTGGAAAGCATGTTCCAGATTTCCGTGCCATCGTTCAAGTTTGACGCATTATCGTGATTCAAAGTCGCCACCAGCTGGCCGGCCACATTGAAAATTTGAATCGTGCATTGCGGCGGAAGGTTTATGAAGTGCAGCTGACGATCACCGCGTCCATCCGAATAGGGATTAGCCGGTTCCCAGCCGTTTGCAACAATGTAGGGATTCGGTACCACTTTGATGTCATCCATGGACGCTTTGGCTTCCTCCAGATCCATGGATTCTCCACGCATGGTAAATTCGAACACATCATGCGCCAGAAATGGTTTGTACATGCGTACCCGCAGCGTATCGCCAAAACCGGGATTGCGGCGGTTTAGATCATAATCGTCCTCACTGCGCTTCATGAAAATAGACAGGGCAGCACGCAGTGTATCATCTTCAACTGTAGAGTTCAGAATGACGATCTCATCCTGCCGGGTTTTCGAACGGGAAAAATAACCGTCATTCCCGTCATAGGCATTAAAGCCGAATGGCACCTGTTCACCGGTTGCAGGATCAAGCACAGTGAAATTAACGCCTGTGGATGTCAGCTGCTTGCCTTTCCTGATGCAGGGCGTTGAGTATTCGAGCACCGAAGCACTATCGCCAAAAATAATGTCCAGATCGCGGGATAACGGGCTTTCTTTCTCGGAATAATAGAAATAGGGCGCGATGCTTAAAACATAAATATCGTTTGCATTAAATCCGGTATTCATCTCATCAATCGCGAGTGACGGCTCATTGCGTAATATCAATTCAAATCCATCGATCATGGGCAGCTCGACATTCAGACTGTCCATGCTCCATTTGTTGATCAACGTGTCAGGCATATCCGGATCTGTAACGTCAATGAGATTCATACTTTTCGTCCACAGGGTGTCCGGAGCATTGAAGGCAACCCTTTGGGAGTCCTCGAATGTGACACGGTAAACATGACCATCCTTGACATCTGCCGGATTGACCAGGGTGAGTGTGACATCACCTGAAGTTTTGCCGCCCGGTAAAAGATGCAGTTCATCAATGTGGGCAGCCTGGAATCCCGCGGAAGGTGATTCCGGACGGACGATTACAACATTGGGTCCCTTTTCCAGAACCTCACCATTCGGACCGATTGAGATGAATTTGGTACATTCGGTGGGCGGTATCTCCTTTTCAACATCCCCATGATCGTACGAGGTAACTGCGTAATAATATTTATATCCATTGATTGCCGTGGAGTCTGTCCAGGAATGCCGGAGTCCGGTGTCGTTCCCGAGGTTATATTGTACACCCTTCACGGCGATTGACGAGTACCCCGTAATATCATTGACCAGATCGAATTGAACCATGGGTTTACGGTAAATCACTTCTCCATCCGCCGAAGTAATTGGAATCATGTCATTCCAGGCCGGATCAGTGGAACGGTAGATCCGATATCCCTCAAAATCATTTCCTGTGATGGGATCGAATGTTTCCTCGGCCCAATCATCCCAGAACAGAGTCACGCGATTGTCTCCGGTTACAGCATGCAGGGTTGGGATGAACGGCGCACGGGTAAAGTTGTAATTTTCCGTGTAGCCTACGTTCATCCAGTACTTGTTGGTTAATAGTTCGGATTTATTAAGTGCAAGTACCAGCCCGATGGAGAAGCGCTGAATGTCACCCGGCTTCATCGGGAAATACCCACAGGCCCACAGCAGCTCAACGTTGGCATTTTCCATTGAAGCATCAAGCTTTCCTGGACGGCATTTTTCCCAGACAGCCTCATCGTCATCCTGATTGAACGTTGGCCACTCATAGAGGTTGAATCCCGTCAATCCAAGCATATCGGTTTCATTGATGTCCGTCTTGTCAAAATGGGGTTCACCAAAGGTCGGTATACCATCACCTTCACCCGGATCTCTGGTGAACGGCGCGCCGTCCTGACCGACATCGTCCATTTCAATATCCCAGTCACCATCATTGTCAATACCGTCATCACGACGCTCGTCAATGAGCGGATTGTCCAGACCTTCACCGGTGAAATAATCGATATATTTCAGTCCGTTGTAAAGATACTTGTATTGTATCGTTGATGTCAGCTGGACCTCGGTTCTGTTGTTCTCATCGATAATTCCGTTCAGGTTGTCGTCCACGAGGTTATTCTGAATTTCCTCGACCTCTTTTCCCGGCCAGAATTTATAAACGATATCCTGGTATTGAATCCGGAGTGTGTCATTCGGCATGGGGATTTTGCTGCGTTCGAATGTCTTGTAATCGATGACAATAACCGGATCCCCAACATTGAGGGTTTTGGACACGAACATACTTTTTTTAATTTTCGGCCCGCTTCCGGCGTCACCGTCGCCATCGTTGTCAATGCCGTCCCATGAGTTGCCCGGGCTTTCCAAAAATGCGCAGCCGATATAACCTACGGGAAAATATCCGCCACCGCCGATGTCATCATAATCATACATGTAAGTCAGATCCTCATCCAGATCATAAGCGCCGCAATCATCACCGGCATCACCAGCTGTCGTTGTCGAGCCAATATTGTTACCTATCTTGTATCCGAAGGCCATTTTATCGTGATGATAGGTGCCTATATTCTCGACATCGAAAAGCATGAACAGAACATTCTGCACCAGCGCGTTGGACCACTGAAAACTCCGGACCCACATCCGCATACCCAGACCCTTTCGGTTCGGATCAAGGCTGTCCGGATAGAAGTTAAATTCTCTGTTGTTATAATCATCAGCCACGAAAAACGCCTCCTCGTCGGCGTTTGTCTGATTTTTACCGAAATACCCGTTCCAGCTGCCGGGCCAGCCCGGATCAACCGGATCATCCGATTTGTCCGGCCAGGCTGCCGGCCAGGCTGCCGGCCATTTACTCATGGCAATGGAATCACCCGGATGGCTGGCAAAGCCGGGAAGAGGCAGGAATGTCCACCATTCACCCGTAAGCGGATCTGCGTCTCCCCTGGAATAATTACCGGAACTGGTAGGAACGGTTGGATCCCCGTTGCTCATGACCGTTGAACTGATATGCTTCACTTCACCGTTTTCGTCGATGACCTCGGAACAGACCCATTCGTTTCCATCAATGAGCCATTCATGCCCTGAATTGATCGGCCATTCACCGGCGATACCGCCTGCTCCGCTCGGATTGGCATTATTGGTCCCATAGGTGCCATCATTGAAAAAAGTGGTACGGATTTGATTCCCCGCATGCAGGCCCTTTTTCATGTACTTAAAATCGCCATGCAAACTTGTCATTGCCGATTGGGCCAGTAGCATGGGTGCCAAACCCATGATAAAAATACCAACGAGTGCTAAAATACGTTTCATGGTTTGCTCCTTACCGTTTTAAAATCCAATCGACAGTCCGGCCTGAATCTGACGCGGTGCTGAATACCAGCTTGGCTGTTTGGCCCACTCCTCGACCGTACCGATCCTTGTATCAACGTATGATTGCCTGGCCGGATCAATGGTCGATGTCACGTCAGCTTTTCCCGTATCACCATACACAGCCAGTGCATCACGGAAATCGAAAAGGTTGTATACATTAACGAACACATTCATCTGTAATTTCCCGACTGATAATACGCGGTTAATGGTCAGGTCAATATTCCGCCGCATTGGTGTATACTCACTGTTGTAGGCCAGTCCGATTGCCTCGACGGATCCGACAACCTCTCCGGTTCGGTTTGCAGGCGTGTACGGCGTTCCGCTTGTTATCTGCCCGATTGCAGAAATCGTCCATCCGCCAATATAATACCGCACCAGAGCATTCAGGGTGTGCGGCTGATCGAATCCCATTGGAATAAGCGCGAGTCGTTTCTGCTGATGGTTGGTGTAGGCGGTGTAGGCGTCGGTGGGACTTGTGTATGTACCCTCTGCTTTCTGGTATGTATAGTCCAGTCTGACGGACAGATTGTTCGTCATCCGTTTCTCAACCTTAATAGTGACTCCGCGCACATTTTCATAATCCAGGTTCATGAACATAACATATTTAACCGCGGGATTGTAGGTTTCCTGCAGCGGTGTCTGGCCAACCCAGTCACGCACATCCCGGTAGAACAGAGAAAGGTCCACACCAATATCCTCGGTCAACTGCTGCTGTAGACCAACTTCATACTGTATCGTCCGCTGCGGTTTAAGCTCCGCGTTCGAGAGAATAAAGTTGCCGCCACCCAGACCCAGGTTAAAGTTCGGGCTGCTGTAAAGGTATTGAAAATCCGGAATCTGGAAAAAATGACCATAGGAGAAATGGATAACACCTCTTTCCGTTATCGGAAAGGACAATCCCAGTCTGGGACTGATCGCATAGGTGGTCTTGGCCTCTTTCTCCATGATGGCTCTGCGCTCGTCTACAGTCAGGGGGATTAAAAGCGAATCGGGTGCTCCCGGATTTTGATACATATTCACAGGATTCATGGGTGTATAGATGCTCGGGTCCATTGGATCGGCTGGGACGACACCCTTCGAGTCAAAGTAATCGAAGCGGACACCAAGGTTGACAACCAGATCCTTCAACTCGATCTTGTCCTGGATATAGGCTGAAAATTCGAAAGGATTCTCTGTGTAAACCTTCCGCTGCACGCTCGACACATCAGGCACATCGGGTTCGAAAGGAATGATCGCTTCACTTTTCCCTTCAACCATCTTGGGTATAATCGTATAGGAATCAAGCTTGAGTTCGTGAAAGCGTGCCTCGAAGCCGGTTTTTATTTGATGGGTTTTGCTGATCTGGCTGGTAAGATCAAACTTGCCTACCCAGTAAGCAGTGCTGCGCTCGTAATGATCCATTGAGTTCCCGCTATTGTTATAACTGTAACCGGTCGGCGCAGAATTATATAAATCCGGATCCACATATCCGAGGGGGCCGTCAGAATCGGGGTAATATTCATTGCTGGTCCGTCCCGTTGTGGGATCCGTGACTGTCTCCGTTATGTAATTTGGCTTCGCATATGGATCCTCGTACAGATATCTTTTATACTCGCTGTAAAAACGGTTTACCCGAAGCTCGTAAAATGTCCTTGGTGACAGCATGTGGTTCAGTTCAAAGATATGAGTCATACCGGATCCCTTTTGCATGGGAACGGCGTCCGGAACATAGGTAAACGACTTGGAATAGGTTCTCTGATTCTTCCACAGGTTCCAAAAAACATTGTATTTGGCGACAAGGCTGTTTGTGATTTTGTAACTCAGTTTACCCTGGGCAGAAATTCTTTCGTATGGATTCATTGAAACGAATGAACTGTCGCCCGCGTAACCGTACGGTGAGAACCACCTCCGGCCGTACAGATACCCTTCGTTGGAAAGAAACCGGCCGTTTACGAAAAAAGTCAGCTTGCTGTCCGTAAACGGAACCGGGCCGCTCAGGTTGCCTTCAACATTATAAATCGGATTGAATCGGCTCAACGGATTCTCGAGCTCACCGACTGCCTGTTGTTTTCCGGAGGCATCCGTAACGACATCCACACGTTTAAGAAGACTGAAGGCCGGATCCGAGCTCATATAGTCGCCCACATAACCGGTAATATCGCCGGTAAATATCTTCCCGCCTTCCTTTGTGATAACCTTAACGATACCCGACATCGCCTGTCCGTATTCAGCATTAAACGTTCCGCTCACCACCTGAAGCTCCTGGATTGCAGAATTTTCAACCGTTACACCACTCGATCCGTTAAACACATCCGTGGTGGATACACCATCCACCCAGTAGGCGATTTCGCTCGAACGGCCGCCGCGAATATGAATCTGACCGCCGGTCCGAACGACACCTGCCTGGAGTTCAAGGACGTCCTCAATGCTTTGTACAGGCAAATCTTCAATCTCATCGGCACTCACACTTGACAACGACGAGGTCATATCCCTCTTAACCATGAGACGGTCCGCCACCACAGTCACCACCTCATCTGTCTCGATTACCGTAGATTCAAGTTCAGCGTTGAGGGTAGTGGTCATGTCAATCGACAGCTCCACATGCTCGGCGATTAATGTTTTAAAGCCGATCATGCTGACCCTCACTGAATAAATGCCCGGCGGCACGTTGATGATCAGAAAATTTCCGTTTACATCGGTCATTGATCCAACGGACGTACCGACCAGGAGCACGTCCGCTCCGATTAACGGCTCCCTCGTGGCCTGGTCGATCACCGTACCAACGATCTTGCCGGTCGTGCCCGCCGTGAGCCGGCTCGCGCCCGAAAGCAGGCACAGCGTCACCAATGCCGCAATAATCGGATAACGGTTTCGCTTCATAGCCTTACTCCTCCAATTAGGGTGTTAAGCATGATTGATTACTTTAAACAATCTTTCATACAATCCAGAAATTAAAAATCATTTAAATACCAAACTCAGCATGGATAGAATAAAATGTTATTATAACTTATTTCAGTGATTGTCTGATAAAACATATATTATACAATGACCTCTTTTACATACTGCATTTTTCCTTCCAGACACAAAACAACATCCACATATCCCGGGGCATGATTCCGAATGACACTCTAATATCTCCAGGCAGCGTCTTGTTCATATCGGCTCAGATTAAGGGGACCGGGATAAACAAGGAAAACAGGCCCTATTTCATCAGCATCATCTTTTTCATGAAAATTTGATTGCCGTCGTTCTGCATTTTGCATATATACATCCCGCTGGGCAGGTTTGAACCATCAAATTGAATGCTGAACTGACCTGCATCACGCACTTCGTCCAGCAATTCGGCTACCTGATGACCGAGCATATCGTAGATGGTTATATTGACATTGGATCTTTTCTGCAAGTTAAAGAAAATAGTAGTGCTTGGATTAAACGGATTCGGATAATTCTGCAGCAGACCATATCCCTCCGGAACATTGGCAATAGCATTTTTCTCATTCACGCCAACAGTGATGCCACCTTGCTGTGCAAGAAAAATAATTTCATCAGTGTTTAAGATCCGATCGTAAATATTACATTCAAATATCATTCCCGCCCACGTGGCATCGCCATCGTAACCACTCTTGGACAGATAACAATGGACCGGGAAGAGGGCATCAATGGTATTGCGCTCCTGCAAAGCCGTACGGCCTGTCTCTACACCATCAATGTATAAGGCAATTTCCTGATTGCTCAGAGTGCATACCATGTGATGAAGCAGACCATCATCGCACTCCGGACCGTTTGCACCGTCTTCACCCTGATAGGCTGTATCAACCCAGCATGAAATAGCAGCACGACTTACATTGTCACCTCTTGCAGGCGTCAGGAAGAAACCATTGGTTCCCATACCATTCTGAGTGTCCCCAAAATAAAAAAACATGTGATAATTTAAATTAATCTCGGTAAAGGACTGAAACAAAACCTCAACAGTAAACTCGGTATATGTCTGCAGGGCCACATCCTCGGCGAGCAAGTCCATATATTGGCTCTCTCCATTCGTGACGAGTGCACCATCTTCAACCACAGCGCCTCCCATCAAGTAGCCATTGACACCTCCGACATAGTCATTGGTTGTTCCGTCCTCGAAGGTCCAAGAGTGTCTGAGATTCTGAGTGCCGGGATCAGTCTGGGCAAACAAGCTTACCGTTAACATCAGAATCAATGGCAATATACAAGTTAGCTTTCTATTCATCCTGTACCTCCGCTGAATGTTAATGACCTAAATATAAAATAATATAGTTATCTGGTATTGCCTGAATGAAAATACGAAATTCGATAAAACTTGCATCTTTTATTCGCGATATCCAATTATTTCCAGGTGCTCTATGTTACGATAATCATAAGGAGGATCTTTTTGATACTGCCACAACAAATCATCAGGGAATATCCTTACACGGGTAAGGAATAATTGAAAATGATTTTTATAATACATATAATATTGAGTATCATGCTTTTATTAAATCTTAAAAAGTAGCCTCAAAACAAAATTATATTAAAATAAAAACCAGCATGCAATGAAAGTGTGCAAAATCAGATAAATTATTTGGGGTATTCCAGGACAAAATCCATCCAATTTGTTTTTCAAATGCCGGACCACCCCGCTTGCTACGTGATCTGAAAACTGAAGAAATACTCAAGCTACAATGAACATATAACAAAGCTGAAAAACAGTTATGAGGCTATTTATTTATAATAACACTTAAATTGTTCGGATAAAAGCCACTTTTTTCTTTTTTTTCACCAGATCGCGCAACTCTTCTGCTCTGTACTTGCTGCTTTCAGAATTCAAGCGGTCAGAATTTTCTTCCCTGAAAACAGGAGAGAGATCTTCAATATACATCAACTGAAATTATGTCGAAAGACCCGTCATAACAGAGCAAACAACAACCCTGGAAATACCTCCATCAGCTGCAAGGATAATATATGATACCAGTTTCCATTAAACACATGATACGGTTACCAGCAATCCCGGAAAAGCATGTATATATTTTCTGCATTTTAGTTTATTTTTTCAAAGACCATCCTGTCCACATTAAACAAATCGCCATCCACCATAAGTGTGAGTACATGTTCACCGGCATCAAGATGAACTGTTGCTTTAATAACTTCCCAGTTTTGAAAACCTGCAGTATTTGGAATATCTATTATCCCTGTCAGGTCAGCGCCATCACATTCAAGATGTATTTTTCCACTGCTGTATGCTGAAGCAATGTGGAATGAAACCTGATAAGTAGCTGATTTACTTACTTTTACTGTGTATGCCAGCCATTCTCCTTCACGTGTCCAGCCAATATTGAATCCGCCTTCGGAACATTTCTCAATATCCACACCTTCATTAAGCCGGTACTGCCCGCCTTCATTTCTGTCGTCCCTGTCATAAAAAGCATCTCCCCGGCATCCTGTATCGAAATCTTCAGCTTCAATGGTCCCTGGTATCAAATGGGCCTTGAAGGCTTCCTGCTTCATCTCACAGACT
>Ga0272441_10007789_pt1 | contig 17264 bp, 8 predicted proteins | sample SSMProp6N_FD_193582 | JGI IMG/M metagenome (GOLD analysis project Ga0272441, IMG submission 193582) | Marine sediment archaeal communities from Little Sippewissett salt marsh, Falmouth, MA, United States - SSM-Prop-6N | ecosystem: Environmental > Aquatic > Marine > Wetlands > Sediment ...
TTTCCCAGGATCATATGGAACCGTCCTGCCCTTCCAAAAATCAGCTACCGAGTCGGCACGTATGACGACTTGCGTTCCTTCATGTTCGATCTCCTGGACAAGCGGAAGGAGTTGACCGCATGGACGCACCGCGGTCCGGACGATCCCGGTATTGCGGTCCTGGAGAGCGCGGCAGTGGTGGGGGATATTCTCACGTACTATCAGGACCTGTACGCCAACGAGGCCTACCTTCGCTCCGCCGACTGGCGGGAGAGCGTCGCCGAACTCGTCCGGCTGTTGGGATATCGACTTGCACCGGGTGTGGGCGGGGAAGCCGACTTCGCCCTGGCCGTGAAGGGGAGCGTTTCGGTCACCGTGCCGAAAGGGTTCGGCCTCAAAGCACAGTTGAAGGGCGGAGACCAGCCGGTCGAATTCGAGAGCACGAGGGAAATCGTCGCCCACCCGCATTTGAGCGAGTTTCACCTCTACCGTCCACCCAAGAAGATGCAGCCAGGCATCAGCGCCGGCATGAATCAGCTCGAGTTGGAGAAAGTCGGGCAGAAGACGGACCTCGCCAGTCGGACGGCTCTGGAGATCAAGGAGGGGGACCGCATCATGCTCGTGCCGGCTGCGGACATGTTCGACGGGCCAGGCGTGAGCTACAGCGAGCAGAAGAAGGCGGAACTGCTCATCGTTTCCAGCGTCGAGACGGTGCTCGACAGAGTCATTATCACGTTTGAAGGCTCGCTGACTGAGGATCGAAGCGACAGCGTCACGGCCTATATCGTCGACCGGAGCTTCAGGCACTTCGCCCATAACGGACCGGTCAACGCCACCTACCTCGATGATACGAACAAGACGGTCAAACAGCGTCCGACGCACTATGTGCGCGGTGTCCGTCTGGACAATGATTCCCTGTCATTGTCCGCGGAGGAAAACGGCTTCTACAGCGACCTTGCCTTCTACAAGATGCCGCTCGATACGGAGATCGACGACCTGCCCGCCGGCGGAAAACTCATCTGCCAGGGAATGGTAGCTATCAAGGGAGAGGATGAGCCCGTATCGTTTGTCGTTGTCAGAAAGGTCAACGGTGTGCGTAGCACCTCTCTGTCGTGGGGCAATACGACCGGGCCATCCACCGTCGTCAGCCTTGATACTGGTCTGATCACCAATGCGGCCGTTGAAGAACCCGCCGTGGATATCCGGCACATACAGTTCCATGAAGTGATCAGCGAGGAACTGACCCTGCGTGCCCCCCGCGAATGGCCCGACGGCGTCTTCCCCGACGGGCAGTTGAAGTACTTCGGCACGTACAAGCAGTTACAGGCTCTGGCGGGACGAAACCTCTTGCTCGCGGACACGGAACGCGGGACGTACCAGCCCGCCAAAGTCTCAAGCACGCTCGCCGATTTCGAGGCTCAACTGACCGGTGCCGCTCCGCCGCAGGATGAGTCCGACAAACGAATGTGGCGGGTGACGCTCGCCGAAGCCCCTTCGTACAAGCGCGAGGATTTCGATGAGGCAGATCCGACAATTACGGTGTATGGCAATATAGTCAAGGCCACGCAAGGCAAGACCGAAGACGAGGTCGTACTTGGCAGCGGAGACCAGCGGCAGACCTTCCAGACCTTCGCTCTGCCCAAGAGCCCGCTGACTTATCTTCTCGATACGGCGCGGACGCCGGCCCAGGCGCCGGAGCTTCAGGTCTACGTGGGCGGCCTGCTCTGGAAACAGGTGGACACCTTCTTCAACAGCGGTCCGGACGATCAGGTCTACGTCGTGCGGGAGGACGAGGAGGGCAAGAGTTGGGTCCAGTTTGGCGATGGCAAAACCGGTGCGCGTCTGCCGGCCGGCGTGGGTAATGTGACTGCCGTCTATCGGACCGGGGTGGGAGCCGCCGGGGCGCTGAAGGCGGGAAGCACGCCACAGGCTACGGGCAAGTTGACTGATCTGGACAAGGTCTACATGCCTGGTCCCGCTGTGGGTGGCGACGTGGCCGAGTCGGAAGATGGGGCGCGGGTCGCCGCACCCGGCAAGATGCAGAGTTTGGGCAGGCTCGTGAGCCTCTCCGATTTCGAGGCGGAGGCCCTCGCGTTGCCGGGGGTACTCAAGGCCCGTGCGGCGTGGGCGGCTCCGGCCGGTATCCCGCTGGTCTCTGTTACCATCCTCACAGAAAGCGGCAACGATGAGTCGCTGGGCAAGGTTCGCGACACCCTGCAGGGGTACAATCGTTGCCGGGGCCCCGCTCGCTTCCCCATCGACGTGGTACCCGGCAGACGCCAGTATGTGTATATCGAGATACGGGCCGGCTATGAGGCCTCCCGTCGGCCCACGGATGTGGAGACGAACATCCAAACAGCGATCGGCCTCAGCGGCGAGGAGGGCAACGGCATCGAAGGCAAGAAGGGGCTTTTTGGCATCAAAACGCGGCAGTTCGGAAGGGACGTTCATCTTTCGCAGATTGTCGGCGCCGTACAGCAAGCGATTGGCGTCACGTGGGTCCAGGTGGACGCCGCCCAGTTGATCGACCAGACGGGTCTCACGGTCACCGATCCTACCCTGTTGCCGAGTCCTCCCAGTCCGGAACTTGAGAAGGTCCTGGCCTGTGACGACACACAACTGCTCACGCTCCATACATCCCACTTCATCCTGACCCTTGAGATCGATGGATCCGCCGAGGAGTGCATCTCATGAGTACGCCACGCCAGTCACTCTATCAACGGCTGCCGGAGATCTATCATATCGAGGATGAGAAGCAGCATCCGCCGTATCAACTCAGAGCACTGCTGGACGTTCTGGACCCCGTCTTTGCCGGCATCCGCGACAATATCGAACACCTCTACCACGATCTTTTCATAGAGACCTGCGACGAGTGGGTGATTCCCTACATCGCCGACCTGCTCGGGACATCGCACTTGACCGGTGACGTCTGGACCCGGCGGGCCGACGTGGCGCGCACCGTGCACCATCGGCGTCGCAAAGGGACCCTCGGCGCGATCGAATCCCTGACCTATGTGTTGAGCGGCTGGGCCGTTCATACCGTTGAGCTTCGCGAGCGTCTGCTGTGGAATCAACACCTGAATCATCAGCGGCCCGATGCGGGCGGCCCACCGCCGCTCCAGCCTCGACCGAACGTCAGCGATCCGTCTCTGCGCTACAGATCACATATAAGCGAGGCGGTGCGCGGTGGAACGGTGGCCCTTCGCGACCCGGCCGTTCTCAGTTTCATGGGCCGGCCCTTTGGGACCTTCGCGCGGGTCGTGGATGTCAAGCCGGTGGACATTGGTGCGCCGCGATACAACCTGCCCAATCTCGCGATATTCCTCTGGCGATTGAAGGACTACACCGTGCCGGGACTGCAACCGGTCTGCACGTCACAGGATTTGACCGGCTCCGAACACGATGCGGACTATGCCGTTCGCTGCCTCCTGCACCCGCTTGGCGAGCCGATGGTGCTCTTCAACGCTCATAGATTCCGGGCGGATGAGGACCCGCCGAATCTGGCGAATGAAGATGCAGTCCCCGGTCCGATCGCCATGGCAAGGCTGACCGAGGCGACGGTGGCCGGGTGCCCCCAGAAATACGTGTCGGTCGAGACCTACACTCCCGGGTCCGGATCGGTGGCGCCTGCGAAGAAGATCGCCTTGACGCTGCACGTGCCGGATACGATTGCAGCGCGTCCGTGGCACTTTCGCGGCGCCAATCTGTGCGGCTGGGAAGCCGGCCTGGCTGCACCGCTCGGCACGGATGAGATTGTCATCGATCCGGACCGGGGTCGGGTCCTGTTCGGCCTGGCGGACAGTGCCGACGCGCAGAAACTCGCGGACCATCTGCTGGCTTCGCCGACGTATGGCTTCTCAGGCCCGACGGGAGCGCATCCGGTGCCTCGCAAGGGGATCAAGAATGTCGTTCAGATCAATGCGCACGATCCGGCTTCTCCCACACTGCAGAACGTGCTCGCCAATATTCACAACCGCGTGTTCCCGGTCGTGGTGGAGATTCAGGACAGCATGACCCATACGGTCACACTCGCCAATCCGATGCGGCTGAAGGGAGTCCTCCATCTGCGGGCGGCGTCGGGCCAGCGCCCGGTCATCAGGCTGGGCGCCCCGCTGCGATTTCGCCCCTTTGCTCTGTCCGGTCTAAACGCCGTGACCGTGGAACAACTGAATGTCACGCTGGAGGGGCTCTATCTGAGTCGTACCGAGACGTACACTGGAGAATTGATCGCTCAGGCTGCGGTCAATCGTCTGCTGATCGAAGGATGCACCGTGGACCCGTCCAACGCCATCGAGCTGGACGGAACGCCGCACGGCACGCGCAAGCCCACGCAAAGGAGCCTTCATCTCGACCATAACTTTGGGTTCTCCGGACCATCGGATGCTGCACTGAAGAAGGCATTCAAGAAGGCGAAGCAAATTCCGGAAATCATTCTCTACCGGACCATCTCCGGTCCTCTGGCGATGGATGACAACTATGAACTGACTGTTGCCGAGTCGATCATCGATGCGGGAAGCGGTCCGAGCGACCCCAATCCCGCGTTGGCGATCTGTGCAGCTACCGGCGATCCGGAAGTCCAGTGGGGTCCGCCGCTGACGGTCCGCTACAAGTACGATCCATCCTCGAAGCGGGAGTGCTGGGGTCTTACCAGCTTTGGCCGTATGCGGGTCTTTCGCGCGACCGGCCAAGGAGGCATCTGGCTGCATCGTCTGGAGGTTCACGACAACCAGTACGGATGCATCAAGTTCAGCTATTTCTCCGGCGAGAACGACCGGTTGCCTCCGAACCATGGATGCGTCTTCGGAACGGACGCCATCATTACTCTCGGCAGCGAGGTCTTCGGGCAGTCCGGCTACGCTCAGCTTCGTCTTCGCAGTGATCGTCGCCTTCTCGAACAGGGGCCGGGTCGTGACGCCATGGGGGCGTTCGGGTATCTCCAGAACACGCACAAATGGAAGAACATCAACATCCGTTATCGCGAATTCATGCCGGTGGGCGTGCGGCCCGTACTGATTCCGGTGACCTGACATGAAGGAACGGGGCTATGAAAGGCGATTTCTCAAAACTCTCGGATAGTACGAGAGACAACTTCACAGGCGTCCTCCATCAGCAGGGTCGTGTCCTGCTTGACCAGGACTGGAATGCGGCCGCGCAGATCGCGGGTCATTTGCGACAAGTGCTCGGCGCCGACGTTATTGGACGGACCATTGTCGCGGTGCCGTCCTCGCAGCGCAACAGTTTCAAGGTCACTCAGGCCACCAGCGACGGAACGACCGTGGAGATTCTGCTGGACCCGGGACGGATCTGGATCGACGGGCTTACGCTTCACGTGCCGGTCTTCAAGACGACTCCTCTGGAAGCGGAGTACTTCGGGGCGCCGCTTCAGGACCCGCAGGACAACGCCGGCAATATCGCAGACGGGACGCGGGATGCCGTGATCCTTGAGGTCTGGGAAGAATCGTTCAGTGCCTTTCAGGCCCCCCAGGAGTTGCCTGAACCGGCGCTGGGAGGGCCGGATACGACGGAGCGTTCCAAGCTCTGCTGGGCGCTGAGGCTGTTGCGATTGAATGAGGGTGATACGTGTGGCAATCTGGCCGGCCGCCTCACCGCCGACCGGGCGATTCTTGGGAATCTGAAGGCCACGCTTCAACCGGCCACCCAGATCGTCGGAGACTGCCCTCTGGATGTCGGCGGTGGCTATACCGGATTCGAGCATTTTCTCTACCGGATCGAAATTGCCGAGCCGGACGCCAATAACGACGCGAGGTTCAAATGGTCCCGTTTCGGCGGTGGATTGGTCGGCAGGGGAACGCTCAATGCCGCCGCCGACACCGTTACGATCACGGGCAACGATCAGATGATCGATCAGTGTGGACTTTCCGAGTTCTGTCTTGAAGCGCTCAAAGAGAGCGATGACGGTGGTCGCTGGGAGGTGGCCTTCACCGCGAAGGCCGCGCTGGCGGCGGATGGGAAGCTCTCCCTCTCGAACGTAACAGGTACCTGGCCCGCCACCGGGACGGACAACTCGGCTTTCTTCCGTCTATGGGACGGAGTGCGGCTCATCAAGGATTTTCAGACCGGCCTGCCTGAAGATCAACGCACGCTTGAAAACGGCATCATTCTCGATTTTGACGCTCCGTTGGCAGACAACAGCAACTATCGTCCGGGGGACTACTGGACCTTTCCCGTACGGGCGGCCGGCGTGAACTGGACGCCTCCGACGGCATTGGTGGACGGCCCGCCGCAAGGCATCACGTATCATCGTGCTCCCCTGGCCATCTTGAGTTGGGACGCGTCGCCGACGGTTACGATTACCTTTGATGAAGGCGAGATTCATGACTGCCGCCATGTCTTCCAGCCCATAGCGGATCAGACCACGTGTTGCACGTTTACCGTTGGCGATGGCGTGGTCAGTCATGGGCAGTTCAACTCTCTCGCCCAGGCCCTGCGTCATCTGCCACAACAGGGTGGGAAGATCTGTCTGCTGCCGGGGGTCCACCGCGCCAATGTGACCATTGAAGCCAAGCAGAACATCCAGATCTCCGGCTGCGGCCTGCACACGGTGGTACACCCCGTCGACAACCAGGGGCAGGACCCCATATTTCTGATCAGAAACTCACAGCGAATCGAGTTCAATGACATGACGCTCGTTTCGACTACGGGAAGCGTCATTCGGGTGGCCGACCGGACAGGCGCCGGTGATCCCTCACAGCAGATCGCTATTCATGACAATCGCATTACCGCTCTCGTTCAGGCGATCGCTATCATCGCGCGAAACGAGGTTGCCGGCAACAACGATATCCGCATCGTGAACAACGAAATCGCCATGCTGGACCGGGTGGAAGGAGAGGTCGCCATCCTGTCGCGCGCGGACCAGGTGTTGATCGAACGGAACCGGATCATGGTGGTCCCCGCGCCGGACCCCGATGACTCGAGCGATCCGAGAGATCCTGACGATCCAAACGGTTTCTACGATCCCTGTTTCTGGCTCTACGGACTCTACGGGAACAGAGAGATGCTCGTCGCGTTCGTGGTGGATGTGCTCGTGTACATGTCGGTGGCGACAACCCCGAAACAGGTTTCGTACGTCGCGCAGGGCGGCATTCAAATTGCCGGCGGCTCGGAGCGGGTCAAGATCATCCGCAACGAGATCATCGGCGGAAACGGCAACGGCATCACGCTGGGGCATATGCCCGCGAAGGATCCGGATGGCTCCGTCGGGATCAGCAAGAAACGGCTCGCCTACTACCCGACGGCAACGGATGAAGAAGCCGCGTTCCTGCACGATCACCTGACGCCATTCTTGTACGCCGTGTCGATCGAGGGCAACCGGATACGAAACATGGGGCTTTCGGGCATTGGCGTGCCGGCCTTCTTCAAGGCGGAGAAGGTGGCCTTCATGTTCTTCGTCGAAGACCTGACTGTCTACCGGAATCACATTGACCGGTGCGCGCACCTCTTGCCGGAGGAGGACACGCAAGACATGCTCGGCGAAATGGGATTCGGCGGCGTCGTACTGGCGGCCTGTGAAGACGCGATCATCCAGGAGAACCGCATTGAGAACAATGGCAAGAGCCAGCGCGAACCGGTGTGCGGGGTATTGCTGCTTTACGCGGAGAAGGTCGATGTGTCGAACAACCGCATCGTCGACAACGGCCCGCGGACCGTTCCCGAGGATGTGGAGATCCGTCGCGGCCTGCGAGGCGGCATCGTGATCGGCATGAGCTTCCGTCAGATCCGGAACCGGTTGTTTGACAAAGAGTATCTCTTCCCGGATGGAATCCCGGCCGCGAAGATTCACGCCAATGTGGTGACCCAGCCGCTGGGCCAGGCCCTTTTCATCCTTGCTTTTGGTCCGGTCTCCGTGGTCGGAAACCATCTCACCTCGCAGGGCGCGGACTATCGCGTCAACCCCTTTTCGCTTCTCGGCGGGTCGGTTCTTATCCTGAACCTTGGGGTATCCAAGGACCTGATCAGGTTCCTGCTCCTTTCCGGGTTCCGGAACCTGGCGGCCGCGGACTCCGCTTACCTGAGAAAGGCGAAGGGCACGACAGCCGCGACCGACGATCTCCTGGGCCTCATTCAGAGAATCGTGTACTTGCCCAGTGGCACCGTTCTCTTTGCCAACAACGTAACCACGCTCGATCTGCGATCGAAGGAGATCCAATTCGCCTTCAGCTCGCAGATGATCGCCTCGCTGGACGACATCGCCTACACCAGCAATCAGTCCGAGTGCACGTCGCTGATCGATTTCGTGTACACCGACGTGGCTTTGATGGGCGTGAGCGTCCGCTCCAACGACAACCGTTTCCAGGAAGGGCTGACAGTGGCCCTGAATTCCCTGTTTTCCTTCGGTTTCATGAATATGGCGACGACGAACCAGGCGACGAATTGCATTCAGACGTTCGGCACGCCGGCGTTCACGATCAATACCGGCAATACGATTCTCTACAGCGAGCACTGCCCGGGCGACTGGATCAAAGTCGGTACCCATATCGGGGTCACCACCCAGAGAGTGGCTGTATCGAATTCGTGACTCCATGCAGGAGCAAAACGCACAAGCACCAGCATTGAGACAGAACGAGGGGTCAACATCATGGCGGTTAAGAAGCCCACAGATGAAGAGATCTTCGCGAATCTGGACTTTGCCTTCGATGGTCTGGATCAGGAGCGTGGCAAAGGCCTTCGTCGGCTCGAGACCGTGCAGGCGATCAGGCATGACGCCGCGACGCGGGAGAGAAGCCGTCTGGCCGCGAAGTACGGCGAGGAGCACTCCAAGGTGAAGAAGCTTGACGAGCGGCTTACCTATGACGCCGGAGTGTCAAAAGAACTGAGTGTGGAGATCGAGCGGGCCGGCATCAAGGTCCCCTCATTTGATGTGAACACGTGGATGGTTCATGGCCGTGTATTGAACAGCGAAGGCAAGGGGATGAGCGGCCTGACCGTCTCGCTCTACGACAAGGAGAAGAACTGGGTGGAGGAGTTGGGATACGCCTGTACGGACGACCGCGGCTACTACGCCATTCGGTACAAGGTCGATCCCAAGGAGAAATCCCGGGTGGCGGAATCGCAAGAGCTGTTCCTCACGGTCACCGACAGCCAGTTCAAGGTCCTGCACAGGGAGACGGAGCCCGTCTTTGTTGTGATCGGCCAGATTGATTTTCGCCTCATCGTGATGAAGGACGAAGGCGGCATCTGCCCACCGCCGGAACCGGGCGATGACCAGACGGGCGGCGTTCCGCCGGACGCGTGGTTGGTGCGCGGCACGGTGGTGTACGAGAACGGAGAGCCGGGAAAGAACCTGATCGTGAGTTTGTACGATAAGGACCTCTTTTTCGACGATGCTCTGGGCACGGTACCTACCGATGACGCCGGCCGGTTCATCGTGATGTACCGCACCGAAGCTTTCCGCGATCTCTTCGAGAAGAGGCCGGACCTGTACGTAGAGGTTCTGAACGACGATGGGGAAACACTATATCGCTCGAGAAAGAAGGTCCACCCGGAGGCTGGGCGAGTGGAGGAAATCCCGATCACGATCAAATCCAGAAGAAGCAGGTCATCGAAATAGCCTTACGGAAGATTGTCTCGGCACGAATCGATGAAAGCGTCTGTCATACAAAGAAAGCCGGCTAACGTACCGGCCAAGGAGGTGCGTCCTTCAAAGGCTGCCGCCCCCGAAGCAGTGCCCACCTTGCCGGGTAGGGCCGTTCCCGCTCTGTCCATCCAGCGCAAACCGACCTGCCCTTGTGGCGGCGGCTGTCCGCGTTGTGCGCCGGCGATCCAGCCCAAGCTGATGGTCGGCGCTCCGAACGACAAGTACGAGCAGCAAGCCGACCGCATCGCCGACGAAGTGATGCGCATGCCCGAACCCACGTTCCAACGCCAGTCTGCTTCCCCCGAGTTCGAGGAGGAATTGGAAGACCTCGTTCAGCCCAAGCCGCTGGCCGACCAGATAACACCACTGGTCCAACGGCAGGCAGAATCGGAAGAGGAGCGGGAGGAGGAAGATGAACTGATGCAGCCTAAGATGGGTCCTGCAGGCAAGGGCTTTCAGGCCGGTGGTGAGTCTGAATCATGGGTCCGATCGCTCAATGGGTCAGGTCGGCCCCTTGACAGAGCCGAGCGGGAGTTCTTCGAACCGCGCCTTGGGTGCACTCTCGACCGGGTGCGCGTTCATACAGGCGGCAGGGCAACCATTGCTGCGAAGTCGATCGGTGCCATGGCGTTCACAATCGGGCACAATATTGTGCTCGCATCAGGGCAATACTGTCAGGTGGACGACAGCAGCAGAAGGCTGCTGGCTCACGAGATGGTACACACCCTTCAACAGCGCGGAAGCCGTGCCCCTCGGCTTCAACCGTACACCATCGACGCCTCGTGTAGGAGCCCTGAACCGTTCGAAGCAGAGCATTGGGGAGGGATCACGTGCCAAAACGGCACCATGATTGAGAACGGCTCCGTCTTGACCGTGAATTTCGCCGATCTTCCGAACCGTTGCTCGGGTGACGACTACTCCATGCACAGCGAAGCATTGATTGACCGCGCCGCCGCGGAGGTAGTAAGGGTCGTATCTGCCGCTGACCGTCCAGAGCACTGTCTGCGAGAAGAGGAGTTTCAGCGTGGGGTCCTGGCGATCCTGGAAAACACAACGATCCGGTGCGATACGAATCGACGAGGGGGATGCAGGGCAGGCATTCTCTCGAATACCATAGACATTGGTCATGATGCTATTAACAGCAGTGCACATGAGGACGTCAACTATCTGGCCAACAAGATTCTTCACGAGGCGCTGCACATCTGGGAGGGGAGATTCGGGCCCTTCCAGCACACCGGGATTGTCACTCCATGTACCGCCGCTTGCTTTCCGACGTCGCGGCAATTTGGTGTGGATACGAATCCTGAACATTGCACCATGCCATCCCTTACACGACCGCACGAGGTGTCTATTGGCCTTCTGGGTGAAGCTACTCGTGGCGGAGGCATGGGCTTGGCTCTGTCGTACCGACGAAGCCTCTTCAGCGCCTTGCAGGGGCACCTGACAGGACACGCTGGAGTAACCCTTGCCTACGAACGACTCTTCTCAGACGATGCACGAAGAGGATACGGTCAGGACCTCCTGCGATTCACGCCGTTTGTTGGGGTCTCTGTTCGTCCCGGAGTACTGGACCGTACTGGCTTGGTCTTCAATTTGACTGTGGGGCCGACCGTCGAAACTGGATTTCGTGATGATGTCAGAGGAGGTCTGGATTTCAGCCTGGGTGCCGGTATGGAATTTGACTTTCTGTACTTCGGTGCGGGTTTTGGCGCGATAGTGCCCCTGTCAGACCGGGCGGAGACGATTCTGAATCTTGCCGTTACAGCCGGGGTATCGTTCTAAGACGCACCGACAAAGACAATCTGGCAACTTACAGAATACTCTAAATTGGCCCCGACGTGAAGGTGCCGTAGTATGGGATCACGTCTATGGAAGACATCATCGGAGAAACGGTCGGTTCCTGACCATGCGAGAGTAGCGGCGAGGCATGCGGCTCCCATCACCACGCGCGAGATCTGGTGGACTGGTCAGACCGTTCTTCGGACGAAGGCTGTCTGTCCCTGTGGCGGCGGCTGTCCGCGGTGTGCGCCGGCGATCCAGCCCAAGCTGGCGGTCGGTGCCCCGAACGACAAGTACGAACAGGAAGCCGACCGAGTCGCTGACAAAGTGATGCGTATGCCCGAGCCCGGGCTCCAACGCCAGTCCGCTTCCCCCGAGTTCGAGGAGGAGCCGGAAGACCTCGTTCAGCCCAAGCCGCTGGCCGACCAGATCACACCGCTCGTCCAACGGCAGGCCGAACCGGAAGAGGAAGAAGAACTCCAGATGAAAGCGTCTCCAGGACGGGCCGTAGCGGTCGGGTCCGATCTGGAGTCGCGCATCGAGGCGATGGAGGGGGGCGGCCAGCCCCTGCGTGATTCTACCCGTGCCTTCTTCGAACCGCGCTTTGGTTGCGACCTCAGCCATATCCGGGTTCATGCGGATCACCAGGCGATTGCCATAGCGCGGATGCTCAACGCTCGCGCCTTCACCGCAGGGCGGCATGTGGCGTTTGGAGCTGGTCAGTACTCCCCTGAAACGGCGAAGGGGCAGAGACTGTTGGCTCATGAATTGACCCACGTGCAGCAACAGGGCAGTCCCGGCGCTGGGCGACTCTACGAAAAGACCAAGGCCCGAGGTCATTCGCCGAAGTGGGAGAATGTCCCGCAGTCGTTGAGAAGGGGCCACAGTAGTCCTGGAAGAGAGCTGTTGCATAAGGGGGAGCGTGACGCTGTGACGTATGCGTTCAACAGCTTGTAGGAATTGCGGATCGAGAGCCAATCCCCACTGGTTGAACCACATCCGTATGCACCGTGTATCATGGCGAAACTTCCGCTCACGTATCGTGAGAAGCTCCAAAGTGGGAAGATCCGAGGGCTGCCCACCGCGTTGGTGAACAAACTGGAGACCGTGATCAAGAATCCAGCAAGAACGAAACGTCAGGCGGCTATTGATGAGGTACTCAAGGTCTCCGGTCTCAAAGCGCTGCTTCCCGCCATTGTGGGCAATACCATGCTCTACGAACCTGATTTAGTGGAGAAATGCAAGAGACGTGCCACTGGGGCTGAGAAGGCGAAGTGCAACACCCTGAATGGTAGGACGATAAAGTACCGTCTGGTTCCGAGCGGGAGGAATGTCCGCGTGGAGATCGGTCCGAACGCCTTTGATTCTGTGGCGGAGTTGTATTCCACACTCTATCATGAGTACGTACACGTGCAGCAGCGTACCTCCATCTCCGGAGGGCCCAGAAAGGACGCGAGCGAGGTAGAGGCATATTCACTTGAACTCAAGCACGCGGGCATCACGGGAATCGCTGGAGACATTGTAGCCGTCGTGGGGGCGTTCAACAATCTACGCCAATACTACCTCAAACTCAAGTCCACTGAGCGGCAGACCTATGCTAAGGACTACTCGTCGGGCCGTTACCGAATGTATCAGCTTATCCTGAAGCACGTTCAAGGCACGCAGGATCCCTTTGCACTGGGTCTTGCTCTACAGTGTGCCAAGGATTTCCTCAAAGACGTGGGGCAAGAGTTAGAGTCAAAGGATAGAACCACGCTCGCCGCAGCAGTCCAGAAGGAGAACAAGAGACTATTCCTGTCAGAGGCAGATCGGATCAGTAAGCTTAGCCAGGCTCCGGACTATGTATCGGATTGGCACAATCTCAAGGCTTCCTATGCTGAGCTTCCCGACAGCGACAAGAAGAAGCTGCTCCTCAAATATGATGGCGTGCTGGCCAGGCTCTTTGGCCTCTTGGTGAAATCCATCGCGAATCTGAAAGCCAAGACTTCCAGATTGAAGGAACCTCTCTTCACACGAATGGAGCTACGCGATAAGCAGAGGGTGCTAAGGAGTCTGTATGGCGACATGTCATCTCAACTCCAACGGAAACTGCGGCGACGCTATGAAAGAGCTTCAAAATAGCACGACTACGTTCACGCCAGGCAAAGGAGGTAACGACATGAAGATGGTGTTGGTGCTCACCGCGATTTGTGTTGTGTTGGTCGGTTGTCAGTCGCCGGATCCGGTGCCGCCGCCCGCACCGGTATCTTCGAACTGGGGCTGGAAATTGGCGACCACTCCCGATGATGTCATGAATTTCCTGAATGGCACAGGCGCTTACCAGAACCCGGTTGGTGAAGCTCGGATCAGCCTGATCTGGAAGGTCAATCACCCCGAGTTCTACGTCTTTTACAAGAAAGCGGCGGCCGGCGAACCCGCAGGCGGCTGGGGCTGGAAACTCGCCACGACCATTGATGATGCTCACAACTTCGTAAACGGCAAAGGCGCCTACACACGACCCGTGAAAGACTTCCAGATTGCAGCCGTGACGCAGGGGCCGGGCACCCGATTCTATATCTTCTACACGAGAGACGACTGAAGCTGCTGGAGAAGACGAGGATAACGACAGAAATGGTCCGCTCATACGCTGGAAGGGGGGCACGCGACAATCCCAGCGTTGATGAACGTGGTGGCTGCCTGATCGTCTCACGACCGCTTGGCCGGCCGGATTTCGATGGATCGTCAGGTACACTCTGACCGATAGGACTGATGGGCGCCATGAAAGCAGCGGTCAAACAACTCAATACGCCAAATGCTGCGAGAGCCAAGCGCAGTACGGCGTTTCCCGCCCCCAGAGGCGTTCTGGCCACGTCCGCGCCTACGGTATCCATACCGCACGTGGACGTGTGTGCCTGTGGCGGCGGCTGCCCGCGGTGTGCGACAGTTGTTCAGCCGAAGCTGACAGTCGGGTCGCCGGACGACAGGTACGAACAGGAAGCCGACCGCATCGCCGACGAAGTGATGCGTATGCCCGAACCTGCGCTCCAACGCCAGTCGGTTTCCCCCGAGTTCGAGGAGGAACTAGAGGACTTCGTTCAGGCCAAGCCGCTGGCCGACCAGATCACGCCGTTGGTCCAACGGCAGGTAGAACCGGAGGAGGAAGAGGAAGAAGAACTCCTCCAGACCAGACCGGTCGCTGACCAGCCTACTTCACTCATCCAACGACAAACTGAGCCGGAAGAGGAAGAGGAGGAAGAAATCCAGACCAAGTTGGAGATCGGCCCTGCCAACGGCAGATACGAGCGAGAGGCGGATCGAGTGGCGGACGCCGTGATGAGAACGAAGGCGACGGTGCCTCAGGTTCCTGCGGTCACGAGCATATCGTCTACAACGGCGGTCCTGCAACGCTCCCCGTCACGGGTGATTCCGGATCTGGAGGATACTACTGTCGATGAGATGTCGCGGTTACTGCCTCTTGCTATAGCTGACCGTTTGCGACAGGAACTCATCAACATGATCGTGGCAGACAGGAGAAGGAAGGGCGCGAATTTCGGCATTATGGTCGGAGGGGCCCCGCGATACGTCAGTGCCTATCCTGCCGTTCTTCTGAGGCAAGGGCTGTCCCCCAATGCCAATGGCGTTACCGTCGCCTCGAATTCGCCTCCTGTGAACCCGGCAAACCAGCCGCTCGTTCTCATAGGTCCTATGGCTCTTGGCACATCGCGAGACCCACTCAATCACCGACTGGTTCGCCTCTATTCCACTATCATGCACGAATATCAACATGTCCTCCAACGGCTCCACCCAGCTCGCGCGCGAGCCATGACGGAACACCAGCGTGAGGTGGAAGCCTTCTTTTGGGAGATCGAGAACAGCCGGCGTACGGGTCTGTTCCAGCAGCGAGGTCCTTTTGGAAATATTTGGGATGAAGCGCTCAGACATTGGCGGGCCTTTGAAGGCTCACCGGCGTGGAATCGTCTCTCCCGCTTCGAGAGAGCGCGATATATGCGTTGGTATGCGCGAGTGTCGGAGGTGGTGATTGCCGCTCTCGGTCCTCAAGTGGTTCATCCGGTCCGGCGCCAGCCAGATACAGGGCAGACGGAGGGACTCCTCCCGAGCGCAGGCCCCGGCGTGACTGCGGATCTGGAACCCGGCATCAAGGCCATGCGAGGCCATGGTCGGCCGCTCTCCGAGGCGGAACGAGCGTTTTTCGAGCCACGTTTTGGCTGCGGTTTCAGCCACGTCCGCGTGCACACGGATGCAAAGGCGGCCGAAGCGGCGCGAAGCCTGCGTGCCAGGGCATTCACCGTGGGGTCGGACATCGTCTTCGGGGAAGGGCAGCATGCGCCGCCGACCGACGAAGGCAAGGAATTGATCGCGCATGAACTGACCCACGTCGTGCAGCAGAGCACTACTCAGGGGCTTCATGCCAATCGACGACCGCTGTATTCCAGCGTGGCCAAGAGGAGCCGACAGGTTTCCGAAACGAGAGAACTCCGCGTGCAGCGCACGCCTCCATCGGGCGTTTCGTTTTCCGTCGAGACCAGCGTTCTTACGCTCCTGGAGCGCCGTGTTGCCCGTGCGGTCTCCGGGCTGGAGCGTCTGGCCACCACCGAGCACAGGACCTTCGCACGGTGGATGGCGCCGTTGTTGCGTCAGTTGAGCGGCCAGATCACGTACCGCGACAGCGGCGGCACGGATCACGATGGCGGGAGCCTGGACATCGGATTTCGCGGAAGCCGGCAGCGTTTCGATCTCCGGCTCGTACTCGACGATCAACCGAACCCGATCGAGAAGGGCTATTTTCAGCCGACGGCCGATTATGCCGGGCGGATCGCTCTGAACATTCGTCCGCAAAGGAGGATCACAGAATCGGGCGGACTGGGCACGCAACCCCAGACCGGCACGGGACTGGTCTCGCAGTCCGTGGACGACATCGCCTCGACGCTCTACCATGAGGCGCTGCATTTGTTCTTCTACTGGATGCGTACGGTTGGGGCTCAACACCTGCCGTTTTCCGAGCAAGAACGCAGCCGACTGACGGTATCGCGCCGTCAGAGCACCGTTCGGCATCGCGCCGAGATCGATCTGGTGGCCCGGAACGTGGGTACCCTGATTAGCGACGTGAATCGGGCCCGGCGGGCCGGCGCGTCGCCACGCAGCGTCGTCCCGGCGGGCAACGCTGGTCCATTCGCCGAACGCCTTGCGGAGGAGGCGGTCATTCGCGGAGAGACCCTGTTCATGGAGCAGAGACGGACCCGACGGCGAGCAATCGAAGGGAGCCGGTTTGGCACGAGTCCTGTTACTCTGCCCGAAGCCGTCGCCCGCGAACGAGGCGAAAGCGCCGCCGGCTACCTGTTTGTCTTCGACGACATGCTGACCCGGGCGGATCGAGCGGGTCTTTCCCGGTCCGGACAGGAGGCCTATGCCAGAATCCGCCGGCTTCTGGGCGAGATCACCTATCGTCACGCTCGGATGCTGTGGGCGTTCACCGAGTACGAAACCTTCTTCCCGTGAGATGCGGACAGGCTCGAAAGAGTCCGTCGCCTCGCCCCCCGATTCCACACGCATTTCCTGACACCATTCGATAGAGACAAACGGGCAATCCCGCAGTAGAATGCGACGAAGGATCTGTTGCTCGATCCGATGCAATCGCACATTCCATCAGGAGTCTTGGCATGAACTCACGACTATTCCTATTGTTGCTGACAGGGTTTTTCGTGATTTGTTGTGGAGCCGCCTTGCGGGCGCAAGACGCCGCCCCACGTCAGCCCGCCAGTCCGACGAGAGAAGAGCGAATCGAGAACTGGCTTGCCCGGCAGGACCAGGACAGGGACGGCCGGATCAGCCGTGGCGAAGCCATTGGCCTGATGAAGTCCAATTTCACACGCAACGACGCCAACGGGGACGGTTTCCTGGATCGGAATGAGCT
>Ga0272441_10007790_pt1 | contig 17262 bp, 17 predicted proteins | sample SSMProp6N_FD_193582 | JGI IMG/M metagenome (GOLD analysis project Ga0272441, IMG submission 193582) | Marine sediment archaeal communities from Little Sippewissett salt marsh, Falmouth, MA, United States - SSM-Prop-6N | ecosystem: Environmental > Aquatic > Marine > Wetlands > Sediment ...
GCCTAAGAAAGAGGAACCTAAGAAAGAGGAACCTAAGAAAGAGGAGCCTAAGAAAGAGGAGCCTAAGAAAGAGGAGCCTAAGAAAGAGGAGCCTAAGAAAGAGGAGCCTAAGAAAGAGGAGCCTAAAGAAAAAGTAGGAGATGAATAAAATGGGTGACGATTACGTTATTAGTGAGATAGAAAGAAGCCACATCCAGTTCTTGTTGGAACAAAAGAAGAGAACTGATGGAAGAAAACTAACAGAATTCAGAGAGATTACTATAGAAACAGGGTATGTAGAAAAGGCTGAAGGTTCTGCTGTAGTTTCAATAGGAAAAACAAAGATAATAGCTGGTATAAAGGCTATTTTAGGAAGTCCCTTCCCTGATACACCTGATAGTGGTGTGATAACAACAAGTGCGGAGCTTTCTCCACTAGCCTCCCCTTACTTTGAAAGTGGTCCTCCATCAGAAGATGCGATTGAGTTAGCAAGAGTAACTGATCGAGCAATTCGAGAATCCCATGCAATTGATTTATCAAAACTTTGTGTAATTCCAGGAAAACTTGTTTGGATACTCTTCATTGATATGTATATATTAAATGATGATGGTAATTTGTTTGATGCTGCAACACTAGCTTCAATGGCAGCTCTAGCAACTTCTAAAATTCCTAAAGTTAAAATTACAAACGAAGAACCTTTAGAAACAGAAATATTAGAGGAATTAGAGCCTTTGAAAATAGATCATTATACCGTATCAGCTACTAGTTATAAAATTGGTGACTATAATGTATTTGATCCAAATCATAGAGAAGACCAAATTAGCGACGCAAGAATAACATTCGGATTTGATGAGGAAGATAGAATAGTCTCAATGCAGAAAGGAAAATTGGGCGTATACACTCCTGAAGAAGTAAAGACTCAAGTTAGGGAATGTTTGAATATATCGAAAACTTTAAGGAAAGAGCTGATGAAAGCGATTCCGAAGTAAGAAGAGGTGTGATATATGCCACGTACAACAAAAGCAGGAACAACAGGTAGATATGGTGCTAGATATGGCAGCACAATTAGAAAAAGAGTTAGACAAATTGAGAATAAAAGTAAAGCTGTCTACAGATGTCCTGTTTGTTATATGAGGACTCTAAAAAGAGTGGGTTTAGGAATCTGGGAATGTACTAAGTGCGGTGAAAAAATTGCAGGTGGTGCATGGGAACCTAATACCAGTGCAGGAAGAAGCATAACAAGAAGAGTCACTCGTATTTCCGAAGGATTAAAAGAGGACTAGTAACCTCTTCCCTTTTTAATTTTATTTTTTGTTTGAAACAATTACATTTTAAAATTCCCTCCTAATTTTTGCTTATGAGTAAAACAGGTTATACCACATCTCGTGATCCATCAAGGAAGACAAGATCTTTTATCCACGATATTATTTCAGTAGTTCCAGAATCCAAAAGAATAGTTAGAGGTTCTACATCGTTGAAATATGGGTTGTCATCAATGAAAAATCAAGGAATTGAAACTGCTGTCATTATAAATTCTGTTAAAGGTAATCCTAATTTTGTGAGGTTTTTTGACTTATCTAACGAAATAACAGAACTACCTTATGCAATTAAAATAAGAGGTGTAACCTTGTTTAGAGAATATAACAAGGAAGGACGGAAAAGCTCTAGACCTTCTTCTTCTATACTTATTTCAACTTTGAACAATCAAAAAGAGGAAGATATCCTCAAGAAATTCCTTGGAATATCAACTAAATCAATTGAAGATTTGAAACGGAAAAGCTACGTTACCGTATATGCTGATTATCTAGATAAAGATGAGGGATTAATATTTGTTGAATTTCTGGATGAAACTAATAGTCAAGTTGGTCCTCGTATAAAACTAAGAATTGTTGAAAGAAAGGTTGAATAAACATCCAATTAAGAGGTGAAAAAAATGGGCGATCAAATAATTGATAATATTCGCATCTCAATGAAATTTCTTTTTAAGAATCAGGCGATTACACGAAAAATATATGAATCGCTCTTGTTAGAATCAAAATATGATCCAAATGAAAGGGCTAGAGCTACATTGGTTTTGGAAAAAAACGTTTTAATTGTCATCATTATTGCTAAGGATACTGTTTCTGCGAGAGCAGCTTCGAATTCATTTCTAAAATGGGTAAATTTATCTGAGCAAATTTTGGAATTTGTTGATGGAACTTCAGAATCTTAGGCTATTGAAATGGCTGACTCTCTAATTTTACACCCGCATTTTTTAATTTTCTTTGTATGATTGGTTTCATAATTAATTTCCTAAGAGCAACTTTTAGAAACAAACCTTTCTTGAAATACCTTGCTACTTTTCTGTACGAATTCACAGTACTCCAAATGCTTGGATAAGCACCAATCTCATTTACTATTATCTTACTAAATCCTCGTTTCTTAATCTCTCGAAGTATCTTGTCGACTGGAAGCACACCTGCACCAAATGCATAATGAGAGTCTTCTCCTTCTGAACAATCTGAAAGATGAATTTCTTCTAGCTCATCAAAAGGCATCTTATCTAATAGTTCCATATAAGTATCAGGGCCATTTATCAGATAGGAATGGGCAACATCAAATAACCATCCCTTCAATTTAGGTCCTAGCTCCTCTTTGAATTTACCATAGACTTCAATAAACTCTTCGTCAGCCAAGTGAAAAATATTTTCAACCACTATTGGTATTTTGAGTTGTTTGAGATTGTTTACTAAAGTATTAAAATCTCCTTTGATTTCAATAGGATGAAATACTCCTAGAATTATGTTTAGATCATCACTATATTCATTGATGAGTTTAATAACTTCATCTATCTCTTTCTGATTTTCAGGATAGGAAAAGTCAAATCCGTCAATTTCTGCAACCGGCAGGTGGAATGTAGTTACTATCCCATCAAGTGCTTCAATTATTGTATTAACATTGTTTAGATTAACTCCTTGTGGATTTATTTCTCCTGATTCGAATCCTAATGTTTTAGCAAATTTAATAATATGCTCACATTCTAAACCTTCATATGCTTGGATAGTTTGACCAATTAGAACCATAATTCTGAGTGTGAGAGAGAAATATTTAAACTCATGCCTTCATCTATCAATAAGTAGAAATGAGAGCAAAGAAAGCAGTCGTTCGCAAACCCAGTAAAAGTTATACAAGTTGCGTTACATCCCATCCTTTAGGTCACACAGTTAGCTTAGAGAAGGCATTAGAGCAGCACGAAAATTATTGCATGAACCTAGAAGAACTAGGTCTAGAATTGTTAAAACTACCTCCAAAAGATGAGTATCCTGATTCTTGTTTTGTTGAAGACAATGCTGTTGTTTATGGTAAGAAGGCTTTCATAACTAGAATGGGTATTGAGAGTCGAAGAGGTGAAGAAGGTGAGGTTGAGGAAGTTTTAAGTCAATATTTTAAAGTTATACGAGCTGAGAAACCTGCAACAATTGAGGGTGGAGATGTTATTCACTTACCAGATCGTTTGATTTGTGGAATATCTCAGAGAACCAACAGATTAGGGACAGAGCAGATGGGATCTTGGCTTGAAGTGAAAGTAGATACTATAGAGAATCTCAAAATGGTTCACTTGAAAAGCTACATGAAGTATTTGGATAATAATATCCTAATTACTTCTAAAGAATATGAAAATCATCCCTTGATAAAAGATTTAACTTTGTTAGTGATACCCAAAGAAGAATACTACTCAATCAATTGCCTAGCAGTAAATGATATTGTAATTATGTCTGATAAGTTCACATATGCGCAAGAAATTGTTCGAAATGAGGGTTTTGAAGTGATTTCCTTAGATATGAGTGAGTTCGAAAAATGTCAAGCGTCGCTTACCTGTCTCTCAATTCTTTTTTAACTATTTCTTATATTAATTTTTTAAAACATAAGAATTCGAATAATTTCCTTATTATTAGGAATATGGAGGTTTATTCCAAAAAGATACTATAACAGGAACAGCTAGAAATCCAATGAGAATTCTAATGTCTATAATTATACGTGAAATGAATATGTTTACCATTCATATTTTTCACAAAAGATACACATGTTTTTTATATTGAAAAGATTAAGTCTCAATTGAACAGTATGGCTGCTCAAACCTTAGCAATACCGTGGGTAGAAAAATATCGTCCTGAATATCTTATTGATTTTGTGGGCAATCGAGAATCAGTTTTAGAACTTGAAAAATGGCTAAAAACTTGGAATCAACAGAAAAAAAAAGTAGCTCTACTTGCTGGACCAGCAGGTGTTGGAAAAACAAGTGTAGTCTATTACTTGATTCGAAAATACAATTACGAATTCGTAGAAGTCAATGCAAGCGACCAAAGAAACAAAAAAGCTGTAGAACATTTAGTAGGTAAATCTTCTACTGAAGGTACAGTTCTTCAAGGTGCTAAGGTTCGTAAATTAGTTTTAGTTGATGAAGCTGATGGGTTGTTTGGAAATCAAGATAGAGGTGGTGGAAGTGCTTTAGGAAAAGTTGTTAATTCTACTAGAATTCCAATTATTTGCACTGCAAATGATCCGTCTGCAAAATCTTTGAAAACAGCTAAGAGAAGTATGAAAGTTATAGAATTCAATAGATTGAAGGAAGAAGAAATTGTAGTCCTTCTACAAAAGATTGCTGATAAGGAAGGTGTAAAGGTAAAAGAGTCGATGCTTGTCGCAATAGCAAAGAACTGTGGTGGAGATGCAAGATCAGCTATAAACGATTTAGAAGGGGCAGCTTTTGGAACTATAGATGAAGATACCTCCTTTGCTCCAAGAAATCAACAACACAACTTAGATTATGCTCTAAATAAAATCTTCCAAGTAAAAGATTTCAAAGATGTTAAATCAGCTTTAGATGGAGTCGATGTAGACTATAGGGAACTACTCACTTATGTATATGAACACGCATACAAACAATCTGATTCTCCTGAAGAACAGTTCAATATTTACGAACTAATTGCAGTTGCTGATTTCTATCTTTCACAGTGTTATATAAAGCAAGACTGGAAGTTTCTAAAATATTTCTTTACCTTTATATCATCTGTAGGATTAGTGAAGTCATCTTCATTTAAAACAACAAAATACGGTTTTCCAAGTTATTGGTCATTGATGGCTAGACTAAGGGGAAAGAATGCCAGTATCAACAATCTTGCAACTAAGAGTAAGAAAAAATTGCATTGCTCCTTAAAGGGGTTTCAGAACCAATATTATCCCTACCTTAGGATTATTTTCAATACTGACCCAAAAATGGCTGGTGGATTGACAGCATGGTTCCAATATAGTGATGAGGATCTTGATTTTCTAACCAGCAGTTCTAGTAAATTAATTAAGAAAATTAAGGAATATGCTGAAGAAGCATATATCAAAATGGCCGGAGAATGGATTGAAAAAGCGAAAACATCGGAAAATAGCTTGTTATTCTACAGTGATTTAAAAGAGAAAAAAGTAACTCAGAAACCTTGTTCAAAAATCAAAGAAGAAACTCCAGAAGATGTCCAGGAGACAGAAGAAACTCCAGAAGATGAAGAAACGAAGGGAGAACTAGAGAATACGAAAGACAATAAGAAAGAGAATAAGAAAAACGCACAACCCTCCTTAGATAGTTTTTTTGGAAAAAACTAATTTCTATTTATTTACTCGTGTTTTTGAGATTTGGTCTCCTAAGGGAGCCATTAATCCTGAAGAAAGCAGAAACTGAAGCATTTTCTTGAAATTTGAAACCACATAAACATCCGCACCAGCTTTTTTTCTAACCATTCGATTTTTTATGACAAATTCCAGAGATTTCAAAACATCTTCTCTTCTTATACCTGTAACTTCAATCAACTCCTCTAGACTCATCCCTTCTTCATATAAACTTAAAGAAACTGCTACTACTCCTACATTCACTCTATCTATTACATCACTTGGTAATTCTATGTCATGGTCTTCTGAATTATCATTGCTCATTACTGTTCATCTCATCTAAGTCTACTTTTGATAATACTAAAGAGAAATATGCATCAACCAACGGGGGAGGAATTCCTATATCTTTCAGTTTTTTCCTTATCTCTTTGCTTGACATTTCGTCTCGATATGTATTATATTGAAATGCAGCAAATTCTCCATATTCCCAAGGATATACAATCCACGAATTGGTTTCATTGATATAGTAATCTGGTTTGATAACACTTTGTTTCTTATAGTATAAAGTTGCTGTCTTGATTTCTTTTGCACCCATTTCTTTAATATGTTCGATAGCTGCAAGTAAGCTTTTTCCGCTATCTGCAACATCGTCAACAATCAATACAACTTTCCCTTCTACACCTTCAGAAATCTTCTGAGTAATTATTGGATTTTCGGTAGCTCTTGATGTATTGTCATAGAATTCAATTTTGATGTTAGCCGTTCTTCTATTTCCATAAAAATCTGCTAATAGTCTTGCTGGAATCCACCCACCTCTAGCAATACCAACAATCACATCAGGAAAGAATTTGTCCTCTGTGATTTTCTCAAAAAGGTAAAATGTCATTTGATAACTTTGATCCCAGGAGACTATCTCATAATCTTCCATCTAAACCACAAAAAAAATTGTATCAGTTTGTTAAAAAGGTTATTACCATTAGTTGGATTATTGCAATAGAAGAAAGCTTAATATCTTGGATTGAGACATTGAACTTTGAATAAAAGAGGTACAATAAATGTCATTTATAGAAAGATTACAATTAAATAATGAAGAAAAGCAAGTATACTCACTTCTTCTAGGAACAGGTCAGCTAACAGCTTTCGAAATTGCTGAACATGGTAAGCTCCACTTTTCTAAGGTAGAGGCTGCTATAAATTCTCTAATTAGTAAAGGTGCTGTAGGTGTATCTGAAGGTTATGTAAAAAAATATTTTGTTAAAATCCCACTAGATTATCTTGCCGAGACTAGTGATAAGATAAACTCAAGTATTAAAAATAATTTAGAAAACACAAACGCGTTCGTTCAATCAAAGCAAGATGAATTTAACCAATTGAGATCTAATATGGTTAATCAACTCAATTCTTCTTTAATCAAAAAAGAGGAAGAATTAGATCAGCAATATAAAAGTGTTTCAGCTAATCTGCAAACCTTGACGAATCAAAGAAGAGAAAATCTTGAGAGTAAATCCAATGTAATAAAAGAAAAACTAAGTAATATACAACAGGAAGAGAAACAGTTTGTTACCTCTTCTATCAAAGAAGTATTACAAGACAACGTTGATACACTTAATGCAGCAAAAACTGCTGCAAATACAAGTCTGGAAGCCATTCGCAATTCTAATTCACAAGCAATAAACAACTCGATTTCTTCTGTCAATAATAATACCAGTCAAAATACTGCCAAGCTTAATGATATTTCTCAAACATTAAAACCTAAAATCGAGATGCTAGAAGAGAACTATCTACATCACCTTAATGAGATTACTGAAGTTATCAAACAAAATATTGATACAACAAAAATTGATGTTAGAGCTTTCAATAGAGATCAAGCTGAGAAATATGTGGGTTTCTCAACTGAAACTGTAAGAAAAACAGAAACTGCAATAGATAATATAACAGACACTGTATCTGGTTCTCTTGGAGAATTAAACACTTCCCTTGAAATGATTTTAGATCGAAAAGTGGATGAATTATCTATCCAAGTTCAAGAAGCTATTAATTCATTAAATGAAAAAGTCGCTGAAATTAAGCAGAGTTTATCAGAAGATTTTGAACAACAACGAAATCACGCTATTTCAGGTACAATATCTCAAATTAAAGAAGATATGAACCTAAAATTCACAGATTTGCAGAATAGTGAACAGACACAAAGAAATGCTCTCATTAGTGAGAGAGATATATTTGCTCAAAAACTTGATAGTCATTATAATGAAGCAGTTAAAGATTACAATGCTAAAATAGCAGAGATACAAGAAACAGCCATAACAAGATTGAATTCCTTTAAAGATACTCTGACCAATCAATTTAATGAGATAACAACAACCATTTTTGAAAGCATGGATACTCATGTTCAGCAATTCAAAGATGTTTCCAACCAACTAAATGATAATATTGATCAAATCTTGGGTTCAGAAGTCGAAAGTTTGAAAGAACAATGGAATAATTTAGCCAATCAAATAGAGACTCTCACACAAGAGAATGAATCAAAAATCAACGCAAAATACCAAGAAGCTATTAACATGATTGGAGCAACTACTGCAACCATAGTTTCAGATTTAAGTAATTATTTGAATCAAACACTTGAAACTTCGCTCAAGGTTTCTAATGATTTTGTTACAGCTTCAAAATCCCAAATCACAGAAAGTAAAGATTTGATAGCTGGAGGTTTGAATGAAGAGGTAAATGCTGCAACAGGATTTCTGGAAGAGACTGGTGGAAAATATACTGATACAGCTAACTACCTGTCTACTCTAACAATGAAAATTAAGAACGATTTTAGAACTCTAGAAGCAACAACTAGGGAATCTCCAGTTCCTAAGGTAGAAACCACCTCTATAATAGGTCTTGATGCTACAATCAGTCATATCAATAGAATAGTGAGAGCTGCAAAACGAAGCGTAACTATAATGTCTCCAAAACCCCAATATGTCCCATTGGATGCTGTTAAGTCCCTACCCTCAACAGTTCGAGTTACCATCGTTACTTATGTTGATGAACAAATAAACAGAGATTGGATTGATTCAGCCTATGCATCAGAAGCAAATGTTGAGGTAAGAAAATTCAGAGACATGGGCACAGGCGTTGAACTACCCCAATTTATTGGTGTGGAAAGAGAAAATGAAGAGGTACTAATCGCAGCAACAGATGAAGCTACTCAACAAGTTGTTGGTATCTTAAGTAGTTCTACAGAATTTGCAAAAATAGTCTCTTATATAGTGATAGCTGATTTTGCTAGAGGAAGATCAACTCAAATAAAATAATCTTCAATCCATTTTTCTCTTTTTACTTTTATCTTTCAACCATTATGAAATCTGAAAAATATATATATGTTTAAATTCACAATAAAACATTGAGTTAAATGCCTTATTGTTATGTTTGTGGGAAGAGGATACCTCGTGATAAGGTCGCACACATGACCAAGAATATTGTTTGTTCAAAAGAATGTATGTATGCAAGTGTGAACTTAAAACCATTAAAAATTCTTAACTTAGTTATAGTAGGGGTTTCAGTTATTTGTCTACTAGCAGCTTTTCTAGGTTACTTACTAGATAAAATAGATCCATTGATGTGGTTTATTATCCCTGGTTCGATTGGTATTCTTTTTCTTACTGTCTTAGTACCAATTCTCTATTTTGAATATTGTAACATTAAGAAATATAAAGCAAAAGCAAAGAATATTAAATTCTACTGCCCTTTTTGTGAAGCGGAAACAGAGAAACCTGAAGATGATGGGCCAATTATCTGTATGACTTGTGGAAAAAAGACACCAATGTGCCAGATATGCGGAGAAAGAATATTTGGTGAAGAGGAAGGATGTATATTTGAGCCATGCGGACACTATGCACACAAAGATGAAGTTTGGAAATGGCTAGAAAAGAATGAGAAATGTCCGCTTTGCAAAGAGATTATCCAAAAAATAGATGTTGATCTGATTAAATCAAAGTAGTTTTGTGATATATATATATGGAGCAAGACTGGTTCCCTTAAACTAGTTGCTAGGTAAGGAGAGAAGAGTTTAAAAGGAGAAGTAAAGAAGAAAAATTAGATACTTAGGTGAAATAAAAATGCCAACAGTAGTAGATATAGATTGTTGTATCGCTTGCGGAGCTTGTGTAGATATCTGTCCCGAAAATGTATATGATTTGGAAGATGTCGCAGTTGTCGCAAGAAAAGACGATTGTACAGACTGTGGTCTTTGCATTGATGAATGTCCTAACGAATGTATTGATTTTGAGTAATCCTTAGGACTTCTTTCTTTTTCTAATTAATTTATTTTCTTTGTAGTTTTAAAAGGCAAAACCGTTTATATTATTGGAGCTAACCAGACCAATAATTCTCATTACTAGAGATTAACTTGTTCGTACCACTATGGCATGTGTTAGCTCCACTCTTTCCTTTACCACCTTTCTTTTTCCTCAAACTATTACAATAAAATTTAATAAAAGATATATGTTATATTCAGATATGGTGAATAGATTACTTAAAAGCAAAGGTCCCTTTAGATTCTATTCTAAATTTTTCTTCTGGTTGACTCTTGGCGGTTTCATTAGTTTGCTTCTTGCTATTATACCAGTAATAATTATTCATGTTATTTATGAACGGAATATCTCTCTGATTCTTTTAGTTTTTGCAGTTTGTCTCTTTAGTGGTTTATTATCACTATTTTCATTTTCCATGCTATCCGAAATCCGCAATAAACCCATGATGTTAAATCCAAAGAAGAGAAAGGCTTGGTACGAGAATGATAGAGAACGTTGGGAACAGGATCCAAGACTTATTAAGATAAGACCTTCTCTTGAACCATATTTTCATTTTACACTTATTTTAGCCACTTTAGGCTCAATACTTAACATCACATACATAATCCTAGTGAATATCTCTAAATATTTTACACCAATTTCAGGGTTCACATTCCTTATCTGGGTAGGTGCAGCATCAATTGTCTTGAGTTGTATTTTATCGTATTTCTTGCATAATTTTGTGCTTCTGAATCGTATTGAGAAAATAGCTAAAAAATGAGAAAATACATGAAATTTTTGTCTCCTTCTCCATTTTTACCCACACGTTTATTTATCAATTTCTAGATTATTTATTGACTATGCTAAATCTAGACTGTGTTTTTCTAAAGTTAATTTCATCAAAAGCAGGCGATAATCCTCTTTCAACTATTCTTGTTGATATAAATAAAGAACACTACCTCATTAATTTGTGGTCACCTTGGAACGAAATACCAGATTATATCCCACCATATACAACCTTGAAAATTTTTAACATAGAAAAAATAACTGAATCTGATTCTACCTATTTCTCTGCAGGAAAAAAAGCCATTGTAGTTATCGATCCTGATATCTTACTCAATGCTACCTCTATAAACAGCGTTTCATACTGCCCTCGTAGTTATTATCTTAACGAAATTATTGGTGATACGCCCTCTCCTTACATTGCCATCAGAGGTTCAATTGTTCATGATTGTTTAGGATTGGCTGTTGCGAGCAATACCAAACCTTCAGCTGTATTGCCAGAAATAGTAGATTCATTTTCACTACAATATGAATATCATGGTTATAAGGAAAAATCGGTTCATCAAGATGTTAGAAAGATGACAGAATGTTTAGATGAATTTGTTTCTACATTAGGTCCCAATGCTTTGCCAGAAATGTTGTTTTTATCTCCCTATTTTGGGATAAGAGGAAGAATAGATCTATTTGATAAAGATAAAATCTATGAATTAAAAACAGGGAAAATTTCAGAAGAACGGGATATTCGTTTTTCTGATTTATTACAAGTAGCTCTTTATAATTATGGGATTCAAAGCAAAATAACAGATGCAAAGCAAAAAGATGGAGAAGTTATTTATGTAGGTACAAATGAGGCTGTCTTTAAAACTGCAAGTCCAAGTTGGGGACTTCTAAGATATGGAATGGAACAAAGAAACTTAGCTTATCGTATATCTCATTTAGGATACGTACCACCAATTCTTCCAGAATCAAAGATGAATAAGTGTAGGAATTGTTCAGTAAAACATTTTTGCTTCTTATTATGTGCTGGTTTAAATCAAGAAAGAAGGTGTTCTACATGTCCACATGAAGCTCTTTGTTCAAAAGGAGTTTTACCTGATAAACACCAAGAATATTTTCGAAAATTTTCCGAATGGATAAAAGACGAAAAGTTAGAATCATCACGCAATTTATCTGACCTGTGGAAACTTTCTGTTGAGCAAAGAGTTGCAAAAGGTAGAGCAATTAAAAATCTCAAGCTAGAAAATGAGATTAAGGACGGTATTAAAACCAGATTATTGTTCTCTTGTAAGAATAACAGTGAATTGAGGGAAGGAGATATAGTTGTTCTTAGTGATGGAAAACTTATACAAGGATTTGTTAGCACTGGTGTTATTTCTGCAGCTTCTGAAATTTCTGTGGAAATCGAAACTAGAACTAGACAAGGTTCCGTTTCAGTAATTGATGTTTATTCAATTGATGTTGGATATAGACGTCAACAACGAGGGTTATTTAACATTATTTTCAGAAAGAATAATTTTAGAGAGTTGATAGTAAAAGGAGAAAAGTCTGTTACCATTCCAAAGGATGGAAAGTACATCCCTATGAATCCTGTACAAAATGAAGCTGTGAACAAAATCCTAGGGACAAAAAACTATTGTTTAATCCAAGGACCAGCTGGAACCGGTAAAACTTATGTAATTGCTAAATCTGCAATTGCATTGGCTAGAACTGAAGATAAAGTTCTATTAACAGCTTTTACTAATAGAGCAGTAGATAATATATGTAAATATCTTCTTGAAAATCAATTTACTAATTTCATACGACTGGGCTCTCCTCATGCAATTCAGCCAGAAATGAATGATTATACTCTACCCGTATATAAAAAGAAATATCCAGATAAATCTGCAAAGGAGATTATTAGCAGTTTTCCAATAATTGTAGCGACAACCTCCACGATTTCCAATCCCGTCTATGAACGATTAGGAGTTGGAACTATTATAGTAGATGAAGCAAGTCAAATGACAGAACCCACGGTTCTTTCTGCGTTACTAGAAGGAAATAGATTCATTTTAGTTGGTGATCATAAACAACTTCCTCCTGTTGTTCAAAGCCCAAAAGCTCAGAAAGAGGGAATGAGTATGTCGTTATTTGAAAGGTTAGCAAAAACCAATCCTAATTCCATTCATCTTCTAACCCATCAATTTAGAATGAATGAAAAATTAGTGGAATTTTCAAACCATACTTTTTATGATAATAAATTAAAATCATTTGACGATCTAGTTCGTTTTCAGAATTTAATGGAATTAAAAACCTTCACTGGTGATTATTCAGATTTCAAGAATTCTTCAATATATGATCCTAAAACCCCCTTAATTTACATACCTGTGAGTGGGGTATTTAATCCTGAAAATAAAATTAACATGGATGAAGTCAGTGTAGCTGAAGAGATAATTAAGAAATTTATGCGTTTAGGGTTAAATCCTGATCAAATAGGTGTCATTTGTCCATATAGGGGTCAAGTAGGGGAACTAAGACGATCTCTACCCCCAAAAACAGTAGTTGATACAGTGGACAGATTCCAAGGGAGTGACCGTGAACTTATCTTACTTTCTCTTACAGAAAACATCTCTAAGGGAAATAGAGGTTTCTCTGATCCCAGAAGGTTAAATGTTGCTATAACAAGGGCAAAGAAGAAACTCATTGTAGTAGGAGATCCAAATATTAGTGAGGAAGAACTCGGTAACTATGTTAGCTATCTAAAAGGGAATGCAGAGGTAATTATTCAGAAGGAACAAACAAAGCCATCCATTGCAAAGGAAACAACCATAGTAGCTGAAGGAGTTTCTAAAGCTGCAAAAATAATGACAAAAGTATTAGTCAAAGGAAAGAAAATAGTTGAATCAAAAGAAGATGCTCAAAAATGTATGGTGTGTTTCCAGCCTGTTTATGAAAATGCTGTTGAATGTCCTGTTTGTGAACATTTATTCCATTTTGATCATCTTGTAGCTTGGATTAGAGATAACGAACGTTGTCCTTATTGTAAAACCACTCTCAAACTATTTGAGTAATTAGTACGTCTTTTTTTTTCTTTTTATTTTCTTACGTTAAAAGAAAAGCTTCAACCAAAATGCTTTAAGTGTTTAATTTTTTGAGGTTTTTAGTGCCAAGAGGATAAAAATGACTGAAGAACACACACTAACGCTTACAAGTTGTGGTATTGATGTTGGTACAACAACTTCACATCTTATTTTTTCAAAACTTAAACTTGAGAAGATTTACACTCCACGTGGAATCAAGTTTGAGGTAACAGAAAGAGAAATTCTATACAAGAGTCGTATTATGCTGACCCCTTTGATTGAAGGCACTAATATTGATTACCTGAAACTAGTTGAGTTCATCAAAGAGGAATATCAAAAGGCTGATGTGTCAATTGATGACATAGATACTGGAGCTGTGATAATTACTGGTGAAAGCGCAAAGAAAGAAAATGCAGAGGAATTAGTCAAGTCACTTGCACATAAAGCAGGTAAATTCGTTTGTGCAGCAGCAGGACCAAATTTTGAATCTGTTATAGCTGCTATGGGGTCTGGTGCTGCATTATATTCTAAAGAGTCAAAGAAAACGGTAATAAATATAGACATTGGAGGGGGGACTTCTAACATAGGTATTGCAAAGGATGGGGAAATTCTAGATGCAGCATGTGTAAATGTGGGTGGTCGTTTATTAGCGTTCGATGAGGAAGGTAGGATTATCCGAATCGAAGCACCAATAAGGAATCTTGAAGAAAAAATTGGAGTAACTTTTGATTATGGTATGGTAATTACAGATGATCAAAAAAGAGCTATGGCAAAAATCTTGGCAGAAAGCTTATTCGAAGTTTTAAATAAAAATATCAAGTCTAAAATTGCTCAGAATCTTCTAATGACTAATCCTATTGAATATGATGGAACGATTGATGAAATGATTTTTTCTGGAGGAGTTGCTGAATATATCTACAACAAAACTGATGTTGATTACAATGATTTAGGAAAATATCTTGGTGATGAAATAAGAAAGATTGTAGACGAACAAGGTATTACTTTATATGAACCACAAGAACTAATCAGAGCCACAGTTATAGGTGCTGGACAATATACACTTCAAGTATCTGGTGTAACAACGCATATTTCTGATTCCGCACTTCTTCCAATTCATAATATCCCCGTTCTAGAACCAAAATTAGATACAAAAGATATTACTGAAGAAACTGTACGTAAAGCTATTCTGAAGAGTTTCAACCTTTTTGATGTTATTGAGGGAGAACAATCTGTAGCTCTTTCATTCAAAGGGGCTATAGGTGGTTCCTATGCTGGTCTAACTACATTTGCTAAAGGTGTAGTGAGTGCAGTACCAAAAACCATAGAACGAGAGATGCCCATAATTATGATATTTGATAGGGATATTGGCAATTCCGTTGGGAATGTAATGAAAAGAGAAACTGAAGCGACTGAAAATATTATTTCTGTAGATGAAATTAATGTTCAAGAAGGTGATTTCATCGACATTGACAAACCTAAAGCAGGGGGGCAAGTTGTTCCAGTAGTAGTAAAGTCGTTAGTTTTTTCCAACTAACTACTTACCATCCTATTGCTAATCCATCTGCTCGAGGGCTCGATCCCCCACATAAAACGCCATTTTTTGGATTCCGAGTGATGATTTGCCCTCTTCCAAAAATCATCCTACCTAAACCAGCGGTTGGTACTACTTCGTGACCCATTCTACTCAGAGTACTCATTGTTTCTAAAGCGATTCCTTCTTCTAAAGCGATTTTACCTCCACTAGTACCATCTCTGATACAAAATCTTGGCGCGTTCAGAGCTTCTTGAGGATTCATGCCATAGTCAATAAGATTGGATATGACTTGAACGTGACCTTGTGGTTGGTTGAATCCGCCCATCACGCCGAAGCTTGCATAGAGTTTATCGTCTTTAGTTGCCATACCTGGTATGATAGTATGATATGGTCTTTTGTTAGGAGCTAGTACATTGGGGTGCCCTGGTTCTAGAGTGAAATTTGCTCCTCTATTTTGTAAAGTAAACCCGCATCCTTTTGGTACTAAGCCTGTTCCAAATCCCATATAATTTGAGTTGATAAAACTACAAGCGTTTCCTTCTCCATCAACAACTGAGAAATATACTGTATCAGATCCTGTAACTGGGGAACCTCTTTGAACATTAATTGTAGCTTTAGTAAGATCAATCAATTTTCTTCTCTCTGCAGCATATGGTTTTGCTATTAGTTCTTGAATTGGCACATCAACTACTTCTGGGTCTGCAACATACCACCTTGTATCTGCAAAAGCTATTCTCATTGTTTCAATAAGAACATGTAAATGTTCAACTGAAGAATGTTTCATTTTATCTATTTCAAAACCTTCTAGAATATTTAAGGCAATCAAGGCAGTGATTCCTTGACCATTTGGTGGAATCTCATGTACTTCTACACCTCTATAGTTGGTGGAAATTGGATTGTCAAATGTAGTTTGATGTTTCTTCAAATCTTCAAGAGTCATTAATCCTTCTTTAGATTGAATCAAGTCTACAATTGCATTAGCTATCCGCCCTTCATAAAAACCGGATTTGCCTTCTTCAGCTAATGTCTTAAATGTAGTGGCTAGAGTGGGATTCTTCATTATCTCCCCCTCTTTAGGAGCTACTCCATTGAGTAATATTTCTTCGCCAAATGGTCCACTTTTAATTAGTTTTTCGCTTCTCTGCCAAGCCCTAGCAGTAAATGGTGCAACTGGAAAACCATTTTCAGCAAGTTCTATAGCGGGTTTCAAAATATCCCTGAGTTCCATTATTCCAAATTTTGATATTGAATCTACCCAACCAGCTGCTGCACCTGGAACCGTAATTGTATGAATACTTAGGGGATGAAGAGCACCAGTTATATCTTGGTTATTTAGATATTCTAGAGTTAGATTGTTTGGTGCACGACCGCTTCCATTTACTCCTGATACTTGCTTAGTCGAGTTATCAAAAAATAGACAAAAACAATCCCCACCTATCCCTGTTGAACATGGTTCTGTAACATTGAGCGCAGCCGCGGTTGCTACTGCTGCATCAGCTGCATTGCCCCCTTGCTGTAGAATCCTCATTCCTGCTTCAGAAGCCAAAGGTTGACTAGATGCAACCATACCTCTTTTTCCATAAACTGGTGCTCGATAACTATTAAATCGCAAGTTCATGAAGAAATGATTTTTAGGTACAAAATAAATCTATTGTTGGAAAAATTCATTTAACATTTGATAAAACTTAATCCTCTTCCAATCAACTCTTTCTATTCCATATTTTTCAAAAAACAATTGCACCCATTCTTCTCCATAATTATACCCTATACTCCAAACAACAGCTGCAAAATCAAAATATCTGTCATTTATACCTCCATAAGGCCAATCGATGAAACCGCTTAGTTGACTGTCTTGTATCATGACGTTAGGTAAACAGTAATCACCATGTGAAAAGACTAATTCATAGCTTTCAGGTTTGTTTTTTAATATTTCTTCGTAAAGCTGTTGAGGAGATCTATTTTGCCATCTTTCATCAAATTCCAGGATTAATACTCAACT
>Ga0272441_10007792_pt1 | contig 17256 bp, 15 predicted proteins | sample SSMProp6N_FD_193582 | JGI IMG/M metagenome (GOLD analysis project Ga0272441, IMG submission 193582) | Marine sediment archaeal communities from Little Sippewissett salt marsh, Falmouth, MA, United States - SSM-Prop-6N | ecosystem: Environmental > Aquatic > Marine > Wetlands > Sediment ...
GGGGTACAGAGGGGATGGGCTTGTGCCCATCCCCTCTGTACCTTTGGACGCTTCGAACCTGCCGAGTTCGCGACAGCGAACTCATACGTACTCAATGACTCGCATTGAGTACGAGAGGTTCAGAATCTTGTCGGGCCGTCAGAACGGGTACGACGCCCGTTCTGGCGGAAGTCTTGCTCCCTAGCTCGTTCACTGCTCCTGGAGCAAACTCATCCGAACTGATCGAACGCAAAGCGTTCGGGAAGTTCGAGAGGTTGGAATCTTCCTGCGCGACCTGCCGAATCGATCTCATCCTGTCCGACGTTCTCGGCAGGAGAACTCGGAACGTGCCCGAAAGGCACGCGTTCGCAGAACGCGAACTCACACGTACTCAATGCCCTGCATGGAATACGAAAGGTTCAGCAAACCTGCCGAGTAGTAGTGGAGTTGAACCTCGAAGTCCCCCGCAAGGCTCTTTGTGCGGCAGCGTCAGCCGTTCTGCAGCGTCCGCGGAGGCGGGAGCACGCCGTGAGGTTGGCCGGTGGGGTGCTGCACAAGGAGTCCGTTGACTGACTTGGCGCTGTAGCGCCTGCGCGGAAGCGATCGAGTTCGTGGTCGCTGCAACCGGACGGCCACGGCGGGGTTCGTTCGTCGCGCGAAACCCCGGGAGCCCTTGCCTGCAGGGTCTGAGGGAAGATACCATCACCACGCGATCCAAGAAACGAAGACAAGGAGTGATAACATGGCACTGGGATTCAACGCAAACGAGGTCCTTCAGATGGCGGAGCAGATCGAGCGGAACGGAGCGCGCTTCTATCGCAAGGCGGCGGAGTCTTGCGGCGAGTGCGAGCTTCAAGAGAGGCTACGCCAACTCGCGGACATGGAAGATGGCCACGAGAAGACGTTCGTTGAGATGCGAGCCAGCCTTACCGGTGCGGAAACCGAGTCGACGACGTTCGATCCGGAAGGGGAAGCCGCGCAGTACTTGATGGCAATGGCCGACGCCAACGTCTTCGATCCGGATGTCGATCTCTGCGAGGCCGTTCCGGGGATGTCCCCGAAGGAGCTGCTCGAGGTTGCGATCGATCTCGAGAAGGAATCGATCGTCTTCTATCTCGGCCTTCGTGAGCTCGTCTCCGGCAAGGCGGGCAAGGACAAGATGGAGGGAATTCTCAAGGAGGAGATGTCGCACATCGCCCTGCTGCGAGGGTACATCAACGAGCTGGCCTAGGCGTGTAGATCGCGGCGAATCCGCTCTCCCTGCTCCTCCGGGAGCGGGGCTTCTGCTTGATTGTGCGCATCTTCACGCTTCCGAACAGCGGATGGGCGGTTCCTTGCATCTCTCGACAGGCGTGAGTATGATGCCGCGATTTTCGCAGAGCACTGGCGTATCGAAGCGAGGCGATGACGTGGTTTCGAGGGAATCGGTTGGGATGCGGCAATCCGGGTGACATCCGGCGCCGAGCGCCCGTCATCGATCGTCTACCTCCATCGCCCTCCCATCCGCGACACCGGAAGGTTCCCGCAGGGTGAACCGTTTGCCGGCACCAGCCCCGCCGGAGCGGAGCTCGAGGAATCCAGAGATCCATTAGCACGAAAGGATGGGGCATATGGCGAGGGCATCGATTCTTATCGTCGACGATGAACCGATCGTTCGCGAGGCACTCCGTGACTGGCTTGTCGACGCGGGCTACGACGTCGAGATGGCGGAAACAGGCGAACGGGGGCTCGAGATGGCGGCGGAACGCGATTTCGATCTGGTCATCCTCGATGTGAGGCTTCCTGGGAAGACCGGAATCCGCGTACTCGAGGAACTCAAGGAATCGAAGCCGGACACGAAGGCGATGATCATCACGGCCTATGCATCGCCTCAAATGCGAACGGAGGCGACCAAACTCGGCGCTCTTCACTATCTCTCAAAACCTATCGCACCCAATCAACTCGAGAAAATCGTAGAGGAGGCGCTGGCCGATGAGCCAGGCGCCCCATAAGGAGGCACACCCGATGCGGGAGCATTCAGTTCTCGTCGTCGACGACGAGCCGATCGTCCGCGAATCGATTCGCGATTGGCTGACTGAGGCCGGCTACCCGGTCGCCACCGCGGAGACCGGAGAGCAAGCCTTGGAGCTCGTCGCCGAACGCGACTTCAGTGTCCTTGTCGTTGACGTTCGCCTTCCGGGCCAAACCGGGATCAAGGTCCTGGAGGCGGTGAAGGCAGAGCGCCCTTGGATTCGCACGATCGTCGTCACGGCCTACCCGTCCGCGGAGACGGTGCAGGAGGCCCGGCGGCTCGGCGCCGTCGATTACCTCCTCAAGCCGTTCGCTCCGGACAACCTGGAGCGCTTGATCGATGAAACCTTGAGCTCGATCCCTCCGGAAGCGACCGTCACGACGGTTGAAGCCGCGGAAGTCGCAGCGGCTCCGACGATCGAAGCGATCGAGGTCAAGCAATCGTTCGTGATCTCGGACGGCGACCTGCGGGCGCTGTTCGATGGGATGGCGAAAACGGCGGAGATGATCGGCGTCATCGAGAAGAACGGCAAGTACGTCTTCGACAGGATCGCGTCGTTCGACGATTTGTGTCTCGACTACGATGTCACCGTCCATCCGCCGACCCGATACCTCTTCCCGGCCCGAGAGAAGATGCTCTCGATGTCTTTCGACGGGACGGCGAAGGCGACGCCGGAAGTGGCTGCATCGCCGCAGGTTCTGTTCGGCGTTCATCCCGACGATCTCCAAGCGATCGAGCTGCTCGATGAGGTCTTCATGTCGAAGTACGCCGATCCGAACTACATCACGCGACGCCAGAACACGACGATCATCGGCGTCGATTGCCTGCGACCGTCGCCCAAGGCATTCGCCCCAAGCATGGGGACCGCGCAGGCGGAGAGCGGCTTCGATCTATTGCTCACCGATCTTGGCACGGGGTTCATGACCGCCGTTGGCTCTCAGCGTGGGGCCGAGCTTCTCGAGCAATTCGCCGATGCCCGCGACCCCTCGGACAACGAGATCGCGACCCAGAAGGCGCTGCTGGAGGCTGCGGCCGCGAAGTACCAGGTGCGCCTCAACGTCGCGCGCGAACGGCTGCCGAAGCTCCTCGAGGATCACTACGATGATGAGTACTGGGAGACCCAGAGTGAGGCCTGCCTGAGCTGCGGGTCGTGCATCATGGTCTGCCCGACGTGTTTCTGCTTCGACGTCAAGGATGAGATCTCCCTGAACATGAAGACGGGCGAGCGAATCCGCACGTGGGACGGCTGCATGTTGACCGACTTCGCGGTCGTCGCCGGCGGAGAGAACTTCCGCCATGACAAGGCGAGCCGCTATCGGCATCGTATCTTCCGCAAGGGCAAGTACGTGCTCGAGCGGTACGGAATGGTCGGATGCGTCGGCTGCGGCCGCTGCGCCACCGCGTGCCTTCCGGATATCGCGAGTCCCGCCGAGGCGTTCAACGCCATCGCCGAGAAGGCGAAGATCGAGACGGCCCGCCGGTTGATCGGCAAGGCCGCCCCGGAAGAAGACCTCTACACGCCGAAGCCGGCGAAAGTCGTTCGCGTGGACGACCTCGGGACGAACGAGAAGGTGTTCGAGTTCGCGTTCGAGGACGGAAGCGTGCTCGGACATGCGCCCGGCCAGTTCGTCGAGATCTCGATCCTCGGGATCGGGGAGGCGCCGATCTCGGTCTCCTCATCGCCGACGCGCGGCGACACCTTCGAGCTCGCGGTGCGAAACGTCGGAAACGTCACCCGCGCGATCCACAGACTGGAGCCGGGCGCCACCGTCGGCATCCGTGGACCGTTCGGAAACGGATTCCCCATTGACACGCTCGAGTACAAGGACCTGCTGCTGGTCGCCGGCGGCATCGGAATCTTCCCGCTGCGCTCGTTGATCCAACACGTGATTGACAACCGCGACGACTTCGGCCGTGTGATCATCCTTTGCGGCGCACGCTCTCCACAGGATCGGATGTTCGAGAGCGAACTCGAGACCTGGAAGCAGGATGCGAACATCGAGTTCCATGAGACGGTGGACAAGGGAAGCGAAGGATGGATGGGCAACGTCGGCGTGATCACCACGCTTATTCCGGACGTCGAGATCAGCCCGGCCAAGACGATGTCCGTCGTCGTCGGGCCGCCGATCATGTACCGCTTCGTCGTCGGTGAGCTGAAGAAGAAGGGCCTCGCCGACGAACAGATCATCATGTCACTCGAGCGGCGGATGAAGTGCGGCGTCGGCAAGTGCGGGCACTGCCAGATCAATGGCGTCTACGCGTGCCAGGAGGGGCCGGTCTTCACGCTGGCAGACCTGCGGAATCTTCGGGAGGCGGTGTGATGAAGCCCAAAGTCGCATTCTTCGATTTCACGTGCTGTGAAGGTTGTCAGCTCGACACACTCAACATCGAGGGACAGGATCTTGTCGATCTCGTCGCCGCGATCGACATCGTCGAGTTTCGCGAGATCCATACGGGCAAGGCGGAGCACTACGACATCGCGTTCGTCGAGGGAAGCATCACGACGGAGTCCGGAATCGAGCGGGTGAAGGACATTCGAGCTCGCTCGGACATGCTCATCGCACTCGGTGCCTGCGCCCACATCGGCGGCATCAACTGCCTCAAGAACCATCTCGAGATGGATGAGGCGCTCGAGATCGTGTACGGCGAGGATGCGAAGTACTACGACACGATCCCGGCCCGACCGGTCAGTGCCGTTGTGCCGGTCGACTTCGCCGTTCCCGGCTGTCCGATCAACACGGCTGAGCTTCTCCGGATCATCAAGGATATCCTCCTGGGCAAGACGCCCGAGTTGCCGAACTACCCCGTCTGCGTCGAATGCAAGATGGCCGGCAACGTTTGCGTCTTCGAGCAGGGCAAAACCTGTCTCGGCCCCGTAATCCGCGGCGGCTGCAACGCAATCTGCGTCAGCGCCGGCCGGCAGTGCTGGGGCTGCCGCGGCCTGGTTGACGATCCAAACATCAATTCGCAGATGGACGTGCTGAAGAAGTACGGACTCACCGTGGATCAGGTGATCGAGAAATTCAAGATCTACAACACCTATTCGGAGGTGGCCAAGTGAGCTCCCTCAATATCAACGTTCACCATGTAACCCGTGTCGAGGGCCACGGCAACATCCTGGTCAACGCGACCGACGGAAAGCTCGAAGAAGTCCGCTGGGAGGTTCCGGAGTCGCCGCGTCTCTTCGAAGCGATGTTTCGTGGGCGCCACTACAGCGATGTCCAGCACATTGCGTCGCGGATCTGTGGCATCTGCTCGATCGCCCATTCGACCGCTTCGCTGCACGCCTCCGAGGCGGCGCTCGGCGTCGGGGTCTCATCGCAGACGCGACTGATTCGCAAGCTTCTGTTCAACGCGGAAGTGCTCGAGAGCCACGTGCTGCACGCCTGCTGTCTCGCGGCACCGGACTTCCTGGGCGCCCCGAGCGTCCTCCCGCTCGTCGATACCCACAAGGATGTCGTCGTGAAGGTGATGTCGCTCAAGCGGCTGGCATACAAGCTGGCGGAGGTGCTCGCCGGACGGAAGACGCATCCGATCTCCTGCATTGTCGGCGGCTTCTCGATGCTTCCCGATTTGGAGAAGCTCGAGATGATCCGAGACGCGATGATCGACTCCCTCGCGGACTACGAGGAGATCGTCGGTCTCTTCAAGTCGCTCGCGGGAGCGATCCCGAGCTTCGACCGCGAGACCGAGTACATCGCGCTCAAGGATCCGAACGAGTATGCCTTCATCAGCGGAGACATCGCATCGAGCGACGCCGGAATCGTGCCCATCGACGAGTATCTGTCAGTGACGAACGAATTCTGCGTCCCGCACTCGACCGCGAAGTACACCAAGAACAAACGCGACGCCTACCAGGTTGGCGCGCTCGCTCGGTTCAACTTGAACCACGAGCAGCTGCTCCCGAAGGCGAAGGATGCGGCCGTCGAACTCGGTCTCAAGGCGCCCTGCCACAACCCGTACATGATCACGATCGCGCAGGTCGTTGAAGCCGTGCACGCCACCGAGGACAGCATCAATCTGATCAACACGCTCCTCGAAACCGGTGTGGCGGAGGAGCCCGAGATCACGGAGATCACGGCGGGCCGCGGTGTCGGCGCCGTCGAAGCACCGCGCGGCATTCTGTTCCATGAGTACACCTACGGTGCCGAAGGTATTCTGGAGAAGGCCAACTGCGTGATTCCGACGAATCAGAATCACAACAACATCCAGAAGGACATGGAGGCACTTGTGCCGACGATGCTCGATCGGTCGGAGGACGACATTCGGTTTGCATTGGAGATGCTCGTCCGAGCCTACGACCCGTGCATTTCCTGTTCGACCCACATGCTTCAGGTGCGATTCAATCGTGCCGCATCGTAGGTGCGGCACGGGCGAGTTGCCCTAGGGTCAACTCGCGTTGGGACTGGTCGGGCTGTCCGCCAGGTAGACAGACGACGAAGTAGTTGCGAAAACGGCCGTGAGCACATCGCGGCCGTTTCGCTTGAGGGATTGACTCACGGACCGAAACGCGGGGACCCTGTGCAGGCGTGAGCCGTGCCTTCGGCGCGGCACGTGGTGGAAGGGGCACACGTCAGGCCACCCCGCTCAGGAACTGGACGTGAGTTCGGTCTGCACGGGGAGGGAGATCACGAACGTGGTCCCCTCCCCTTCTTCACTCATCACGTCGACGAACCCGGCATGCTTCTCGATAATCCCCTTCGCCACCGCAAGCCCGAGTCCCACTCCCTCCCCTTTCTCCTTTGTCGTGAAGAACGGCGTGAAGAGTTTGGAGAGGTTCTCCTTCGAGATCCCGTGGCCCGTGTCGGCGACGCGCACCTCGATGACGTTCTGGACAAGGCGCGTCTGCACGACGACACGTCCGCGGACCGGCGTCGCTTGAATCGCGTTCAGGGCGAGATTGACGAGCACCTGTCGGAGCTGGTCGTAGTCGGCGTAGACCTTGGGAAGTGCTGGCCCAAGATCATCGCGCAGGTCGATTTGGCCGAGAACTGCGCGATGTCGCACGAGTTGAAGAGCATCCTCGATGACTTCGTTGATGTCGACATCGCCAAGACTGAGTTCCGACGGGCGGGCGAAGTCGAGCAGGTTTCGGATGATCCGCGAGCTTCGATCGACCTCTCGCGCCATCTTCGCCAGATAGTCGAGCGCGACATCCGTCTCCATCGTCCCCTGCGCAAGCTTCTTGGCAATCAGCTGGGTGTAGACGAGAACGCCGGCAAGCGGGTTGTTGATCTCGTGAGCGATGGACGCGGCCATCTGGCCCAGGGAACTCAGCTTCTCCGCTTGGATCAGCTGTTCCTCGCTCTCCTGAAGGCGCACCAACGACTCGGCAAGCTCATCGTGCAGGTCCGCGAGCTGCGTCCTTGCGGCGCGGGCACGCTTGACTCGCTCCAGCAACGATGTGATCAGTAGACTGATCAGGATCGCCGGCACGAAGAAGACGATCGCCCGCGCCACCGGGTGTGGGTAGGGTGAGAAAGCAACGGCTCGCGGTAGCATGACGATTAGGAAGTAGAGTGAAGCCGCCGCACCGCCGCGCATCCGGAAGACAAAGCTGGCATAGATGATCGGGATGAAGAACAGGCCACGATGCAGATCGTGAACCGTATTGAAGAACCCGGACCAGGCAGGCACGCAGCGCGAGAGCCCGAGCTGTGGCGCGTAGTAGAGCACGGTGAAGGCGAGGGAGAGGCCGACAATCGCCCAGAAATGAGGGCTTCGAAGGGCCGGCCTCGGACGCTGCACGAGAGCCCAGTTCACGATTCGCGTCTCGAGAAGATCCATCCAGCTCTGCACTCGGCCGAACCAGGTCGTCTGCTGCGCCGTCATCGTGGCCTCCTCGGATGCACTCCGCGCTCGCTCTCCGGATTGGGCTCGTCTACGACCCGAACTTCGGACTCCGATTGCAGTAGCCCAACACCATCGGCATCACGCGACCGCTGAATCGCCCGAGCCCGCCGCGGCCGGCGGCTCGCTCCCCAAAGGATGCGACGTCGTCCGGGCAGACGTTCGGACCGACGAACAGCACCGGCACCGGCTCGGGCGTGTGGTCACCGTAGTCGATCGGGGTCGTGTGATCGCCGGTGAACGCAAGATGGGTCTCCCGCCAATCGAGTCTCTCGGCGAGCGGCGCGAACAGCTCCCGGTCGATCCGCTCGATGAACCCGCGCTTCGCCTCTGCGTCCTGGTCGTGACCGGCGTTGTCCGTCCCCTTGACATGCAGGAAGACGACGTCGTACGTGGAGAGCGCCTCGACCGCGGCATCGGCCTTGGCGCGGAGATCCGTGTCGAGCCCGCCGGTTGCGCCGGGAACGTCGATCGAGTCCATCCCGCACGCGAGCGCCACGCCACGATAGAGCGCTCCCCCGGCGATCACCGCGCTGCGAACGCCGTAGATCGATTCGATCGATGGGATCTGTGGACAGTCGGCGGCCCCTCGCAGCAGAACCACGTTTGCCGGAGGCTTGCCGGCCTCGACGCGTGCTCGGTTGAGCGGAAGATCGTTCAACAGCTCGTAGGACCGTTGCGTGATCTCGTTGATTGCCGCCGCGGTCCGAACGGCGCCCGGATCCCCCTCGACGGTCGGTACCGAGTCGGGAATCCGTTTTCCCGTCACATGGGGATCATTCTCGCTTGCGTGGCGGGAGAGGTTTGGGCCTCGAATCAGGAGCGCGCCGCGATGCTGGGTACTCGCGCGAAACGCGACGTCAACACGGTCGATCCCGGTCACACGGAGCTCGGAGAGTGCCGCTTCGAGCTTCTCTTGCCCCGTCTCGATCCGACCGGCGCGGCGGTCGAGCAGGCGGAACCCTTCGTCCGTCTTCTCGACCGTGCCCAAGTTGGCGCGGAAGCAGACATCGCCCGCCTGCACGTCCATCCCGATTCCCAAGCACTCGTACACGCCGCGCCCGGTGTAGAGCGCGTAGGGATCATAGCCAAGCAGCGAGAGGTGAGCCGTGTCGCTTCCCGGCCGCACGCCGGGTCCGATTGGATCGACGAGTCCGACGGCTCCCCGCCCGGCCAGCTCATCGAGGACCGGCGTCTCCGCCGCCTCAAGGCAGGTCTTTCCGTCTAGATCGGTCGGTCGTCCGCCGAGTCCGTCCGCGATAATCAGCAGTCCCTTCATGTGCGCATCCCTCCGAGTATCACGAAGGGTACATCCGGCGGAAGAGCCGTGCAAATGCCGATCGGGTCTGGCTTCCTCGGGTGTCGGATTCGGCCTTCCCCTTGCGTTGCACCGCTCGGTCCGCATACTTTCGAGCCGTCGTCCAACCAGCGGGCGTCACCAAGGAGGGTGGCACGCGATGCGCATTCACGAGTATCAGGCGAAGGGGCTGTTCGCTGAGTTTGGGATTCCGGTTCCGCCGTCTCGAGCGGTGGCCTCGGCCGATGAGGCTGTCGCCTCGGCTGAGACCCTCGGCCTTCCGGTGGTCGTCAAGGCTCAGATTCACGCCGGCGGGCGAGGCAAGGCGGGCGGCGTGGCCCTCGCGTCGAACGCGGACGAGGTCCGCGAGATCGCAGAGCGGCTGATCGGCCGTCCGCTGGTTACCCATCAGACGGGTCCCGAGGGCCGCATCGTTCGCACGCTTCTTGTCGAGAAGGCCTCCGAGATCCAGAGCGAACTCTATCTCAGTCTCGTCGTCGACCGTGCCAGCCGCCAGATCGTCGTCATGGCGAGCCGCGCCGGGGGCGTCGATATCGAGGAGACGGCCAAGACCGATCCGGATGCGATCGTGAAGGAGTGGGTCGATCCCGTCATCGGGTTGCGAGGGTTCCAGGCGTTCCGGATTGGGACTCGGCTCGGTCTCCCGACGAAGACGGCGCGGAGCGTTGCGAAGATTGTCCTCGCGCTGTACCGCCTGTTCTGCGCCAAGGATTGCTCCCTCGCCGAGATCAACCCGCTTGCGATCACGCCAGACGGCGATGCGCTTGCGATCGACGCCAAGATCACAATCGATGACAACGGGCTCTTCCGCCATCCGGAGATCGGCGAACTCCGCGATCTCAATGAGGAGGATCCACTCGAGGTCGAGGCGACCTCGGTCAACCTGAACTACATCAAGCTCAATGGCACCGTCGGTTGTCTCGTCAACGGCGCCGGACTGGCGATGGCAACGATGGACCTGATCAAGCACGCAGGCGCCTCGCCGGCGAATTTTCTCGATGTCGGCGGCGGCGCCACCGCGGAGATGATCGAGAAGGGGGTCCGGATTCTCGTGGATGACCCTGACGTGCGCGCCGTGTTCATCAACATCTTCGGAGGCATCTTACGTTGTGACGTGCTCGCCGAGGGCGTCGTCGCCGCAGCGAAGAATCTCCAGATCGATGTCCCAGTGATCGTCCGGCTGGAGGGCACCAATGTGGAGGCTGGACGAGAGATTCTGAGTTCGTCCGGGCTTGCATTCCGGACGGCCGGCGACTTGAGTGAAGCGGCGGCGATGGTCGCCGAAGCCGTGGCGAGTACGGCAGGAGGAACGGCATGAGCATTCTTGTCAACGCATCCACGCGCGTCGTCGTGCAGGGCATCACCGGGAACGAAGGTCGCTTCCACACGCAGCAGATGCTTGAATATGGAACGAGCATCGTCGCCGGCGTCACCCCGGGGAAGGGCGGCCAGGAGGTCGAAGGCGTGCCTGTGTTTGACACGGTTGCGGCCGCCGTCGCCGAAACCGAGGCGAATGCCGCGATCCAGTTCGTGCCCCCTGCTTTCGCTGCGGACGCGATCCTCGAGGCGGGCGAGGCGGGGGTCGATCTCATCGTCTGCCTCACCGAGGGGATTCCAACTGTCGAGATGCTGACCGTCCGCCGCTACATCGATCTCGCGGGGGTGAAGCTCGTCGGCCCGAACACGCCCGGACTGATCAGTCCAGGAAGCTGTAAGCTCGGCGTAATGGCCGGCTACATCCACAAGCCGGGGTCGATTGGGATCCTCTCCCGTAGTGGAACGTTGACGTACGAAGTCGTTCACCAGTTGACGAGCCTCGGAATCGGGCAGTCGACGTGCATCGGCATCGGTGGGGACCCGATCATCGGCCTGACCTTCTCCCATCTGCTTCCGATGTTCGAAGCCGATCCGGACACACAGGGGATCATCCTGATCGGGGAGATCGGCGGCTCCGCAGAAGAGGAGGCTGCGGCGATCATCGCCGAAGGTGTTTCCAAGCCCATCGTCGCATTCATCGCGGGTCAGACCGCCCCTCCCGGACGGAGAATGGGGCACGCCGGGGCGATCATCACCGGCGGATCGGGGACGGCCGCAGCCAAGATGGCCGCGCTCCGGGACGCCGGGGTCGCGGTGGCCGAGAGTCCGGACGTCATTGGAAGAGTGATGGCAGAACAGTTGCGAGCCTAACGCGTATCTCACTTATTAGGACCGCCCGGCGGGACACTCGTCACCCCCTGTAGACAAGGGCGAACTTGCCCTTTATCATGCGCCAACCATTCAGTCATGAACGGGAGGGAGTCTCGGATATTGAGACGACGCTGTGAGAGCTGAAGTGCGCTTCGCAGGCTTTGGCGGACAGGGGATCATCTCTGCAGGCAAGATCACAGGCCGAGCGGCCGCGATCTTCGCCGGCAAACACGCAGTGATGATGCAATCATACGGCCCGGAGGCTCGAGGCGGCGCCTGCAACGCCGACGTGGTCGTGGCTGACAGCCCAATCGGGTATCCGCAACTCCATACGCCCAATCTCCTCGTCATTATGTCGCAGGAAGCATTCGACAAGTATGGAGCGACGATCGAGCCCGACGGTACGTTGATCGTTGACGAGGATCTGGTCGAACTCGAAGAGAATCCACCGATTGAGAGGTTCTACCGGATTCCCGCGACGCGTATGGCCGACAAGCTCGGCCGCAAGATCGTTGCCAATGTGGTGATGCTCGGCGCACTCGCTGCGATCACCAAGGTCGTCGATCGCGACGCAATGCGGGAAGCCATCTTGAGCTCCGTGCCGCCACGCACCAAGGAACTCAATGAGAAGGCCTTCAACGCTGGCTACGAACGTGGGGAGGAGGTCGTCCGTGCCCACGTCTAGAATCGGCATCTTCGTCTGTCACTGCGGGCTGAACATCGAACGGACCGTCGACACGGCACGCGTCGCCGAAGCACTTCGCGACTACCCGGGCGTCGTTCACGTCGAAGACTACGACTACATGTGTTCCGATCCGGGACAGGTTCGCATCAAGGATGCGATCACCGAGCACCGGCTGACCGGCGGCGTGGTTGCCGCCTGCTCGCCGGCGATGCATGAGCCGACGTTCCGGCGCGCGGCGGAGGAGGCCGGACTCAATCCGTACCTCTTCGAGATGGCGAACATCCGCGAGCATTGCAGCTGGGTTCATCTCGACCGCGAGGAAGCGACGCGAAAGGCAATCCGGATCACCAAGACCCTCGTTGAGAAGGTCAAGGGGAATCATCCGCTCGAGCCGATACAGATCGACCACACCGAGAAGTGTCTCGTCATCGGCGGCGGGATCACCGGCATCCAATCGGCGCTCGACATCGCCGATTCCGGGTTCGAGGTGCTCCTCGTCGAGAAGGAGCCGACACTCGGCGGCCACATGGCTCAGCTTTCGGAGACGTTCCCGACGCTCGACTGCTCGCAGTGCATCCTCGCCCCGAAGATGGTCGAGGCATCGCGCCATCCGAACATCCGCGTTCTGACCTACAGTGAAGTCCTTGAGGTCTCAGGCTACATCGGAAACTACTCGGTCAAGATCCGCAGGAATCCGACGTACGTGGACCCAGAGAAGTGCAATCTCTGCGGCGAGTGCAGCAAGGTCTGCCCCGAGGCGGTCCCGAGCGAATTCGAGCGCGGCCTCGTCGAACGGAAGGCGATCTTCATTCCGTTCCCGCAGGCGATCCCATCCTCGTATACGCTCGATGAGAACACATGCCTCGGACTTCATCCGCTGCGCTGCAGCGAGTGCGCCAAGGTCTGCGATGTCGAAGCGATCGACTTCGACATGCAGCCGGAGATCCTCGAGGAGGATGTCGCGGCGATCGTCGTCGCAACCGGCTACGAGCTCTATCCCGTGCTCAACATGGGTGAGTACGGCGGAGGGGACGTCCCCGACGTCATCGATGGTCTGCAGTTTGAGCGGCTGCTCTCTTCGTCCGGCCCGACGGGTGGCGTCGTGCGGCGCCCGTCCGATGGAAAGATCCCCGAGCGCGTTGTCTTCGTACAGTGCTCCGGGTCACGCGATCCAGAGAATCACAACTCGCATTGCTCAAAAATCTGCTGCATGTACACCGCCAAGCACGCGCTTCTCTATCGGCACAGCGTGCCGGACAGCGAGGCAATTATCTTCTACATCGACGTGCGTGCCGGCGGCAAGGGATACGAGGAATTCATCCAGCAGGCCACCGAGGAAGAGAAGATCCGATACCTCCGCGGCAAGGTGGCACGCATCTACCGCGAAGGCGACAAGGTCGTCGTCTGGGGATCGGACACGATCTCCGGGCAACGGGTCGAGATCGAGGCCGACCTCGTCGTACTCGCGATGGCGATGGTTCCACATCCGAGCACACGGGAGATCAGCCGAACGCTGAAGATCGGCTGCGGCGAAGAAGGTTTCCTCAAGGAAGCGCATCCAAAGCTGCGTCCGGTCGAGAGCCTGACTGCCGGGATCTACGTCGCCGGCGCGGGTCAAGGTCCGAAGGACATCCCCGAGGCCGTTGCGCAGGGAAGCGGCGCCGCGGCCAAGGCAATCGCCCTGCTGGTGCAGGAGAAGCTGACCCACTCGCCGGAGGTCGTCTCGATCGACGAGGACGTCTGCGGCGGATGCGGGGTCTGCGTCGGGATGTGTCCATACGGCGCGCTGTCGCTTGGCGGGGCGGGCACGGCGGAATGCAACGAGGTGCTCTGTGAGGGCTGTGGCACCTGCGTCTCCGCCTGCCCGACCGGCGCAGCCCAGCTCAAGAACCTGACCGATACCCAGGTCCACGAAATGATCGAGGTGGCACTCGCCGATGTCTGAGCAAACGAAGAGCGTATTTGAACCGAGAATCGTCGCGTTTCTCTGCCGCTGGTGCTCCTATGCCGGTGCCGATTTGGCCGGCGTCAGCCGGATGACCTATCCCCCGAACGTCGTCCCGATGCGCGTCAACTGCTCGGGGCGCGTCGATGTCGGGATGGTTCTGAAGGCGCTCGAGATGGGTGCCGACGGCGTGCTTATCGGCGGTTGCCATCCGGGCGACTGCCACTACGTGAACGGAAACTACAAGACTCGGCGGCGAATCGAGGTGTTGCGCAACGCGCTCGCGGACACGGGACTGAATCCCGACCGCGTCCGGCTCGAATGGATCAGCGCGAGCGAAGGCCGGAAGTTCCGCGACACGATGACCGAATTCACCGAGAGGATTCGCGAACTCGGTCCGAGCCCGGTTGCGGTGGAGGCGGGTGCTCATGGCGAAGGCTAAGATCGGCATCTACTGGGCCGCTTCCTGCGGAGGCTGCGATTGCTCGCTCCTCGAGGTCAACGAGCAGATCCTCGATGTGATCGAAGTCGCCGACATCGTCCTTTGGCCCTGCGCGGCCGACGCGAAGTACGACGATCTGCGGGGTTTCGCCGACAACGAGATCGACCTCGTGCTGTTCAACGGCGCGATCCGCACCGAGGAGAACCGCGAGATCGCCGAGATGATTCGCAAGAAGACGAAGCTCCTCGCGGCCTACGGGAGCTGTGCGCACACCGGCGGTGTGATCGGCCTCGCGAACCTGTCGAGCCGCGACGAGATCTTCACGACCGTCTATGGGGCGAAAGAGAACTGGCCGCAGGTCGAGGCGTCGCAGCATGGGTTCGCTCTGCATCTTCCGGAGTTTCTCGAACGCCTGACGCCGCTCGAGAGTGTCGTCGAGGTCGACTACTTCGTGCCCGGCTGTCCGCCGCCGAAGGAGATCGTACGTACGCTCTTCTCGGCACTGATCTCCGGCGACCTGCCGGAGAAGGGTACGGTCTTCGCGTCGGAGAAGAACCTCTGCGAGGAGTGCAGTCGAACCCGCGAGCAGAAGCGGATCACGCGCATCGTCCGTCCGCACGAGGAAGAGCCGGATCCGAATCTCTGCCTGCTCGATCAGGGCTACATGTGCATGGGTCCGGCGACGCGCGGTGGATGCGGTGCCGTCTGCCCGGCGGCCAACATGCCCTGCACCGGGTGTGCCGGCCCGACAGCGAACATCGCTGACCAGGGCGCCGCGATGCTGAACACGGTCGCGTCGCTGATCGGCGCGGAGGAGGAAGGCGAGGATCACCTCGAGGCGGAGGACGCCGTCATCGCGCAGCTGGCCGATGTGTACGGCACTTTCTTCCGATTCGCCTCGGCGAATTCACTCTTTGGGAAGCGATACCATGAGCGAAACACGACACGTTAGCATCGATCCGATCACCCGTCTCGAGGGGCACGGACGCATCGAACTCTTCCTCGACGACGACGGCAATCTCGCCGACGCGTTCTTCCAGATTCCCGAGCTGCGGGGATTCGAGGAGTTCTGCCGTGGGCGGCAGGGCGAGGACATGCCGCAGATCACCGAACGAATCTGTGGCGTCTGCCCGGAGGCACACCACTTCGCATCGACCAAGGCGCTCGATGCTTGTTACGGGGCGCCGCCCCCGCCGCGGGCGAAGAAACTGCGGGAGCTGCTCTACAACGCGTACATCTTCTCGGACCACCTGCTTCACTTCTACTATCTCGGCGGTCCAGACTTCCTCGTCGGTCCCTACGCACCGCCGCAAGAGCGGAACATCATCGGCGTCGTCGGCAAGGTCGGCCTCGAGCTCGGCGGACAGGTGATCAAGCATCGCGGCTACGGCCAGAGGATCATCGAGATCGTCGGCGGGCGACCGATCCATCCGGTCAGCGGGATCCCCGGAGGACAGTCCAAGGGAATCACCGAGGAGGAGCGCGACGAGATTCGATCAATGGCCGGCTCCGCGGTCGAATTCGCGCAAGCGACGATCGACGTCTTCAATCAGACCCTTCTCGCGGACGAGAACTACAAGCGGTTCATCGAAGAGGCGGCGCAGGCGCTGCCGACCTATTACATGGGCCTCGTCGACGAAGCGGGATCGACCGACTTCTACGACGGAGACGTCCGTGTCGTCGGCCCCGATGGGTCCGAGTACGCGCAGGTTCCGGGATCCGAGGTTCTCGGTCTGATCGAGGAACGCACCGAGCCGTGGACCTACGTCAAGATCCCCTACCTCAAAGACGTCGGTTGGAAGGGATTCGTTGCCGGCTCCGACAGTGGCGTCTACCGCGTCGGCCCGCTGGCACGCGTCAACGTCAGCAAGCAGATGGGGACGCCGCTCGCACAAGAGCAGTACGAACGCTACATGAGCTTCTTCGGCGGAGGACCGGTGCACGCGACGTTCGCCTACCACTGGGCGCGGCTGATCGAGATGCTCTCCGCGGCCGAGCGGGCGGCGGCCCTGATCGACGATCCGGAGCTGATGACCGGGGATCTGCGCGCGCCGCTCGGCGAGCCGGGACAGGGCGTCGGCGTAATCGAGGCCGCGCGGGGCACGCTGATTCACGACTACGACCTCGACGAACGCGGCCTGATTCGCTCGTCGAATCTGGTTGTCGCAACGACACACAACGTCGCCGGGATCTCGCTTTCGATCAAGGACATGGCCAAAGAGGTTGTACACAACGGCGAGGTCGACCAAGGGATTCTCAATCTGATCGAGATGAGCTTCCGCAACTACGATCCCTGTCTCGCCTGCGCGACGCATGCGCTGCCGGGGCAGATGCCGCTCATCGTCCAGGTCCGCGATCCCGCGCACAACGTACTTCGGAGGATCGAGCGATGAGATACGACCGGAACGCCAGGGAGGACCAGCATGCCTAGGCCGAAGGCGCTGACCACAGAGCGGCTGCGCGAGCGCGTCGAGGAGATCTCCGGCGAGAACGTCTTCGCCTGCTATCAGTGCGGGATGTGCTCCTCCGGATGCCCGCTCGCCGAGGAGATGGACCGGCTTCCGAGCCGGATCATCCGGGACCTGCAGGTCGATGACCCAAGCGTGCTCGAGTCGAACGCGATGTGGGTTTGCGCGAGCTGTCTCGCCTGCGAGGTTCGCTGCCCGAAGGGCGTCGATCTCGCCAAGCTGATGGAGGCGCTCCGACAGATTGTCCTCCGCAAGTCACTCGACCGGGTGTCGATCGATGAGATGACGCGTGAAGAGATCCGCGATTTGCCACAGATTGCGTTGGTGGCCAGTTTCCGCAAGAAGACGGGGTGACGTGATGGAAGGGATCG
>Ga0272441_10007794_pt1 | contig 17252 bp, 17 predicted proteins | sample SSMProp6N_FD_193582 | JGI IMG/M metagenome (GOLD analysis project Ga0272441, IMG submission 193582) | Marine sediment archaeal communities from Little Sippewissett salt marsh, Falmouth, MA, United States - SSM-Prop-6N | ecosystem: Environmental > Aquatic > Marine > Wetlands > Sediment ...
GGCCTATGTTACCGCTCCGTTGGTGGCAGATGTGAATTATACCCTAAAAGGGAAAGAAGAAGAACTACAAGCTGCATTAACTGCTTTGTCAAAACTTACCCCGGGAAAGGTTCATGTTTCCGTTGGGAAAGGATCCAATTCTCCGTTTAATAAACTCGAAGATATAGAATTACATAAAGTGTCTGGACCACATCCAGCCGGATTGGTGGGCACCCAAATAAATAAATTAGATCCAATTAATAAAGGTGAAGTAGTCTGGACCATTACACCTCAAGATCTTGTTATAATTGGCGAGTTACTTTTAACGGGTAGATTTAATGCCCAGCGCACTGTTGCTCTTGCCGGTTCAGCGGTAAAATCTCCTAAATACTTTACTACAAAAATCGGAGCAGAGATAGCAACATTTTTATATGCCAGTGGCGTGAAAGATGAAAATTTTCGCGTGATTAATGGCGATGTTCTCACCGGAAAAAAAACGAGCCCGGATGGATATCTCGGTTTCTATAACAATACGGTAAGTGTAATTCCAGAAGGGGATGATTACGAATTTTTTGGATGGAACAAACCGGTATTTGATAAAATATCTGCTACAAGAGCGCTAACATTTTCATGGTTACTACCCAACAAGAAATATGATCTTGATACAAATATAAATGGAGAACACAGGGCATTTGTAGTCACAGGTATGTATGAGGAAGTATTCCCGTTAGACATTTATCCACTTCAGCTATTAAAGGCATGCATGGTTAAAGATTTGGATGAAATGGAACAACTTGGTTTGTATGAGGTTATTCCTGAAGACTTTTCATTGACTGAATTTATTTGTATTTCCAAACAACCACATCAACAGATAATTCGCGAAGGATTGGATTTATTACAAAAAGAAATAGGATAAAAATGAGCAATAAACGATTGACCATTAAGAAAAGATTGCATATTTTGAAACACAGGTATAGGGGTAAAAAGATGGCTCCGGCCTTTAATGCCTTTCATACATTTTTGTTTTCTCCTGATGAAACCACACATAATGGTTCTCATATAAGAGCAGCTGACGATTTAAAGCGTACGATGAATACGGTAATCATGGCGCTGATTCCTGTGCTGTTATTTTCATTTTTTAATACGGGCTATCAACATTATTCCGCCATTAATGGTTTCCCGGATAATTTTGCGGTTATGGATCATTTTCTTACCTGGGATAATTTCTGGTTAGGATTTGTGCAGGTTATGCCGCTTGTTATTGTCTCATATGGTGTAGGATTGCTAATTGAATTCATTTTTGCAATTATAAAAGGTCATGAGGTAGAGGAAGGTTATCTTGTAACAGGCATGCTGGTTCCACTAATTGTGCCTGTCGATACTCCCCTGTGGATGTTAGCCGTTGCAGTTGTGTTTGGTGTAATTATAGGAAAAGAGGTATTTGGAGGAACGGGAATGAATATTCTGAATCCGGCTCTAACTATAAGGGCTTTTTTGTTTTTTGCTTACCCCACCTGGATGAGCGGAGATAAAGTATGGGTGCACGGTGCGGTTGATCGCGCGGGTACTGCCGATGCCATTTCAGGTGAAACGGTCCTTGGATATCTGGCTCAGAACAATGCCAGTGAATTTTCTTATTCAGTGTCTGATATGTTTTTTGGTTTTATTCCTGGTTCAGTGGGGGAGACTTCTGCTTTTCTAATATTGCTTGGTGGTCTTTTTCTGATATTCAGTAAAATAGCAAGCTGGAGAATTATGGTAAGTGCAGTAGCTGGTTCTCTGGTTATGGGTCTTATCTTTAATGGGGTAGTAGATGCAGGTTGGATTGGTGAAGGAAGCACTTTTTATGGATTAATGAGTTTTGATTTTTGGAAACACCTACTGGTAGGCGGACTTGCCTTTGGCATTGTATATATGGCCACAGATCCGGTGACAGGATCGCAAACCAATAGGGGTAAATGGATTTACGGTTTCCTGATAGGATTTATCTCGGTAATGATACGCGTATTTAACCCGGCATACCCTGAAGGCGTATTCCTTGCAATTCTCTTAATGAATGTTTTTGCGCCAACTATTGATCACTATGTAGTTAGGGGTAATATCAGACGAAGGATGAAGCGCTTGAAGCAAGCAACTATTTTTCCAAAAAGGACGGACGGAAAAGCAAAAGAACTTAAGGTAGAAACATTGTAATTATGGCATTTAATAAGGAAAATAATAGTTATACCATAATCTTTGCTGCTATAATGGTCGTTGTTGTTGGATCAATCCTGGCATATCTTGCCTCGGCACTAAGTGGCAAAATTAAGGAGAATGAGAGATTCGAAAAGCAGCAGAATATTCTCTATGCTATGGGGGTGAATGAAAATAAGGATGAGGGCAGTGTAAATTTCGTACCCACGGATAAAGTAGAAGCCGAGTTTTCAAAGTATATCACAGAACAACTTTTAATAAGTGGAGATCAAATAACCAAGAATGATGAGGCGTATCTTATTGACCTTAAAAAACAAATTGCAGCCATAAAGAAAGGTGAATCTGCAGAGCTTCCGCTTTTTATAGGTGAAAAAGAAGGAAAGAAATATTATATCATTCCCATGTATGGTAAAGGGCTTTGGGATGCCATTTGGGGTTTTATAGCGCTGAATGAAAATATGGTGGTCCAGGGAGTTTACTTTGATCATAAAGCAGAAACACCGGGACTCGGGGCGAATATAAAACAGCGTTATTTTATGGACGATTTTGCCGGCGAATCATTATTAAACAACGGTCAGTTTAAAGGTATTACTGTGGCCAAAGGCAATAATGATCCGGTAAACAATACAAAGGATGACAATGAGGTGGATGCCCTGGCAGGAGCAACTATAACAGGGAACGGTGTTTCAGCCATGATTAGGGAAAGCGTAAATTTATATAAGGACTATTTAGAAACTATTAGAGTTAATTAAAAATGGCACTACTTTCAAAGAAAGACACCAACCTCATTTTAGATCCACTTGCGGATAACAACCCAATTACTATTCAGGTGCTTGGTATTTGTTCTGCACTGGCTATTACGGCAGAATTGCAGGCATCTGTAGTTATGGCCATTTCTGTTCTTTTTGTTTTAGGAGTAGGGAATGTTGTTATTTCTCTATTGCGAAATATCATTCCTACGAAAATCAGGATTATTGTTCAGCTAATAGTTGTTGCCACATTGGTTATTATTGTTGATCAGGTTCTGAAGGCTTTTGCATATGAATTGAGTAAGACACTATCCGTTTTTGTCGGTTTAATTATTACAAACTGTATCATCATGGGGAGGTTTGAAGCCTTTGCCTTAGGCAACGGACCCTGGAAGGCTTTTTTAGACGGTATTGGAAATGCCTTAGGTTATGGAATAATTCTGATAATTGTAGGCTTTTTTAGAGAGTTATTGGGATCAGGAACTTTATTTGGATTTAAGGTTTTTGGAGATCCGGTATCTAAAACAGGATTGTACGCCACCGGCTACGAGAACAACGGATTTATGATTATTCCCCCGGCAGCGCTTATAGTTGTTGGGATAATTATCTGGGTACAACGATCCAGGAATAGGGCACTTATAGAGGAAAACTAATTTACTTTTTAAGAGAAGATTATGTTAGAACATATTGAATTATTTTTTAAATCCATCTTTATAGACAACATGGTCTTCGCCGTGTTTTTAGGGATGTGTTCATATTTGGCTGTGTCCAAAAAAGTAGCCACTGCTGTTGGATTGGGAGCTGCAGTAATTTTTGTACTTGCAGTAACTGTACCCCTTAATTGGTTATTAGACCAATACCTCTTAAGAGATGGTGCCTTGGTATGGCTAGGCCCCGAATATGCTGATTACAATTTAAGTTTTTTGTCATTCATTCTTTTTATTGCAACCATAGCCACTATGGTACAGTTGGTAGAAATTGTGGTTGAAAAATTCTCACCTGCCTTATACAATTCCCTGGGTATATTTTTGCCATTGATTGCAGTTAACTGTGCTATTTTGGGGGGATCTCTTTTTATGCAATCAAGAGAGATTGAGACCTTAGGTTTGGCTTTCAATTATGGGGTTAGTTCGGGAATAGGTTGGTTTTTGGCTATTTTGGCAATTGCGGCTATTCGTGAAAAGATAAGATACTCAAATGTTCCGGCACCTTTAAGAGGCCTTGGAATTACCTTTATTATTACAGGATTAATGGGGATAGGTTTTCAAAGTTTTGGTGGTATGCTTACCGGAGGAGATGAAGCTCCAGCTGCGGTAGAGGAAACTACGGCGGAAAAGATTGAAGAGAATAAAGTAATAGTTGATGAAGAACTGGATGAGAAAGAGATTTCTTATAACGACCTAATAAAAGAAGAGGAATGATATTAGCTACAAGCACCTTAGGGACTATAACAATTACGGTTATTGCTTTTATGATATTGTTGTTACTACTGGTGACACTTTTACTTTTTACAAAAGAAAAGCTTTCTCCATCAGGTCCTGTAACAATAACTATTAATGGAGAAAAAAAGGTACAAGTTGCCTCTGGGAGTTCTTTACTTTCTACTTTAGGTAATCAAAAGATATTTCTTCCTTCAGCTTGCGGTGGAGGTGGTACCTGCATTCAATGTGAGTGTCATGTCTTGTCTGGTGGTGGCGAGGCACTTCCTACAGAAACACCTCATTTTTCAAAAAGAGAATTGACTGAAGGTGCAAGATTGGCATGCCAGGTTAAGGTTAAACAGGATATGGATATTACTATTCCTGAAGAAGTATTTGGTATTAAAAAATGGGAAGGGACCGTTGTGCGTAATTATAATGTAGCATCATTCATTAAAGAATTTGTGGTAGAAATACCTGAGGATATGGGTTATAAAGCCGGAGGGTATATTCAAATTGAGATTCCACCCTGCGAGATAAAGTATTCCGATATAGATATTACGGCCCACCCTGAAGAGCATGAGACACCTGATAAGTTTCAAAATGAGTGGGATAAATTTAACCTTTGGCCTTTGACAATGAGAAATACCGAGGTAGTTGAGCGAGCGTATTCAATGGCGTCTTATCCTGCAGAAGGCAGGGAAATAATGCTAAATGTTCGAATTGCCACCCCACCATGGGACAGGTCTAAGAACGGTTGGATGGATGTAAATCCTGGGGTTGCTTCTTCTTATATTTTTGCTCAAAAACCGGGCGATAAAGTTACCATCTCCGGACCATATGGTGAATTTTTTATCAATGAGTCAGATTCGGAAATGCTATATGTTGGAGGGGGTGCCGGGATGGCTCCAATGAGATCTCATTTATATCACCTTTTTAAAACTTTGAAAACTAATCGTAAGGTTACCTACTGGTATGGAGGTCGTTCAAAAAGGGAATTATTTTATATAGAACATTTTAAAGAATTAGAAAAAGAGTTCCCGAATTTTAAATTTTATATGGCACTCTCGGAACCTCAAGAAGAGGATAACTGGAAAGTTAAGGAGAGCCTGGATGCCCCCGGGGATGGATTTGTTGGATTTATTCATAATTGTGTCATAGACAATTATTTAAATAATCATGAATCCCCTGAAGATATTGAACTCTATTTTTGTGGACCGCCACTTATGAACAAGGCCGTTCAAAAGATGGGAGAAGATTTTGGTATTCCGGATGAACATATACGTTTTGATGACTTTGGAGGCTAATTATTTTAACAGCATATAATTTAAAACCGATATTGATGAATATCGGTTTTTTTGATAAATGAATAATAAGTTGCAGGCGCTAACCGAACAAGAATTGCATAACCTGGCAATGAATATTGTAGGGAGACAGCTGGAATCTGAAGGATATGAATTCATGGGTGTCAACAGTAAACCTCTAAAGAACCCTCAATTTGTGTGCCTTAAGGATAAACAGCTGTATTTTATTGTTGTACGGAATGTTGTTTATCCCAATGACCCTGCAATATATGACAAGGGCCTTTTGATGAAAATTAAAAAACAAGCATCCAAATTTGAGGCTAAAACCTATTATGCAGGGGTAGGTTTGTTTAATGCTGAAGATCAAAATCTTCCTGTTTATCTTAATGAAGCTTATCTTGTACAATATCATGGTCTTCTCGAAATTTAGAATCAGGGTGCTTTATCTTTTTCTGCTTGGGACAGTTATAGCTTCCTGTGGACTTGATTCTGGCACCTATGTTAAAAGCACACACTTTGGAGGTGCGCTGGGTACTTCATATAGTATTACTATCCTGTACCCGGAAACAATCAATCTGGAAAGGGAAATAGATTCTGTATTCAGGGTTATAAATCATTCCATGTCTACCTATTTGCCCGATTCAGATATTTCTAAGATTAATCAGGGAGATTCAATCATTGTTGTGGATAAGATGTTTCGGGATGTGTTTGAACTTTCAAAAGAAGTTTATTCTAATACTAATGGTTATTTTGATCCTACGGTTGGCTCTCTTGTAAACGCATGGGGATTTGGCCCGGGGAAACAGCTGGCATTGGATAGCACCAAAGTTGATAGTATTCTGCAATTCGTGGGCTTTGATAAAGTTCGTTTAACCGAAGAGGGAAGAGTGATTAAGAATGATTCCAGAATTTTCTTCGACTTCAATGCAATTGCCAAGGGCTATGCAATAGACCGCCTGGCTGAGCTTTTAGATCAAAAAGATATTGAAAATTATTTAATTGAAGTTGGAGGCGAGATCATTGCCAAAGGAGAGAATAAATTGAAACAAAAGTCCTGGATTGTTGGTATTGATGATCCTCAGATTGAGGAGGGAAGAAGGTTAAAACTCACACTTCAGCTTAGAGATAATGCTATGGCGTCATCTGGCAATTATAGAAAATTCCGGGTGGATTCTATCACAGGCAAAAAATTTGTTCATACAATTGATCCTAAAACTGGTTATACCAGGGATGCTAATATTCTTGCTGTCAGTGTTATTGCAAAAAATTGTGCAAAAGCCGATGCCTATGCAACCGCATTTATGGCGATGGAGTTATCAGAATCTATAAAACTTTTGGGCTCTCACAAAGAATTAGATGCATATATCATTTATATCGACGAAATTGGAGAGGTAACAGAATTTATGACACCGGAATTCAAAAAGCTGGTAGTATACTGATCATTTGCTAACCAAGGGTATTATTTCCCCTTTTGCCAATCTGTATTTTTCTATATCGGAAACTGGCATACCCGATGTGTAATCTACCTCATTAACTTTAAATCCTGCTTCTTTTAGCCTGTCAAAATAATCAAGTCCATAAATACGAACATGATCGTATTGTCCAAAAATTTTAGTCCGCTCCTTCTTATCGGTAATAGAATCATCTTCATAAGTGACTTCTCTATTAAGATCCTGAGGTATTTGAAAAATACCCCAACCTGAAGGTTTAAGAACACGATAGAGTTCGCTTATTGCTTTTCTGTCGTTCGGGATATGTTCCAATACATGATTGCATAAAATAATATCAAATGAATTATCCTTAAAAGGTAACGCACATATATCTGCTTTCACATCGGCAAGGGGAGAGTTCAGATCTGTAGTCGTATACTCCAGATGTTTTAGCTTCTTAAATTTTCTATAGAAGGCCTGCTCCGGTGCAAAATGTAAAACCTTGTGCGGTGCCGTAAAAAAATCGGTTTCATTCTTCAGGTATAACCACAAAAGCCGATGTCTTTCCAGTGATAGGGTAGAGGGCGAAAGAACATTTTCCCTGGGGTTTTCATATCCATAGGGAAGGAAACTTTTAAATTGTTTACCATCAATTGGATCTGTATACTTATCCCCTTTAAGTAGTACAGATAGGGCGGGTCTTGCCAGATAGCTCAGTTGAATTAATAAAGGCCTGGGTATTTTATTTAGGACATATTTGAATAGTTTTTTCAAAATCCTTTTGGAGATTAGAGTTGAAGCTTCTTTGTCCTAAATTCTTCTTCCTCATTGTTTTTTATACCAAGCGCTTCATAGATATATTGGAAGGTTGAAAGTAATTCCGGTTTACCCTGAATAAGAGCGACATTATGCTCAAAATGAGCACTTGGCCTGCCATCGGCGGTTAGGATGGTCCATCCATCACGGAGCTGTTTTATGCGCTTTGTACCCATATTAATCATAGGTTCAATGGCAACTACCATCCCGTCTACGAATTTCTTTCCTCTTCCACGCTTACCATAATTTGGCATCTCGGGTCCTTCATGGAGCTTTTTTCCAAGACCATGACCTACAAGTTCCCGTACTACTCCATACCCATGGCTTTCACAGTAATTTTGAATTGCAAAACCAACGTCTCCAACGCGGTTTCCAGCCCTGAATTCTTTGATTCCTATATAAAGAGATTCCTTAGTAATCCGGAGAAGCTTTTTGGTCTCTTCATCAACATTTCCAACTTCAAACGTATATGCATGGTCTCCGTAAAATCCGTTTTTTAAGGCACCACAATCTACGGATATGATATCCCCATCCTTCAATGGTTCTTTGTTTGGAATGCCATGGACCACCTGTGCATTAGGGCTCAGGTTTAATGTATTTGGAAAATCGTACATGCCCAGAAAACCTGGTTCAGCACCTTGATCACGAATATATTCTTCTGCCAATTTATCCAGGTAAAGTCCGTCAACCCCCGGCTTAATTTCAGCGGCCAGCATACCTAAAGTTTTGGAAACTACTAATGCACTCTCTCTAAGAAGTTCAATCTCTTCTAACGTCTTAATAACTACCATTATGCAAATTTAATACATTCCACCTATATCAAAGAGTGTTGCGTCATTAATGCCGGCTGTGGAATTCCCATTAGTTCAAGAATTGTAGGAGCAATATCACCAAGCACACCATCATTTATTTTTTTAATATCCTTATCAACCAGGATTAAGGGTACCGGATTTGTGGTATGTGCAGTATTAGGCGTGCCATCCGGGTTGATCATAGTATCACAATTACCGTGATCTGCGATAACCAATGTGGTATATCCGTTTTTCAATCCTGCGGTGATAACCGCTTGTGCACATGAATCAACTGTCTCACAGGCTTTTATGGCAGCCTTCATATCCCCGGTATGTCCTACCATATCCGGATTTGCGAAGTTGAGGCACACAAAGTCCACTTCTCCTTTGTTCAACTCGGGAATTATAGAATCTCTAATTTCATAAGCACTCATTTCCGGTTTCAGGTCATAAGTTGCTACCTTTGGTGATGGGCATAATATTCGTTCTTCACCCTCAAAAGGGATTTCTCTGCCGCCGTTAAAGAAAAAAGTTACATGAGGATATTTCTCTGTTTCAGCAATACGAATTTGTTTTTTGCCGTTAAGGGCAAGGACCTCACCTAATGTCTCTTTAAGATTATCTTTGTCATAAACTACATGTACACCACTAAATGAATCGTCATAGTTAGTAAGGGTTACATAGTAGAGATCCAGTTTATGCATATTTTGTTCATGAAAATCTTTCTGACTTAACACCTGAGTAAGTTCTCTGCCTCGGTCTGTCCTAAAATTGAAAAATATGACCACATCTCCGTCTTTTATTTTAGTCAGTGGTTCCCCGGCTGCATTAACCATAGAAATTGGTTTGATGAATTCATCAGTGATACCTTCGCTATAGCTTTTTTGCATCGCTTCAGATATATTATTAAAAGGTTCGCCTTTCCCATTAACCAATAAATCGTATGCTATTTTAACGCGTTCCCATCGTTTATCCCTATCCATGGCATAATATCTGCCAACAACAGAAGCCAGTTTAGCATTTTTATCTGAGCAGAAGGCGGTCAGGTCCTCCAAAAATGTGATTCCACTTTTTGGATCTACGTCTCTTCCGTCGGTAAAAGCGTGAATGAATGCATTTTCAACACCATAATTTTCACTCACCTTAATAAGTCCTTTTAAGTGGTCAATATGGCTGTGGACTCCTCCATTACTAAGTAAACCCAGAAAATGTACGTTCTTGTTATGGTCTTTGGCATAGGTGAAGGCTTCTTTTAGTTCTTTTTCTTCCTTTAGGGTATCTTCTTTAACCGCAAGATTAATTTTTGCCAAATCCTGATATACAATTCGCCCGGCTCCTAAATTCATATGGCCTACTTCACTATTGCCCATTTGTCCTGCTGGCAGGCCAACATTCATTCCATCCGTCAGAAGATTAGCATTAGCGTAATTTTTATAAAGCGAATCTATAAAGGGTGTATGGGCATTATCAATAGCCGAAACTTTAGGGTCTGGAGATTTCCCCCATCCATCCAAGATCATCAAGATTACCTTTTTATTCATGGTCCTTTATTTATTGAGTTAGCAAAAATACAGTGATTTACCAAGGTTTACCAGTATTCTTCCAGGCTTTTTATAAAATTTTCAGGAAGATATAAGCTTCTTAAATATTCAACTGCAACGAAAGGTTAAGTGTTAAAATTACGTTATTATTATGTTAATGGTGAAACAATTATCAATAAGAGGCGTCTATTCTAGTATAATCAAAATCTATTCATCAATTAAAAACAATTCATCATGAGAAAAACAATCTTAATTGCGGCCACAGCATGTCTGCTTATGGTTTCTGGCGTTTATGCCGAGAACAGAACAACTAATGAATCTACCGAAACAACTTTGAATGTGAAGGACCTTGCTATCAGTTCCTTTTGCAAAGCAATTCTTCAGGGGGATATTGATACGGTAAAATCATTAATCGAACTTGGAGAAGACGTCAATCAAAAATCTTTAGACATGACTCCTGCAATGTTCGCCGCCAGGTATAACAAAGCTGACATATTAGAGTTGCTTATTGAAAATGGAGCGGATTTATCTATTAAAAATGATAAGGGGTATACGGCTAAGAAGTTGGCAAAACTTTCTCACGCCACTGAAGCCCTTGCAGTTTTAGATGGGCACAATATCTAGAAATAAAAGTTTATTCATCAATCAAAAAAAACCCTGACAGTAATGTCAGGGTTTTTTGTTTGGATTGGTTTAAAATAATTAGTGTTCTTGTAAAAGAGTTAATGAAAAATAAAAGTTAACTAAAATTCAAATCCTGTAAAAGCCCTATACAAAAAAGCATAGATGGCCATGGATAACATTAATACGCAGAAAAATGAATAAATTTTTAGTAGTACTACAATAAACTCAGGTTTACAGTCGTCAAATGCCTCTAAATAAAGACTTTTAAAATGCAATAGCGTTCCCATATAGTTTCGTTTAAAATGTAAATCAAAGCTATAAGGGTTAAATTAGGGGTATAAACAGATTGGGAGGTAAAGTCAAATATACAAAAAAAAGATGTATGGCCTAGAATAACCAAATAAATCTTATCTGGTTTAGTTCTTGTATTTCTCGATAGATTTCTTAATTCTTTCAATTCTATTATCCGGATCCGGATGTGTACTTTGAAATTCTGGAACTCTATTTGGCCCGGCAGAAGCTTTTAAAATTTCCATTACTCGGATCATTTCTTCCGGCTCATAATCACTTTGCATCATGAATAAAACTCCCAGATCATCGCTTTCCAGTTCGTCTTCACGGCCATTTGTTAAAAGTGTATTTTGGCCAATACTACCTACCAGGCTGCCAGCGTCAGCCCCCACACTGGCACCCATGGATACAGTTTTCCAAAAATTGCTCTCTGCAATGCGTTCAGCAGAATGTCTGCCTATCACATGCCCAATTTCATGTCCAAGTACGCCAGCCAGTTGTGATTCATTAAGTTGATTGAATAGCGCATAAGTTATAAAAACCTGTCCGCCCGGTAATGCAAAGGCATTAACAGTTTGGTCATCTGCTAGTAAATGAAATTCATATTTATATGGAGTTTCTCTTGCAATACTGTTTTGTATTAGCCGGTTTCCTACGGCATCCACCAAGGTTTGAAGACGCTCATCGGGATATAATCCTCCGTATTGTTGAGCCACTTCGGGAGCACTTTGAAGACCAATAGCAATTTCTTGTTCAGAGGTCATATTGATATTTTGAACTCTTCCGGTATAAGGATTCTCTTCCTTATTGTTCCAGCGTTGGATGAGTGCAAATACGACTATTATTAAACCGATAACTATTCGAATTTTCCAACTACCTCTTTTCATAGTATAGTATTTATCTCTGTCATTTTATAGCACAAAAAATGCCTACAAAAGTTCTGGATTAATATCGAGTATATTATCCTCGATATATGTCTTTACAAATTCTGTAGTCAAATGATCACTGCCCAAAAAGTCTTCCTGCTCCAATTGTTTCATAATATTTTTAAGTCTGAAAGATTTAAGCATAGGTATGGATAGGGGGGCGTAACTGTAGTGCCATGGTTCATATTTAAAGCCTTTCCTCTTGGAATCATCTGTATAAACCAGGTAATAATCAAACTTTTTAGAGTTTTCGTCCATCCAAAGTTTGAATTTTTCAAATGGTCCTCCTGTACTGAATTTACTGGCGTCAAGCACATCGCCATCTACCTTGGGGCTCCCATCAATAAGATCAATATCAGTCCCCCAATGATGCCTGCTTGTACCAGGAATGGTAGAATACTCTATTATCTTATCAATTGCATCCAGTGGTTCCATCCCATCATCCGTATATTTTAAATATTTACGTTCAAAAATTACTGCCTGCCTATCAAAACTCCGATAACTTGAGACGATTTTTATGTCTATACCATCAGCTAAGGCTGCCTTTTTCATTTCAACAAATGCATCATGTGCTTCCTTCCTTAAATTAATACCATCACCGTATAGCTCAATATCTTCTTTGCCCATTAATTCCTCAATGGAATATTTGGTATCCTGAAGTAAAAGTGTACTTGGGACAATAGTTAGGGCCAGACCACAAAACCCACTTCTTTTAATAAACAACCTTCTTTCCATAATTTTTCGGTTTAATCAGGGACATTATATGATTTGTATCTTCCAATCAAATAAGATACCATTTATTTAAATAGGATTCTTAAATATAATTATTTTGCCATGTACGGATGTAAAGTATGATTTACATCTAAACAGCTTACTTCAAAGTTAATAAGTATTTTGACAAAAAAATATATACTGTAAAGGGTTTATCTGTTGATAAAGCAAAATGAAGCCCTAAGAGCTGGAATAATGATGAGAGGATTTAATTGGAATAACGGACTAGTTGGAAATATAAAGATAGCCCTGATGTTTTCGTCGCAAATCATTAAGCGTAATGATATAAAAGTAGATACCGGTTTCTAATCCCGAATCCTTTTGAATTGCATTTTCCATGTTGGAATACCCATTAAAATCACCTCTGTAATTATCTTTGGTATAGACCAAAACACCGTAACGGTTAAAAATCTGAAGGGAATTACTAGGAGAATTTTCGATGCCTTCAATAGTTAGTACATCATTTTGACCATCACCATTGGGGGTCATATAATAGTTATCCAACTCAATGGTATCAAAGGTTTCCAGCATGTCATCATTTCCTCCTATGGTAATAATCTCATAATCATTGGGGACAAAAAGATCTGAAGTAATGGTGCCGTAGGCCATACCACCTTCCACAGCGGTGTTGCCCAAACTAACCCATTGGCTTTCAGATTTGCTCCAGCCGACCACTTTGAGATCGCTCATAAATTCACCTAAGGCTGCAACATTGCTGTAACCATCCCAACTTAGAGTTACATGGGAAGGAACATCTCCTTCAAGTCTCCAAAATTCCGTATCACTGACAGACATATATTCTGAGGCCCTTTTATTTGTGTTGAAAATGGCGTTTAAAGTTTTTGAATTATTGGGATCTTCAAAAAAGTAGGCACATTTTGCCAAAGAATTTGTGGCCATAGATCTTATGGTTAAGGGTCTTAACCTTTGGTCATCACCAACAGGAAATATAAAAGTATCTTTATTGGTCATCGCCGCGTAGCCATATACTTTAGAAACACCGCTTTCACCCGTATAAAAGGAGTTGTCAAAGAAATTTGAATAAATTCCTGATGACGTCCTGGGCGTGATAATATCACCTGTAATTAAATTTCCATTATTGTTTACACCTAAGGAAGTTTGCAGTACCAGGCCGTCTTCTACGGCAATTTCAGTATCAAAAAACACAGGGGTAAAAGCTCCTGAAACGGTTAAATTGCCAAAATCACTGTAAAAGCCAACAAGACCCATATTCTGATCAAAAGTTCCGTCATTGATGAGATCCAAATGTAATCCAACCATTGCGGTTTCATGGATCTGAATGGTACCATAATTGTGCAGTGCTTCCTGACTCATTAGCTGAAAGCACCATGCAAAGAATAGTAATATGGCAATAAGGTATCTCATTTACTATCGTAGTTTGTTTATTACAAAACTGGATTCTCCGGATCCACTAAATCGAACGGTACCTGAATTTGCCTCCCTATAGGTAATAATTGTAACAACATCGTTAGCATTGAGTTGTAATATTTCGCTTAGGTGCAGGCTCGAATGATCATGACCAGAAGCCCATCGGATATATCCTGAAGCTCCAATGGCACCAACTGCGGTTCCATTTATGGCAATTCGGGCATTTACATTTGTTCTTTGATGCGTATTTCCTCCTGAGGATATTCCGGCTAAAGACAGATTTGCCCTTATGTCATATCTGCCCGATTCATTAACCGTTAGACTATTGCTGGTAGCGATATATAAATTATTTCCATCGTCTTTATAATCTTCACTCCCAAATAGCGGGACAATGGTATTATTATTATTTAAATTGGTGGATGTGTCCGAATTGGTCCATCTGCCACCATAATTCACTTTTGACTTTTGAAGCACACCTGTAGCATCTACAGCCAATATATCATCAGATTCACTGGCATTACTAAGTGTCCTAATTCTCGCATTGCCATTCACATCCAATTGTTCTGTCGGATCGTTGGTATTCACTCCGACATTGCCTCCATCCTTTAAAAATAACCGATAATCAGCGACATTAGATTCCACAAAGTTTAAGCCTCCGGACAAAAGATTCCAGTGCCATTTTGAAGTTCCGGTATTGTCCTGAAAAGCAAGAACGTCAATACCATTGGCTCTGATTACCAAGGGATGACTGTTAAATACCGTTGCCTGATTTACCAGAAGTTGTCCCCTATCCTGGACTAACCTGAGTTTTTCAGAATTGTTGGACTTCAAAACAAAATCCTGAGCATCAGCAGTCCCAATAAAATTAGTTGCTGATGTTGTTCCTGAATTACCTGTTGTGTTCCATCCGCCGGTTGAGCTTCCTACAACAGCCCAGTTAGTACCATTATACTGATATATATTCTGATCTGTAGTGTTATATAATATTGATCCGGTATTTGGTCCAGAAATAGTATTCATTTCTGTAGTGGTTGCATTGGTTAACGCAACCAGCAGTCCGGCATCTATTTGTGAATATAGACCCGTATGAACCAGGAGTATGAAGCAAATATGTTTATACAATCTCATCAATTTATGCTTTGTTTATCAGATGCCAGTTAATACCATCACTTTGCAGCCAAAATATTTTTTGTTTACCTAACTTGTCATCAGCAGTACCATCGTCTTTTATATAGTTTATGCTTGTAAAATTATTTCCGTTAGCAATGTTTTTTAAAATGTAAATCCTGCCTTTGCATCCACCTGCCGCGGGAAGAATAATTGTAAGATTCTTTTCGGTCATAATTAAAGTAAAATCACTTACTTCTAATGAGGTGTTCACCGATGTGCTGCGAATAGGTGAAGAAAAGGAACCTGTAATCTCAAAGGTTGAGTTAGGGGATGAAGTACCTATACCCACCTTGCCATTTATAAATCCAAGATTTTGAGTGTTCATATCATAGGTTCTGGTTTCAGGATCCTGGATAACATCCTGGGTAGCTAAATTTGTGCCATTTGCTGCTGCATTAACCCAACTACTTCCGTTATATTGAAATATCGCATTTTCGGTGGTATTATATAGAATAGATCCAGTTATTGAACCGGAGATTGCATTCATCTCGGTTGTTGTCGCATTGGTTAAACCAAGCAACAGTCCGGCTTCTATTTGTGAATAAGAGCTCCAACAGCTTATTATTGCAATGATTGTAAGTTTTATCTTTTTCATAATTTTACAAATCAAGAATTGTGAACATAAACTCTGAATTATATCGGCTTCTGTTGGTTCCACCATTATCATTATCGCCTATTATAACTTCAAAACTTGTGCTGGTTTGGTTGTTATATGAAATACCGGGGTCATCATTTCCGGCTCCTCCTCTTCCAGGTTGAGTTAGTTGAATAATATAATTGGCATCTGCTACGAGCCCTGAAGGAAGATTAACCCTATAGTGACCGTTACCAGACAGTTTGGTGACAGTGATACCCGTTGTAGATCTGGTAACGTTTCCATTGGATGCAATTTTACCAAATGCTTTTATGGGACTTTCGTAAAAGGCTCCACCGTTTGATCCAACCGTAATACTATTGTTTGTTTCAGACCCAACCACATTTGCCGTTTGGTCAGTTGAGGTTTCATTGGTATACGTAATAACTCCTGTTGAGGTATCCTGAACTAAGTTGGTCGTGATATTAGTTGCCGGATCACCCTGTGGCCCTTGTGGCCCAACTGGCCCTTGTGCGCCATCAGCTCCATCAACACCATCTGCACCTGCCGGCCCAGTTAATCCTATGGGTCCCTGAGGTCCGACAGCACCAGTTAACCCTATAGGTCCTTGCGATCCTGCCGGTCCTTGAGCACCATCAGCTCCATCAGCTCCTGCGGGTCCTGTTAACCCTATAGGTCCCTGTGCTCCGTCAGCACCAGTTAAACCAATAGGTCCCTGAGGTCCGTCGGCTCCTGTTAAACCAATAGGTCCTTGCGGTCCTGCTGGTCCCTGCGCGCCATCTGCACCATCAGCTCCTGCTGGTCCAATTGGACCTTGTATTCCTTGCGGCCCTTGAGTACCATCAACACCATCAGCTCCAGCCGGTCCTGCTGGTCCCTGTGGTCCGTCAGCACCAGTTAAACCAATAGGTCCTTGTGCACCATCAATACCATCTGTACCGTCTATGCCTGGTATTCCCTGAGGTCCTGCCGGTCCTTGCGCACCATCAATACCATCAATACCGTTCGCTCCATCAGCCCCTGGGATCCCTTGCGGTCCCGGATCACCCTGGTCACCTTTTGGTCCCTGAGGTCCATCAGCTCCTGTTAATCCTATAGGACCTTGTATTCCTTGCGGCCCTTGAGCACCATCAACTCCATCAGCGCCATCAGCTCCTGCCGGTCCTTGTGGTCCGATTGCACCGTCAGCACCATCAGTGCCATCTGCACCATCTATTCCGTTTGTTCCCGGTATTCCTTGAGGTCCTTGCGGCCCAACTGCACCG
>Ga0272441_10007795_pt1 | contig 17250 bp, 17 predicted proteins | sample SSMProp6N_FD_193582 | JGI IMG/M metagenome (GOLD analysis project Ga0272441, IMG submission 193582) | Marine sediment archaeal communities from Little Sippewissett salt marsh, Falmouth, MA, United States - SSM-Prop-6N | ecosystem: Environmental > Aquatic > Marine > Wetlands > Sediment ...
CGACAGGAAACAAGCGAATGTGCGGGCCGAACAGCCGAGGCATCGGCGTCCACAGCCGTCTCGATGCGGCTCGCCGCCCTCACGGGCACTCGAGAGTCCGCCTGAGCGCTTGATTTGGGGCTAGAGCAGGTCGATGAGATAGCGGCGCAGGACGTGCTTCACGGCACACAGCATCACCACGCAGCCCAGGATGACCGCGAGGGTGGGGAAGCCCCAGTCGTGGCTGATCACCAGGCCCAGGGCAATGCCAGCCGCCGGCGGATGCTCGGTGTCCGTGATGAGCATCAGGAGGATGGCGAGCCCCACGGCGAAGCCGCCGAGCACGACCTCGGCAGCCACAGGCGACACGCCCCACCCCGCCAGCCACTTCGAGCCGTGCAGGAGCCCGAAGCACACGCCCGAGAGAGTCCCCATCACGTAGCCCCCGATGAGGAAACGCGGCCGCGCCACCTGGAGATGGGGCATCGTGAACGCGATGAACGCCGTGGCTCCCAGCGACGCGATCAGCGCCGTGTGCGCCACCGCGTCCATCAGCAGCACCGCCATCATGATGACCAGGGCAGCCAGGAACGACTGGATGAAGTAGTGGCCGGGGTAGCGCCGGAACTTGGCATCGAACAGCCTCACGGTGTGGATTCTCCTGGTGAAACGAGCCGGCCGTGCCGGGCAGCGTACCGCAAACGGCGCTGTGGGTCAAGGGCGCCGCCGCCCGTCCTTGCCGCTCCGGCGCCCTTCAGGTACAATGCGGCCCCGCGGCGTCGCGGGCGTCCAGTCCTTGTGTGGAGCACGTGCCATGGGTATTCTGGGCCGCGCCCGCGTGGTGGTGTGGCAGCGGCTCCTCCAGCGGCCCATCCGCCTCGGCTACCCGCTTCACGGTTTGCGGGGCACCTTCCCCGCGACGTTCCGCCGCCGCCCCCCCGAGATCCACTATGTGAACCAGATGGTCGAGCGCCTGCGCCGCCACCACGTGTGCCTGGACGTGGGTGCCTACATCGGCTACTACACGCTGCTCTTCGCCCGCTACGGCGCCCAGGCCGTGGCCTTCGAGCCCCTGCCCGCCAATCTGCGGGTCCTGCGCCACAACGTGACACTCAACCGCCTGGACAACGCGAGCATCGTGGACGCCGCCGTGGGCGCCGAGCAGGGCACCGTGAGCCTGGCCGCCGGCCCCGGCATCGACTCGATGGCCAGCACCCGCCGCGCCGAAGGCCGCCGCCACCAGGTGCGGCAAGTCGACCTGGATTCCTTCTGCTCCGAGCATGGGCTCGAGCCCGACGTGGTGAAGATCGACGTCGAGGGCGCGGAGCTCGAGGTGCTCCGGGGCATGCAGCACGTGCTCGCGGCGCGGCGGCCGCTCCTGTTCCTGGAAGTCCACACGGCCTGCGTGGCGGAGGCCGACGTGGATGCCGCGTTCGTCGCCCTGCGCGGCCTCTCGTATCGGATCTATAGCTGGCGCGAGGATGTGGAGCCGGGCGGCTTCGGCTTCTGGCGCGACCGCTTCGAGGTGGAGGCGGCGGGGGAGCTCAAGGTGGGGGCCACGATGGCCGTGCCGTCGTGATCAAGGTGCGTGGAGCGCGGAGTCGGCCAGCAGGGCGCCGGTGAGCAGGAGCAGGAAGAGCGCCTGCTGCGCGATGGTGGCGGTCATGGCGGGGAGCATAGCCCGCACGTCCGTGCAGTGGGCTCGAAGCACGCGGACGGCACGCCACGAGAGGGGCGCGACGGCCAGCACGACGGCGGCGAGCGGGGGCAGCCATCCCGCCGCGATCCCCACGCCCACGGCCGCGTAGGCGCCGAGCACGAGCAGTTCGTAGGCCGCCACCGCGCCCCGCATCCCCAGCCGAACCACCAGGGTGCGCTTGCCCGCGGCCGCGTCGGCGGCGGCGTCGGGGAACTCGTTGATCACCAGGATGGCGGCGACGAGCAGGCCCGCCGGCACGCCCACCCAGCTCACCCCGAGCGTGAGCGCGCCGCGCTGCACCCACTCGGTGCCCAGGGCGGGCAGGATGCCGAAGCTCACGCCCACGGCCACCTCGCCGATGCCCCGGTGGGCCAGGCGCAGGGGCGGCCCGGTGTACTCCCACGCCAGCGCCATGCCCACGACGCCGATGGCGAGCAGCAGGTGGCCGCGCGAGGCGAGCCACAGGACCAGGCCACACCCAATGCCCGCCACGCTGCACGCCGCGGCGCCGGCGAGCACGGCGCGCGGGGCGAGCACCCCGTCCTGGATCACGCGGCTGCCGCCCGAGAAGGGGGTGGACTGGCGGTTCCCCGGGTCGGCTCCGCTGCGGTGGTCGAAGTAGTCGTTCGCCATGTTCGCTCCCGCGTGGATCAGCACGATGCCGAGCAGCGTGAGCACCGCCTGCCACAGGCGCAGCGACCCGTCCGCCCGCCAGCACGCCGCCAGCGCGACCGCCACGGGCATCACGCATGCGCTGAAGAACGGCGCGCGCGCGGCCACCAGCCACTTCTTGAGCAGCGGGTCGCTCGCCGACAGGCCGCTGGGCGTCGGGATCGGCACGTCCTTCACGTCCGTCGTCCTCCAATTCGTTCTTCAGCCCATCATGATATCGGCGGGGTGCGTCTGGCGTCAAGCGGCTGACGGCGTGGGTCAGGGGGCGGAAAACGCGCCAGGGCGCAGCAAATCGCGCGGTGCGCCTGCCCATGCGGCCCCGGAAAGATCTTCCCGCCCACCGCGAGGATCTTGCCTAGAGAGCGGCAGTACCGAGCCTTACGAGCCCGGCCGGCCCGCGCCGTAAGGCGTAGCGGCCACGCGGCATGGCGTTTGCACCACCCCGATGTGGAACTGTGGCCTGAGAAGGGAAAAACTTTCCGCCGAGGACCCGCAGGATGAGACGACGCGCCACCATCGCGGCCGCAATCGCGCTGGCTCTGGCCGCCGCGCTGGGCCGGCCAGCCCTGGCGGCCGAGCCCCGGGCACCGAAGGGGCTCGAAGACCCTGCCGCCAGGTCTGCCCCACAGTCCCCCCCTGCCGATCCCGATGGCGCGGCCGCAGCCCAGGCCGAGCCGGCCCCTGGCGAGAGCACCCCCGCCGAGAACGACTACCTGCCCTACAAAGAACCCGACCTGCCCCAGTCGCAGGGGATGGGCACGGTGGTGGGCCGCGTGGTCGGGTCGCTGGCCATCGTCGTCGGCCTCATCTTCGTGACGATGATCGTGCTCAAGCGTTTCCTGGGCGGCACGAAGGCCCCGACCACGAGCCGCAAGGTGAGCGAACTGGTCGAGGTGACGCAACTGGGCGGCAAGCGCCATCTCTACCTCATCCGCGTGGCCGACCGCCTGCTGGTCGTGGGGGCAGGCGGCGACCACCTCTCGCTCCTCTCCGAGATCCGGGACCCCGACGTGCTCGCCAGCGTGGCGGCCCTGCCGCGCCGCAGCGACTTCTTCGAGCTCTTCCACAAGGTGCGCACGGGCGCGGGCAGAGCCGGAGCCGAGAAGGATCAGGCGGCAGCCCTATGAAGCCACACGCTCTGCATCGCTGGCCGATCCGACTGGCCGCCGTGGCCCTGGCCGCCGTGGTGCTGCTCGGCCCGTGGGACCTCGCCGCCGCCGCCGACTCGCCGCTCCCCTTCAAGCTCAGCCTCGGCGTCGAGGGCACCAAGGACCCCAAGCAGCTCACCGGGACGCTCCAGATCCTCCTGTTCTTCACCGTCCTCTCGCTCATCCCCGCGCTCCTGCTCACCATGACCTCGTTCACCCGCATCATCATCGTCCTCTCGTTCGTGCGCCGCGCACTCTCGCTCCAGACCATGCCCCCGAACCAGGTGATGGTGGGCCTGGCCCTCTTCCTCACGATGTTCACCATGGCCCCCGTGTGGGGGAAGCTCTCGGCCGAAGCCCTCACCCCCTACCGCGCCGGCGAGATCACGCAGTCCGAAGCCCTGGGCCGCGCGGGCACCACGATGCGCGGCTTCATGCTCAAGCACACGCGGCAGAAGGACCTCGCCCTGTTCGTCCACACCTCGCACCTGCCCCGGCCGCGCGGGCCGGCGGACGTGCCGACCCACGTGCTCATCCCCGCGTTCGTCACCAGCGAGCTCAAGACGGCCTTCCAGATGGGGTTCGTCATCTTCCTCCCGTTCCTGGTCATCGACATGGTGGTCTCGAGCATCCTGACGTCGATGGGCATGTTCATGCTGCCGCCCGTGATGATCTCCGTGCCTTTCAAGATCCTGCTCTTCGTGCTGGTCGATGGCTGGCACCTTGTGCTCCGGTCGCTCACCGCGAGCTTCTCGTGACGAGCGTGCAACCCGCGCAAGCGGAGGCGAACCGATGAACGTGGACCTTGTGTCTGGCCTGGGCCGCGACGCCGTGTCGGTGGTCCTCATGGTGGCGGCTCCGCTGCTGGGAGCCGGCCTGATCATCGGGCTGATCATCGGCGTGCTCCAGGCGATTACCAGCGTGCAGGAGCAGACGCTCTCGTTCATTCCCAAGGTGGTGGGCGTGCTCGTGGTGTTCCTCATCGCGCTGCCCTGGATGCTCAACGTGCTGATGACCTACACCGCGAACCTGTATATGCACCTCGCCCGGTTCGGGGGAGGCTAGACGCCGCGCAGGCGGCTCCGCAGCCGCCAGAGGGAGCATCGTGACCTCGCTGTTCACCGTTGCCGCACACTTCCAGCTCTTCGTGATGGTGCTGTGCCGCACCACAGGGATCTTCCTGGTGGCGCCGGTCTTCTCGAACCAGGTGGTGCCCAAGCTGGCGAAGGTGCTGGCGTGTGCCGCCGTGGCGCTGTGCCTGCTGCCGGTGGCCCTCGAGACGCAGGGCAATGCCGCCGAGCCGGTCACGTGGGTGGGCTTCGGGCTCGCGGCGGGCAAGGAGCTGTGCGTGGGCGCGCTGCTGGGCTTCTTCGCCCTCCTGGCCTACACGAGCGTGCAGGTGGCGGGCGAGCTGCTGAGCGAGCAGATGGGGTTCATGATGTCGCGCATCGCCGACCCGACGACGGGCCAGGAGATGGCGGTGCTGGCCCATCTGGCCACGGTGCTGGCGCTGCTGCTCTTCGTGGGGCTCAACGGTCACCACTGGCTTTTGGCGGCACTCGCACGCAGCTACCAGCGCGTGCCGGTGGGTGGCTTCTCGCTCAGCGGGCTCACGATGGACCGGTGCATCGACGGTTTCGCGCGGATGTGCGAGAGCGGCATCGTGCTGGCCGCGCCCGTGCTGTGCGCCACGCTGCTCACCACGATTGCCGTGGGCATCATCGCTCGGCTGGTGCCCCAGATCAACGCGATGATGATGGCGTTTCCGCTGCGGATCGCGGTCGGGCTCGTGATGCTCGGCCTCGCCTTGCCCTTCATCGCCCACGCGGCCGAGCACCAGTTTGTGGCCATGGCCCGCGACCTCGTGCCGCTGCTCGGCGGCTCGTAGGCCGGCCCGCGGGCCTCCCGGCGGAGGCCCCGCGACCTGGATCCGAAGTCCTCCGGGGTGTAGCCCGTGCCCGACGAGAGTGCAGAAGAAAAGACCGAAGAAGCAACGCCGCGGCGGCGCCAGGAGTTCCGCGAGCGCGGCCAGGTGGCGCGCAGCACGGAGATCAACAGCGTGGCCGTGCTCCTGGGCGGGCTGGTGCTCCTCTACCTGTCCGCCCCGCTGGCGTACTCCGGCCTGTCGCGCGTGATGACCTGGGCGCTCGGCAAGGCGCTGTGCGAGCCGATCACGCTCGCCAGCGCGCACGACCTGGTGTGCGCCGCGACGGTTCGCGCGCTCGGGGCCGTGGCGCCCGTGGCTGCGGGCATGGTGCTGGTGGCCGTGTTGGCCAGCTACGGGCAGGTGGGCCTGATGATCACGCCCGAGTCCGTGCAGCCCAAGCTCACGAAGCTCGACCCCGCCCAGGGCTTCAAGCGCATGTTCTCGCTCCGCGCCGTGATGCGCATGGCCTTCTCCATGCTCAAGCTCGCCATCATTGTGGCCGTCTTCTACCTGGCGATCCGCAACCGCATCGACGAGTTCCTCCCCCTCGTCCACGCGCGCGCCGGCGGCGTGTTCAGCTACACGTGCCACATGGTCGTCATGGTCGGCTTCCAGGTGTGCGCCGTGCTCGTGATCATCGCACTGGCGGACTACGGCTACCAGCGCTGGGAGCAGGAGCGGAAGATGCGCATGACCCGCCAGGAACTCCGCGAGGAGATGAAGCGCCTCGAGGGCGACCCGCTCGTCAAGTCGCGCATCCGCCAGGTCCAGCGCGAGGTGGCCCGCCGCCGCATGATGCAGGAACTGCCCACCGCCGACGTGGTGGTGACGAACCCGACTCACTACGCCGTGGCGCTCCGCTACGACAGTGCGACGATGGAAGCCCCGCACGTGGTGGCCAAGGGCCGCGATCGCCTGGCCCAGCGCATCAAGGAGATCGCCCGAGACCACGCGATCCCATTCGTGGAAGACCCCTTCCTCGCACGCGCGCTCTACCGGGCCGCCGAACTGGGCGAGCCGGTGCCCTACGCTCTCTACCAGGCCGTCGCACGCGTGCTCGCCTACATCTACCAGATCCGCCGGCGCGAGACCGCGCGCTACGTGCCGCTCGACGTCGAGCCGAAACTGCGCCGCCCGGCACCGGCTGGGGCGTGACCACAGGCCCGCCCCCAGCGGGCCAAGGACGCAACGGAGGAACGTGAATGGCAGCTCCGGCTGTCGAAGGCGAAGTAACGGGCTCCTCGGTGTGGCTCCGCATGCTCGAGCACAGCGACTCCGCGCTCGCGCTCGGGGTGGTCGCCGTGCTCGCCGTGCTCGTCATCCCCCTCCCGCCGATGCTGCTCGACGTGCTCCTGACCATCAACATCTCCCTCGCGCTCATCATCCTCATGGTCGTGCTGAGCTGCCGCGAGGCCCTGGACTTCTCCACCTTCCCCTCCATCCTGCTCTTCACCACGCTCCTCCGCCTGTCGCTCAACGTCGCCTCCACGCGCCTCATCCTGCTCAAGGCCTATGCCGGCGACGTCATCCTGTCGTTCGGCAACTTCGTGGTCGGCGGGAGCATCGTGGTCGGGGTGGTGGTGTTCCTCATCCTGGTGGTCATTCAGTTCGTGGTGATCACCAAGGGTGCCGGCCGCATCTCCGAGGTGGCCGCCCGCTTCACGCTGGACGCCATGCCGGGCAAGCAGATGGCCATCGATGCCGACCTGAACGCGGGCCTGGTCACGGAGGGCGAGGCGCGTGCCCGCCGCGAGAAAATCTCGCGCGAGGCCGAGTTTTACGGTGCGATGGACGGTGCGAGCAAGTTCGTTCGGGGCGACGCCATCGCGGGCATCGTGATCACGCTGGTGAACATTTTCGGCGGGCTGATCGTGGGCCTGCTCAACGACATGCCGATCGGGCAGGCCGTGGCGAAGTACTCGATTCTGACCGTGGGCGACGGCCTGGTCTCGCAGATCCCCTCGCTCATCATCGCCACGGCGGCTGGCATGCTGATCACGAAGGCCTCGTCGACGAGCAACCTCGGCCGCGACGTCACGAAGCAGATCACCGCACACCCGCGTCCCATCGGCCTGGCAGCGGGTCTGCTTGCCCTCTTCGCCCTCGTGCCCGGCCTGCCCAAGCTGCCGTTCGCGGCCATGGCCGTCTTTTTCGGCGTCCTCTACACGGTGATGCGCCGCCACGGGGTGGGAGCCGAAGCGCCGCCCGAGGCCGAGGCGGCCGCCGGCGAGCCCGCCGAGCAGGAAGCCGAGGACTTCCTGGTCGTCGACGCCATGAGCTGCGAGGTGGGCTACCGCCTCATCGAGATCGTGGACCCCGCCTCGGGCGGGGGGCTGCTCGACCAGATCAGCGCCGTGCGGCGCCGCATCGCCTCCACCCTCGGCTTCATCGTCCCGCCCATTCGCATCAAGGACAACGTGCAGCTCGACCCCGAGACCTACGCGATCCGCATCCGTGGCCAGGAGGTCGGCCGCGCGCAGCTTCGGGTCGACCGCTTGCTCGCCATGGACTCTGGTGCGGGTGCCGACCCCATCCCCGGCGAGAAGACGCTCGAGCCTGCCTTCGGTCTGCCCGCGCTCTGGATCGAGCCCGAACGCCGCGCCGAGGCCGAGCTGGCCGGCTACACGGTCATCAACCCCGCCGCCGTCCTCATCACCCATCTCACCGAGATCGTCAAGCGCCATCCCCACGAGATCCTGAGCCGCGAGGACGTCCAGAAGCTCCTCGATAACGTCAAGCAGCGCGCCCCCACCGTGGTCAAGGAACTCGTCCCCGGCCTCCTCACGGTCGGCGCCGTGCAGGCCGTGCTTCAGAACCTGCTGCGCGAAGGGGTGCCCACGCTCGACCTGGTGACCATCCTCGAGACCCTCGCGGACCATGCCCAGCAGATCAAGGACCCCGCCATGCTCACCGAGCTGGTCCGCCAGAGCCTCACCCGCGCCATTTGCTCGAAGCACATCGGAGCCGACGGCAAGCTCCACGCCATCTGCGTCGACCCCACGGTCGAGCAGCGCCTCGCACAGGCCGTCGGCGCCGGCGACGGGGCGACCGTGCCCCTCGACCCCGCCTACACCCGAACGCTCCTCGAACGCATCAGCGAGGTGGTCACCCAGCTCTACGGCCGCGGCATCGAGCCGGTGGTCCTGACCTCCGCACCACTCCGCCGCCACCTCTACGCACTCGTCGGCTCCACCCTGCGCGGAGTCGCCGTCCTGTCCTACAACGAGATCCTGCCCACGACCGATGTCGATGTGGCGGCCACCGTGGAGATGACCAATGCAGCATAGCGGCCACACCCGCGCGAGCGGCCACGCCCTGCTGGGGGGCCTGTCATGACCATCAAGACGTTCCGAGCCCAGAGCCTCGAGGAGGCCCTGGCCAGGGTGAAGGCCACGGTCGGGCCTTCCGCGCTCATCATCGAGACGCGCAAGGTCGCGCCCCGAGGCCCATTCGGCTTCCTCAGAAAGCCCATCTACGAGGTCGTCGTCGGCATCGAGGACGACCCGCGCGCCGCACGGCCCCGGCGACTCGCCGGCCCGACGGACTGGGCGACCGAGCTCGCCGACCTCCGCAACGTGGAGGGCGAAATCCGCGAGATCAAGCAGGCCCTCAAGACCCTCACCAACGCGGCGCCACACGAGGTCGGGACACCGGCCGCCGACCTGGCCCGGCGGCTCATCGGCCACGGAATCGACCAGCCCGCCGCGATGGCTCTCGCCGCCGAGGCCCTGGCCGAGCCCGGGGCCGACGCCACGCAGAAGCTCCTCCCCGCTCTCGCCCGCCGCTTCCGCGTGGCCCCCGAGCCCGAGCCACAGCCGGGCACCCCGCGAATCCTCATCCTCGCAGGCCCCAGCGGCGCGGGCAAGACCACCCTGCTCGCCAAGCTCGCGGGGCGATTCATCCTCGGCCACGGCCACAGGGTCGCTCTCGCCGGCGCCGACTTCTTCCGCGTCGGAGCCCTCGAACAGCTCAAAGCCTATGCGGACATCCTTGGGGCTTCCTTCACCCCCGTCGAAGGCCCCGAGGCGGCGGCGGAGGCCATCCAGGGCGCGCGGGGAGCACAGTGGCTCCTGATCGACACCCCGGGACTGGCCGTCGCCGACACCCGACGCCTCGAGCGTCTCGCCGCCTGGCTCCAGGCCTTCCCCAACGCGCAGCGCCACCTCGTGCTGAGCGCCACCACCGATGCCCACGCCGCGCGCGCCGCCGTGGACGCCTACCGACAGGTCGGCTTCGACCATCTCGCGTTCACCAAGCTCGACGAGCCCCGCCGCGGCGGCCTCCTGCTCGCCGCCGCACAGGCCGCCGACGTCCCCGTCGCCTACCTGGGCTCCGGCCAGGACGTGGCGGAGGGGCTCGACCTCGCCCGCCCCGACCGCCTCGCCCGCCTCGTCCTCGGCGACGCCGCACCGCGCCAGGGCACAGCGACCCCCGCCGCCAGGACGGGCAGCTCGCAGGCCACTCGACGGAACGGATGACCATGGCACTACGCCGGAACACACCCCCACGGCCGCGCGACCCGCTGGCGCACAGCCAGGCCGCCGCCCTGGGCGAGCGCCTCGCTGCCCTGAGGCAGCGCCACACGCCCACGCGGGCGCGATCCATCGCTGTGGCCAGCGGCGTCGACGGCGTCGGCCGAGCCACCCTCGTCCTCAACCTCGCCGTCGCCCTCCAGAACGCGGGGCAGAGGGTGCTCGTCGTCGAGGCGGCCACCGATGCTCTGGGCAGCCGGGCCTTGCTCGCCGACCCCGAGCGTCCCACCCTCGCCACCATCCTGGACGGGCGGGTCTCCGCGCTCGACGCAGCGGGCGAGGCCGCCTTCGGCGTCCGCCTCCTCTCCGCGGCCCCCGGCCTCGACCGGCTGGCCGCCCTCTCGCCCTGGCAGCGGGACCGCCTGTGCGAGGGCTTCGCGGATCTCGATGCCCAGGCCGACCTCGCGCTCGTCGACGCCCCCCCCGAGACCCCCGACGGCCACCGCGGGGTGATCGGCGCCACGGACGAGCTCCTCGTGGTTGCCGCACCCACGCCCGATGCCACCGCCGGCGCCTACGCCGTGGTCAAGCTCGCAGCCGCCCGCAATCCAAGGACCGTCGCGCGCCTGGTCGTCAACCGCGCCGCATCCCGCACCCAAGCCGCGCACACCGCACGCACCATCGGCGACGCCGCCCGACGCTTCCTCGCCATCGGCGTCGACTACCTCGGCTTCGTGCCCGAGGACCCCTGTGTGCCCCTGGCGGGGCGCCGCGCCACCCCCTTCGTCCTCGCCGACCCCGCCTCCCAGGCCGCTCGGTGCCTGGGCGCCATCGCCGCCCGAGTCCGCCGGCCCGCTGTCCGGGCCACGCACACACCACTCGACCAGTGCATGCGTCAGCTCTCCGCGTTCGCCGCAATGCAAACCCCTGAACCGACCCTCACCGACGGAGCAGCACCCAGATGAACGTCGAACTCCGGGCCAAGGAGCTTGCTCTCGAATGCTCGATCGTCATCTTTTTTCTTGTGGCCCTTGCCGGCATCCTCGTCGGGGCCGAGAGCCACATCGCAGTCCTCCGGGGACTCGGCGCGGGCGCCCTCGTGGTCTTCGGGGGGCGCTTCCCCGCACGCATACTCATCGAGGCCACCGCCGCACCCGAGGACGAGCCCCAGGCCACCGAGAGGGGCACCCCTGGCGCCAAGACCCCGAGAAGCGAACGACAGGCTGCCTGACATGATAGCAAACGCCCACAGTTGCAGGGGTTAGAGCGTGGACACCGGGCTGCGTCGCCTCTGGCGGCGCTACAAGCAGGACCGCGACGAGAAGGCGCGCGAGGAACTGATCGTCCATAATCTCCCCCTCGTGCGCTACATTCTCGGGCGACTCCCCATCTCGCTGCCCACAGCGGTCGGCTCCGAGGACCTCGCCAGCGTGGGAGTCATCGCACTCATGGGCGCCGTCGACGACTTCGACCCCAGCCGCGGCACCGAGTTCGCCACCTTCGCCGTCCCAAGGATCCGAGGCGCCATGCTCGATGAGCTTCGCGAGCACGACATCGTGCCCCGAGCCGTCCGCCAGAAGGCCCGGGCCATCGAGAACGCCTACATCGAGCTCCGCCAGCGCGGGGGCATCGCACCCACCGTCGACGACGTCGCCACCCTCCTCGGCGTCAGCCCGATGGGTGTCGAGCGCACGATGGCTGCCGTGGGCCTCAACAGCTTCCTCTCCCTCGAGGCCGTCTGCCGCTCGCCCCACGGCGGCCACGACCATGGCCTCGCGGACGCTCCAGACGCCCGCACGGACAATCCCCTGGTCGAGCTGATGGCCAGGGAAACCAACCACATCCTCACGAGAGCCATCCGCGAACTCCCCGACGCCGACCGCCTGGTCATCATCCTCTACTACCGCCGCGGCCTGATGTTCAAGGAGATCGCCGAGGTTCTCGGGGTCACCAAGTCGCGCGTCTCGCAAATCCACGCCCGAGCGCTCTTCCGCCTGCGAGCCCACATCGCTGCGGTCACCGGCGCACGTGGCGATCACAAGTCCGCTTCTTGAGGGCACATCCGTCCGTTCCATCTGTCGGGAGGTACCGACATGGGAAGTCCGCTTGCACCGAAGCCTGTTTCCCCAGGCCTGCGGCCACCGCGGGTCGACCGGGGCAGCCGCGACCGCAAACGGAAGGGCCGCTCGTTCGAGGACGAACTGGCCGGCGAGCACGAGGGTGCCGAACACCGGCCCCGGCGCCACCCCGCGCCGCGCCCGGCGCCCAGGACCCCGGCAAAGCACCCGCCGGCTCCTGGGAATCCCGGCCCCGGCCGGTTCCTCGATATCGAGGCCTAGAGGGGGCCGCCGGCGCCCCCGCAAGAGCCCCGGTAACGGCCTGAAGCTCGGCTTTCGCCGCTCTGGCGGGAAAATACCCGGCCAGCTCGCAGAAAGCACTTGCGCGCTGCGCGCCACAGTGGTATGATGTCCATCCTTTTAGGGCGCTCCCGCTATGGCGCCCGCGACCGGTAGGCGTTCCGGAGACGCGCGACACGAGGGGCATCCAGTGGGTGTCGTTCCCAAAGGCCGGATCCTGATCGTCGACGACCTCAAGGGCATCCGGCAGATCCTCGCATCCCTGCTGGCCAAGGCAGGCTACGACTCGCTCGAGGCCGAAGACGGCCAATCCGCCCTCCAACTCGCCCAGGACCACGCCTTCGACGCCGTCCTCCTCGATATCCGCATGCCAGGGCTCGACGGCTTCGCCGTCCTCGAACGCCTCACCGCGAGCGACCCCGACCTCCCCGTCATCATGGTCACCGCCTACGACGACGTGGATACGGCCGTGAAGGCCATGCACCTGGGCGCCTACCACTACCTCAACAAGCCCTTCCACGGCGACGAGGTGGTCGCACTGGTCCAGAGGGCCATCGAGCACCGCCGGCTCTCGTGCGAGGTCCGCACTCTCCACGAGCGCCTCGACGGCGAGGCCGAGCTCACGCGCCTCCTGGGCACCAGCGAGCCCGTCGCACGCCTGGCCGAGCAGATCGGACGCATCGCACCCACCGACGTGCCGGTCCTCCTGACCGGCGAGGAGGGCTCCGGCACCGAACTCGTCGCCCGAGCCATCCACGCACTCTCCGCCAGAGCCCCCTTCATTGCTCTCGACTGCGGCGCCGTGCCCACCGACCAGCTCGAGCGCGAGATCTTCGGATTCCAGCCGCCCGCCGACGCCGCGGCCGACCGGCCCACCCACGGCCACCTCGAGTTCGCCGAAGGCGGCACCCTCTTCCTCGACGACATCCCCGCACTGCCCCTGGCCGCGCAAGACCACCTGCTCACCTTCCTCCAGGACCGCCACCTCCAGGCCATCGGCTCCGCAGAGCGCCGGCCCATCGACGTGCGGGTCATCGTCGCCACCAGCCTCGACCTCCGCGAGTTCGTAGCCGGCCACCTCTTCCGCCGCACCCTCTACGCCCACCTCGCCGAGTGCGCCTTCTTCATCCCGCCCCTCCGCGAGCGAGCGGACGACATCGTGTACCTCGTCAAGCGCACGCTGGACCAGGTGAACCGCGAGCTCGGCAAGTCCGTCCACGGGCCCACCCCCGAGGCCCTCGACCTTCTCATGGCGCACCCCTGGCCCGGCAACCTTCGCGAGCTGCACCACACCATCCGCCGAGCCGTCCTGCTCGCCGCCGACCACATCGAGCCCGAGCATCTCGGCCTCGCACCCGCCCCGAGCTCCGGGGCCAGTGTGCCCGCCACACGCGAGGGCACCCACCCCCTCACGCTGCCCGAGCGCACCCGACGCGCCATCCGCGAGATCGAGAGCGAGGCCATTCTCGACGCCCTCCGACGCACCGGCGGAAACAAGAGCGCCGCCGCACGCATCCTGGGCATCGACTACAAGACACTCCACGTGAAGCTCAAGAAATACAACCTGCGGGGAACCCAGGAGCACACTTGATGGCATCCACCAGGGACGGTGAGCCGAGGCCTCGAGTCCTCGTCGTCGACGACGAACCCGGTGTCCGCGACCTCCTCCGCAAGTGTCTCCGGCGCCTCGACTGCGGCGTGGCCGAAGCCGCCGACGGCTCCGAAGCCCTGGCACAACTCGAAACCCAGCACTTCGATGTGGCCCTCATCGACATCCGCATGCCCGGCCTGGACGGCATGGAGGTCGCACGGCGGGCCAAGCGCCTGTGCCCCCACCTCCACGTCGTCATGATGACCGGCCATGCCACCATCGAAGTCGCCGTGCGAGCGGTCCAGGAAGGCGGCGACGACTTCCTGCCCAAGCCCTTCCGCGTCGACCAGCTCCGCGTCATCTTCGACAAGCAGCTCGAGCTCCTGCGCAACCACCCCCACACCCACCCCATCGCGCAGGGCACGCGCGACACGGAGCGGCTCCCGGGCCTCGTGGGCGCCAGCCCCGCCATGCAGGAGGTCTACCGCACCGTCCGCCGCGTGGCGCCCAGCGACGAAACGGTCCTCATCCGCGGCGAGAGCGGCACCGGCAAGGAACTCGCCGCGCGGGCCATCCACTTCTGGAGCTCGCGCCACAAGCGGCGCTTCGTGCCCGTCAACTGCGCATCCGTCACCGACTCCATTCTCGAAAACGAGCTGTTCGGCCACGAAGCCCAGTCGTTCACCGGAGCCACCGGCCGCACCCGCGGCCTCATCGAGAAGGCCAGCGGCGGCACCCTCTTCCTCGACGAAATCGGCGACGCCAGCCTCTCCCTCCAGATGGCACTCCTGCGCGTCCTCCAGGAAGGCGAGGTCCGCCGCATCGGCTCCACCGAAACCACCCCCGTCGACGTCCGAGTCGTCGCCGCAACCAACAAAGCCCTCGAACGCGAGGTCCGCGACGGCCGCTTCCGCCAGGACCTCTACTACCGCATCAGCGTCGTCCCCATCGAGATGCCCCCCCTGCGCGACCGCACCGGCGACCTGCCCCTCCTCATCGACCACTTCCTCCACCGGCTCAACGCCGGCGACCGCAGCCTCGACAACCGCGCCCTCGCCGTCCTCAAGCGATGCCGATGGCCCGGGAACGTCCGCGAGCTCGAAAACCTCATCCGCCGCCTCATCGTCCTCGTGCCCGACACCGTGATCGGCGCCAGCCACCTGCCCGCTCCCTACCGCCCGAGCGACGAGCGTGCCGCCAAGTTCGCCAACACCTTCCGCGAGGCCAAGCTCACCTTCGAGCGCCAGTACATCGAGACCCTCCTCCAGCGCGTCGGCGGCAACGTAGCCGAGGCGGCCCGCCAGGCCGGCCTTGGCCGCCCCTACTTCCACGAAAAGCTCCGCAAGTTCGGCATCAACCCCGACATCTTCCGCGGCGCCAACGGCCGGCCCATGGCCCCCCCGATCGCCTGACCCTGCACGCCCCAAGCCCATTCCAGGAGCCCGTTTCAGAATGGCGCCATGGGCTGGTCACGGGAGGGCGAAGCTCCTGCTGAGCCGCTCCTGCCACCCTGGCGGCTCGGCAGGAGCCTCGCCCTCCCACGGCATCCCCATTCTGAAACGGGCTCTAGGCCAACCCAGAACGGTCGCTGGCTGCCCACGATCGCGGCGCGGCAGATTTTGCCTTGCGCGCGGCGGGATCATCGGCTAGAATACGCCGCACTCAAGGGTACTGAGCCGGCATCCAAGACGCACACCTCCCCTTCAATCGACATGCGCTGAGAGTTCTGCGCGCCAGGCGGTCTGTCCGTTCGCCGCGCCCAGCTTCGGCGGCGTGCGAGAGCGACGGCTTGGCTGGGGATCCCTCAGGGAAGCGTGGTTGCTCAGGGTGGGTCCACACGATCACACCAGCCGCGCAGACCAGCCGAGCTCCACGCAGCCAGGCGCCACGTCATCATGGAAATTGGGGAGGGACGTTCCCCCCTCGACAGAAGCCGCTCCTGAGTCTCAATGGTCAAGGGGTGTGCCATGCCGCCGAAGATAGGGCTTCAAACCATCATCTGGGGACCGGAGTTCCATGACCTGGACGATGCCCTCGCATTGACGCGCAAGATTGGCTACAGGGGCGTCGAGTTCGCCCAGCACCCGAGCAAGCTCGGGGACCCCGAGGAACTCGAGCGCCTCCTTGGGAAGCATGGCCTGACACTTCTCGGCCTAGCGAAGGGGACACTCCGGGAGCGTGTGCGCTTCTGCAAACGCATGAAGAAGATGAAGCCCCTGTACCTCTACGTCGAGGACTGGGAGGAAGAAGACGCCAAGGCCGCCCTGAAGGCGGGGTTCACCCTGGCGCTGCACCCTCATCAGTTCAACCCTATCGACAGGCTGAGCCGCGCGCTCCCTCTCCTCGAGGCGCATGAATAGGAGGGTCTGAAGTTCATCCCCGACACGGGCCACCTGTGGCTCTCGGGCGATGATCTGGTCACCGTGCTGGAGAGGACGGCTGATCGGCTCATCTGTGTGCACATGAAGGACTGGCGACCCGACTACGGGAGGTGTTTCGGCAGGTACGCCAGGGGGTTCACCGAGCTCGGGTGCGGCATCGTGCCCCTCGAGCCCGTCTGGGCGTGGCTACAGAGCAACTACAACGGTTGGGTCGCAGTGGAGCAGGACTTTGCGGACAGAGACATCGTGGACTGCATCCGCATCTCGTGGGAGTGGCTGCATGGGAGGGGCTGCAACGATGACCGATGCGAGGTCGGTCGCGTTCCTCACGTCGGTCTGGAGTTGTCCGCTGCGAGGCCTGCTCTCTCTCGGCGCCCACGCGAGGCCGTCCAAGCTCTCGACGTGATCAGCCGGGACAGCGCTCGCGGCATCGACCACCTCTATGCTGCGGTCGTGCGTTCGCTCTGCGAGCTGGCCGGTGCCGCTCTCTGCTCGCTCTGGGAAATCAGCCCACGGATAGGAAAGATGACCCTGCGTGCGCTCTGGCCCGACCCTCCACCCGACGCAGCGCCTGCCACCGCCGCCCTCGACTTGCGGCACCCTATCTCGGGTCGCGCCGTCAGAGCGCGGGATGTCCGAGTGATCGACGGCGTTCAGAAGAAGGCTCAGGACCGCCGGCTTGAGAATGCCGACGTGGTGACCGCGTTGGGCTCGGACTTCATGATCTCCGTGCCCGTGCTCAACACGTACAACATGCACCAACCGGAGCTACTCATCAACCTGTTCGTGCAGGAGCGCCCCGATACCGCGGCTATCGAGGAGATTGAGGCGCTCGCCACCCACATCGCTGTCTGCGCCGAGCATGCCTGGCAAGGGATTCGCGCGCAGGTGATGGATGAGATCAACCAGGCGGCGGCAACCTGCGACACGTCGCAGGATCTCCTGGACAACGTGGTCGAGCGTGTGCTGATACACACCCGTTCCGAAGCCGCTTCCGTCTTTCTCGTCGATCCGGCTCGGCGGC
>Ga0272441_10007796_pt1 | contig 17250 bp, 11 predicted proteins | sample SSMProp6N_FD_193582 | JGI IMG/M metagenome (GOLD analysis project Ga0272441, IMG submission 193582) | Marine sediment archaeal communities from Little Sippewissett salt marsh, Falmouth, MA, United States - SSM-Prop-6N | ecosystem: Environmental > Aquatic > Marine > Wetlands > Sediment ...
CTGGACCTGGCTTTTGCCCTCGGTGAGAATGTCGAATAGTTCTTCCACGTCCTGGTTGCGCAGGCGGATACAACCGCGGCTGCTGGCGGTGCCGATCTTTTCCGGTTCGATAGTACCGTGAATGCCAAAGCCCGTCCTTCCCAGAGCGTCTCCGTCCAGACCTTCCATGCCGATCCACCGTTCTCCGAGCGGATTGTCCGGATCATCTGGATAATAATGTTGGCCGGTATCGGGATCGGTCCAGGCGGGATTGACTTGTTTTTTGCCGGCCTGGATCAGCCAGCGTCCTGTGGGGGTGTCCCGGCCGGGTTTACCCAGGGAGATGGGATAGCACCTTACTATCAGATCGCCCAGATATAGCTGCATTTGAAATTTACTGCGATTTACCACCGCGCGAAAAGGACCATTTACGACCTTGATGGTCTGGCCGGCACGCAGCTTGGTCGGGTCAGATATATCGTTAATGCGGGCCAGCAGTTGATAAGGCACATTGAATTTTCGGCCGATAGTGGCCAGCCTGTCACCGCTGGCGACCTTATAGCGCTGACAGAAAGTATCCTGGGGGAAATGGGCCTTGGAGAACAGCCAGATATCGGTTGTTTTATTAAGTAAATCACAAGCTTGTTTGTCCTGGGGACCGGTTAAGCCCATTTCCACCGCGCGGCTTAGTTTCTCCCGGGCGATAAGATATTGCTGGTGATTGAGGGCTGCCTGTCCTTCCTGGAGAAGCCTTTGTGCACCTTGAAAATCCTGTTTATTGGTGGGCTCATTTGCGGTTTTATTTTGTTCTGCCGGCCCGTCTTGATGCGGAACCTGCTGGGCCAAAACGTGTTGGAGCGGCTCGCGTTCCGGTGTGACGGACTGTTCAGAAATAGCTTCCGGGGGGGCGGCTGCGCTTTCAGATTTTACCTGAGTATCTGCGGTGGAGGCATTGCTGGTTGGCTGGTGATTGCTGGGCGCGGGCTGTTTAGTCTGGACCTGGGAACTAAGAGAGCGGGAAGAATTGTTTTCCGAGTCGGTGGATGGGGAATAAAAAAGCACTCTCCATAATGCCAGTGCTATCACTGTCACAAAAGCGAGTAGAAGAAATAACCGACGTCCGCGAAACTTGCTGTTGCGAGAGAAGTAGCTTGATTTAGCCATCCGTAGCTCCTTGAAAAAGTATATCAGTATATGAGTATATGGGTATATGAGTTTAATTCTATAATTATTTTTCGAAACGTCTGACCTGTTGATCGGTGACCAGCATATGCAGACGAACATCATGTTGGTGGACCGGAACCTGCTCGAGTATCTGTTCTTCCAGGGCGAGCCCGCAGCACAGGGCTGGGACACCTTTTAGGCCGTCGTGGCTTAAAAACCGGTCGTAAAAACCACCACCCCGGCCCAGGCGGTTGCCCTGCTCATCAAAACCCAGGCCGGGTACCACGATAAAATCGATTTCGTTAATGGACATTTCTTCCCCGTGGGCCGGGTAGCGCAGTCCATAACGATCATCTTTCATCGGACAATCCAGAGAAGTTAATTTCATAGGGACCAAGTGATGGTTGTTCCAATCGATCCCGGGGACCAAAACGGTTTTTCCATCCGCCAGCGCGCTCTTTAGAGCCCAGGTGGTATCCACCTCTTCGACGAGAGACAAAAACATCATTACCACAGACGCCTGCTGGTATTCCGGTGCGGCGCACAATTTTTCGCAGGCGACCAGGCTTTTTTGTTGAAGCTGATCTTTGGGTAGGCTCTTTAAGAAATCAAGGATCTGTTTTCGGGCGTCTTTTTTAGCCATAGCTAATCTTGATAGTAGCGACTGGGTAGTCTTTCTGACGACGGTACGTGTTAATACGGCGAGATTGCCCGGCTGCCACCCGGCATCGTAGTAACTTGTCTCGTTCATATTCTCACCATCCCTGGCCGTAACGCGCTAGATCATCTTGCGGTGTAATCTTTAATCCTGTTTGCCTGCTGGGCTAAACATGCATTTGCAACTAACTGAGCAGGCGGTATATTGCTGAAGCTATTTCTCTAAACTACTTTTCCGGGGCGGACTTGTCAAGGATTTGCTTAAGTTTGGCCAGATATTCTCCAATCCGTTTTTCCGTGCCCCTGTCGGTGGGGCGGTAATACTGTTTGGCAAATTCGGCGGGCATATAAGATACCGGTACATAGCCGCCGGGCTGATTATGGGGATATTGATAACCTTCACCGCGGCCGATCTTTTTGGCGGACGGGTAATGGGAATCACGCAGATGAGCAGGAACCGGGGCGGTTCGCCCCTCACGTACATCGCTGAAGGCATTCCAAACGGCTTGGGCGCTGCTGTTGCTTTTGGGGGCACAGGCTATATAGATGGCCGCCTGGGCCAGGGGCAGTTGAGCTTCGGGTAGTCCGATAAAATCGCTGATTTGGACCGCTGCCGCGGCCAGAACAGTGGCCATAGGGTCGGCGTTACCAACATCTTCAGCGGCACAAACCGCGATACGCCGGGCAATAAAGCGGGGGTCTTCACCTCCAACCAACAACCTTGCCAGCCAATAAACTGTTGCGTCCGGATCGCTGCCGCGCATACTCTTTTGCAGGGCGCTGGCCAGATCATAGTGGTTGTCACCAGAGGCATCAGAAACCAGGGCCTTTTGTTGAATCGATTCAACCGCCAGGTTTTTATCAAATATTACTTTTTCCTGAGGAGGAGATTTTTCCGCGGCGGGATCGTTTTTTTGGGTGTTTGATTTTTGGAGTTTGGAGGGTTGTTGTCGCTGCTGGGAAAGTACTCCCACTTCCAGGGCTGTCAGGGCCCGGCGAGCATCTCCATCGCTCATAATAGCCAAATATTCTAGGGCTTCGTTGGTAATTTCTACTTTGTAGTTGCCCAGGCCGCGCTGTTTGTCATTCAGGGCGGCTTGGATGATTTTGATAATGTCAGTTTGGCTTAACGGTTCGAATTCGAAAATAGTACTGCGCGAAACCAGCGCTGAGATAACCGAAAAGAAGGGGTTCTCGGTAGTAGCGCCGATTAAAATCAGAGTACCATTTTCAACATCGTCCAAGAGGACATCCTGCTGGGCCCGGCTGAAGCGATGAATTTCGTCCAGAAAAAGTACGGTCCTATGAGCCTGTGCGGCTAAGAGGTCCTGGGCGTCTTTGATTATCTGACGTATTTCCTTAACCCCTATGGTAGCCGCGTTTGTATGAATAAATTTTCCCTGCGAGTGCTGGGCGATAATCTGGGCCAGGGTGGTTTTACCAGTTCCCGGGGGGCCGTAGAATATCAGACTGCTGAGCCGATCTGCCCGGAGCATTCGCCATAAAAGCTTACCCGGGGCTATAAACTTTTCCTGACCGACGAATTCGTCCAGACTGCTCGGCCGCATGCGAACCGCCAAGGGGGCCGCGGCGGTGAGATTCTGCTGCTCTAAGTTGGTAAAAAGGTCCATAAATCATTATTTTAACCATTTTTAGCAAGATAAGCCACGGATTTCTGAACGCTAATGATAAGAGGGTATTGAAAGTAATACATGATCATTTATCTTGCTTCGTAACACATTTCGGGATACTTTAGTTGTTTTAATCTCCGGGGTTAGAGTTTTCTCATGGATGTCACGGAAGACAAAAAAAGTTGGGAAAGGAGAAAAAAAGTCTAAAAACAGCATCTCTTATTTTTTACAAAAGGATAATTTAAAGGAAAGATAGATATTTAATTTTGAATGGGAAATATCAGATGAATAAAGCGACTGAAGGTATCTATAGTCGGCGCGAGTTTCTAAAGGTTATGGGGGGCGGTTTGGCGATGTGGGGATTGTCTAGCCTAAAGACACAAGCGGGAGAAGTATCCCGGGGGGCAAAGCCTAATATCGTGTTTTTTATGATAGATGATCTGGGCTGGCGGGATACAGGATACATGGGCAGTAAGTATTTTGAGACGCCGCAGATTGATAAGCTGGCGCGGGAAGGAATGATATTTACCAATGCCTATTCGAACGGGCCAAATTGTGCGCCGACCCGGGCATCGTTTATGACGGGGCAATATACGCCCAGGCATAAGGTATTTACCGTCAGTTCGTCGGAGCGAGGGAAGAGTCGGAATCGAAAATTGATTCCAATTCGCAATACGTTGGAAATTGCATCGGGGATGCTGACACTGCCTAAGGCACTAAAACAGGCGGGGTATGTCAGTTGCATAATAGGCAAGGCGCATGGACATAACAAAGCTGATTTTGATTACTCACCAAGAGCGAAGAAAACATCAAAGGAGAAGGATCCCAAACATGTCTATACATATACTAAATTCGCCAGCGATTTCATTGAGCAAAACAAGGATCGGCCTTTCTTTTTATATCTGTCTCATCATGCGGTGCATGTTCCCATAGAGGCGAAACCGGAAACGGAAGCTAAATACGCCGGGAAGAAGGGCAGTGCAGGACAGAATGATCCGAAGTATGCGGCTGTGGTGGAACATGTCGATGACAGTGTGGGGATGGTAATGGAGCAACTGGAGAGGTTGGGGCTGCGTAAAAATACAATTGTAGTGTTCTTCTCCGACAATGGTGGGGTTATATTGTTTACAACAATGCAGCCGCTGCGAGGCTCGAAAGGCACCATGTACGAAGGGGGGATTCGAGTACCGATGATAGTGAGCTGGCCGGGGGTGACCAAGGCGGGAACCAAATGCGATACGCCGGTAATCGGTATAGATTTCTTTCCGACATTTCTGGAAGCTGCGGGCTTGAATAAACCGGCCAATCATGTTTTGGATGGGGTAAGTATAATACCGCTGCTTAAAGGAAATGCGAATTGGACGCGCAAAGAAATCTATTGGCATTTTCCGGCATATCTGGAGGGGTATGATCGGAAGAAACAGGGGTTATGGCGGTCAACGCCGTGGGGGGCGCTGCGGCAGGGAGATTACAAGCTGATTGAGTTTTTTGAAGACGGCCATTTGGAATTATATAACCTCAAAGACGACATCGGAGAGCAAAAGAATCTGGTTCAACTCCAGCCGGAAAAGGCCCAAGCAATGCATACATTGTTGAAAGAATGGCGGGTTTCGGTAAAAGCACCGGTTCCAACGCAGAAGAATCCGGAATATAACAGAGAGGTAGTCAATAAAAAATAGGCAAACCGGAGAGGTGGGCTTAGGGAAAAGTTTTTATATTTATAGTTAACAGCTTGTTATTGATTTGATACCGAAAAAGGAACTATCCCTGTTTGATTCTACCTGCATCATTGTAGGTGTTATAGTTGGAGTGGGTATTTACCAGATGGCCCCGACGGTTGCCAGGGGGGTGTATTGCTGGTGGGGGGTACTGGGGATTTGGATGCTGGGGGGTGTGCTTTCTCTTTTTGGGGCGCTGGGTTATGCAGAGCTTGCATCGGCATATCCGAAAGAAGGAGGAGATTATGTATATCTGAGCAGAGCGTATGGTGGTTGGGCGGGATATTTATTCGGCTGGATTCAACTTACAATTGTCAGGCCGGGCGATATTGCGGTGATGGCTTTTGCTTTTGCCATGTACGCGCGGACCATATATGATCCCTTTACCGGTTCTGGGCTACTTTACAGTCAATTATTTTATGCCGGGGCGTCGGTTTTTATTTTGACGATTATCAACATTTTGGGTGTAAAAGAAGGCAAGTGGATGCAAAATATCCTGACAATAGTGAAAATACTGGGCTTGTTGGCTATTGTCGGGGTGGCGATATTTTCGCCGCCGCAGGGCTCGGCAGAGATTACTTTTGAGCCGATACCGACCAGCCTGGCACTTATATTTGTTTTGTTTACCTTCGGTGGATGGAATGAGATGGCTTATGTGGCGGCGGAAGTGAAAAATCCGCGTCGTAACATTGTTCGTGCACTATTGTTGGGATCAATTGTAGTAACGGTGCTATACTTAATGATGAACGGGGCGTTTCTCTATACGCTGGGCTATGATGGATTGGCAAGCTCGGAAGCTGTGGCAACCGAGAGTATCTCGTCGGTATTTCCTGAGGCGGGAGGGAAACTTATTGGAGTACTTGTTTGTATTTCCGCACTGGGGGCGGTCAACGGCCTGATCTTTACCGGGGCGCGGATATCCTACGCTATGGGCGCAGAACATAGAATATTTGGTCTCTTGGGCAGATGGCATGGACGGACAGGAACGCCGGTCTGGGCATTGTCGATACAAGCAGTGGTGGCGCTGGCGCTTATTTTATTGTTCGGCTCCTTTGTGGATACCCTCCTTTATACTGCCGGGGCAGTTTACTTGTTCTATTTGGCAACCAGTATTGCGGTAATTATTCTGCGGTATAAGGAGCCGGAGATTGAACGTCCCTACCGGGTAACTTTTTATCCGGTGACAACGTTGATCTTCAGTGGGGTATGTATTTTTCTGATATACAGTACGGTTTCATATGCCTGGAATGAGAAGCGAGGCAGTCTGGTTCTTTTATTAGTGGTTTTATCACTTGGCGTGATCTTGTATTGGTTGACTAATGTGGTTAGATCCGGTACTTTGGGCAAGTGTAAAAAAGACGGCAGTAAAAAGTAGAAAATATTTCTGTCTTCTAATAAATGCAGAAAAGCAATATGATAGCGGTAACCATCATTAACTCTTGCCATGATTTAGGATTCAAGATATATATGTTTGTATTGTTCGGATTGACAGGGTGGGGTGATTTAGGGTAGAAAAGGGAAACATAGATTTCCTAACACATAGGAGCATGGATGATTATGAAAAGCAAAAAGGCTAAGCAGTTATCGCGACGGGGTTTTCTAAGGACAAGCAAGGGAATAATGGGTGCGCTGGCGGTTCCCTGGCTGGTTCCGGCTTCGGTGTTGAAGGGAGTGGTGCCGAGTGAGCAAATTACGCTGGGGGTGATCGGGATAGGGAGCAGGTGCAGGCTGGTGCTGAAGCATTTTATGACCAATGAAGATTTGCGGTGTCTGGCTGTGTGCGATGCCCTGGAACAAAGGCGGATATTCGCTAAGAAGATGGCGGATGAGCGGTATAATAATAATGACTGCGCGATGTATAAAGACATTCCTGAAATATTGGCACGAAAGGATATCGATGCGATACTGATAGCGACGGGAGATCGCATGCATGCGATCGGTTCGATTATGGCGGCCAAGGCGGGTAAGGATATCTATTCGGAAAAGCCGATGTCGCTGACGATAGAAGAAGGTAGGGCGTTGGTAGAGGTGATGGATCGGTATGGGACGGTGTATCAGTGTGGTCATCAAAGGCGGTCGGTGGATTCGTACAAGTTTCAGGTTGAAGTAGTGCAAAGCGGGATGATCGGTAATGTCCATACGGTGCAATGCAGGACGTGGAAGTCGGGGGTGATCCCGGCGCAAGAGCCGCAGCCGGTGCCGGAAGGATTGGATTATGATACGTGGCTGGGACCGACACCATACCATCCATACATACCGGCCAATGTATTACACGCCGGCTGGAATTATTTCTGGGACACGGGTGGAGGGGTAGTAATTGGAATGGGATGTCACTATACGGACATAGCCCAGTGGGGACTGGACAGGGATGATACGGGGCCGATATACTACAAAGGGACGGCGGAGTATGCGGAAAATTGTATGTCAGATACGCCGGTTACCAGCAATGTGGTGTGTACGTATGCGGACGGTAAAAAAATAGTTCTGGAATCCGAAGGTTCGTTCAACGATAGGTTTATCCGGTTTATTGGTGATGAGGGCTGGATCCAGGTTGACGATGCAACGAACATAGTGACGGCGGAGCCGAAGTCGATACTGAATAAAAGAGGGGTATCCGCCCGAGGTTATATACATACAAATGACCATGTGCGAAATTTTTTGGATTGTATAAGGACCAGACAGGAGACGACCTGTTCGCCGGAGAAATCACACCGGGCGACTACGGTATGTCACGTGGCGAATATCGGTCTGCGGCTGGACAGGGATGTTCAGTGGGATCCGCAGAAAGAACAGTTTGTAAATGATGTGGAGGCGAACCGGATGTTATCCCGGGCGATGCGACCGCCGTGGACGTTATAATACGAACTGGTAAGGCGTGTGAGATTAATGGTACTTGACGGAGAGAGGATAATTTTGTATAGAAAAGGGAGTAATTTAGATTTCCTAAATACACAGGAGCATAGATAATTATGGGAAGTAAAGTTGTTAAACAGTTGTCGCGACGGGATTTTCTAAGGACAAGCAAAGGGGTAGTGGGTGCGCTGGCGGTGCCCTGGGTGGTGCCATCATCGGTGTTGAGAGGGGCGGTGCCGAGTGAGCAGATTACCCTGGCGGCGATCGGGATAGGGCCGCGTTGTACGGTGGTGCTGAAGCATTTTATGACCAATGATGATTTACGGTGTCTGGCCGTTTGCGATGCGCAGGAACAACGGCGGATAGCGGGTAAGAAGATGGTGGATGAGCGATATAACAATAATGACTGTGTGATGTATAAAGATATCGGGGAGACACTTGCGCGAAAAGATATCGATGCGGTACTGATAGCGACGGGGGACCGCATGCATGCGATCGGTTCGATTATGGCGGCCAAGGCGGGCAAGGATGTCTATTCGGAAAAGCCGATGTCGCTGACGATAGAAGAAGGCCGGGCGCTGGTAGATACTATACAACGTTACGGAACGGTGTATCAGTGCGGCCATCAAAGGCGGTCGGTGGATTCGTACAAGTTTCAGGTTGAAGTTGTGCAAAGCGGGATGATCGGTAATGTCCATACAGTGCAATGCCGGACGTGGCAATCGGGGGTGATTGCGCCGCAAGAGCCGCAGCCGGTGCCGGAAGGGTTGGATTATGAAACGTGGCTGGGACCGACACCGTATCATCCGTACATACCGGCTAAGGTACTATACGGCGGCTGGAATTATTTCTGGGATACCGGCGGAGGGATAATGATCGGGATGGGATGTCACTATACGGATATTACCCAGTGGGGGCTGGATAAGGATGATACGGGGCCGATACATTATAAAGGGACGGCTGAGTATTCGGAAAATTGTATGTCTGATACACCGATGATCAGTCATGTGACGTGTACTTATGCGGACGGAAAAAAAATACTAATTGAATCAGAGGGGTCATTCAACGATAGGTTTATCCGGTTTATCGGTGATGAGGGCTGGATCCAGGTTGACGATGCTACTAATGTGGTAACGGCGGAACCGAAGTCGATCCTGACTAAGAGAGGTATATCAGCACGGGGGTGGGATATAACGAACGACCATGTGCGAGATTTTATGGACTGCATGAGGACCAGACAGGAGACGACCTGCTCGCCGGAGAAATCACACCGGGCAACCACGGTATGTCATGCGGCGAATATCGGCCTACGACTGGGCAGAGAGGTCCGGTGGGATCCGCAAAAGGAACAGTTTATAAACGATGATGAGGCGAACCGGATGTTATCCCGGGCGATGCGGCCGCCGTGGACGTTATAAGAAGTGGTGAGTAAGAAGGAAATAATTAAAGCTTAATAATAGTAAAGGGAAAATGATGTATAAGAAAGTCATATATCAAGTAGTAGCGGTTGTTTTGCTAAGTTGGCTGCTGGTGAGCGCAAATGTAGGGGCCGGGGCGGTCGATAAGGCCGGAATAGCAGCAGCGGTGAAAGGTATAAGCAATTATAACTATGGCCAAGATCGAGGGCCGCTGCAGATGCTGGACGAAGTAGTGCAGCAGACGTATGGACAGGCGGAACTCAGGGGTTGTCTCGAAGATGAAATGATCAAGCTACTGGAGTCTAATGCTACGCGCGAGGCGAAAGAGTATGTCTGTCGGACACTATGGATGATGGGGACGGACAAATCATTGCCGGTGCTGCAGAAGATGCTAGTTAAGGAAGAAACCTGTGAGATGGCCTGTTATGCGCTGCGCGAATACAAGAGTGAAGCGGCAAGTGCTGCGCTGCGGGGGGCACTGAAAGAAGTAAAGGGGAGGATGCTGATTGGTATTATAAATCTGCTGGGACAGCGGGGGGATAAGGAAATTGTGGGGGTGCTGAAAGGATATGTTGCGGGTGCGGATGCGGGGTTGGCGGAAGCGGCTATTTCGGCGTTGGGTAAGATTGGGGGCAAAGAGGCGGCGGCGATTTTAAAAGAAGTGCGGGGCAAAGGGGGAGCGATGCAGACGGCGGCTACGCATGGGTATATGCAGTGCGCGGATGTATTGGCAAAACAGGGAATGAAACAGGAGAGCCTGGCGATATTTCAGGAATTGATGAGCAAGGATGAATACCCGCTAACGCGACGAGGGGCCCTAATGGGGATAATGCGGGTAGGGGGAGCGACGGCGCTTCCGCAGGTAATGAGTATCCTGCGGGGAGAAGATCAGATGTTAAAGGCTGCGGCGATAGCCAACAGCTATTGGCTGAAAGGTGAGCCGGTTACACAACAATTGGTAGCGGAGCTTCCAAAATTGTCCGCGAGCGATCAAGTATTGTTAATCGATGCGCTGGCAGGCCGGGAAATTGGCCTGGTACGGCCGGCGATTAGCAAGGCGGCAAGCAGCAATGATGCGGCGGTCAGTTCGGCAGCATACAAGGCGCTGGGAAAGATCGGTGATGCGTCTTCGGTGAAGCTGCTGGTGGGGGCACTGGCCAAGAGCGAAGGTGAAAAAAATACAGCTTTGGCAAGTCTGCGGAAGATCAAAGGTGCTGGTGTCGAAGAGGCCTTGATAGATAGTCTGGCAGGAGCGAAGGCAGAGATACAGGTGGAAATCATTGGTGTCCTTTCAGACCGGATGGTGATCGAGGCGATAGCGGCTCTGCTGCAGGAAGCGGGAAGTAAGGATGAGGCGGTAGCAAAGGTAGCGTATAAGACGTTGGGTAAACTTGCTGATGCCCAGGTGTTGCCGACGCTGATAGACAAACTGGGCAAGGCACAAAGTGATAGTGTCCGCAAAGAAGCAGAACGGGCCGTCATTGCGATTTGTCGGAAAAATTCCGATGAGTCTCAGCAGGGAGATGTGGTGTTGAAGGCGCTGGGGGATACGAAAGATTTAGCGAAAAAATGTTCCCTGCTGCGAGTGCTGGGAGGAATAGCCAATGAGAAATCATTCGAGGCTCTAAAGAAAGAGCTGTCAGGAAAGGGGAAGGTGCGGGAGGTGGCACTTAGGGCACTGGCGAAGTGGCCGGACGACAGGGCGACAGAAGTGCTCTTTGATGTTTTCCGCACGGATGAGAACAAGACGCATCGGATTCTTAGCTTGCGCGGCTACGTCCGGATTGTGGGGGATAGTACAAGTTACAGTGCGGACAAAAAAGCAAGTCTGTATGGCCAGGCGATGGAGCAGGCAAAAAGAGCAGATGAAAAGAAGCTGATTTTGGCGGGGCTGGCGGAAGTGGCAAATGAAAAGGCACTGATGACTGCCGCACCTTTACTGGATGACGAATCAGTGCAGGCGGAAGCGGGATTGGCGGCGGTTAAAATCGCTGGGAAGATGAAGTTTTCGCCGGCGGTAAAAGAGGCGATGGAAAAGGTGCAGGCAATCAGTAAGGATGAGAATCTGCGCAAAGAGGCGGCAAAGATATTAGAGGCCAACGCCAAGAAATAAATAGAAATACAATTGCCATTGGGGCATAAAAAATCTTTGTCTGCGCGAAAGTCTTATTTTGCCTGACGATGAGGAAGCATGGGTTGAGCGCGTTTGACAAGCTGAATAGTGATGCCCCAGGGATCGCGCAGCATAGTTATTTCGTCACCGCTGGAAGTGACGTTAACCTTTTTGAGGGGAGTGGCGCCGGCGGCTATTAGTTTGGCGCGTAGTGCTTTGACATCATCAGTCATAAAGGCGATATGGAGGGTAAAGGGGTCAAGTTTGTGATAGTCGGGCAGTTTTGCAGTGGAGTGATGAAAGATCTCCAGCATCATGTTGCCTTGCTCATCGCAGATAAAACGTGGGTTTTCGGGTGGGGGGCCCGGGCGGAAAATCTTCATGTTTAGATTACGTCTGTACCAATCGCCCATCTTTACCGGGTCGGGGACATTAAGGGCGACGTGTTCGAGCCTTATCCGGTTGTGAGTTTTGGCGGATGAATCCGTAGATATTTTGTGGCAACCCGTGATCAAAATCAGCTTCACCATGATTACTAGTGCCACTAGACTATAAATATTATTTTTTTGATTCATTTGGTGTTCCTTTCCATATTTTTTTTTCAATGATACACTCTCAAGAGTGTGAATATCAGCATTTAATTTAATCAGGGTTTTCAAGATTTAACCAGGTTGTTTCAGGCCCAGACTCGATTTAGAAAGTAAGAGCAGTTGTCTGGTGAGGCTTCGGTAAACGTGGACCAGGGAAAATCTCAAGGGGGTCTGAATGGACGGGGAAAAATCCGGACAAATGTAAGGCTGGTAGTCATCTCCGACGATATTTATCCGCTGGAAATCTGAACAGCCAAAGCCGAGTTTGCGAGCGGTGCGAATTAAAGGTACATCATCGGGATTCATTTGAATAAGTTCGCAACATACTCTTTCGCATGCAAGGGGATCGACACCGGCTATTAAAAAACCCAATGGCCGGGGGCGGCCGTTGATGGGGCCGTTACCTTCCATAGCGACGACACAATCGATAATATTAAGGACGGGATGTAATAACTGATATATTTCTATGAGCATGCGGCAGAATTTGCGAAAAGAGGAACCTTTGGCAAAGTGCCAGTAGGCTTTCTCTTTGCCGCAGACGCAGCCGAACATATTTTTAACGGCAAAGGTGGCGGTGAGTTGCTGATGGGTTTTCAGTTTGGGCATATTAATTATTTTGTCGGCCTCGAGGGCGACGGTGCTTATGCTGATATTTGAACCGGCTAGTTTATGACGTTGCGGTTTATTGAGCGCTTTAACCGGAACCTGCAACTTTCTGAGCGGTTCTTCCAGTTGCAGGGCCTTGATGCAGGTGAATACATCATACCAGGCGGGGGAATCGGCGATGAAAGGGCGAGCACCAAAATCTTTGATGAGCTTTACCATTTCCAGGATCAGAGCGGGATCGGTCTGGACGGCATTGCGGGGGGGCTTGGGGGCGATGAAATTAGGTTTCAGTAGAACTGAGTCTCTCTTACAGAGGAAACTTTCGAGACCGCCCAGCAGGGCAAGATTTCTACTAAGGGCTGGGGCAAGATTTTCGGATTGATAGTCAACGCACCTGGTAACCGATACAGTGGGGGGATTGTCAAAAGAATGACTGGTGTTTTGGGACGAGGCATCCATTGTGATTATTTCCGTAAAGTTATAACGGCGATTTCGTAGGTTTTTATTTCGGGTACGGTGAAATTGACTTTACCATCTTTTACTTCAAAGTTTAGGGGCAGGTCATCTTGACGGTCAGGGCCGGCGAGGGAGATATTATTAACCTTATCCTGAGCGGGGATACGCAGAGAAACGGGTATGTTAAGAGCGAGCTGGTCGGTTCGATAGTTAACCAGATGCAAGAGGTATCTGTTCGGTTGCCTGGTTAGTTCCGTACAAAGGCCGGGAATGGGCCGGAGGGATAGCGACCGAAGGTCCGGCCAGGTGCTGTGGAGAGCGGAGCTTAGATCTTCTTCCGCTTGGATGCGCATGACACGTGAGTCCTGTAATTGGGCCAGGGCCGGTTCTGCACGGGGGAGCATCCATTCGTCATGGGTGGCGGCGGGGCCGACAATACAGAGCCGGCCGCCGGAACGATGGAAATCTTTAATCCATTCGATCTGCTGATCGGAAAGGGCGGGACAACCGGCCAGAATAAGGATTTGATACCTTTGCAAATCACTGAGAAGCTGGTCATATATAATCTGGAAACAAAAATTATTATCTATGAGGGTTTGTTCGGTTTGGTAAGTTAGACGGTTAAACTTTTTGTCGGCAAAAACCTGGGAAGGGAAGCTGCGCAATACGGCTGTGTCAGCAATTACATCGGCTGAACGGAGCAGGTCGCGGCGAGAGTGAAAGAATTTAATGAAAGGAGTCAGAGCGGGTGAGACGGGATCCTGCTGACCGGGTCTGTTGACAATTTTACCGTACTCAAACCAGCAGATACAACCGAGACAGTCGAGATTAAAGGCCATGGACTCAGCCATCTCCAAAGGAGTGAGGGTATAGGCAAAGGCCATGTTGTTCATGCGGCGGGCGATCTTGTAGGTGCGGATGCGGGTTTGAAGTTTGCCGTTGGTATAACCACTGCAATGGCTTTCGTCCCAGAAGGCTTCGCCGCCGGTGAGGATTCGGCCGTGGTCGATGGGAGGTCTGATATGGCTTTTGAGGCCATGGGGATTACATTCAACAAGGATGTCCGGGCGGAGGGTGCGGGCGTATTGGGCCATTTGATGATACGAGTCGGCTAAAGATTTACAGGAAAAGTCGAGCCAGGCCCGGCGTAAGAGATTGTCGGTTGGGCCCGAAAGGGGGGGCTTAACCTCATCCAGATCAGAGATACCCATAGCACGGAGACATTTGGTGGTGAAGGTATGGGTTAGATACTGCCGGAATCGCTGAACAGAATTATCATCACAGCCGGGGCCGATATGATAGTTGTCAAAATGAATCAGGTCCGCACTAATATCCTGCACGGCGAACTTGATGATCTCCTTATAAAACGCTTGGGCCTGAGGGTGGTTGCGGTTCCAGTAATAGCGATAAGTTGCCCGGCCGTAGGGTATGGGGCTACCCTTCTGATCAAGGAGGAGCCAATCGCGGGCCTGGGGCATTTCCTTAAAAAACAATTCCCAAATGAAGGCGCCACTGTAATTATAGACGCCTATGTGAAGGCCGGCATCGTGGCAAAGCCGGGTGAAACGGGCGGCGTCGTTCATGCTTTCGCGTTCTGTTTCTAAGCCGCCACCTTTATAGCAGTGCATCATAACAAAGTTTACGCCGAGATTTTTCAAGCTTGTGACCATTTCAGAGCTGTGCTCGCGCTGGTATGCGGCGCGTTGCTGGTCCGTGGGGGCATAACCAGTACCATCACGGCGGACACGAAACATAAGCGGTTCCCAACTGCCGGCCATAACTATACCGTCCTGAGATACCCACCGGGGGCGCTGATCCAGGGGCAGGGTCAGTGGTTCGGCGATAACCGGAACCGATAGACACAGAATCAGAAAAAGGGATTTTAAGATTTTATTCATATTCACCGTACTCCAGAGCGGTATCAATAAAGCACAGGTAATTGTCCTTAGTTTTGTCCGCCAGGGGGATATTAATGGGGGCGGCGGTGGGCATGATGACGAAGCGGCCGGACTGCTTGGCGTCCTGCATACACTGTTTGACGGCTTGGGCGACCTGTTCCCGGGAGCCGTGTTCGAGTAGTTTTAGTTGCAGATTGCCCATGATACACATCTTGTTTCCCACACGCTGCTTGATCTGGTCCAGGGAGATGTCCCCGTCGGGCGGGGCCTCGCAGGGATCGAGGGCGTCGGAGCCGGTGGCGAGGATCATATCCAGTACCATCTCCAATCGACCGTGGCAATGAAACCTTGCTTTGGCACCCTTAGAGTGAATCAGGTCCACCATTTCGGTGACATAGGGGACGACAAATTGTTGGAAAAAATGCGGGGGCAAATAAGGGGGAGTGGCATATTCCGGGCCGCAGATACGGTAGAGATCGACAAGATTGGTAGCGAGCATTCGTTTGAGATTTTCCATATTTCGTTCGTGCATACAAGCGACGACGTTGGCGAAGTGGTCGGTTTCCGTCAGGGCCCAGACGGTATAATCGCCGAAGTTCATCAGGGCGGCCGCCAACCAGAGAGGGTCGGCCAGGGAAGACATGATAATGCCGTTGTCGCCGACTTCGTTTTTGATGCGCGCCAGGTCGGAGGTTTCGAATTCCAAAGGCTCGTAAGGGATAGATAGGGCCCGATCGACATCTTCCAGATTTTTGCACCAGTGCTCGACCTCCCAAACAGTATGGACGTTATCGATAACCTTGGTGACCTGGGTGATTTCGCCTTTAGGAGTGGGTAAGATTTTTTGGGTAATCACAGAGTCATCGTTGCGAGTTTTAGTAATTTGAATGTCAACAGGAGAGGACGAGGCCAGGAACGTTTCGTTGGAGGCGGGTTCCCACATGCAGATGCAATCGGTCCTGTCACGAATGGCACGCATAAGTTCAGCGTAAGAAGGTTCTTTATTCTCAAATGCCTGACTGTTGAAAGCCACCAGTTCATAAGTGGAGATTGGAACCCGGTCGGGTATTTGACCGCCGAGGACGGCTTGCAATCTTTGCTTTGAGTTCATGACGTGATTTCCATGGTGTAAAAATATTTTGTTCAAGAGTTATTGTAAATTATAGCTTTTGTCTGGGCAATAGTATTATCCGTTGACTAAAAATTGATTGAAAAATGAGTGAGAGAGGCATATAAGGAAATTGATGTATTACGAGTAACTAATGAAAAATCATTGATAAGGTATATGAGTTGATGGGGAGAGAGCGCGTAGTTATGGCGATGAGCGGGGGGGTGGACAGCAGTGTGACGGCGGGGCTGCTGAAAGAGAAGGGGTATGAAGTCACAGGAGTATTTATGTGTCTGGGGGCAGAAGCACCAGAAAAGGGTGAGCATACGGGGTGTTGCAGTCCGGAGGATGCCCGTGATGCACAAGAAGTGGCGAAGCAGTTGGGGATTGGTTTTGAGGTATTGAATTTCCAAAAGGAACTGGAGAATATTATCTATTACTTCGTCGATGAATACCGGCGGGGGCGGACGCCTAATCCGTGTGTGAGGTGCAATCGGCAGTTGAAATTCGGTAAGCTGCTGGAATACGCAGAAACTATAGGGGTGGAATATGTAGCGACGGGACATTACGGGCAGATAAAGACGCTGGAAGGACAAAAACGATTGTGCCGAGGGGTAGATAAAGAAAAAGACCAATCGTATGCGCTGTTTGCAGTGGAAAGGGAAAAGCTGGAAAAGATTTTACTGCCGATCGGAGAATATCGAAAGAGCGAAGTACGCGATTTGGCGGTAAAGATGAATTTGCCGGTGCATGAGAAGGGGGAATCGCAGGAGATATGTTTTGTGCCAGACGATGATTATGCCAGGCTGGTAGCGGAAAGGGCACCGGAACTTTGCCGAGTGGGAAAAGTGATTGACACTCAAGGCAAAATATTAGGGGAGCATCAGGGAGTATTTCGTTACACGATCGGACAGAGGCGGGGGTTGGGGATCGCGCTGGGAGAGCCGGCGTATGTGGTACGGTTGGATGCCGAAAACAATACGGTCGTTTTGGGTAGTCGGGAAGAGTTATTGCAGCAGAAGCTGGGGGCGGATGGGGTGAACTGGCTGGTGGAGCCGG
>Ga0272441_10007799_pt1 | contig 17247 bp, 9 predicted proteins | sample SSMProp6N_FD_193582 | JGI IMG/M metagenome (GOLD analysis project Ga0272441, IMG submission 193582) | Marine sediment archaeal communities from Little Sippewissett salt marsh, Falmouth, MA, United States - SSM-Prop-6N | ecosystem: Environmental > Aquatic > Marine > Wetlands > Sediment ...
GAATATTTGAAGTGAATGAATAGACGTGCCATCATCGGAGGATTACTCGGGACCCTGCTCCTGGGGTGCGGCCGCGGGGGAGACCAGTTTGATCAGCCTTCACCGGAGAAGACAGGTGTACAGTTTACCAACAGCATCGAGGAAACCGATGACCTGAACATCCTGGATTATCTCTATTTCTACAACGGTGGGGGTGTTGCCGTGGGCGACATCGACAATGACGGGCTTCCGGACATTTTTTTTTCCGGGAACCAGGTCAGGAACAAGCTCTACCGGAACTTAGGGGGAATGCAGTTTGAAGATATTTCCGAAAAGGCGGGTGTTCAAGGCAACAGTAGCTGGAACACAGGAGCCGTTATGGGGGATATAAACGGGGACGGACTCCTCGATATCTATGTTTGTGCCGTGGTGGGAATCAATGGTTTTACGGGGCACAACGAACTCTATATCAACAAGGGAGATGGCACCTTCGACGAACAGGCCGGACAATACGGCCTGGACTTTGACACCTACAGCTCCAATGCCGCCTTCCTGGATTACGATCTGGATGGGGATCTGGACATATATCTGCTAAACCATGCGGTGCACACCCAGGACTCCTATGGGAAAGCATCCCTTCGCTATGACCGGGATTATGACACCGGGGATAAGCTTTTGCGCAATGACGGGGACCGGTTTACAGATGTCAGCGAGGAGGCCGGCATCTACGGAGGGATCAACGGGTATGGCCTGGGAATATCGGTTTCTGACTTCAACCTGGATGGCTATCCGGATATCTACGTCGGAAACGACTTCCATGAAGATGATTACTATTATTTGAATAACGGGGATGGCTCCTTCACCGAGAGCCTGAGATCGGCCTTTGGGCATACCAGCCGGTTTTCCATGGGGAATGATGCCGCAGACATCAACAACGATGGGAGGCCTGACCTGATTTCCCTGGATATGCTGCCTGAAAAGGAGGTACCCCTGAAATCTTCCGAAGGGGATGACAACCTTCAGACCCAGCGCATGCGCATACAAGAGTACGGGTACTATTATCAGTTTACCCGCAACATGCTTTATGTCAACCAGCCAGACGGACAGTTTATGGAAACGGCCCTGATGAGTGGGGTAGCCGCAACCGACTGGAGCTGGAGCGCTTTGTTTGCCGACTTCGATCTGGATGGCCATCAGGATCTGTTTATTTCCAATGGGATCCCGAAACGCCCTAACGATCTTGATTTTGTAAAATTCGTATCCAACGAACAGATCAGCAACAAGATCAGCAACACCAAACTCGTGGACCAAAAAGCCCTGGAAATGATGCCTTCCGGAAATGTCCGCAACTACGTATTCCAGGGACAGGAGGGGCTTTCCTTTGAGGATCGGTCCGCGGATTGGATCCGAAAGGACACGCTGCTATCAGGGGCTACCGCATGGGGCGACCTGGACGGGGATGGCGACCTGGACCTGGTCATCAACAATTTGAACCACCCCGCAAGCATTCTGGTCAATAAGGGCTCAGGAAACAACTTCCTTTCACTGGAGCTGAAATTCGAAGGCCGGAATCCCTTTGGGGTAGGGAGCAAAGTCTATGCCTATACGCAAGGGAACGTACAGATGCGGGAACTTTTCCCGGTACGGGGATTTCAGGCATCCTCCCAGCCACTGCTGCATTTTGGATTTGGACAGGCAACTACTGTGGATTCGCTATTGATCCTATGGCCGGACGGCAGCTTCCAGGTTGAAAGGAATATCCCTACAGGTCAGCAGCTGCTGGTAAATAAGCAGCAAACCCGTCCGTATGATTACAGTGCACTCCATGATCGTGTGGACGCACCGGTTTTCAAAAAGGTGGATGGAAACCTCGGTATTGATTTTATACACGAGGAAGACAAGTATACCGACTTCAACCGGGAAAAGCTGTTGCCCTACAGCCTGGCCGACCGGGGGCCGGCCTTTGCCATGGGAGACCTGGATGGGGATGGTCGAGAGGATTTATACTTTGGAGGTTCTAAACGAAACCCCTCCAGGGTCTACCTGCAACGGGATACCTTATTTATAGAACAGTTCTACGCCGGGTTACAGAACGACTCGGTCCCGGAAGAGGTCACAGCCGCCCTGGCAGACTTTAACGGGGACGAAAAAAGCGATCTTATCATTGGGGTTGGGGGGGATGACTTCTTCGGGAAGGCTCAACCCCTGCTCGACCGCTACTTCCAGGGAACCGGAACCGATTTTAAACAACTCCCATTCCCAGAAAATTTTGCCAATACTGCTGTTTTGAGGCCCTTTGATTTTGACCAGGATGGGGATTTGGACCTCTTCGTCGGGAACCAGGGGATCACCGGTCAGTTTGGGGCACAACCGGACAGTTACCTGTTGGAAAATAACCAGGGGGAATTTGTGATCCGGGAGGATTTCCCGGGCAATGGACTGGGTATGGTCACGGATGCGCTTTGGAGTGATTTCGACGGGGACGGGAACACTGACCTTATCGTGGTCGGGGAATGGATGGCGCCCCGCTTCTTTCGGAATGAAAATGGAATATTCAAGGGGTCAGATACGGGACCGTCCGGCTTATGGCAGGCCCTTGCCCCTTTTGATATAGACCAGGACGGGGATATGGACTATGTGCTGGGGAATTGGGGGTTGAATTCAAAGTTCAGGGCTTCCACGGACGCTCCTCTTGTGATGTACTTTTCGGATTTCGATGCAAATGGGAATACTGAAACGGTCGTGGCCATCTCCAAAGACGGGGCGTATTACCCCCTGGTGGGGCTGGATGAGCTCGGGTCCCAAATGGTGATGTTGCGGAGGAAATACCCCAGCTACAGGGCGTTTGCGGGCAGGACCGTAGGGGAGATCTTTACAGCTGAACAACTTGAAAAAGCCGAATTGCGGGAGGCAACCGAATTGGGTTCAGGGTATCTAAAGAACGAAAACGGAAAATTCGTGTTTCACCCCTTCCCCCCTGCCCTGCAGACCGCACCGCTGATGGCCTTTCACGTCTTTGATTTCGACAGGGACGGAATACAGGAGGTGCTCGCCGGTGGAAACTACTTTGGAGTAAAACCGTATCAGGGACGGCTGGATGCTTTCCCGGGTGCCCTCATACAGGGGGAACAGCAAGTATTGATGGGAAATCAGATCGGACTGGATTTTATGAACAAATCCATCCGGCACCTTTCCGTTATCCATATAGGCAACCAACCTTACCTGCTGGCCGTTTTTAACGACGCCCCGGCAGAAGTTTACCAATTAACGAACAAAAAAAATAAATGATGAGAATAACATCTGCTATAATTTTGATGCTGGCCCTGGTTTTGGGCTCCTGCCAAACCGCAACTGAACCCATTGAAATAACAGCCGAGGACCTGCACGCCTCTGTGGATAAGCTTACAGAAGTGATGGTGCACGATATCTTCAGTCCCCCCGTGGCAAGCCGGGTTTATGCATACCCCAATATAGGCGCCTATGAAATCATGGCGCTGCACAACGACGAATACCGCTCCCTGGCGGGTCAGGTTTCCGATTTATCGGGAATCCCTCAACCCGATGCGGGCGAATCCATGAATTACAGACTTGCAGCCCTGATCGCGCATATGGACCTGGGACGGAGGCTCATCTTCTCTGAGGAACGGGTTACCTCTTTCAGAGACAGCCTCTACGAGGTATGGGAGGACCAAAACCCCGGGGAATTTCGTCGTGCCCGTGACTATGGCCTGAAGGTGGCAGAGCACATTGTACAGTGGATGGAAGGGGATAACTACAATCAAACCCGGACCATGTCCAAATTTACTGTGGACACGGAAGATCCGGCGCGCTGGCAGCCCACCCCCCCGTCTTACATGGAGGGCATTGAGCCGCATTGGAACAAGATCCGGCCCTTTGTAATTGATTCAGCCGCCCAGTTCAAACCCACGCCCCCCCCTCCATTTTCCATGGAAGCCGGTTCCGATTTCTATAACGAGGTCAAGGAGGTCTACGATATCAGCAACGAAATCACCGAAAAAGGCGATACGTCGGAAGAGGTCGCTATAGCGCAGTTCTGGGACTGCAACCCCTATGTATCGGTGACGCGAGGGCACCTGATGTTCGCTACCAAAAAGATCAGTCCCGGTGCACACTGGATTGGGATTGCCAAGATCGCCAGCCGCAAGACAAATAGTGATTTCGACGACACCCTGTTTGCCTACACCAAGACCTCCATAGCGATCACAGATGCATTCATCAGCTGCTGGGATGAAAAATACCGGAGCAACCTCATCAGGCCGGAAACCCTGATCAACGAGTATATTGATGAAAGCTGGAAGCCCGTGCTCCAAACGCCGCCCTTTCCCGAATACACCAGTGGGCATAGCGTAGTTTCTGGAGCCGCGGCGGTTGCCCTTACGGATATTTTCGGCGAAGATTTTGCCTTTGACGATGATACAGAGCTCAAATATGGTCTCCCGGTACGGAGCTTTACCTCGTTCAACCAGGCGGCTGACGAGGCAGCAATCAGCCGGATGTACGGGGGTATCCACTATCGAAAGGCGGTTGAGATCGGGGTAAAGCAGGGAAGGGATCTCGGAAAATTCGTCATAGACCACCTGGAGATGAGGGAGAACGCGGGAATGACCGGAGGCACGTTATAGAAAGCAGAAACAACAACCGAAATTTTGAAACCCCACCCATAATCTGATATGAAAAAGACATTAGTTGGCATTCTTATCCTTTTATTGTCAATCCTGATCGGATACCTTTTTATCTATCCCTATGACTACGTGGTTCGTTTTGAAGCGAAAACCTTCCCGGGGACCATTAACCAGTCTATCAAGCTCTGGCATAAAGCTGTGGGCGTTCAAGGTACCCAGGTGGTACAAAAGGACCTGCGTCATCTGGAGCAAAAAGTGCAGGTGGGAGATTCAGTGCACGAGTATCACTGGAAGATTGAACCCCTGACCGATACCACTTCACGGGTTTCCGTCCGAATCAAGGATCCAAAGCACAGTGTCAAAAACAAAATCCTGGTGCCGTTTACTGAGGCTGCCATCGAGGAGTCAGGGGTTGCCTATGTATCGAAGTTTATGGAGGACCTCAATGCACATATTGACCTTTTCAAGGTACATATTGATGGAGAATCCGAACTGCCCAGCACGTTTTATGCCTCAGTGAATCTTCAGACCTCCCAGCATGGCAAGGCCGAAGGGATGATGGCGAATTACATGCTGCTGAGCAATCTCCTGATCGACAACAAGGTGGCCATGAACGGCCCCCCCATGATCATCGTAAAGGAGTGGAACAGGGATAAGGACAGCCTCGACTATAATTTCTGCTTTCCCATCATCCGCTCAGAACGGCTTCCCCGGCATCCGGAGATCGAGTACAACCGGATCTTCCCCAAAAGAGCGATCAAAGCCACTTATAACGGGAATTACATCACTTCAGACCGGGCCTGGTACGCCCTTTTGAATTACGCGAAAAAAGAAGGACTGGAAGTGGAGGAAACCCCGGTCGAAGTTTTCTACAACAATCCGAATATGGGAGGAGATGCGCTTCGCTGGAAGGCGGACATCTACCTGCCGCTGAAAGAAGAAGTGCAATAGCCATTCCATATGAGCACTGATCCAGGCCCGCCTCAAGGACCATTTTTATAACCCCTTCATTGAGATACCATTCCGGTTTAAGGCAACAATCATTGCCGCACCCGAATGTTAAGCCCCTAGCGATAAACATTTTATATAAAGATGGAAGGATTTATCCGGAATCTCTTATTTTAGCAAGAAGCCAACTAACTAAAAACAACCATGACCTCTACCTTCGGATTTTGGGACTATTTTATTTTTATAGCCTATGCCCTGCTGATTCTTACTGTAGGGCTTTACGTCTCCAGAGATAAAAAAGGCCACCAGAAAAACGCGGAGGATTATTTCCTGGCCAGCAAATCCCTTCCCTGGTGGGCTATCGGTGCGTCTTTGATTGCGGCCAATATTTCGGCAGAACAGTTCATCGGGATGTCGGGGTCCGGTTTTGCGGTGGGTCTCGCCATTGCTTCCTATGAATGGATGGCCGCAATAACCCTCCTTATTGTAGGAAAATTCTTTCTGCCTATTTTTATCAATAAAGGCCTGTACACCATCCCGGAATTTGTGGAACAGCGGTATTCCACAACCCTGAAGACCATTCTGGCCGTGTTCTGGATCGCCCTATATGTCTTTGTAAATCTGGCTTCTGTGTTATATCTCGGGGCCCTGGCCCTGGAAACCATCATGGGCATTCCCATGATATACGGGGTTATCGGACTGTCCCTCTTCGCAGCGGCCTATTCCCTATACGGCGGTCTTTCGGCAGTAGCCTGGACCGATGTGATCCAGGTGATCTTCCTCGTCCTGGGCGGGCTGGTCACCACCTATCTCGCCCTGAATGCCGTATCGGATGGCAATGGCGTATTTGCCGGAATGAAAACGGTCTATGAAGCCGTCCCTGATAAATTCGCGATGATCCTGGACAAATCCAACCCCGAGTATAAAAACCTGCCGGGCCTGGGAGTCCTTGTGGGCGGGTTATGGGTGGCAAACCTCTATTACTGGGGCTTTAACCAGTATATAATCCAAAGGACCCTGGCAGCGAAATCGCTCAGGGAGTCCCAGAAAGGGATCATCCTGGCAGCCTTTCTGAAGATCATCATCCCTGTAATTGTTGTGGTTCCGGGAATCGCCGCTTATGTAATGGTCAATGATCCCGCGACTATGGATCGCCTGGGAGATCTTGCCATGAACAATGTGCCCTCCCTGGATCAGGCAGACAAAGCCTATCCCTGGTTGTTGCAATTCCTCCCGGTTGGACTGAAGGGGGTAGCTTTTGCCGCCCTTGCAGCGGCCATCGTATCTTCCCTGGCTTCCATGCTGAATTCCACCTCCACGATCTTCACCATGGACATTTACCGTCAATACATCAATCCGAATGCCTCCTCCAAGAAAACAGTCAATGTGGGAAGGATGACTGCCGCTGTAGCCCTGGTTGTCTCCTGTATAATGGCGCCATTACTGGGAGGGATCGACCAGGCTTTTCAATTCATCCAGGAATATACCGGACTGGTAAGCCCGGGAATCCTGGCAGTCTTCATTCTCGGTTTATTCTGGAAAAAATCCACTAATCGTGCTGCCATTGTAGGGGCCCTTGCTTCCATCCCGATTGCACTCTACTTTAAGGTGGGGCAGAACGGCTGGTCGGATAGTCCATTTTTTGTCGATGTGCCTTTCCTGGACCAGATGGGATATACCTGTTTGCTGACTATGGGAATTATTGTCCTGGTAAGCCTCCGGCAGAATAACGGGGCAGACGATCCCAAGGGAATCCCGCTCACCCGGGAACTGTTCAAAACCAGCCCCAAATTCAATATCGGAGCTTTTGCCGCGCTGATCATCATTTCGGTCATCTACGCCTTATTCTGGAGTTAGGAAAGTATTTTACCGGCCGTCCCGGTAATGATCAGGGATCGGCAACCATGATTTCCTCCATAAGCCATGTCCATTCACAACAACCGCTTTGTGGACTGGATTTCTTTGCAACCAATGTTGTTTCAGAGGTAAAACCGTATTTTTGACATCACTTTGCGCTTAACGCCATATCTGATGCGAATACTTTGGGGCCTCATGTTGCTTGTTATAACCCTTTCCGGTTGTGTCCGATACGGCCGGCTGAAAGCCTCCGCCGCCCTGCCTAAAAAATTGAATGAATGCTCCGGAATGACAACACTGGACGGGAAAACCCTTTGGGTCATTGAAGATGGCGGGAATGCGGACAACCTATACGGGATCAATACAAAGGGAGAAATCGTCGCTACCTTTGAGGTCTCCAATGCCAAAAACAAGGACTGGGAAGCCCTCTGCAGCGATAGCCTGGGGAATCTATACATAGGGGATTTTGGAAATAATAAGAGCGAGCGAAAGAACCTGGCAATCCATAAGCTACCCAACCCACATGTCGAAAAGGGCGAAAAGATCCCGGCCACACAAATCCGTTTCCGGTACCCGGACCAGAAATCCTTCCCTCCCCCTTTTGCCGAACGCCGTTTCGATGCGGAAGCCTTTTTTCATTACAAAGACCGGCTTTATATCATTACCAAGAATCAGGCAGATCCCTTTAATGGAAAAGCCTACGTATATAGTATACCGGACAAACCCGGAGAATATGTAGCAAAGGCAGAATTTCAGTTTTCCACCTGTGAAGACCGGAGTTCCTGCAGGGTCACGGATGCCGCCCTCTCCCCGGACGGCAAACGGCTGGTCCTGCTCGGATATGGGACCCTTTGGATCTTTGATGATTTTGATAAAAAACAGTTTGGCAGCGGACCGGACCGGACCATCGATCTGGGCGCCTCCACCCAACTCGAGGCCATTTGCTTTGTTCGAAACGACCTGTTGTACCTGGCAGATGAACGAGTGATGCGGGCCGGGGGAAACCTGTATGCCTTTCCCCTTCCTTAGAAGTCAAATCCAAGCCCAAAAGAGAACCGAAATCCCTCAGCTCCGTGGAACAGAGCCGCATTGGCGCTGAACCTCCTGGCTCCATTGGCAAATATGCCGCCCCCATAGGACGTATGCCAACGGCTGGATGGATCTCCCGGTTGCCACACCCTGCCGTAATCAAAGCCGGAGAATACCCCAAGAGCAAGCGGAAAAAGGGAGGTTCGCATCTGACGGAACTGATACCTCAGATCGGTTAGCTGGTAATAAGCCGTCTTCCCTGTGAATCGCTGGTTTCTATAACTCCGGGGGCCATCGCTGGCACCTATCTGAGCACCCTGAAAGAAATTATATCCGTTTCCCAGGTTGAAGTGGGCCTTCCACCTTGTCGCCAGCACCAGGTTTCCTGAAGGGATCAGCCTGTGGTCCAGGGAGAGGGTAGGGATGACGTATCCGAAATCCTGTTCGGTACCCGAAACCTCCCGCCTGTACCCTACGGCCAGTGAGGCATCCATACCGAGGGTGGGAAAGGCTTCGTTGTCACGGTTGGCATATGCATACTTCCCCTGGACGCCTGCATATTCAGTAATACGTTCGGCATCGTTGTCCTGGTAGTATTCACTTATAAAACGGTCTTCTGTCTGCTCGACATCGATATACTGGTAGGAAAGCCCCAGGTTCATGCTCCCCCCCAGCGGACCCCGCCAGGTCAATGAAGGGCTCAGATCCAGGATCCGCATCCGGACGCGGTTGTAATCCAGCCCCAGCTCGTCCTCGAAATTCGGGGTTTCATTCCCAAACCCAAAGAAGTTATAAGTAAAATTCGGGCTGGTATACCTGCCTTCAAGCTGCAGGTTCCAGTTCCCAAACACCCGGGCGAACTCTCCGGAGTATCCGAATTCAAAACCGTTAGTGGCAAAATAGTAAGCTGCTCCCAAGGCGTGTTTTGTGGTAAAGGGGTTTCTGAGGAAACCGTACCGGGTAAAAGTGTATCCCAGGCCCAGTTTAACCCCGTCATCGGGGTTATAACCCAATATGGGATAAAGCTGGCGGGTGGTGTTTCCGGGCCGGAGCGGCTGGAAGGTATTGATCTCGTAGTCGTCCGTAAAGAGGGTTTTCGCTTTCCCTTTTCCCTTGAGGACAGACTTTTTGGACCTGTAGTCGTATATGGTGACCTTCTTTCCTGAGTTCACGATGTATTCGTCCTTCCCTAATCCCCCGATGATCCGTACTTTAATGCGGTTCGAAGAGGGAAGGGCTATTTCAAAGCGATCCTGATCATCCAGCCCGTATAGCCATATTTCCCGGGTACTCTCCGAATTGAATTCCTTTCGGAAGAACTCGGTACTTCGCTCACCCCCTATGATCCTGTGGCCGGATACCGCAACTCCTCCGCTGACTGTTGCCGATATCACAAACCAATCGTCCTTATCGGTCCCCTGCACAATGACGTACTGCTGCAACTCTTCAAAATATTCCCGGGCATATTTTTCCAGTCCTTCAGCCCGTTGCAGCAAATGCCTCTTTAACTGCTGTAGGGTTGAATCGCGAACCTCTGGGGGGAACCCCTCAAAAGAACGGTCTATGACCGTTGGAGTCACCCGTTCCCTGATATACGCTGCCTGCTTCAGCCAGGTATCGAGCTGTGTTTGGCTGAGCAAAGCCCGATCAAGGGTAAATGCATTGGTGTTCAAGGTGCGTACGTTTCTAATCTCAGGACCGAAACCTTCCATCTTCTTTACCGCCGGCAGGGTTCGGGTCAAGAACCAGCCAATGGATCCATCCCCCATAATGGAAAACACCTGATCCCTATCCCTTGGAATGGGCCTGTATATAACCCTGTCGGAACCCTTCTCCCTGAATTCCGCCCACCGCCACTGATCCTGATGACGGTCCCAGTCGCCGATAAGCATGTCGAATAGGCGGGAACGTATATACATTTCGGTATCCACCTGGTATTTCTCATCCTCCCGGAGTCGGTCCAGGAGTTCATAGGTACTTTCGATATTCCTGGCATATCCGAAACTTCCAAGGGTATCATGACCGCTGGAAGCATGCTCTTCCAACATATAGAGCTCATCTCCGAAATCCCTGTTATAGGAACCGAGGGCCGGTTGTTTTGGAACGTAAAACAGTTGTGGATTGGTGTGATATATCTTGAGGGAATCAGAAAGTGGACCCAGGGTAAACGGGGCATAAGGATGTGCCCCTGTATAGAGATCCTGAAGGAAATTAACCGGGGTGGTCCCTTCGAATTCTCCCATGATATACTGATCAGGGAAAGCCAGTGCCTGCAGATTTTGTTCAGCCTGTTTCCGAACAGCCCGCATGACGTATTCCTTCCCGCTGGCATGCTGAAGCCTTAGTGACTTGGATTGCTGCCCCCCACCCTTTCGAACAGGTGCAAGGCCTCCGTAAAGGGTGTCAAGCCTGACCGTCTTTGCCCAGACTTGAGTCCCGTAATACGACCGGTAGCGCTCACCCCACATCTTCCGGTATACCTTGCCTTTCTGAACTTCTTCGGCAGTGTAGACCGAAGCCTTCACGGTTGGGGCAAAATCAGCTGCATACCTGGCTCTTTCTTTTTCCTCATCGGCAGCGGCAAATACTTCTTTTGAGAACAGGAATTCCTCAGTTCCGTGTGTATCAACCCCGTAATAGAAGACTCGTGAGTTTTTATCCGGATACACCTCCAGGACGGCGTAACCCCCCATCCCGGTCGAGAATTGACTACCCCCCAGCTGCCGTGTTGCACCGGTCTTTGCGCCTGCCCCGCTGACGATTTGAGGTATACCCTCCTCAACAATATACTGAAGGGTATGCTCATGCCCGGATGCAAAAACCACCCGTTCCCCATAGGATGCTAATGTGAGGAGTCGCTTTCGCATCTCGCGATACCTCGGATTATAAAGGTCTTCCGTAGAAGCACCACTTGTTTTACGAAACAGGTTCACAAGGGAACCCAGGCCAGGTAGTGGTCCCAATCCTTTTGCGGGGTAGAACTGTTGTCTCCAGGTAAACTGGCCGCCATGTTCTCCATAGGTATATACCGGGTGATGCGCGGCAATCAGAATGGTTTTATCGGCGTTTTTTTTGATTTCACTCTCCAGTTCCGCCCAGAATTTGTCCCTGTTCTTGATATCACAGTCGTCATTAATGCTGGGGGTCCTATCCCAATTAGCCAAATACCACTTTGTGTCGATGGCAATGAGCAGGACATCCTCGGAAATTGTGTTCACTTCAAGCGGACAACCATCTTTTGGCAAAAAGGCATCCTTCTGGTCCAGATACTTTCGGATATATTTTTCCTGCCGCTCCAGGCCTTTGATTCCGTCGTTGTACCAGTCGTGATTTCCCGGAATAAAAACAGGCCTTCCTTTAAAATCCACCAGGGTTTTTAGCTGTGCATCCAGATTATTCCTTGCCTGGTTGTAGGCAGGATCGGATTTCTTTGGCAAACCAGCAGGGTAGATATTATCCCCCAGGAAGATGGCCGTGGTATTCCCGGTGGCTTTGGCCAGACGATCCCGAAACCGGAGCAGTACTGGGTTTAGCGTATCCATGGGTGAGAGCCCGGCATCACCAATTAGATAGAAGGTGTGTACAGCCTCCTGAACAGGCTTTGGGGTAACCGCCGTATCGGGATCCAGATATTTGGTATCGGCCGTGGCACAGGCATTTCCCATGAGGATGATGAGAATTGCCCAAATAGAGGCACCTCCAAAAACCCGGCGACCCACTAAATTTTTGTACTTTGTATTCCCAAGCAATGATCTCATGACTAAACTCCTGGAGACTGTTGAATCCTTTGTGACCCGCTTACTTTCGGAAGATCTGGACCAACGCTATTTGTATCACAACCTGTTGCATACGCAGCGAGTGGTTCAAAATACGAAAGATTTGCTGGAACACTACGCATTAGACGCAAAAGAGCAGGAGAGCTTACTGCTGGCTGCGTGGTTACACGATACAGGGTATACAATGGGAAGTGAAGCACATGAAGAACAGAGTTCTGAAATAGCCCGGAAATACCTGAAGGCACAAAAATGTGAGCCGGAGGTTATTGATCGGGTATGCAATTTGATTCTTGCCACCGAGCGCTACCACAAACCCCAGAATCTTCAGGAAGAGATCATCCGGGATGCAGATGCGGCCCATCTGGGCAATGAGCATTTCCCAGAGATCTCGGAGACATTGAGACGGGAACTCAGCCTTCTGGATCTCGCACACTACAGCAATGAGGAATGGCTTGATGCCAATATCGAGATGTTCCAAAACGAGCATCGCTTCAATACGGATTACGCCATGGAAAACTGGCAGGCGGGCAAAGAGAAGAACCTGCAAAAACTGATCAAGGAAAAAAAGGCAGCCAAAAAACTGGCCAAAAAAGAACTTCTGAAGGCTAAATTCAAAAAGGAAAACCCCGAACGGGGCATCCAGACCATGTATCGGGTTACCATGCGGAACCACCTGAAGTTAAGTGATATTGCCGATACAAAGGCGAATATCCTGCTTTCGGTTAACGCCATCATCCTGTCCCTGGTTATTGCTAATTTAATCCCGAAGCTGGACAATCCCAGCAATGACTACCTGATCCTTCCCACAGTGATCTTCTGTATCTTCAGCATCGCCTCAATGATCCTCTCCGTGATGGCTACCCGTCCCAACATATCCGGGGGCTCCTTCACCCGGGAAGATGTAAAAAAACGCAAGGTTAACCTCCTTTTCTTCGGGAATTTCCACCAAATGAATCTGGAAGATTTCCAATGGGCCATGCGGGAACTCATCAGGGATCAGCAATATGTCTACGACAGCCTTACCATGGACCTGTACTATCTTGGCAAGGTGCTAAACCGGAAATACAAGCTCCTGCGATGGACCTATACCATATTCATTATAGGCATGGTCCTTTCGGTGCTGGTTTTCTTCTTTGCCCTGAAATTCTACGGCCCTGAAAGGGTCCTTGAGCTTCCTTAAACGTCAGGACCTCAGTTCTTCCATCAGGTCTGCATAGGTATAGGTCTGCTGTTTGTCCTCCTCCTGCCGGTAGAGAATTTCGACCCGGATGGCCTTGAGGCCGGAAACCCCCTGCAAGGCTTCGAGTTCCACGATTTCCACATTGTTGTTGAAATACCCTTTGGACTTCAGGAAGGCGATATACCTAAGGTACTCCAACTCGTCCTTTTTCTGTGAATATACAATGACCATCTTGCCGGGTTGGGTGAGGCGCTCCCGGGTTCCTTTGATATACGACTTGTCGATCCGTTTCTTGATCACCTCGTATCGGGCGTTATAGGTCCCATCCACATCGAATCGCTTTTCATCCATTCGGAAACGGATACCCAGGGAGCTGTTGTGGACCATAATCAGCGAAGACACATCCAGGGGAACCTGCAATGAGGGCTTGAGGTTGTAATGGGCATTTTCCATTTCAACCATGACCTGAAGCTGCCAGAGCCGCAAATTCTGCAGGTATAGCTTGTCAAAGGGGCGATCCCCGGAAATGGAGTCTCCCACATACATATTGTGTTCCACCCCGTCCGTCTTGAACCTTTCGTAGTAGTGGGGGAACATCCTCTGGGCATCTTCCTGTCGTGCATCCAGGAGCGATGCCAGGGACTGGTTGATCTCATGGACACTCTGGTCGTAATTCTTCCGGTGGTCGTAGTACGAGTGTGTCTGAGGATCAATCCCGGATTCATATTCCCCCACCAATTCGGTCAACTCCGGATCCAGGGATTTGATATGCCTGAACACCGGCACGATTTCCTGTTGTACAAAGTTGAAGATGCCCTGCTCGCTGTTTGTATGCAGCACCTCATTGATCTCCTTCATATACTGGTCCACCCTGAAGATGAGCTCTTCATAGATCGGAAGGCGAAGCTTTTCAATGGCCTTATCCAGCACTTTCCTGATCCCGGAAAGCTGTATGAGAAGATCCCGTTGAACGGCTTCATTCCGCGCCTGGGAGGACTTTTTGATGTCAACCTGCCCGTAAAGGGGATAAACCTCGGCAAAACTGATCTCCTGAAATCTGGTTTGATGCCCTTGCCGGTTCTCGCGGATATATCGCTTGGCTTCCTCCCTGAACTTCCATTGTACAGAGGGGTGTATGGTCGTGTATTTATTCTGAATGATCGCATCGACCAGGTTTTCCTCCTCAATCTTGGAGCGAACTATGGCACCTGCTATGTAGGGCATCACATCATCGAGCTTGGTCGCATTCACGCCATTGAGGACATTGGTCCTGGGGGATACCAGTTCCAGGACGCCCAACAATTCGCCCCCATCCGAAATGGGAGCAAAAATCGCGCTTCCGATCCCCTGCTCGATCAGGCCTTCGTAAAAGCCCTCCCCAACACACTGACTGAGATACTTCTCGACATCGGGGACCACAAAATAGGTCTTCTGCCGCAATAGTTTATCAAAGGCCGCCTCACAGAGCGCGCGGTCACAGGTTTGAAGGCCCTGCTCCCTGAGGATAAAGCTCTTGAATCGCTCCCCCTGTATTTTCTCAAACTGATCCCGTTGCTTGTTATAAGAGATAAAACCAATGTCCAAATCCTCCAGCTTAAAAAAGGAGCGGAAGGTCTCGCGCAATTCGCTAAAGAAATTTTCCTCCTGCCGGGTTTCCTTGCCCCCGATCAGCTTCGACTTAATGGCTGATATGGCATACTCGTTTGTGACATCGAACATGTTGGCAATCACAAAACCCTTTGCCTGGAAGCTGTCTGGCGGGATCATCTGCTTCCAGAAATCAAGATCGTTGGGGCGGGAGAGCAGCTGGTCCACATCGTCCTGGGTGATTTCAGGGGAGTGCTCCGTGGGGAGGATCTCCATGAATTCAGCATTGTACATAATACGATAGTACCGCAACACCCCGTTCCCATCCGGTATTTCAAACATATAGGGCCGGCTGTAATCCAGCTGGTAGCCGTAATAGAAATTCAGGATGACCGTCGCCGCCATAATGTAGTCAAAACCCTCTTCCTGACTCATCAACAGCGGTTCATAACCGGGACCTGCCGCATCTAGGATCTTTTTCAGGCGCCGGGTGGGGTTAAACAGGATATTGTAGTAGGGAAGCGATATCGCCTTTATCTCATTTTCTCCGAGCACTCCCGCGAAAGCGTCAGCTACAATGGTCTTTATGAGTTCCATGTGCGTATCCAGCAGGGCTATGTCCGCAAATCCTTCACGTAACTCTGGATAGGGGGCCACAATTTTCAGGATACGTCCGGCATATTCCCTTTCTAGTTCGCTGCCATTTATGGCAAGGTCGTCGTAATGCCTGAGATACTTGTCAAAGCTGATCAGGTGTTTTAACGGTAGTTCTTTTTGCATACCTTTACTTATGGGTGCGTCAATTAGTCTCCCAAAAGCCCGAAAAATTACAAAAGGATTCAAGGGCCCTATTTTTCGCCGGGATCTGCCCGGCACAAACCGATCACCGAACTGGATCAGATGAATGCTCAGAAGCGCCTCGACCGGGCATACCGGGAAGCCAAGGTGATCCCTTTTGACGATAGCTCCAGGTTTATTCTCTTTAGCGATTGTCACCGGGGTGACAATAGTTTTGCAGATGAATTTGCCAACAACCGGAATATCTACTTCCACGCCCTGAACCAGTATTTTATCAAGGGGTTTCATTACGTGGAGCTGGGTGATGGGGATGAGCTCTGGGAGAACCTGCACTTCGAATCCCTATTTGAGGCCCACAAGAATGTCTATCAGCTCCTGAAAAAATTCTTCGTGGAAAATCGGCTGCACATGCTTTGGGGCAACCACGACATGGTCTATAAGGATCCGTCATATGTTCAAAAACACCTCAGCAGTTATTTTGAACCCATCGATGGAAAGGACAAAGCCCTATTCAAGGGTCTTTCCTACCATGAAGCCCTGATCCTGAGGCATCAGAAGACAGGTCAGGAACTCTTCCTCTGTCACGGACATCAGGCGGACTGGTGGAATTATACCTTTTGGCGACTCAGCCGATTTATGGTCCGTGTCCTTTGGAAACCGCTCCAGGTTTGGGGGATTGCCGACCCCACCTCCCCGGCGAAGAATTACAAAGAGCTCATCCGCATTGAGAAGCGCATTAAAAAATGGATCTTAAAGCGCGACCTGCTCATTACCATCGCCGGTCACACCCACCGCCCTCGATTCCCGGAGCCGGGGGAGATCCCGTTTTTCAACGACGGTAGCTGCGTACACCCCAGGAGCATCACAGGGCTGGAGATCGAAAACGGAGCGATCAGCCTGATCAAATGGCAAATCGCCACGACGGAAGAAGGCAATTTAAGAGTTGTCCGATTGCTGCTCGAAGGGCCGCAAAGACTCGCGGACTACACAAACGGCTGAGCACCCATGACCCTACTGGATGAACTGATTGCACAAATCCCGATCCGGCACAACCTGATCTCCTACCTGGTATTCTCAGGAGTGCTGTTGGGCTTCCTCCTGGCCATCCTCATCTGGGTCCGGGCATCACGGAGCAACCGGGCTTTGAGGTATTACGCCTTTTTGTTGATTTGCGTTTCAATCGTCACCCTGGACACATTCCTTTGCTACACAGGATGGATGAAATACACCCTGGCCTGGAATGACTCTACCGAGCCACTTACACTCCTGTTGGCGCCCCTGTTATATCTCAGCATCCGATTTCTGATCTTAAAACGCCCCCTTCCCTGGTGGACGATTGCCCTGCATTTCCTGCCTGCAGTATTATATGCACTAACACAAGTCCCGTATTACCTGGAACCTCTTTCAGTCAAATACAACGCCTACAAAGGGGCGTATTTCTCGGATCTTC
>Ga0272441_10007801_pt1 | contig 17246 bp, 14 predicted proteins | sample SSMProp6N_FD_193582 | JGI IMG/M metagenome (GOLD analysis project Ga0272441, IMG submission 193582) | Marine sediment archaeal communities from Little Sippewissett salt marsh, Falmouth, MA, United States - SSM-Prop-6N | ecosystem: Environmental > Aquatic > Marine > Wetlands > Sediment ...
GACCGGGCCTTCCCATCCCTAAGGACAGTGGCTTTCTTCCGGTTTTCGTTACCGATCACAGCGGCGGGTCCGCGACGGTTTCACACCGTCTTCCCTTTTAAGGCTCGAGTGAGCCGCCAAAAACAAACACTACACTATCTACTTGTCAAAAAAGCACTTAGGCTTATGCAAACCACATAAACACCTTTATACAAATGGATTCTAATGAGCCGCACATTATTGTCAACATAAAATTTTTGTAAAATTCGTTCATATCAGTTAATATATATATTGAAAACTTGCTTATTGCTTTTAGAACAGATGCGTTTGATTACGGGCATATATTTTAACATTTTGATCGCAGAGGAATTGGTAATCTTAAGCAATCCTGGAAATGCGTATGGAGTTGCTTATTCACCTTCGGCAGTATCAGTTGACAACTTGATATTGTTCGGTTGTCCGGATCTGCTTTCGGACAAAGTGAAAAAGGAGAATGTGAAATGATAGAATTTAGGTGCAGTCAATGCGGCGAAGCTCTGGAAGCGCCGGATTCGATGGCGGGGGAAAAGCTCCAATGTCCGAAATGCCGTTTCCCTGAGAAGATACCCGAATCACATGAAGGACCACCCCCAATTAAACTTGAATCCAATGATGTTAAAGATGATCCCCTTTCCCAGATAACCACCTTCGGCAGCACTCTCGATCATGATGTGGATCGGGAATATAAACGCCCCCTGAATCAGACCGGCCAGGGTGCCACGCGAACCAGAACTTTTCATACCCGCCTTAGCCATAAAGCCATGATGTTTTTGGACGAACAAATCAACGAATGGGTGGATCAACATCCGGATCTTGAGATCAAGTTCACCAATACCACTGTAGGTATGGTCGAAGGAAAAAAGACCGAACCACATCTGATTGTGACGGTTTGGTATTAAAAACTGCCGCCCGCCTTATCTTTGGAGCATTACACCATAAGAATAACAAACATCGAAAGTACATTCAGTATGAAAGTAATTATCGCCGCGCTTAGCATTTTAAGTTGTACCTTGACTTGTATTTCAGCCGAACCACAGGCTAAGCAGAATGATACCGGGTTATTGATTAAAGATGGGAGGCACATTTTTCCCATCGGCTTTTATGAACTGCCCAAAGACGAAGCAGGATTAAAGGCCATGGCCCAGGCGGGAGTTAACCTCCTGCGCTGCCACAACCGTACCGACCTGGACCGGGTAGGTGCTTTGGGAATGACGGGGTGGATACCTCTGCCTCTGCAACAGGGCGACACTCCGGCCTTGCGAAATAAAATTAATGAACTTAAGGAACATCCGGCCCTGGCCGTTTGGGAAGGCCCCGACGAGATTGTATGGAATTTCACCGCCGCAACCAACTTATTCGACCACAAAAAAGTGCATAAACAACCCCACGCCTGGGACAAACAGACACCCAATGCGATCGCCTATGCCGAAGAACAGGCCCGCACCATCATCCCCAACATCCGCTCTGCTGTTCAAGCTATACATGAACTCGATGGGAACAAACGGCAAATCTGGATCAATGAAGCCTTTCGCAGTGATCTGAAATTTGTACGACAATATACAGACTATATTGATATAATCGGTTGTGACATTTACCCGGTGCGTGGAAAAGAATATGATGTAGCCCGGGTCGGTGTCGCAGTCGAGCGGTGGAAACAGTTAGGACGAAACCAAAAGCCGGTATGGATGGTACTACAGGCATTATCAATACATGAACTGGGCAGTGATTTCAAAGACAAAAAGGCGGTGTATCCCTCGTTCACCGAATCACGCTTTATGGCATATGATGTGATCGCTCATGGAGCCAGGGGAATTCTATACTGGGGTTCGCATTACCTGAAATCGCAGGCTTTTCGACAATCGCTATACGCCCTGACCAGCGAACTAGCCCAATTGCAGCCTTTTCTGGTCTCGCCTGATTATCCCGGTGTCCAGGTAAACCTGATACCAGGGCGCCAGCTTGACGTTAAATACGGAGTCAGGGTAACTGTACGCCGGGCTGAAGGTGATTGGCTGATTATTCTGGTCAACGAAGATAAAAACACCTACCTGGGTATGGAAGTAACCGGACTTGAAAAGCTCAACTCCCGGACGGTAGAGGAGCTTTATGGAACAGAGAAATTCAAGATCGAACGGGGCGAATTGATTACGCGCATGAAACCCTGGGAGGTTAAGATTTTCTCTACCAGCCGAAATTGGCAAACCCATCAGCGCCGCGGCAGAGATTACCAGCAATAAGAACTTTTTAAAATACTCCTTACCAATTATAATTATCTGGCTTAAAGATACAGTGAGGTTCAATATGATTTGGCAAATATCAAATCCCTGGTGGGTCTTTATTATATTGGGAATTTTTGCGGGAACATCCAGCGGTTTGTTGGGGATAGGAGGTGGCGTCATAATGGTTCCCGTTTTGGCATTGCTTTGCAGCTTCGACCAGAAGAACGCTCAGGGCACTGCTCTGGCGGTTATGGTACCGATGACACTGTTGGGAGCGTGGCGATACTGGCAGAATCCCCAGGTAGAGATGAACGCCGCCGTTATTATCCTGGTAATTTGTGGTGCTCTGGCCGGTACCTTGTTAGGAACGGAATTAGCCAGTCGGCTTCCCAGCTCTACCCTGCGCAAAATATTCGCCCTGGTAATGCTAATAGTGTCGGTAAAAATGTTTTTTAGCTCGCCCACAGTAAAAAATGACCTACCGCACCAAAATGTCTCGGACCAGCAAAAAAAACTTGCCGAAAATGACACCGGCCCCACCCTACCGTAACGTGTGTCATAGTCGCGATCTTAGCATGTAAACCCTTTTTTTATGATCTTTCGGAGCCTTTCACGTTTTTATTTAATTTTATCTGTCCCGGCTAGAATTCGGTTCTATAATAGTAAGGCACTTAACTTACAATGGTTGCCTGAAAAACAAGGTTTTATTTACAGAAACTTAACCCGGTACAAAACCATAATGAAAAAATTACTCCCGCCTTTACTGACAATTACCGGCGTCCTGCTACTGGCTTCTCCGACTCTCGCCTGTCGCTATAATGTTCGTGACGCCGGTTATGTCTTTCTGGGGGTAAAACCCTACTTTTTGTATTGCTACGTAAACAACGACACTCCTAAAGATACTATCGATACCCTGCAGAAAACACTGGATGAGGTCCTTACCTACACCAATCTATACGGGGAAATTATCAACATCAACCAGCAACAGGAACACCCCTCTATGAAATATCTCCCCCAGAAGAAAAATTTGTCCCTTCCCACCGCCATGCTTCTCTCGCCCAGTGAACAGGTTTTGCAACTCAACCTCAACGTACCCGGCCAATCCCTTCAGCAAACGCTTCGCTCGAAACTGGCGTATATCCTCTCTTCGCCGTTGCGTAAACAAATAGCGGAACAGCTCACTCAGGCCTACGCGGTTATTCTGGTCATAGAGGGACCTGATCCACAGGAAAACCAAAAAGCCCTTAAAACAGCTTCCGAAGCGATTGAAGTAATCAAACAGGAATTAGATTACCTGCCCAAATCCATCGCCAATCCACCCGTATCGGTAACCCTGGATACCACTGCCAGAGACCAGGAGAAAATCCTCCTCTGGAGCTTTTCCCTGGCGTCTGAAAAGATAACCGAGACCACCGTAATCATCCTCTACGGCCGCGGCCGACAGATGGGCCCGGCCCTCAAACAAGAGCAGATAAACCAGGTGTGGCTGGTCAATCTCCTGGCCCTGATCGGAGCCGACTGCGAATGCAACCTGGACCGCTCCTGGATGTTGGGCCCCATGATGCCATTTCGCTGGGACGAGAAACTGCAACAGAAGATAGCGGAAAATCTGGGCTTTGATACCGAAAATCCCATGATCAAAATGGAGATAGCCCATATCCTCCGGCGCGGATATTACTCCTTTGAAAACATGACCGGCGGCGAACTTTCAGATGTCCCCGCTGAATATCAGGAATTGGTTATCGATTTCGACAGCAATTCCCCGCCGCCGAGTCCCGCCCCGGCAGTAAGCCCGCCTGCTTCTTCCCGGGGTAAGAATGCCCCCAAAAAAAATAATTCTTCTTCTGATATCGACTCCCAAATCAAACAGGAGCAATGTATATCCTTCCAAAATTCTTTTTACGTCTTTATCGGCGTTACTATTTTAGTTTTGGTCTCCGGAATAATCATTTTCCGGAAAAATATGCAGAAAAATAAGAATTAGAAATGTCGCTTTTTATTAAAACTTTTGTATCTTAAATGCATATATGATTCGATTAATATTCAAAGAAATCCTGCATCGGAAAATGAATTTTCTGCTGGGCCTGCTGGCCGTAATCATCGCCGTGGCCTTGAGCGTCTCATTTTTCATCACCGACCATGCCTCGCACCGCGAAACCGCCCGCGTTATGCTCAAAATGGGTTTTAACCTCCGCGTTATCCCCGCCCATACGGACCTGAATCAATTCTTCCTCACCGGCTGCTCCGATCATACCATGCCCGAGGAATACCTCAATACTCTGGCTTCGGCACAAGGCTTTTCCTACAACCATTTGATCGGTACTTTGCAGAAAAAAATATCCTGGCAGGGACTTGATATAATCCTGACCGGCCTGGCCCCGGAGCTCTGTCCGCCCGGCCACAAAAGACCCCCTATGATTTATTCCATCAAACCAGGTACTGCCTATGTGGGCTACGCCCTAGCTCAACAATTTAATCTTAAAAAAGGTGATACCATCACCATCGCAGGTCTCCCTCTTAACATCGAACACACTCTGACGGAAAACGGAACCATTGATGACTTTCGCATCCAGTGCGCCCTCATCGATGCCCAGAAAATCCTGAATCTGCCCCGACAGATCAACGAAATCCAGGCCGTGGACTGTCTCTGTTTCGAAACCAAAAAAGATCCCCTCGTGATCTTACGTCAACAGATAACCTCACTGCTGCCCGAGACCCAGGTAATTCAAGCCCAGAAAATCGCCCAGGCCCGCGCTCAGCAGCGCCAATTAATCAAAAAAATATTCTCTTTTATTCTGCCCCTGGTTGTTATTGTCTGTGGGATATGGATTGCCGTTCTGGCTTTGATGAACGTCCGCCAGCGCCAATCGGAAATCGGTCTGTTACGTGCCCTGGGTTATGGTTCTACCCGGATTATATTTCTGCTCCTGGGCAAAGCGATTCTTATTGGTCTGATTGGTGCAGTAGCTGGATTCTTTCTGGGCACATACCTGGCCCTCGACGTGGGACCTTATATCTTTAAGATAACCGCTCAAAACCTCAAACCAATGTATTTTCTGCTTACCTGGTCATTGGTCATCGCTCCTCTTTTTGCCGCGGTTTCCAGTTTTATTCCCGTAACCATCGCCGCTTCGCAGGATCCAGCTGATGTCCTCCGTTATGAATAGAATTTAAAAATATGATTGTCCTGGAAAATATTACGAAAACATATCATACCCATCGGGGGCCTGTGGGGGCCCTTGTGGACCTCGATTTGCATATCCCGAAAGGTCAGTTCGTTGTAATCCGCGGCCCCAGCGGCAGCGGTAAAACCACCTTACTGCTCACCCTGGCCGGTATGCAACACCCCACCAGCGGCAAGGTACTCATAGCGGGTAAAAATATTTATAACCTGAGTAACCGCTTGCGCGCCAATTTCCGGGCCCAAAACATCGGCTTCGTTTTCCAAATGTTTCACCTGGTACCTTATTTAAATGTTGTCGATAATGTCGCCCTGGCCGGTCCCGCCGCCGGCAATCATCACGATATAACCAAAGCCCACAACTTACTGGAAAAATTAGGTCTGGCCGAACGCATCTTCCACAAACCCGCTCAGCTCAGCGCCGGCGAAAAACAGCGCACCGCCATAGCTCGCGCTCTGTATAACAACCCAAAAATTATTCTCGCCGATGAACCGACCGGAAATCTCGATCCCGAAAATGCCTCCGCCGTTCTCGACCACCTGGCCCAGTTCCACCGCCAGGGCGGCACCGTCATCATTGTCACTCACGGCTTGATAGCGGACCAATACGCCGACCGCATAATCCACCTCCGCCAGGGCCGCCTGACAAATCCCCCCACCTGAGCCCCCCATCAATATTAACGCCGTCTAGCTTAACTCCTCCAGGGCCTGACCCTTTTCTTTTCCGCCTGAGCCAATGCTGTCTTAAGGATATTTACATCTTCAGCTATCTCAAAGTCGAACATTCCCGCTAACACATGATCCGCACCTTTTTCAAAAACATAGGGGAAGGCATCTTTCGGATGTATAGCCCCAGCCGCCATCACCTTAAAGGCGATCCACGGCTTCTCGACCGTTTGCATAAAATCAATCACTTCCTGAGGATTCTGACACCAGTAACCGGGTACCTCGGCAATGGGTTTCTCAAGTTCATCCGGTTTAGGCGCCGTAGGATAATTATGATGGTGCATGGTCTTGATGTAGAAATCCGCAGGTACTTTATGCTCCTCACACAGCTTGATCGCCAGCAGATCATGCGCTCCCACCCCCGAAGGAACTCCGAAGTCCTTGGCGATCTCCACCGCTTTGGCCATTAATCCCATCTTGCCCTGGGCTGCCAAAACATCCGACCGCACCCCCCACAGATAAATGGCGTCCACACCATCTTCTACAATCTGTTTAACCTGTTTGGTATAGGCTTCCATACTGTCATCAATTTCAGCGGTAGGACATATTATCCATTGGATCTTTCCGCCCCACTGGTTGCGATATTTCGTCAGTAATTCCATTGTCCTCGGCGCGGTATGAATAACCAGGGTATTAATCCCGTGCGCCTCCGCCTCGGCCATGGTCTCGAAGATTTTCTCGTCCGTGTTATAATGCGCGGTCAGACTATACACATATCTTAAATCCCGGCTGTGCGTGTAATGGGTCAACAGATTCCCGCCTAAAAGCATCCGGCTGACCTGTATATCTTTGATCTTACCCATCGGCAATACCGCCTTGCTCTGCGGTTTTACACTCGGCTGGGTATTTTTAGCAGCGCCTTGGGCGCCCTTCGACCCAGCCTGCAGGGCAAACGCCCCCCCCGCCGAGGTTAACAGTGACTCCTTCATAAACCCACGCCGGTTAATGCCTTTGCTCATGATTATCCTCCAATTATTAATGAATATAAGTTTCTGATTTTAAGCTTCTATCTATCGGTTCCCAGAACAATATCAGACACTTGTACGGACGTCCAGACCATAAAGGTCTGCATACGTCTTGGCCTGACGGACAAAATCACCGCAGTATAGTATGGGATGAGGACCGGGATATACATCGCACACATCCGCAACATTATCAATCTTGACCAGCACCCTTGTCGCGCATCCACCGGTAGGTGGCGACTCCGGTGTCGATATCACCTTACCACCCCAGATATCCATATAGTTCTTTCCCGTATGATATTTCATCAAAGTCACCGCCTCACCCGGCTTCCAGTGCACATCCAGCGCCAGCGTTTTGGGCATTTGATGGAAAAACGGCCGCAGCACGTAGGGCGTTTCCTTACCCTGGGGACCATGCAATTTTGTGGCGCAGGTACAGTGGGTGGCAAAATAGCGATTTTCTTCGGTATCAAATTCCGGATTATGTAAAAATCCACCCCGTTCAAACAGTCCCGCCCCCAGCATCAAGGTCAACGTCCCTTCATAATGATTTTCACACCCGGAGGGTACCAGATTCCCATTATTGACCGCAAAACTCAGGCACGGCTTGCGATGCTTGAGGAACAGGCAGGCGATGGTGATGGCATCAGCGTTATAACGATCCATTATTTGCCGAACGGCAACATGCGCTCGCACCGCGTCGGCAAAGGCCTTATCTTTCAAGTCCACTACGCGTGCGGCCCGGGCCCGAACCGATTTGGCCATCCTCTCCATGTCTTCTGTCCACTTTAACGCGTCGAAACAATTGTTAAATTCCTCGGCAGGAACACAATGTACGGTCGTACCGAAAAACGGATCCTTAGCCTGCTCCTTGGTTGTGTAGTTCCCGGAAATCCGCAACATTGTGCTCTGCGCCATCCGGTTGTGAGCATGTATCGCGCGTAACCCTCGCTGTAAGGCATCCCAGTTTTCAATCGCATGTATATATTGCACTTTCGGTGCCGTCATAAAATGTTTGGGGGGCAACTGATGATTCGCGCCGACCGGATGGTAAACAATAATCGGCCCGTCAAACGCCTCCAGCACAGGTGCGAGTTTTTTGCTCATAGAATTATAAAAATTAAAAAGCAATAAAGCATCAGGCTTACTTTTCTTGACATCATCAACAAATGCCTGAACCCCCGCCGCCGTATAAATGGGCTCTGCATCTATCTTAAGTTTGAGATCAAGCCCCCCCGCCATCTCTCGTACCTTTTGCATAAATTTCGCCTGCTGCTCTCGTGGTTTATATTGATTACCAGGATAGGTAAACCATTTTTCATGAGCCCAACTGTCTTCGAACTCACCCCGTCGCACTACCTCTCCCGGTGGATAAAAGAACGCTCCGCGCACCCGCGCCGGCTTCTTGGGACGCAATACCACAGGCTCCCCTTCATACCGCCCTGTTAAGGAACAACCCATCGGCAAAAAAGATAGCACCGGCAGCGCCGCTGCAGATTTCAAAAAACCCCTTCGGTCGATCGACTTAACCTTCATTGCATTCTCCTAAAAATCACTTCCGCCGGATAATACACTTCATTGCTTCACTTTGGCCAATCACAGATCTAATCCATCATCAAATTAATATTATATACCCCCTAGAACAAAACGTCAATATGCCCCCAAAACCGGTGGCATGCTCTTGTTATTTAGCCCTTGATGTAAAATCTGGGGGTTCTTATTTAGCCCCCGCGTTAGCAGGGGATATCTTTTACACCCTTATACCCATACACCCATATACTAATTTTTAGGCCGATTCACCTCACCTACCCGCGGTTCTTACCGCAGTGAAGGCTCGTGATTTTAGTACGGGTAAAAAATGATCTTTTGTGTAAATCTGTAACAAAATTGCATCGGAAATTAAAGCCTTTGATTCTCTAAGAGAATTTTTATAAAATTGTAGGCGTAGAATGGAGAAAATTATGTCTTGTGTGACTTTAAATTGGAAATTCAGGCTAATATTATTATTGATATTGATAATTTCCGAAGCTGGTTTTGGATTGGAACAAGGATTCAGAATTCCGCCGGATTCGGCCCAGTGCTGGGTTTATTGGTGGTGGCCTAACGGGTACGTTACTAAAGATAGTATTCTTCGCGATCTGGACGAGATGAAGCGTCAGGGAATCAGCGGCGCATTAGTGTTTCATGCGTATGGCGGACCGACTCCTCAAACCATGGATTTTTTAAGCCCTGTTTGGCGAGAGCAGTTCAAATATGCGGTGGAACTGGCCGACGAACGGAATATAACGATAAGCTTGAATCTGTGTGCCGGATGGAATGCCGGCGGGCCATGGGTGAAAGAAGAAAACGCGGCAAAAATGATGGTGTATTCGGTAAAAAGGATCATCGGTGGAAAAACCTTTTCTGATATTTTGTCGAAACCAACAAAAGACAAAACTTATCGGGATATTTTTGTGCTGGCATGGAAACTCGAATCCGATCGATCCGCCCAAAAAAACGACATCTGCATTCGTAATACCTGTACCGATTTAACTGCGAAAATGGGGCCGGAAGGAAAACTACTGTGGGATGTTCCACCGGGTCAGTGGGCGATAGTGCGTTTTGGGTATTTTCTTGACTCGAAATCTCATGCGGTAACAAAACTTACCGGAAGCGGGACTTACTGGGACAAAGAACCGTTCGCGGCAAAAACCAAGATAGCAGGGATGCGCTATTGGGGCCCTTCCTACTGGGAAATCGATCCGTTGGACGCCAATGCTATGGAACTGCATTTTGAGCAGACTGCAGGCGTTGTACTCCAAGATGTGCATGAGTATGCAGGTTCGACCTTTAAGTATGTTCACATAGACAGCGGTGAAATAGGAACTACCGACTGGACGGCTACTTTCCTCAATGATTTTTGGTCTTTAAGAGGGTACGACGCCTTACAGTATATGGCTGCTAAAGCGGACTTGATTGTCGATAATTTCGAAACCACCCGGCGGTTTCTCGAAGATTATGACCAAACTGTCAGTGACTTAATGATCACTCGTTATTATGGACGTTTGAATGAGTTGGCACATCGGCGGGGACTTGGTACGCATTGCGAATCGGGCGGATATCAAAAACCTCCGGTTGATGCTCTTCGCGCGTTGAGCAGCAACGATATTGTGATGTCGGAATTCTGGTCGCGCAAATCTCAAAATTATATTCATCAACTTTCAAAGTTTCAGCTTTATTACCACGATGGGATAAAAAATGCTTCCTCAGCAGCTCACATCTATGGGATTGATATTGTTCAGGCCGAGTCATTTACAGTTATGCGTAATATGAATTTTGACCGTGATCTGTTTGCCTTAAAAGATATCGGAGACCGTGCTTTTTGTGCCGGTTTGAATCGAAATATGCTCTGCTTTTTTATATCACAACCTGAAGAACATACTAAACCAGGTTACTATTGGCCGGGAGTTGGTATGGAATTTGATCGACATGTAACCTGGTGGCCAATGAGCCGCGATTGGTTAACCTACCTTTCTCGATGCCAGTATTTGCTTCAACAGGGTAATTATAATGCAGATGTTTGCTACTATCAGGGAGATTGGACACCTGGCTATGTGCCGGCAAAATGGGCGCAAAATCCACCACTACCGTCCGGTTATGATTGCGATACAATCAATAGCGAGGCATTATTAAAACACGCAAAAAGTGACCGTAATGGGAGATTGGTATTACCTAAGGAGCAATCTTATCGATACCTTGTGCTTTGGCAGGGAGGACGATGGGAAAAACCGCCTCATAAATATTTTGGTAGACTTGCACCGGACGATGAAATACCGGTTTATCCGCAAGCCGGAAGCGGACACCCCCTTGCTCTTTCTCCGGAAGTATTGATGAAAATAAAAAAGTTAGTCGGAGACGGTGTCACGTTGATTGGACCAAGGCCAAATCGTTCGGTTGGATTAACGAATTATCCGGATTGCGATGAACAAGTCAGCAAACTGGCCGATGAACTTTGGGGGACAGAACAATCGGCTCTAGGGCAACATAAATATGGCAGAGGCCGTGTCATCTGGGGACAGAAACTCTCAGAAATAATGGCTGCTGATAATATCCCGGCTGATCTTCAAATTCAGGAAGATGAAGCGACGCTCTCTTTGCCCAGGGAAACACTGTCGGGCATTCCAAATACCGGCAGTTTTGATTGGATTCATCGTTCAATTGGCCAGGCAGAGATCTTCTTTATTGCCAACCTTCGAAATGCTGATGCCAGAGGTGAATTTACATTTCGCATCACGGGAAAACAACCGGAGTTGTGGGATCCGGTTACCGGAGATATTCGAGATCTCAATGAATTTGTTATTCATAAAGGCCGAATTAAAGTACATTTGGTGTTTGCGCCGAGACAGTCCTTTTTTGTTGTTTTTAAGCATCCCCTAAGACGCCAGCAAAACTTGAATACCCTCAGAGATTTCCCGGAATACGTAACAATTCAGACTGTAACAGGGCCGTGGGAATTGAGTTTTGATCCCCAATTTGGAGGTCCTGAAAAGATTAATTTTGACCAACTGCAGGATTGGACAACTCGTGATGAATCAGGGATCAAATATTATTCTGGTATTGCGACATACCGCAAACAATTTGACCTGATGCAGCCGATCAATGATAAGAGAGTCTATTTGGATTTAGGGCGGATAAAAAATATGGCATCCGTTACTGTCAATGGTAAAGAATTGGGAACCGTCTGGTGTGCTCCTTGGCGTATTGATGTTACAGATGCAATTCAACCAAAAAAAAATAAGCTCATCATTAAAGTTGCGAATTTATGGATTAATCGCCTGATAGGGGATGTAGATATGCCTCTTCAGAATAGATATACAAAAACCAATGCTGTTGATAAATACAGAGCTGACACACCTTTATCCGCCTCCGGCTTGTTGGGGCCGGTCCGTTTGATTACTCAATAAAGTCCCTCTAATTTACATGTTTACTCATCTTCTGTTATACGTCGCCCGTCCCCAGCCTGTGGTGAGCTTGTCGAACCATGCCCGCCATTTATTCTGACTCCTGATTGCCGACTCCTGCCCTGTACCGGCCTGGTACACGGGCTGACTCCTATTCATTACATAGTGCATATTTATAATTTATATTAGCCCCTGATGTAAAACATGTCCTCGCGTAGGCGGGGATCTGGGGGTTCTTATTTAGCCCCCGGTTTCACCGGGGGTCTCTTCTTTTTACTCATACACTCATATACCCATACACTCATACACCCATACACCCATTTACCCATACACTCATAAACTAATTTAGTCCCGTAGGGACTAATGAAAATAGCCCAGCGTTTTAACGCTGGGAGCTGAATTCCTCATCTATTTTTAGTCCCACAGGGACGACTGAATACAAATTTTATCCCTTCACCAACTGCTTGTAGTACGGGTAAAAAATGATCTTTTGTGTAAATCTGTAACAAAATTGAATCCTAAATTAAAGCCTTTGATTCCCTAAGAGAATTTTTATAAAATTGTTGGAATCGAAAGCAGAAAATTATGATCTTAAAGAGTGTAAATATCAAACCTCAATTAACAATTCAGGCGTGTAAGGCATTGCTTTTTCTGTCGTTCTTGACAATCTTTGCTGACCACTGCCCTGGAGCTGTGATAGAAAGCAAAAGGTTGAGGGTAAAACACAGGGTTGAATGCTATATCCCTTATGCGTCAAATTTACCCATAGATAAAAAGGATAACAGCGTCACCCATCTTATTATCGCCGTCTATAGTTCCGGCAGCCATGTTTATAAAGGCTGTATAGAGCTTCTAGCTAAATATCATAATCAAAACAACGATGTAATCGTTATCTCACCCCAATTTCTGACTGCAAATCAAGTCGATAATAATACCGAAGAAAATCTACTCTATTGGAAAGTACGTCCTTTTTATGGCTCTAAATTAAGCGCCACAAAATCCTTTGATGGAGATTTACGGATAAGCGCTTATAATATTCTTGAAGATATAATCTCAGATTTTTGCGACAAGGAAGTTTTTCCCAATCTCAAGACTATTACTATTCTCGGTCATTCCGCCGGAGGTCAGATGGTTAACAGATTTGCAGCAAGTAATACTGTCGAATTTGACAAGGCAAGGCCTCAAAAAGTAATGATCAAATATATAACCATGAATCCCTCCTCATATATTTATTTCAGTCCGAAAAGATCTGTTAATTGGTCCAGAAAAAATTTTCAGGTCCCTTCCGCAACTGAAATAGAAAGCAATCCTGGGTATAATAATTATGCATATGGCTTAAACTCCCTTTATTATTTTCATAGAAAAAAAGGATTAACTCCCGAGAGAATGAAAGAACTTTACCCGCTTAGAAATGTAGTGTATTTATTAGGCGGGGAAGAGTATGTTCCCATTGGCCATATGTCCACGCATCCATCAGCCATGATGCAGGGCCGTAACAGACTGGAAAGAGGACGAATTTATTTTGGTCATCTTATCGATGAATTTGGTCCCGGGATAAAAGATAATCAAAAATTTAGGATCGCCAAAGGAGTAGGCCATAACGGCAGAAAAATGATCTTATCTGCCCCTGCAAGAGCGTACATTTTGAAAAATAGCAAGTAGCCCGCCCCCAGCCTGTGGTGAGCTTTGTCGAACCGACCACGCTCTGGGGGGCTCTTGTTTTATCCGTGTCTGTCCTTGTTCGTCCGTGTTCGTCCTCTCAGTGTTCCATATTCCTTAGGCCGATTCATCGGCCTCTCTGCGGTTCTTACCGCAGCGAAGGCCCGTGCTTTTGGCACGGGTTTAAGGAACATCACCCCCCCCTCCTCCACCACGAGCGCAGCGAGTGGTGGAGATTATATTTAGCCCCACCATTTCTTCTTGCCCGTTCCCCTCTCATCCTGTAAAATACAATCTGTTCCAGAGGAATCGGATGGTTATTATTCCATGACTTAGAAATTGGAAGGAAAAATAAATGAGCAAACCCTCCAACGCATTAATAACATTATTCTGTCTTAATTTGTACCTGACAACTCTTTACTCTCAGGAACATACCGCTGACAAAACCCAGGTTATAATAATTGGCACAATACACTCAGCTCATTATAAAAACCCTAATTATAGCCCGGACAAATTGAAAGAAATTGTTCTTTCTCTTAAGCCGGATGCCATCCTGAATGAGCTACCTCTAAGCCAGGTCGATCCCAATGGCAGACCTCTTTATCGTAACAAAAAAAAGAATCCGGAAGGATGGGCAGCCGATACTGTAGCCCAACAACTTGGTATAAAACAAATTCCATTTGACCGGCCTGACAGACAAGAAAATTTTCGCAAGACGGAATATTTCAAACGTCAAAAAAGAGATAATAAATTAGCAAATGATTGGTATGAAGAAATCGTTAAAAACAATCCCGATTCAATTGATCTTAAAATAGCCCTCTTGTTGTGGCAGAATATTGATCCGACCTTGAGCTACTTAAGTAATAATAGCACCCCGGAAATGATCAATTCTCAAGCTTATGACAATCTCATCAGGGCTAAGAAATCTATCTGGTATGATATCCTCCCGAAAATTTTAGCGGATTACAACGGATATGAAACTTTAAGCGAAGATTATAAATTCTCTAAAGATCAATGGCTGGAACGCAATAAAATAATGGCGGATAACATCATCAAGGCCGCCCGGCAATACCCCGGCAAGCGTTTGTTCGTTATTACCGGCAGTTATCACCGGTATATCCTCCGCGATTTATTGAAGGATAACCCAAATATCGACTTAAAAGAGTATTGGGAGGTTAAAAATATGCTTAATTCAGACAATAACGAAACCACTGGATTGTTTGCAGAACCATCAGAAGGCAATAATATGAAACCGGATTCTACCCTAGCCTCAAATGCAATATTGCATATTATGCCCCATAGCGATTGGAACAACGCATTGAATTTGGGCCAGTATCGCCCTAAGTCGTTGAACGTCGAGGGATTTATTCATTGTTCCACATCTTCTCAAATAATAGGAGTCGCCAATCATAAGTTTAAGGGGCAACAGGGACTTGTATTACTAAGTAGAAACGAATAATTATTCATGCAACTTTCGATTGGACATCGTCATGGTCAAACATAAATCCCATGTGATTGCGACGGCCATTAATACAACCCACGCCGCGCCTAAAAGCGGCTACCAAGTCGTCCATACTCCGAAACAAAACATTAGCCAATATGGTCCGTTTCAGATGGCCCCACAAGCGCTCGATCAGGTTCAAATTCGGACAGTAAGGTGGCAGCCAGAAAATCCGGAGACGTTCGACGTGGTCCGCCAAAAAAGTATTGACCGCCTTAGTATGGTGAAAGCGGGCATTGTCGCACACCAGGCAAATCTTACGCCCCGCATAAACCTTCAGCAACACGACCAGGAAGGCAATGAAGTTCCAGCCGCTTTTGGTCGGCGCTACCGTATGAACGATTCGGCCAGTGGCATAATCTACCCCGCCGTACACCACGACTTTGGTGTTTTGGCCGGGAGAAGGAATTTCAGACTGTTTGCCTTTGAGACCCCACAAGCGGTGCAAGGTCGGAAGACGATGCAATTCCGTTTCGTCCTGGAAAATCAGCACCTCCTCGGCCTTGTCCTTTACAGCGTTTTTTTTAGACGAGACAGCTTTTTGCGGGCATTGTCGCAGGCTGCTTCGTCGCGTTTGCCCTTGAGGGTATGCTTGGGACGACGGAAGGAGAACCCTTCCTGATGAAGAATCCGTCGGATTTGATCGTCGCTGTAGGAGATACCGGTTCGTCGGGCCAGATGTTGGGCCAATCGACCCGCCGACCAGCTGGTAAATCCATAGCCCAGCTTCAACGGGCTGGTCTGGACCGCTTGTCGCAAGGCCTGGCGATAGGTAGCGGTAGCGCGACAGGGACGTCCCGTCGACTTGCCCGGAATCAGAGCCGTAGCGCCGCCCTGGCGATAAAGTCGGCGTATCCGTGCGACGGTATCGGTGCCGCAACCTACTTGGCGGGCGATAGCCGCAATCGTCTGGCGGGAATCGCTCAACAGGATAATCATGCAGTTGCGGAAAACGGTTTTGGAAGGATTGGTCAGACGCAGACGGTCCAGTTCGTCCCACTGTGCCTCGGTCAGTTTGATGCCGTGTCCCATGGCTTTGTTCTCCCGGCGGCTCCGCCGCCTTTGGGAACATCGGCAAAGAGATGGATTTTCTATGAATCATTTTGCGTTTCTACTTAGTACCCCCCCTTCTTACAAACTTAACCCTATTGGGGGTTATAAGTTTTCAATATTTCAATTATTGGCGGTCATGCGTCGTAGTTGTTGACGCTGCACTGACATATTGATATGGATTAAGCCCTCTAATAGATTATCCTCACTATCTTTATCCTCGATGCCGTGCAAACCATAACGTATTCTACCATGAGTTACATCCCGTGCTCCCTGCACACAGGCGGTACCGATGAACTTTTTATCTCCGTAATTTATTTCCACCTTTACGACTTTGCCGATATCATATTTGGTTGTGGAAAGAACAGAAAAACCGCTTGCGCTCACATCTGCAAGTTGACACTCATCATCTTCACCCAGTCTCGCGCCTAGCTCGCTGGTCAATGTGGAAACACGATAGCACTGACGTCTTTCCGCCGAGACTGGTTTGCCCAGCGGTCGAAATCCGATAATCGTTTTGTTATCCGTCGCTACCACCGTTTCTATCCGTACCGGCTGTTGCATGAATTTACGATGAAATTCATAATAGATAAGAACTTCTTGTCCGGCCTCTACCAGCAAATCAATCTCTTCCACGATGGCTACTTGATCCGGCAGCTCCCCCGGCTTTTTCGCTTCTGCGGTAAAAATATCTTCAGTAACCTCTACAACTTGAGCGGGATGGAGAACACCTTCTTCGCACCCTCCTGATACTCGAATGAAAATGCTTATCCCAGATGTGAGCATAGCAATGTTCCTTTATAAAAATATCCACATTCGATGCATGTACGTTATATTAATTCGGCATTTTTCTGTGTACAAATAAGCGAAATTCTTAAATGGATAGAATTTCCACCCTGCCGACCATGTTATCACACACAAATAACATCAACTTGCTCGGATGCGGTTATGTTTATAGGACTTCCGATTGCTTGTTATACCGAGTGCAGC
>Ga0272441_10007802_pt1 | contig 17246 bp, 11 predicted proteins | sample SSMProp6N_FD_193582 | JGI IMG/M metagenome (GOLD analysis project Ga0272441, IMG submission 193582) | Marine sediment archaeal communities from Little Sippewissett salt marsh, Falmouth, MA, United States - SSM-Prop-6N | ecosystem: Environmental > Aquatic > Marine > Wetlands > Sediment ...
AATCTACTGTAGGGGTTAAATCCAGGCAAACCATTTTATGTGATTCTCTCATTAATAAATAGCCATCGGCGTATGCAAAAGGTCCCCACGAATCAATTCCTTCTTCAAATATGCTATGGCTATCAATCAGGCTGACTTTACTGATCTCAAAACTGTACATAAATAGCTCTGCATCGTCATTTGCGAGGAACATTTTATCGTTTATTATAATATATGGTCCGAGGCCATACCGGTTTTCTTTTCCGCTTGTCCATACAGGATTTTGAAGATCAGATATATGATAACAGGCAAGCTGGCTGCGTAATTCGCCGGCATCCTTGGGTTGAATTGTCCATAAATATTCCCCATAGACGATGGGCGTCTGCTGTTCGCAAGCCATACCTTCCCTTGGTGAATGAGCTTCGATAACTCTGGCCGTGAATCTCGATCCCTCACGGTATACTTTTAGTTTGCCTCCACCGGCACCATATCCTGCTGTGAATGCGATCTCATTGTTTCCTATATAAACCGGGCATGGAGCGATAACAGTAGGATTCCATTCGGATGTCTTCCAAATTATCTCCCCCCGGTTTTCTCCTTCGGCGGCAACCCCGCATATTCCACCAACTGCCATATAGACATATGTTTTAATCCCGTGGATAGTCATAGGGACAATTGAGGAATGTGACATCTTCCATTTATCAGGGTTTGGTGTTTCCCATACCACCTCACCTGTTTTACAGTCCACTCCCATTAACAGGGATTTTCCGCCGACTGCCAGTACAGCTGTTTCACCATCTACCAGCGGGCACTGAGCTGTGTACCATTGGGGGATCTCGGCTCCATAATCACGTACAAGGTCTATTGTCCAGTAAAGGTCACCGCTCAAAGGGTTAAGGCACATGACGTGGCATCTTGGTCCTATGGTAACAACATAATCATCGGTTACGGTCGGTATGCTTCTTGACATGCCATGATTTCTTTTAATGGCAACATTGTACCACCTTCTCCACAGTTCTTCACCTGTCTTAAGTGAAAAACATCTCAGTGCATCAGCCCTTACCTTTTCATTATAATCGAGTATATAAACCCTTCCATTGTAAATTGATGCAGCAGCATGACCCTCACCCAGCTCTACCTGCCAGACTATCCGGGGGCCATCTTCCGGCCATGCATCAGCCAGTATTATATCATCATTGCTTATATTGTCATAATCAGATCCCCTGAATCGTGGCCAGTTGCTACTTTCAACCGTTTCTGATTCACTAAATACCTCGAAAAACTCACCGATGATCACCGGATCTCCTTCTTCTATCAGATCAGGCCTGTTATCCAGACCGGGTACCCTTTCTTCAACTGTCATACCTGGGCCACCCCTCATAAACCAGACAAAAGCTGTTGAGAACAGTAAAATTATTACTGCAGGTATTATTCCGGAATATGGATTTCTAATCTTCATTATCATTCAGTTACCAAAAGACAGGCTAAATCACCTGATACTTAAACCAGGAAAATTACCCTAAGAAAAAGCTATATAAAAACAATTTGATGTACCTATTATTGCTTTTCTGTCCTTTCGTAAAATTGCTAAGGGCCAAAATAGTTATTATTCGCTTAACCACGGATATTTATTGCAATAATCATATTACCACTACACTATACTGGTCGCCTGTCATATATGTCCTGTGATCTTATTAAGGAGCTGGCCGTAAAAAATATGATAAGACCAGTATATTCTGATTTCTTATTCAGCTACTTTGACACAAAACATCATTTGCTGGTTCCTGATAAGAAGTCTTCCCTCTGCCAGAGCAATTGGAGCCCAGTTTTGTGTTCTGCCTCCGTTTCTGGATTCTATTGACTCTTCATCTCCTGTCATGGATGATACAAGTAACTCTGATGATGCAAGCGACCTGAATCCTGATGGGTCCGGTTCTATCAAATAGAGTGAATTCGAACCGTCGGTAGCCAGAATGAGACCTTCAGCCAGGATCATACTGCCTTTATCAAAATTTGGATCACGTTTTGTTTTCCACATTATTTTTCCATCCCTGCTCATACAAACCAGGCCATCACGCCTGCTGTTCGTTCCATACTGGCTGTAGAAATAACCATCATGAAATATCGGAGGTTTTGTATGACCGCCAAATTCCACAGTGGTGTAAATTTCTTCTGTACCGTAATCTCCATTCGCATCTTTCGATACTTTTATCATCGTTGCACCAAGTTCATATCCTCCGGTTATAAGTACTTCATTATTGCCGGCATCTACTGCGCTGGGTACCGGAATGTGGCAATTCCAGTTGTCATATTTCCACAGTATATCTCCGTTATCCGGATCAATTCCAACAACATTTCCCATCTGGCCACCTCTTCTGGCAGAAGCTGTTATCATCACCAAATGATCATCACCGTCAATCTTTACAATGGCCGGGCTGACATATCCCACTGCACCCAGAGCAGGTGTTTTCCATTGCAATTCTCCTGAAAGCTTATTGTAGGCAACAACACCTGCCTCCGGAGCCTGGGATGCGAGTATCAATAAATCGTTGTAGATTAATGGGCACTGTGAAATAGCCCATGTGGGAATATCCTGACCACCGAAGTCAGTCCAGACATTTTTTTTCCATACAGGCTTATGACTTTCTATATCAAAGCAATATAAATCGCCATACGGACCACATGAGTACACATGATTATCGTTTACAATGGGTACACTTCTTGAACCAGGAAACATAACTTTCCCCGGAGCATCATACTGGTACTGCCACAGCTCTTTCCCTGAGACTAAATCAAAACATCTCAGTATATCCCCGGTCTCATCATAACGGTCCAAAATATAAACTTTCCCATTTTTGACGACAGGCCCTCCATAGCCAATCCCTAAATCTACCGCCCATTCTACCTCAGGGCCGCTCTCCGGCCAACTCCGTAGCAGATTTTCCTGGGGTGATTTACTATTCCGGTCAGGCCCAAGATATTGTGGCCAGTCCTGTGCATAAACCTGAACTGTTACAAACAGAATCAGAGCAGGTATTAAAACATTTCTCATCATAAGTTTTTCCTTTAGTAAGTATAAAATTAACTTAATTGTACAGCTTGTTTATTAAAATTCAAATATTCAAAAAAAATAATAGATATTTATATATATAAATTACTGATTTTCCTACCATTTTTACTGATTTGGTGGCCGTTAGTAAAATATTTATAATTGATACACCATATTTGTTTGGGAAATAAAAATATGAAACGATGTAAGAGATTTATATGTCTTGACAAGATATCCCAGCAGGACTGAAATTAATCGTTCATAATTGAATAAACCATAAGCACTTCGCCGTGACGTATATATAATTTCCCGTCTTTTATCACCGGATGAGCCCAGTGTGGACCTGTTCCTTTGGTGATCTGGAATTCACTTACTATTTCAAGTTGCTCCGGACCGGGTTTTGCCAGTCCTACGTGGCCGGTGCGTTCTTCATATAGATATAACATTCCGTCTGCGGAGATGATAGGGCCCTTACAATGCCATCTTTCCGTCCACTGTGTTTCCCCTGTATTCCAATTTACGCAGACCCAGTCACCCATTGCATTACTCATATGGTTGGAGCTGTAAACATAATCACCCACCAGGACCATGCCGCCATGGTGTGGTTCAAGGTCGCTGTTGGTCCAGACTATATCAACATTATTACCATCATCAGATAATTTTAGCTTGACAGCAATATAATCATACCCGTTGGCTACGAGTATATATCCATCCCTGTAGATCGGTGTTACACAATGATTCTTCCGGCTGCGTCCTGATATGTTGTTGACCTCTTCATAATTCACTTTCCAGAGCATATCCCCGTTTTCGGTATTAATGCCAATAATATGATTTGACGTAACCGTCACAAATATTTTTTTGCCTCCATGTTCAATAAGAAGAGGATTGATATACTGAGGACCCTCATTCAGTGCTTCAGCTTCCCATGCCACAGATCCGTCCTCAGCATCAAAAGCTACCACCGAGGCTTTATTACCACCGGGTGATGCCATAACCTTGCCGTCAGTGTAAACAGGTGATTCAGCGATACCAAACATGAGAGGGCTCGAATTATACATATCATAGTGATTCTTTGACCATTTGATCTTTCCATATGTATCAACACAGACAATGTCGCCACTGCCGCTGATCAGGAATATATTTCCGTCAACATAGGTAGGTATGCATCTTGTCCCGTCATGATTCCTGGTCCATGCCTTTCCGTATTTAACAGACCATTTTTTATTACCGTAGAGGGTAAGTGCTGTAAGGATGTCATCGTCACCCACACGGCCTGTAATATAAATAGCATCATCCGTAATCGTCGGTGATCCATACCCGAATCCCAGGTCTTCTGCTTCCCACAGGAGATCAGGGCCCGACTCCGGCCACTGCTTAAGTAAACCTGTTTCATCATATATCCCTGATCTTCCGTCTCCCCTCCAGTCGTACACCTGGCTTTTTGCCATCATTATAAAAGTAAAGCAGATAATTATTACAGTTAGTAGTCTTTTCACAATTAGTAGAATATGTAATGTTAATAATAGCGTGATTTAAATTTCAAATGCGCGCAAAATAGTTATAAAATGACAATTTTTATATACCTCTTGGTATAATAAGCGGTGGCTATTCATATGTTATAAAAACATCATTGTACTGATGTTTATAATATCCTGTATCAAAGGTGTTGTTTCATTTGCTTTGCTTATCTATTTTTCTACCTTTAACAACAAATAACTTGCCAATTCATGCAATATGATTATATCTCCAGGGAGTATTCTGAGCATTGACCTAGGGTCGGTTGCCGTCTCTGCTGTAGAGCTTAGCGTTAATGGCGAGGTGCTCAGTAAATATTATAAGTCTCATCACGGGCAGGCTGCTGATATAATTTCTGAATTACCAGATGTATTCGATTTCAATAGAATTGCTACCGTTGTAAGTCCGTCAGGTGCTTATATTCTATCTGATAATGTTACCAGGTATGATTCACAGGCTTCACTGATAAAATGTTTCCGTTCATTCTATAAGGAATATAAGACATTGTTGCTTGTTGGTGCAGGACGTTTCCAATTATTGCATTTTAATGATGATGGCAGTTTTGTCTGGTCGGCAACAAATACTTCATGTGCCGCAGGTACCGGCAGTTTCCTGGATCAGCAGGCGCGCCGCCTTGATATTAATTCAGCATCCGAGTTGTCTGACCTGGCTGATAAAAATACAGGATCGATTCCCGATATAGCATCGCGATGTTCTGTCTTTGCAAAAACTGACCTTATTCACGCCCAGCAGGCAGGTTATTCTCTTGAGTCAATATGCGACAGCCTTTGCAGGGGACTGGCACGGAACCTTACCGATACACTTTTTGACAGTAGTACTATTGATGGAGAAATTGTCTTTGCCGGAGGTGTCTCTAAAAACAAAGCTGTCAGGCGTCATCTGGAGTCAATAACCGGAACAAAACTTGTTGTGCATGAACTGTCTAAGTTTTTCCCCGCTATAGGAGCAGCACTGCTTTATATATCAGGATATAAACCTGGTTCAGATAAAAGAAGATACATAGAGCTTAAAGATATTCTGAAACCACGGACAGAAGAGCTTGAATATGTTTATGATCCCCTGGAAATTAAACTGGCATCTTACCCTGATAAGATGGATGATAATGACTTTATATACACTCCAGAAAAAGTAAGGCATCCTTCAAAAGTACAGGTGGATATTTACAGGGACCCAGGAAAAATTGGTTCTGAAGGATGCTATTTAGGAATGGATATCGGGTCAACAAGTACAAAAGGCGTTCTTACTGATATCAGGGGTGAAGCGATAGCAGGCTTTTATACATATACAAGCGGCCAGCCCCTTAATGCGACAAGGGCAATACTTGAATCCATAAGCTCGCTCTCACAGGAGAGAAATTTTAATTTATCTGTTAAAGGAACAGCTACAACAGGCTCGGGCAGGAAGTTTATCGGAGCAATTATTGGTTCTGATATGATAATAGATGAAATTACCACTCATGCCAGGGCTGCTTATGAGCTTAATCCTCAAACTGATACGATAATTGAGATAGGGGGCCAGGATGCCAAGTATACCATTCTGAAGAACGGAAGAGTTGTATTTTCAAAAATGAATTCGGTGTGTGCAGCAGGCACAGGCAGCTTTATTGAAGAACAGGCTTTAAAAATGGATGTCAGCCTTCGAGATTATTCGGCAATGGCAGAAAATGCACGAGCCCCGCTTGCAAGCGACAGGTGTACTGTATTTATGGAAAGGGATATTAATTACTATACAAACCAGGGTTATGCGAAGAATGAGATACTTGCAGCCGTATTACATTCTGTACGTGATAATTACCTGAAAAAAGTAGCAGTTGAATCCTCAATAGGCAATAATATTGCTTTCCAGGGCGCAACAGCCAGGAACAAAGCTCTTGTGGCTGCCTTTGAGGCAAAACTAGGTAAAAATATTTTTGTGTCGCGGTATTGCCATCTTACAGGGGCTCTCGGAGCTGCTCTTATGCTTGCAGATGAGCATGAGGGTGAAACAAGATTCCGGGGATTTGGAATTGTTGAGGAAGAGATTAAAGTGCGCAACGAAGTGTGCGGGCTGTGTAATAATAATTGTACAATAACTGTTGCAGAGGTCCACGGCGAAACTGTAGCTTATGGCTTTTTATGTGGAAGGGACTATGATACAGATAAATTTATTGATAAAAATATTTCGGGCTTTGACCTTCTTAAGGAAAGAAGAAAGATTTTGAAGGTGTCTTCAACAGTCAGTTCTGATAATACTATAAAAATAGGATTGCCATATGCATTGAATATCTTTGAAGATATGAGCTTCTGGAAATTATTTTTCAGAGAACTGGGATTCAGTACTGTAAGCAGCGAAAAGGTTAAAGATCCCGTTACTAATGGGAAAAAGCTCGCCGGTGCCGAGTTCTGTGCCCCCATGCAGGCAATGTATGCTCATGTCAAATGGCTGGAAGATAAGACAGATTATATTTTTATGCCTGCAATACTTGAGAGCAGGCTGGCAGATGAACCGGCAGGGGAATTATATTGCTATTATACCCAGTTCAGCCCATCTGTTACTTCCCTGCTGAGTGACACGATAAAAGAAAAAGCTATTGTACCGTTGTTCAGATTTGAAAAAGGACTTCCTTTCGTTCTTAAAACTCTCCATAATTCACTTCTAGCATTAGGGAAAAATCAGATAACTTACAGACAAATAAAATCAGCATGGGATATAGCCACCGCTGAAGATAAAAAGAAAAAAGCCCGGCTGCAGGAGCTGTATGAATCGAATTTTGCCAGCAGTAGTGAAATGGCCGTTGTGCTCCTGGGAAGGCCCTATATGATTCTGACCGAGCAGTTAAATAATAATATACCTGACATTTTTGGGGGATTGGGAATAAAAACATTCTATCAGGATATGTTACCCCTTGATGATTATCCTTTTGATGACGGACTGGATGATCTGCTCAGGTCAATGCCATGGCATTTCGCAACCAATATTATGAAAGCTGCCAGGTATGTTACTGAAACCAAAGGACTCTATCCTGTTCTGATAACAGCATTCAAATGTGCCCCTGACTCATTCGTGATTGACTACTTCCAGCAGATGCTTGATTCTGCATCAAAACCTTATCTGATATTGCAGATAGATGAGCACGACTCAAGTGTAGGTTATGAGACAAGAGTTGAAGCAGCTGTCAGATCATTCAGGAATCATTTCCAGGAAGAGAATACAATTCATGAGAGAAAGACCTTCAAAATAATAAGGCCACTGTATAAGCTGAAGAAGGATATGGTTATCCTTTTCCCTAACTGGGACCAGATAGCAGGGCGGTTTCTGGCTGCTAACCTGAGGCATCATGGGTATGAAACTCATTTACTTGATCATAGTCAGCTGGGTATCCAGAAAGCGATGGCAACCAATTCAGGACAGTGTCTTCCTCTCAATATTATAGCTCATGATTATATAGACTATATAGAAAAGAGAAAGCTTGATCCATCAAGGACAATACTTTGGATGACAGAAACAGTTCTGTCCTGCAATATCAGGATGTATCCCCAGTATATAAAGACAATACTGGAGAATCATGGTAACGGCCTTGAAAAAGCCTCAGTATATTCAGGTGAGGTTGCACATACGGAAATATCAGTTGATGTTACCAGGTATGCATATTTTGCATATATGCTTTCTGGCCTTCTGCGCAGGGCTGGGTGCAAGCTAAGACCATATGAGGTTAATAAAGGAGAGACTGACAATGTTCTGGCAGAGGCTACAGTAATACTTGAGAACGCTTTTGAGGGGAATGAAAATATTGATAATGCCCTTTCCAGGATTGTGCCAGAATTTGAAAATATAAGAATCAAAAAGGAGAAAAGACCACTTGTAGCTATTTTTGGTGATTTTTTCGTAAGGGATAATGATATAATGAACCAGGACCTGATCCATACAATTGAGAATTATGGTGGGGAGGCCCTAAGCACTCCTTATAGTGAATTTTACAAGCTGATAGCCGGTAATGTTATGAGGCGACGATCTGTAGATACGGGCCGCTTACAGATAGCTGCCTACAGGGCTATACTACAGGTTATGAAAATACTCGAGAGTAAATATTATAAACATTTTGAACCAATCCTGGGTAAACCAAAGGAAACAAGTTCAAAGGAACTTGAGAAGAACCTGGTTAAGTACAATATTGACAAATACCATTCAGGCGAATCATTCGATAACATTCTAAAGATTTATCATATAATTGAATCATACCCTGGAATCTCACTCTTCGTACAGACCAATCCTGCTTTTTGCTGTCCCTCACTTATTACCGAGGCTATGAAGAATGCGATAAGGAAAAATACAGGAATACCTATTGTTACAATAACCTACGACGGTACCACCGAGAATAAGAATGATGTTATAGCACCCTACCTCCTTGATTTGAGATTATAGATTGAAGATTTAAGATATAAGAAATACGAAATTCTTAAATCTTATATCGTTATTCTTAAATCTTATATCATCTGACCTTCTGCCTTGTCCCTATAAGGAAATAAAGTATTGCTCCCATTATCGGGAAGAATAAAACAATAATCACCCAGATCAGTTTATTGGTACCGGTGAATTCATGAGTTAAAATATCAATTAGAGCAATAAGCGGTAATAAGATAACTATCAGTATTATTACCACGAATCCCAATGGCCCTACAATGGAGAGATAATTCATTTGAGTCTGGTATTATTTAATTTAAGATTTAAGTACTGCAATACTAATCTATGAAAAATTGTTGAGTCGTTGAATTATTATATCATTGAACCGGGATTTTCAGCAATAAGATATAATAAAAGTACATCTCTTAAATCTTAAATCGTTAATCTTCAATCTCATATCATTTAGAGATCTATATTCATGTTCTTACAATATTCATAACCCACCTTGTATATCTCATCAGCCTTGCTGGCATCCAGTATTTCAAATTTATCGAGTTCCGCCGGTTCAATAATAAGATCACACCTGTCTTTTAGTCCCTGAATTGTAGAGTTTACACTCAGGTGAAACGTCCTGGCAGCAATCTGTATAAGGTTCTTTACCTTATCTGTTTTATTTATAGGGCTTACATTTACGGCAATTAATTTCTTGCATTTTCCCTTTAAAGGTTCAACAGGGATATTATCGAAAAGTCCTCCGTCGGAGTATATCTTGCCATCAATTTCAACAGGAGCGAACAAAACAGGTATGGAAGCGGAAGCCTGGACAATTTTTACCAGCGGACCTTCATTGAAATATTCTACATGACCATCTATTATATTACTTACGGCTACATAAAAAGGTATGGGCAGGTCTTTCAAATCATCGGCCTCGATGTTTTCGGCGAGACTTTTTCTCAACTTATCAAGGTTTAATAAGCCTGTCTTGGGAATGCGTACTTCCACAAAATCAATCAGCCTACGATCCTTTATCAGTTCGAATGCCTCCCTGGGTGATTTCCCTGATGCTATGTATGCACCTGCAATTGCACCTGCGCTTGTACCTGATATAATACCAGGCTTAATTCCTTTTTCTTCCAGTGCCTGCAATATGCCGAGATGTGCGAAGCCCCTTACTCCACCACCGCCAAGGGCAATTCCGTAATTACATTTTTTATTTCTGAATATGGGTGACATGGATTTATTGAATTGTTTAATTGTTAAGTTGTTGAATTGTTGGCAGGTTTTATATTTCTCAGGAAAGACCAGAGAAAACCAATACTTACAAATGATAGAATAATAAAAATAATTGCTATAGTGGCATCTTCACTGATTCCCTTGATACGGGTCATTATGACCATTGCAGCCAGGGCTATAGTAAGGATAATAATGAATACAAGAGCAATTGGTGCAAGTAGGTAGCCGAGGTTGTGCTTATTAAGCAGCAGTAATGAAGTAATTATCAGACCCGGTAAGGCAAATGATAGATCAATTACATGAACAGGGTTTACAAGTAGATTGTAATCAGTAACTGATTCAGGAACCTCATTATTAATTATAGCAGGAATTAAATCTTTCAACCATAGCATATAGAACATAGCAGCCACAATAATAAATAGAATAGCAAGGCCATGGTTGGGTGTTTTTTCATTAAACCAATCCTTAACATTCACCCGGCTTAGTAAATAGAAGTAAAATATAAATACAAAGGATGCTGTTCCCAGTGTGAAGCAATAGACAAGGAACATGAGGTTGAAATGTACACCCAAGCTGTAAATTATAAAGGAGTATAATACATAGAATATTAATCCGCCAAATAGGAGGGTGGCAATCCTCTTATTCCTTCTCATCAAAACGAGAGTGATAACGACAGCAGGCACCACCAGGAAAAGGTCTACAATATCCTGGCCTATGCCCTGTGCAGCCATTGATGCCGTTTCGCGGGCATATGTAATATCGACGAAGATTCCGAAGATTGATGCTGTGGCGAGGAAAATAAGCATTATGATAGTAAGTATGGTGATTAATTTAATCTGGGAGGTAGACATGTTAGTTCATTTAAGATAAAAGATAAAAGTATAAAGATAAAAGTAGAGGCGCAAGGCTTTGCGCCTGAAAGATACCAGTGAGATTTAAGATTTGAGGGATGACCTATCAGGGCGCCCAGAATTTTGTACCACGCTAAATTAATCCACCTCGGTAGAGGCGTAAGTCTTTGCTCCTTAAATTCGCAAACCTGATTCGCTTCAATTTAGCATTTTTCGAATATGCATTCTTCTCCTTCGGTTTCAAACTCAATGGTTGCATGCTGTATATTGAAACGATCACAGACCAGTCTTATTTCTTTTTTCAGGTTCCGCTTATCATTGTCAGATAAATATTCATTTACTACTGCATGAAGTGTTATAATATTATTTACACCGTCAAGTGACCATATATGAAGGTCATGAACAGACAGGATACCGTCAATATGTATTAGTTCATCATTTGCTTTATCAATATTGATATCCTGTGGTACTTCCTGGAGTAATATCCTGAATGTCTTTTTAAGATTTTTATATACGTTAAATAATACCCAGAATGTTATGACTAGTGAAAGCAGTGGATCAAGGATAGGTGCATTTACAAATATCATAACAACACTGACAACCAGTACAGCGATCCATCCCAGAACATCTTCAAGCATATGCAGATAAACAGCTTTTTCATTCAGGGAGGTTCCTTTTCTGAGCCTGAGAACTGCAATTCCATTTACTACTATACCCAGTATAGCAAGAAACATCATACCCTTTGCGTTGACCTCATCAGGAGAGAACAATCGTTCAGTACTTTCTTTAATGATAAAAACAGCACCAACGATAAGCATTACTGAAATAAAAATTGCACCCAGCAATGAGTATCTTTTGTATCCATAGGTATAATATTTATCCCTGCCACGGTTGGATATTTTCTGAAGATACCAGGCCACTGAAAGTGATATGGTGTCTCCCAGGTCGTGCAATGCATCGGAAATAATAGCAATACTGTTTGTAAGGAAACCTCCTATTATCTCAATAATGGTAAATGCGAGGTTGAGAAAAAAAGCCAGGGAGATATGGCGGGTGTTGTTTTGTGTGGGTTTATACATAAACATATTCCTTAAAACCAAAGATACTTAATTATAATAACAAGATTAAAATGTTATTGTTTAGCAGTTTAGAAGGTTAGAAGTTTAGAGGTTTGTTGAATCGTTGATTTGTTGAGTTGTTAAATTGGGTTTAGTGCAGTAACGAGTAACAAGTAACGAGCAACAAGCAACGAGTAACCAGTAACGTGCACCCAGCACCCAGCTAACCAGCACCCAGCTACCCAGTACCCGGTTTTATTCCTCAAACAAAAATACCTCTTCTATTGCCATGTTGAATACTTTAGAGATATCATATGCCAGCTTCAGCGAGGGATTATATTTCCCTTTTTCAAGAAACACTATAGTCTCTCTCCTGACATTCACCTTGATGGCAAGATCTTGCTGTGTAAGATCATACCTTGCTCGCAATTCCTTAATCCTGTTTTTCATGACCAGCTCCACTAAAACTCATTACCGTCCAGGAAATTAGGAAAACAAAACAAACAGCTATTATACCGAAAGAGAACAGAAATCTTTCTTCTGTATCAATAATATTATGCACCTCAATGTACAAGAGTATAAGCCATATCAATAATGAGATAAAAAAGGTAATGGACCCTGCCTTATTCAAAATTTGTCTGGATAATTCATCTTCCGCCGGAAGCCCCATCTTTAACTCTCTTGACCTCCTCATTAATAAAATTACACCCAGCCCGAAAAGGATGGTCAGCATAATAACGTACATTATTTCACCTGTTCTGGAAGCGACTGAATTAACTGGATCAACCTGGAATATTTCGATTCCCGTAATTGCAAGAACTGCAGCAATTGCCAGTAATGGTAAGTAAATTCTTTTCATGTTTAAAATCTTTAAGTTAATAATATCTAACACAAAGTTAGAATTATATAACATATAAACAAAAAATATTACATTTTTTAGACTTATTGCAAAAACGAGCAACAAGTAACGAGCAACAAGTAATGCCTAACTAGTAATTACTATAAACATGACAGTGCTTTTGTTTCAACTTCACGGTCACCTACAAAATAAATTCCGCCTCTCCATACACAAGGGAGGTCTGCTTTAGTTGTGATCTATACTGGTATAATATGAAATGAACCCTTACTTTTGATTACCATTTTGTTCGACTCCTTCCAGCCTTCAGGTAAATATTATTCGATTCTGATTACGTCAACAGGATTTTTCCTGGATAATCTTACTGAGTGGAACATTACTGTTAATAAAGTGATGATCATCGAAACGAGACCGGCAGCGATTATTACTGCAATGGAAATATGAGTCCTGTAAGCGAAGTTGCTTAGCCAGATTCTGATACCAATAACTGAAAGGGGTACTGCAATAATAAATGAAAGGGCAACCCAGGTTGAGAATCTTTTTACAAGGAAAGTGAGAATTACGGATGGCTCGGCTCCGAAAACTTTTCGTATACCCATTGACTTTTCTTTTTGAACACAATAAAATGCTGTCATACCGAACAGACCAATAACCGCAATCAGTATTGCAACAAGGGTAAAGGCAACAAAAAGCTTTATAAGCCTGTCTTCGGATTTATACTGCAGATTAAAATCCTGTTCAAGGAAAAAATACCTGAAAATCTTGTCAGGAAATAATTCATTGAATTTATCTTTGACGATATCCAGCCTGCGATTATCCATTCCTGCAGTTTCATACTGAAGGGTGAGATACCTTGAATCATCCGCATCACCGTAGAACATTCCAAAGGGTTCAATTTCCTTCTGAAGGCCTTCATAGTGAAAGTCCTTCAGTATTCCATGCATCATATCACCATCGTTGATGGATTTAGTCATTGCTTCCTCAGGCGTACCCCAGCCAAATACCCTTATTGCAACCTCGTTCTGGATATATCCAAGGTTTGATTCATCTCCGAGGTTTTTATCAAATTTGTTCCCTGCAACAAGCTCAAGCCCGTATAGATCAATGTAATCATGATCCACTTCAATACAGTTAATCGGGTGACTGTTTTCCCTTTGCTCGCCTGTGGGCCATAGTCTCCACGTGTATGTGCTTCTGCCTGGAACACTTGATGATATCGAAGCTCCTGTAAACAGGCCTGCGTTAATAAACTCCTCTTTTATCATATCACGGTTATCTGAATTAACCATCCCTCTGGGAAGCTCAACAATCAGCTTATCCTTTATTGCGATACCCATATCCATGTTTTTCATATAATTAACCTGTCTGTAAATTAGTAAGGTGCCAATTATGAGAATAATAGAAAGGGCAAACTGGATTACAATAAGGACTTCTTTAAAATCGAACCTGCCATATGATCCAAAGATATTGCTCTTCTCAGTCTTGGCAGGGGATAATAAAGACAGGTAGAACGCGGGATAGGATCCGGCTCCTAATCCCAGGATCAGGATAATGGCAATAATCATCAGCCATAATCCTGCTGATGAGTAATCAAGGACCAGATTAAAACCGGTCATATTATTCAGCATTGGCAGCAGCATCTCTATCAGAAAAACTCCAATGATATGTGAAATAAACACCAGTAATATAGATTCACCGATAAACTGATAAACCAGTTGCCTGCGTGTAGCTCCAAGGGTTTTCCTTGTGCTCACTTCCTTTGCCCTGATCGAATACGAAGCAATATTAAGATTGATATAGTTTAAGCCCGACATTATTAGTATCAGTATAACTGTACCTATTAGTATGTATATATATACTGGATTTGCTGCATTCTCCCAGTCCCACACCATTGTATTATTTTCCTGTGCAAGGTGAAGACCTTTAAGTGGCTGGATAAAAATTTCCTGCTCACCTCCATAGTAACCAGCGTCATTCCTGTTAATATGCTCCGGGATGTCTTTTATCCAAACACTGAATGCTTCTATATTTGCTTCCGATTTGAACTTGATGAAGGTCATCAGGTATCTGCCCGCTCTGTTCCAGCCTTCCGGTCCCGGCTGGTTTTCATAAGTAATCCATGATTCATAGAAATCATGCTGGAAGCGGCTGTTCTCAGGTAAATTACGGATAACACCAGTTACTTCATAAGGGATGGTGTCAATATTTATCAATGCACCAAGTGGATTCCTGTTTTTGAAATATTTGTTATAAACTCTTTCAGATATCACTACTGTATTTGGCCTTTCAAGGCATGTCTCCCTGTTACCATAAATAAAGCTTGTTTTGATGATATTGAAAATATCAGCCTCTACAAATATATGCCTCTCTTCAATGAAGGATCTATCTTCATAAGAAACTGTAGCAGGCCTGTTTGGAGCATATCTTGCCATATACTCGATACCATCATAGTTTTCAAGAATGTAATCAGAATACTTCTGCACTGTGCAAGCAAAAGTTGTGGTTTCTCCACGTGAAGTACTTTTCTGGCAGATACGGTAAACAAGTTCTATATCATCATGAAACCGGTCGTATCCCAGTTCATAACGGAGAAGTGTCAAGATATATAATGAGCATGCTATACCCAGGGATAATCCTAAAATATTAAAGATGGAATTCCAACTGTATCTCCGGAAATTCCTGAAAGCAACTTTTAAATAATTCTTTTTCATGATAATTCTTATTATACCGACCCTGGCAAGTAATATGCCATATTCTTAAATTCAATATAATTAAGAGGTTACATTATTTAAAGTTATAATAGTGTATAATATCCGGCACCTGACGACATATTTAATACAATTTGTCATAATTTTATTACACAATTTATATAAATATGAAGAAAGAGGGTAAAATTCTGGTAGTGGATGATAACAGAAGTATCCTGGAATCGTGTGATCAATTACTTAAACATGACTTTGAGAAAGTAAGTACGCTTAGTAACCCTAACCTTATACCCGAAGAAATAAGGAAAGTAAGTTATGATGTGATTTTACTTGATATGAATTTCAGTGCGAGTTTAAGCAGTGGAAACGAAGGACTTTTCTGGCTCAGAGAGATCCTTAAAATTGATCCAGCAGCTGTTGTAATTATGATAACTGCTTATGGTGATATTGACTTAGCTGTAAGGTCAGTTAAAGAGGGGGCTACTTATTTTATTCAGAAGCCCTGGGAACCGACCAGGTTAATTGCTACTATACAGTCAGGAATTAAATTCAGGAAAGCAAATATTGAGGTAAAAATTCTTAAGAGAAAGACAAGGTTACTCAGCTCTGATTTTTCGCGTTCTGATTCAGTCATTCTTGGTAATTCAACTGCTATAAAGGAATGCCTGAATATTGCAAGGAAGGTAGCTGTAACTGATGCCAATGTATTGCTAGTAGGTGAGAACGGTACCGGTAAGGAGCTGTTTGCAAGAGAGATACACTGTCTGTCAGAACGAAGAGATGAGACATTTGTTTCGGTTGACATGGGTTCTGTTTCTCCAACACTGTTTGAGAGTGAATTGTTCGGATACAGGAAGGGAGCTTTTACAGATGCAAAAGATGACCGTACAGGCAGGATTGAACTGGCTGATAGGGGGACACTTTTTCTGGATGAAATTGGAAACCTGCCAATGTCAATGCAGGCAAAAATACTGACTGCCCTGGAGCAGAGGCAAATAAGGCCTTTGGGCTCAAACGAAATAATAAGGGTTGATTTAAGGTTGGTATCAGCTACAAACATGAATCTTAAGTATATGGTAGAGCAAAACCTCTTCAGGGAAGATCTTCTGTACAGGCTAAATACAATTGAAATACGGGTTCCTTCATTGAGGGAACGAGGAGATGATATTGTTTTGCTGGCTGATCATTTTCTGGAAATATTCAGCAGGCATTATAATAAATACGGAATTAAAATCGACGCTAATGCATATGACAGCCTTCTCAATCATAGCTGGCCCGGAAATGTAAGGGAACTTAAACATGCTGTCGAAAGAGCTGTCATTCTTGCTGATTCGCACATACTGAAACCACGTGATTTCTTCAGTCCAAGTGCGAAAGGCAGCAGCCCTTCAGGGTCAGCTATTAAACCTCTTGCTGAGATGGAAAGGGAATTGATAACAGCTGTTCTTGATAAACACAGTATGAATATCAGCAAAGCTGCAAGGGATCTGGAAATTACCCGTTCAACCCTTTACTCTAAAATGAAAAAGTATGGCTTATAAAAGATTCTATATCAGTGTAATAATAAGAATTCTCCTTATACTTGCAACCTGTATCTGG